>Ga0302189_10000895_pt1 | contig 25912 bp, 24 predicted proteins | sample II_Bog_E2_2_FD_194551 | JGI IMG/M metagenome (GOLD analysis project Ga0302189, IMG submission 194551) | Peat permafrost microbial communities from Stordalen Mire near Abisko, Sweden - II_Bog_E2_2 | ecosystem: Environmental > Terrestrial > Soil > Wetlands > Peat | place: Sweden: Abisko...
CAGAACCCGACGAAGCAAGGACAACACTCTTGCCTGTTCCGGCGCAAGCGGTAAGCGCCGCTTGTACGCGGCTGGTGTCGTCAGAGCTTGGGGGCGACGAGCGCTGCGAGGTGGTGAACTTTGCAGTCAGCGTATCGCAGACGGAGGGAAAGCTGGGTTGGCTAACGCTGCGGCTATCGCCGGTTGCTATGGTTTGCGCGCCAGACGATGCTGCGACAAACAGAACGACGGCGGCTAATGCGTGGAAATGGATCATATGGGGGTTGCTCATGGAACCATCCTTTTGTGATTTGGGAATTTAGAGGGATCGAGAATTGGTCAGACCACTCCAGCCGCGAAGTCTAGTTACATGAATCCAGAAAAGTCAACAATAAAATACGTCGCACTGTGAACAAAATAGATAATCGATTTACTTGAAATCTGCGGAGTAGGCGCGGTATGACCTCTGATCGAATTCAAGCTACTACTTTAGTTGTAGATGAGATAATGACAAAAATAAATGTCAATAGGAGAATTACGATCGCTGGTCACCCATAACTCGTCCGCCGCAGCGGATGAGTCATGGGGTTCCACCAATTAACGGCTCGCTACAGCGGATACCTTTCCAGTTGAATCGAATGACGAGCCACGGCGCGGCTCAATCCCACAGCATCACCCGGTGTGAACCGCGCCAGCCGCCGCAGAATGGCCAACTGCGTCCGCAGCAGATCGCCCTCGGCGCAGGCCGCGAGCACCCGACGCCCTGCCTGCTCGGCCAGCGCCATGCTCTCGTCCGCCAATAGCCCCGTCATATTCGCCGCAACCTGAGCCGAAGCAGCCGCCGCGGAACTGGCAGCCGCATTCCGTCCGGCCAGCTTGCGCGCCCGCAGCAGCGCCGACTCAAGCGCGTAAACCTGCGCGATGATGTCCGCCAGGTCGGCCATCACTTCCTGCTGATCCTGCAAGCTTGTCATGAACCGCTGGCTGGCCACCCCAGCCCCAAACAGCGCGATCTTCTTCACCGCCGCCAGCACCTCGGCCTCGCGAGCCAGCGGTTCGTCGGTGCTCGCCCCAAGGTCAAAGCTCGGTGGCTGCATCACCTCATCCATAACGCTCTTGATGGCGCCAAGCAGCGGCAGCTCACCACTCATCGCACGCTTCATCAGCCAGCCGGTGATGATGAGGCGGTTGATTTCATTGGTCCCCTCAAAAATTCGATTGATGCGCGCATCGCGGTAGGTTCTCTCCGCTGGGTAATCCTCGACAAACCCATAGCCGCCCATGGTGGCTACCAGTTCGTCGGCTACAAGCGTGAGCATCTCGGAGCCGTAGACCTTGAGGATGGAGCATTCGACGGCGTACTCCTCGATGCGTTTCTGTGCCTGGCGCGGCGACTGCGCCTGCTCCGAGCTAAGCGCAGCTATACCTGCGTCAATCATGCCGACCGTGCGGTAAGCCATGCTTTCAGCAGCATAGACCCGCGTGGCGCTCGCGGAAATTTTCCGCTGAATCAGCCCAAACTCCGCAATCGGCTTGCCAAAGGCGACCCGCTGCTTGGCATAGCGAATCATGTCAGTCAGCGCGTGCCGCGCACCGCCGATGCAGGCAACTCCCAGCTTGAATCGGCCCACATTCAATACATTAAAGGCGATGTGATGCCCCTTGCCGGCCTCACCCAGCAGGTTTGCGGCGGCCACACGGCAGTCCGCAAGCACCAGTGGGCAAGTGCTTGAGCCGCGAATCCCCAGCTTGTGCTCCTCCGCGCCCACCGTCAGCCCCGGCGTATCCCGCTCGACAAGGAACGCGGAGAACTTCTCGCCGTCGATCTTGGCGAAAACCGTAAACAAACTGGCGATGCCGCAGTTGGTAATCCATTGCTTTTCGCCATTGAGCGTGTAGGTACTACCGTCGGCCGAGAGCGTCGCCCGCGTGCGGATGTTCATGGCGTCGGAGCCCGAGCTGGCCTCAGACAATCCATAGGCGCCGATCCACTCGCCGCTCGCCAGTTTGGGCAGGTAGCGCTGCTTCTGCTCCTCTGTGCCATACCAAACCAGCGGCAGCGTGGCAATGCCGATGTGCGCGCCAAAAGCCGTTGAGAAGCTGGCCAGCACCGACAAGTGGTCCGTGATCAGCGTGGAGGTGGTCTTGTCCATCCCCATGCCGCCGTACTCCTCTGGAATATCGACCGAAGCAAAGCCCAGCTCGCCGGCCTTGCGCATCAGCCCCGCCAGCACCCCTGGCTGCTTGGCCTCAATGGCCGCGGCGTTGGGCAGAATCTCTTCGCGGGCGAACTGGGCGGCGGTCGCGGCAACCTGCCGCTGCTCCTCGTTCAGGTCTTCGGGAGTAAGCACCTCGGCCGGCGTGCGCGTTTCCAGCAGAAAACTGCCACCCGCAGCGGCAACGATGGGCAAAGAAGAGGTAGAAACAGTCATAGGATCGCCAGCCTCCCGGCACTGCTCACCTTACGATAGTGGCTTGTGCCGCGGCAAGAGCACACCATGAGTGCAGTCGGCCATAACTAGACAGTGCGCGGACTGCAGATGACGTGCAAAGGCCTGTTTTGCAATAGCAGTTGGATCGATCTACTCGGTTGCTCCAGACAAACGACATTTAGCATTTTCCGAGTGCCCAGGAACCCAATAGACCACACAGTATTTGGGACGGCTTGCCAGCTTTGCCTGCAATAGCTCCCGTGCCGTTGTGATCTCCGAAGCCGTCAACCAGCGATCCTGCGACTGGCCTTGAAACTCATAGCTTGTGCGCGCCTCGATCCGATAAAAGATCCGGCCCCCGTACTGACTATCCAAAATGTGATCCACGACAATTCTGGTTTCGAGAATTGACCCGGTTGCTGTCACATTGGTTTCATCGAATGAACGCCCCACAAAGCCGCCGAAGGCAAGTAAGGCCACTAGAACAACAATTGAGGCTGCGACAACAAATTCAAGCCAAGGGTCGCGCTGCGGTGCGGGACGGGGTACGCGAATATGACTATGACTCATGCACCAGAGTCCCTTCCTCGCCCCATTGTAGTCCGTCTTCGCAGCGAAAAATGAGAATAGGCCACAGCAAGTGAGGCAGTCGGTCCCATGTTTGCTTGGACGGCGGCAACTGGTAACTGAGAGTCCTTCCACGGTTTAGCCCTCCATCGACTACAATTGCCGTTATCCCGGTCGTGGAGGCTTGCCCTGTTCGCCGCGCTTGTGACCCGCCTGAATGCCGCCGCCAGTTCCCTGCCGATCCAGCTTGCGGGGCTGCCATCGCGAGTGGCCGCGCATCTGTTTTTTGCGCCCCAGACCGGCCTGCGCCACTACTGGAAGGCGATGCAGAATACCGACCAGACGTTCAAGGGGCTCTACCACTGGAACTACTTTGACGCGGCAGTGCTACTGCCTTATTTCGCTGTGATGATCGTTCTGGCGCTCTATGGCGTTCACCGTTACACCATGTGCTACCTCTATTTCAGGTATCGCAAGAATTACCGGCCCGATGCGCCTCGGCGCTTTGAGGAACTGCCGATGGTGACCGTGCAACTGCCCATCTACAATGAGCAGTTCGTCATCGACCGTCTCATAGAGGCGGTCTGCGCCATGGCCTACCCGCCCGAAAAGCTTGAAATCCAGGTTCTGGACGACTCGACCGACGAAACCCAGCAGGTAGCCGCGGACATTGTAGCGCGCTATGCCGCGCTAGGGCATCCGATTGAGTACATCCATCGGACCAACCGCTACGGATACAAAGCCGGCGCGCTCGACGCAGGCCTCAAAGTGGCCAAAGGCGAGTTTGTTGCCATCTTCGACGCCGATTTTGTGCCCCCGACTGACTGGCTGATGAAGGTCATCGACCACTTTGCCGAGCCCGAGATCGGCATGGTGCAGACCCGCTGGACCCACATGAACCGCGACTACAGCATGTTGACCCAGATCGAGGCGATCCTGCTCGACGGCCACTTTGTGCTGGAGCACGGAGCACGCGTCCGCACGGGCGACTATTTCAACTTCAACGGCACCGCCGGCATGTGGCGCATCCAGGCCATCACCGACGGCGGCGGCTGGCAGCACGACACTCTTACCGAAGACACTGACCTGAGCTATCGGTCTCAACTGGCCGGTTGGAAATTCAAATACCTGCCCGAGGTCGAGTGTCCCTCCGAGCTGCCCATCGAGATGACCGCCTTCAAGACGCAGCAGGCGCGCTGGGCCAAGGGGCTCATCCAGACCAGTATCAAAGTGCTGCCGCTGATGTTCAAGTCCGACGTGCCGCGGCGCATCAAGATCGAGGCTGTTTACCATCTTACGGCCAACCTCAGCTATCCACTGATGATCGTCATGTCTGTGCTGCTGCTTCCGGCCATGATTTGCCGCTTTTATCAGGGCTGGTTCCAGATGCTGCTGATCGACGTGCCGCTCTTCACCGCCTCCACCTTTTCCATCGCTGTGTTTTACATGATGAGCCAGCGGGAGCTTTTCCCCAAGACCTGGATGAAGACCTTTCTCTATCTGCCCTTCCTGATGGCGCTTGGCATTGGCCTCACGGTCACCAACACCAAGGCGGTGATGGAGGCGCTCTTTGGCATCAAGAGCGCCTTTGTGCGCACCCCCAAGTACCGCGTGGCCAAAAAGGGCGAGAAGTCCCAGGCCGCCAAGTACCGCAAGCGCCTGGTGCTGGCCCCGTGGATCGAGATCTTCCTCGGCTTCTATTTCCTCGGTGCGATTATCTATACCTTCTCGAACCACAACTACTTCACTGCGCCCTTTCTGATTTTGTTCGTCATCGGCTACTGGTACACCGGTCTGATGAGCCTGCTGCAAGGCCGCTTCGAGCGCTGGCGCTCCGGCACAGCCGCCAACACCGACGAATCGAGCCCCAAGCCGTTCCCGGTGGGGGTGTGAGGCAACCATGCAAGAGCCTGTTCCAGAACCGCCGGTTCTTTGGGATCCTCGAAAGGCCTTGTCAAATCTTCGCAAGCACAAGGTTTCATTCGAAGAAGCCGCCACAGTTTTCAAAGACAGGCTTTCCATAACAAAGCCTGACCCTGACCATTCCGTCACGGAAAACAGACTTCTAACCATTGGGCTATCATTCAGACATCGGCTTGTACTCGTAGCCCACACGGAAGACCCAGACGAGATACGAATTATCAGCGCGAGGTTTCCCACGCGGAGTGAACGAAATGCTTACGAAAACGACTGAATCCACAAAATTCAAGGATACAATGCGGCCGGAGTACGATATGACCGGAGGCGTCCGCGGGAAATATGCAGGACGCTTCAAGGGCGACGTGGTGATGGTGCCCCTTGCTCCCGACGTGGCCAAGGCCTTTCCCGACGGGGACTCGGTCAACGAGGCGTTGCGCGTCCTGCTCAAAGCCGCAAAAAAGGTCGCACCAGCGGCCTGACAGGCAATCGCGCCAACTCCGGCGAATCCAGCCCCAAGCCGTTCCCGGTGGGGGTGTAAAAAGGTCATTTTCCAGGAGATGTTGGATGCAAGCTTCCTCGAATGCTTCTTCCTCTTACTTTCCTCTTCTCATTTTCGCTTTGGTTGTTGTGTGGCTTTGCTTCATTTGCTTCCTGATCAGCCTTTTCTCGGGTTGGCATAGTTTATCCAAACATTTCCGTGCGCAATCGGAACCATACGGGCAGACCAGGAGCGCCGGACCATTGTTTTACACAGTGTATATGCGGTTTTGGGGACACTATAGCAGCATCATTCGCATGACCGCCGCAGCTGACGCGCTCTATCTTTCGGTACTCCTTCCCTTCCGTCCCGGGCACCCACCGCTCTGCATTCCGTGGAACGAGATTACGTTTGGCAAGAACAAATTCCTTTGGAAAAGCTACGTCGTCCTTACTCTTGGGAATGCAGAGCGGATTCCTCTGCGCATCTCTGAGCGCATGGCTCGCAATCTGGGAATCCTGGAAAGACTCCCCGTTGATGCGCTTCCCCATTGAACTTCTCTGAGGATTGAAGCGGGTCTGCAGCCGCCCGAGCCCCCTCCGTTACAATAAAGCGAAGCGCCTGCCGCGCTGGGAACCCGATTCCCGGCCCGCCAGGCGCATCAGAGCATTATGCTATCCAAAAACCTACCGGAAGCCCTTACCTTCGACGACGTGTTGCTGGTACCCGCCTACAGCGACGTGGTGCCCGTGCAGGTCAGCACGCAGACCCAGTTGACTCGCGAAATCACCCTGAACACCCCGTTGCTCTCCTCCGCCATGGACACGGTGACCGAGTCGCGCATGGCCATCGCCATGGCCCAGCAGGGCGGCATCGGCATTGTGCATCGCAATCTGACCATCGCCGACCAGGCCGGCGAGATCGACAAGGTGAAGCGCTCAGAGAGCGGCATGATTGTGGACCCGGTGACCATTGGACCCGACCAGATGATCGGCGACGCCCTGGAAGTGATGCGCCGCTACAAGATCTCGGGCGTACCCGTCACGCGGGGCAAGCGGCTGGTCGGCATTCTAACCAACCGCGACCTGCGCTTTGAAACCCGCACAGATATTCCCATCGGCGACGTGATGACCAAGGAGAACCTGATTACGGTTCCCGTAGGTACCACGCTGGAAGAGGCTGAGCTGATCCTGCATAAGCACCGCGTGGAAAAGCTGCTGGTGGTGGACGATCAATACAATCTGAAGGGCCTAATAACGGTCAAGGACATCCAGAAAAAGCTCAAGTACCCCAGCGCCAGCAAGGACAATCAGGGCCGGCTGCGCGTGGGCGGAGCCATCGGGGCTACCGGCGATTATCTTGAACGTGCTGCCGAACTGGTGCGCGCGCGCGCCGATGTACTTGCCATCGACTCGGCGCACGGCCACTCCTCGCGGGTGCTGGAGGCGGTGCGCGAAGTCAAAAAGCAATTCCCGCATATCGGCCTGCTGGCCGGCAACGTGGCCACCTACGAGGGCGCTCTGGCGCTGATCGAGGCTGGAGCCGACGCCATCAAGGTGGGCATCGGCCCCGGCTCCATTTGCACCACGCGCATGGTTACCGGCGCTGGAATGCCGCAAATCTCAGCAATTGCCGAAGCTGCGCGCGCCGGACGCGAACACGGCATTCCGGTCATCGCCGACGGCGGCATCAAGTACTCCGGCGAAATCACCAAAGCTATTGCCGCCGGCGCCAGCTCCATCATGATCGGCTCCCTCTTTGCTGGCGTGGATGAGAGTCCCGGCGAAACCATCCTCTACCAGGGCCGCAGCTTCAAAAGCTACCGCGGCATGGGCTCGCTGTCAGCCATGAGCCAGGGCTCCGGCGAACGTTATTTTCAGAGCACCTCAGACCTGGCCAGCGCCGAGTTAGGCAGCGAGGGTGTGGTGCAACGTGAGCGCGCCAGCCAAAACCGCCTCGCAAAGTTCGTCCCGGAAGGTATCGAGGGACGCGTGCCCTACCGCGGGCCGCTGGAGTCCATGGTCTTTCAGCTTGTCGGCGGACTGCGCTCCGGCATGGGTTATCTGGGTTGCGCCACCATCGCGGAATTGCAGGAAAAGGCACAGTTTGTCCGCATCTCCGGCGCCGGCCTGCGCGAGAGTCACGTCCACGACGTGATCATCACACGAGAGGCGCCCAACTATCATGTCGAGTAGGAGAGGCGGCCTCAAGTTCTGGATAAGCGCATGGCTGCCGGTCGTCATCGGTATCGGCGTCATCTTGATCGAGTCAACAGAGATGTTCGGCTCGGACCACACGAGCGGTCCGCTGCGATTGCTCTTCGAGAGGATTTTCGGTCACGTAGACAACGCCCGTTGGGAAATTCTGCATCACAACATCCGCAAATCCGGGCATTTCATTGGCTATGGGTTCATCGGATTAGCCTGGCTCCGCGCGTGGTGGATGACCCTGCCCCGTTCCCGCTTTATGCAGGACGCCGTTCTTGCTCTGCTTGGCACAGCACTGGTTGCCAGCGGCGATGAGTGGCATCAAAGCTTCCTGCCCAACCGCACCGGCACGCCCTGGGACGTGTTGCTGGATTGCACCGGGGCCATCACGCTGCAATTGATTGTTTATGTCTTTATGCGGACATTCAAACCCAAGAAGTTGGCCAGGGCGGCGTGAAAGTTGCGCGCTGCGAAATTGCGAGGCTGTTAAGAAAGAATCCTCGAGGACGGACTCAGGAACGAATACCAAGATTACAATAGTTTCGATAGACAATGTACTTCTGCTCTGAAACCAGCGAAAGTCGGCGGCTGCCCCATACTCGGAGCAAGACCTTCCGGGATGAATGTGGCGAGATGAAGAGGAGCCAATGCGCATTTGTTTTCTACTGAAAGTCCGCCCAGAGAAGGTGGAAGAGTACAGAGCGCGCCATGCCCAGGTGTGGCCAGAGATGCTCGATGCCCTGCGAGAAACAGGTTGGCGGGATTACTCGCTGTTTCTCAGGCCAGACGGTTTGCTGGTTGGCTATCTTGAGGCAGAGGACTTTGCGAAATGTACCGCGGCCATGAAAAACCACCCGGTCAACGGTAAGTGGCAGGCGGAAATGTCTCCATTTTTCGAGCCAATGGGCGAAGGCGCCGCGGATGACAATATGATTCCGCTCGAAGAGGTCTTTCATCTCGATTGAGATGGTCTGCGTCGGTCGAATCTCAAGCCAACTTCCGGCAAGACTCGGGCCGGCAATTGCCCGCGCTGGCAGGATCAGCCCCACTCACGCGCTGACTGGCTTGGCTTTCCGCGGACGTCCTTTTGCGCGCTCAAGCACAGGTTTCTCTTCAGCCAATTCGCTCTCGGCCGATTGCAGGTGCCGCTCCATGGCTTTGCGCGCTTCCACGGGGTTGGCCGTGCGAATTGCCCGATAGATCTCACGGTGCGCCTCCAGAGAACTTTTGCGATCTTTCGCGCGCTCCGCCGTCTCCCGCCGCTCTTCGTACAGTGCTGTTGAAATCGTTTCCATCAACGCAGCGAGAATCGGGTTGCCAGATGCCTGGGCAATGGTGCGGTGAAAGCGCACATCGTGGATCAGATACTCTGCCGGATCGTCGATGGTGGCGTACATCTCCGCCACTTCTTCTGCCAGAATGGTGAAATGCTCTTCGCTGCCGCGCTCGGCCGCGAGAGCCGCAAGAGAGGTTTCCAGCAGGTTGCGCACTTCGAACATCTGCCAGGACTTGAAACCATGCAGCGCACCGAGCAAACCGAGCGAGGACTTGCCGAACTCCGCCGGTCCATCGGCCACAAAAGTACCAACGCCGTGGCGCACCTTCATCACGCCCATGGCGGCTAGATAGCCGATTCCCATGCGCAGGCTGGCGCGGCTGATCTTTAATTCCTTGGCTAACTCACGCTCCGGTGGAATCCTGTCGCCTGGCTTCAGGGAGCCGTCTTCCATCTTTGCCCGTATGTAGTTGACCACGTGGGTGGTCAGTTGAGCGTCGAGAATCTGTGTCTTTTCAGCGTGCATTGCGACCAAATCCATCACTTTCAATGTGCGGCGCCATCCCGCATAATGAGGTTAGCACCGGCGAAGGGGTTTTGTCGCACGAAATCATGTGGGAATTGCCTGACATAGTTAATACGTTGTATCCTAGTGGTCAGACCTCTTAAGGGCGTCTGGTCCCGTCCTCCCCGGCTGGTTCAACGGGAAGACGATACAGTGGCATTTTGATTCCGCTTCACGAAAACCTACCGGTGTTTCCGGGGCTGGAATGAAAGGTTTTGAAGACGATCATGACGATTCTCGGCAAGTTCTCAATCGGTGTGGGCGATCGATTCGCTCATCAGTCCAAAGCTCAACTCGAAGCGTGCATTCTCGCAGCCAAAGCGGGCATAGACGTGATCCCGGTGTGGAACAAATCCAATCGCGAGCACACCATCATCGGCTCTGAGCCGTCTTCCGTCCGCGCAGCGGCCGATGCCGCAGTCAAGGAACTCGGCTGGAAGCTGCCTTACTTTTGCGACGCCGATCACATCAACCTCTCGACGGTTGATCGCTTCCTCCCGGCCTGCGACTTCTATACCCTCGACGTAGCCGACTATATCGGCAAACCTGCCGAGCCGTCTTCGATCAATGCGTTTGTAAAGCAGCATTCGGAGCTTCTTGGGTCTATCCAAATGGAAGGAACAGGCCAAAGCATCGAGATCACGCCCGACCTGCTTGGTCAGACCGCGGCCAAGTTCCTCTTCGCCGTGCAAGAAGCCGGCAAAATCTACCGCCGGATCGAGACTGCGAAAGGCAAGGGCAATTTCATTGCCGAGGTCTCGATGGACGAGACAGATGCCGCGCAATCGCCGGCGGAGTTACTCATCATCCTCGCGGCGATTGCCGATGAAGGCATTCCCGTCCAGACCATCGCTCCCAAGTTCAGCGGCCGCTTCAACAAGGGCGTGGACTACGTGGGCGATCCAGGCCAGTTTGCCCGCGAGATGGCCCTCGACATGGCAGCCATCCGCCATGCCATCGCCGCTTACGGATTGCCCGCCAACCTCAAGCTCAGCGTTCACTCCGGCAGCGACAAGTTCTCAATCTATCCGGCCATCTATGCGTCGATGAAGACGTTCTCCACCGGCGTGCATCTGAAGACCGCCGGCACCACCTGGCTGGAGGAAATTATCGGTCTGGCAGAAGCTGGAGGGGACGGCCTGGCGCTGGCCAAGGAGATTTACGCCGAGGCCTTTGCCCATTCGGCCGAGCTTTGCGCGCCTTATGCTACGGTCATCGACATCGACCCGAGCAAACTGCCCGCGCCCGCCGTAGTGGATGGCTGGTCCTCCGGCCAATTCACCTCAGCCTTGCGCCACGACCAGCGCTCGCCTGCCTACAACCCAAGCCTTCGCCAATTGCTGCACGTCGGATTCAAGGTTGCGGCCAAGATGGGCCGCCGCTATCTCGACCTGCTCGAAGCCAATGAAACGATCGTAGCGAAAAATGTGACCGAAAACCTCTATGCGCGCCACATTTCCCCTGTCTTTCTTGGCCGCTAACGTGCGTTTATGTTCTCTCCGCTCTGAGCCGGTTGAAAAGCCTGCACGCTCAGAGCGGATTCACCTAAACTCGATGCAGGCAACACGGAAGGCAGCTTTATGAAAGTGATGCAAATGGCGGACGTGGTCCGCTACCCCCACATGTCAACGGCGGAGTTGCGCGCCACGTTCCTGGTTGACGACCTCTTTGCGCCGGGCCAGGTTCAGCTCGTCTATGTCGATCTGGACCGCACGGTGATCGGTTCCGCCGTACCGCTAGGCGAAGCATTGCCGCTTCCCTGCCCTAAGGAGTTGCGCGCCACTTCGTTTACTGAAAGGCGCGAGCTTGGCGTCTTCAATATTGGCGGTGAAGGGTCGGTCGAGGTGGATGGGGCAACCTTTGCGCTGGGCAATCGCGATGCGCTTTACATCGGCAAGGGCGAACACGCCATTTCGTTTTCAAGCGCGAGCACGAGCAAGCCCGCGGAGTTTTATCTGCTGAGTTACCCGGCCCACGCCGTTTATCCCACGGCAATCGCGGGCGCCGCCGATCGCGCGCCGATGACGCTCGGCTCTGCCGCCACGGCGAATCGCCGCACCATCAACAAGCTCATCCACCTGGAAGGCGCGCGTAGCTGCCAACTTGTGATGGGTTTCACTGAACTCGCGGAAGGCAGTGTGTGGAACACCATGCCGCCACACACCCACATGCGCCGCTCCGAGGTCTATCTCTACTTCGACATTCCAGAGGGGCATCGCGTCGTCCATCTCATGGGACCTGCCGCCGAAACCCGCCATCTGCTGGTCTCCAGCAAACAAGTAGCCATCTCTCCCGGCTGGTCGATCCATGCCGGCGTAGGCACGGCTAGCTACAGCTTCTGCTGGGGCATGGGCGGAGAAAACCAGGTCTACTCCGACATGGACGCACTTAGCATTCCCGACCTCCTCTAAACAAACCGCCACAATCGCCAAGGAGACTTCCCCTGATCCTCGACTCATTTCGACTCACCGGCAAAAACGCGCTGGTCACAGGTTCCTCGCGCGGGCTGGGCGCGGCCATCGCCATCGCTCTTGCTGAGGCAGGCTCAAATGTGGCGCTGCACGGCTCACAGTCTGTACCCAGCGCCGTGGTTGATCTCGTAGCTGCAACCGGAGTGCGGCATGTTGCCCTTTCCGCCGATCTAAGCAACCCTGACAGTTGTCCCGAGCTGATTGCTCAGACGGTTGCAGCCCTGGGCTCCATCGACATCCTCATCAACAATGCGGGCACGATTCGCCGCGGACCCGCTGTGGACTTTACCGTCGCGGACTGGGACGACGTGCTGGCGACCAATCTCACCAGCGTCTTCCGCCTATGCCAGAGCGCGGGCCGGCACATGCTTGCGCAGGGCTCCGGAAAAATTGTCAATATTGCCTCGCTGCTGAGTTTTCAAGGCGGGCTAACTGTGCCGTCGTATGCGGCCGCAAAAGGCGGCGTGGCGCAACTGACCAAGGCTCTGGCCAACGAATGGGCCGCAAAAGGCGTGCAGGTCAACGCCATTGCGCCGGGTTACATGGATACTGACAACACCGAGGCTCTGCGCAACAATCCCACTCGCGCGCGGCAGATTCTCGAGCGTATTCCTGCCGGCCGCTGGGGCACGCCGGAGGACGTGGCGGGAACCGCTGTGTTTCTCGCGTCCGCTGCCAGCAACTACATCAATGGACATGTTCTGGTGGTCGATGGCGGCTGGTTAGGCAGGTAAAGACGGCCCAAAACGAACGCGGGGCGCGGGATGCCGAAGCATCTCGCGCCCCGCTGGCTTACAGCAGCAAGATTTATTCCTTATTGCTGGTCGTGTGCAGAATGGTGACCTGTGTCTTGCCGTCATACTGCGACTGATTGGCGGTTACCGTCACCATGATGGATTCCTTCTTGCCCTTCTGGAGCGAGATGACCGCGCTGGCCGCACTATCGAAGATCGAGGCATCGCTGCCAAACTTGCTCTTGTAAAAGCTGACCACCTGGTCCTTCGAGTCCGGCGTGACAAATACCGCGGAAACCCAGGAGCCGTTGGGAAGAGTCATCCTCATACTGCCCTTGCCGGAGGTTGCGCCGGGGTAGATGTCCGTGCCCAGATCAGCGGCAGTGAAGGTCTCGGCTGTATTGGCGGAGAACGAGCCGCCACCAGGCGCATTGAACGTCATGTGGGCGTTATCGCCTGAGCCGGAGACATGGATGGCGTGAGCAACCTTCCAAATCCCGTAGCCGACCACAGCGGCTCCCAACATGCCGATTCCGACGATCACCGCGATGATAATCAGGATGATCTTAAGCGCGCCGCCGCCAGACTTGGGGGGCGCGGCTACTGGCGGGTAAGCGACTGGTGGCGGAGCGGGTGGCTGGTAGGCAGCAGGCTGCGCGGCGACAGGTTGATAAGCGGCAGGTTGCGAAGCCACTGGTTGGAAAGGGGCCGGCTGGACAGGCGTATACACTGCGCCGGCGGCTGCCACCGGTGCGCCGCATGTGCCGCAGGATTGTTGGTTCGTGGGGATTTCAGATCCACATTTCGCACAGAAGGTAGCCACAATAATCTCCTTGTTGTCGAATTCTTTCCGGAATCACAACCCTGCTTTCCCGGCTAGGAGCCAATATACCTCAAGATGCGCCTGCTAAGTCCAACTATTTCATTCCCAGCCGCCCGCGTCCGGCTATTCGTTTTCTGCCGGGGCAGCGGGCAATGCGGCGGGCTTGGGCGGCGATTGGCGGTGCACGCGCAGATTATCCAGCGCATAGTCGATGAACCTGGGCTCGAAATGGGAGGGCTGCCCCATGAACCGGCAGGTTGCCACCACCTGATCCACGATGAACCTGGGTTGATAGGCGGCCAGCTCGAGACGCTTGCCCTTGGTGAGCTTGTCCACAATATAGTCAAGCAAATCGGTGGGCGGCGTTACGCCTTGGCGCACGCACTCTTTTTCAAAGATGCGCTTATACAGTTCGACACTGGGCCCCGCGACTTCGATCTTGTAAGGAAGGCGGCGCAGGAATGCTGGGTCCATTAGATCTTCGGGTTCAAGGTTGGTTGAGAAGATCACAAGCTCCTCAAAGGGAATGGTAAAGCTCTTGCCCGAGTTGAGTTTCAGCAGGTCAAAGCGGTTCTCAAGCGGCACAATCCAGCGGTTGAGCAGGCTCTTGGGGCTGACTAACTGGCGGCCGAAATCGTCGATGACAAAACATCCGCCCAATGCCTTTACATGCAGAGGCGCCTCGTAATAATTCGACAAAGGGTCAAAGCGAAGGTCGAGCATCTCCAGCGTGAGTTCGCCGCCGGTGACGATGAAAGGCCGCTGGCAGGGAACCCAGCGCGCATCGTACTCGTCGCTGCGGATGAAGGAGAGATCGTTATCGTGGCTCGATGCGTCGGCACTCAGCTTGGTATGAACGCTGGGGTCGTAAACGCGGATGACCTGGCCCTCGACAATAATGGCGTAAGGAACGTAGATGACATCGGTGAATACGCTGGCAAAGCTGAGCGCGACGGAGGTCTTGCCATTGCCGGGCGGACCGTAAAGCAGGATGGCGCGGCCGGAGTTCAACGCCGGACCGATATGCTCGACGATACTGTCTTCGAAGACGAGCTCGCCAAAGGAATTCCGCAAGCGATCGAAGGTGACACGCTCGTTGGTAATTTTTTGCAGGTAGACCTGATTGCAGAATTCATTGAGGGTGACGGGCGCAGGTCCGGTATAGCGCATTTGTTCGAGCGCGTCGACCGTATAGCGCCGGCCCTCGTCGGTGAACGCGTAACTCAGATCGAGCGGGTTGCCGGAGTCGCGGGTGCCAAGGTTGCGCAGCAGTTGCCGGTCAATGCCCATGCGGATCAGGTCGAGCACAAGATTGTAGGGCAGCTTGATGGAATCGACGAACTGGCGCGCGGATTCCAGGTGCTCCACATAGATCAGCTTCATCATCAAGCTGAGAAGTTCTGTCGCGTCGATTCCAGTTGCCGCAATATCGGCCGGCTCGGTGGGCATGCGATGGATAAAGGAGTCCAGCACCTCTCGGGTGATGGCTTCAATACCCACCAAACGTTCGCCCAGGCGGCCGCCTACCTCAGCCTGAAGTTCCAGCGCCTTTGCCACCTGCGCGGCTGTCACCAGCTTGGCCTGGATCAGCAGATCGCCCAATCTCATGCGAGCTTTCATGGCGTGCTCCCCCTGGCCGTGCGCTTGGCATTGCGCCTTCTGCCCGCGGCTCCCTGCCGTCCCCGACTGGTCCCGGATACCTATCCATCGTATCAAGTCCCCCAAAGCCGCACTCTCCCATGTCTCATCCGCCCCGGCGGACGAGACATGGGCCACTCAATATTTTGTAGGTTCGCCAGATTTGAGCCGCCCGCGTGATAATGCTTCCAAAGGATTCGGTTGGGCGCTAAACTCGGGGTATTGTTGCTGCTGGTCGTGAAGACCAGACATCAGGTCATCGAGAGGAGACGAACATGATTCCAGTCATCTCATACGAGCTGGTATTGCATCCCGTTGGCGCACCTTTCATGGCGACATTGGACCTTCACCTGCTCAATATCGCTCAGGTCGTGGTTCTCCAGATATCGTCGCAAGCAGATTTCAATACTTTGGCTGCGCTGCTTCAGCTTCCAGGAAAACTTTTCTATCTTCCAGCACCGAACTTGCAGCCGAACTTCCAATTAGTCAAGCAGGGATAACCGCGAGATCGATATTCGGATCCGGGAAGAGGATGGCGGGGCGAACTATGCACGTTGGCAGGTTGCGCCGGATGGAGACTATTGCGTATTTGCAAGTGTGCGAAGTGGCGGCATGCAAAGGAGAAATGGATGAAGATCGTGATTTTGTGTGCGGCTGCGCTGGCGCTACAATGCGGCATGGCCGAAGCACAGACAAGTAAGACCAATCCGCTGGCGAGTTCCCAGGTTTTCCTCTATGAACAGATGACCGTCAAGACGGCTCCGAATGGCGCTGAGGGCCGGAATGTGTTTAACGGCACGCTGGCGACAGGCGAGTCAGTGGGGTTGCATGAGACCATGCAGCCGGTGGGAACCGTACCGAACCCAGCGCATAAGATCGAGCATTCGGAGTTGATCGTTGTGCAGGAGGGGACGCTCGAGTTCCAACATGACGGCAAGGCAGAACGCGTAGGACCGGGTGGCATCATCTACGTGGCATTGGGAACAATGCATGCGATCAAGAATGTCGGGGAGGTTCCGGCAAAGTACGTAGTGATTCAGATCGGCGGCGACACAAAGAAGTAGGTACTATCCCATGTCTCAAAAGCGAGACATGGGATAGCAGGAAGCCATCTTTAGAATTCCCCGGGGCTGAAAATCAAGATCTGGGACACCCGCCACCCGGCTAGTCATTTCGCATGAGTTCGTTAACCCTCTCGAAGAACCGAGCCCTCTCAACGAAATCATCCTGCCCCTCAAATTCCTTCAACCGTTTTATAGCCTCGTCAACATGTGTGGTGTGCGCAACCAGTTCCTCAAACGCCAGATGGAAAGCCGCGCGCGCAGCTGTCCCCTTGTCGCTGGAGTTCTTCGCCTTCTCTATCGCCTCTTGATAGAGCCTTCGCCCCTCTTCGATATTCCCTTTCCTGAATTCCAACATGCCATAGGTTGCTTTATATGTTGCCTCCATCACTCCGCTGCGTCCTTCTACGGATAAGCGTGAAAGGTAGGTCTCGGCAGCAGCTAAATCGCCGATCTCCATGAGACAAACTGCTAGGTTATTGACCAACATTGGGTCGTCCGGGTTAGACCGTAACGATTCGAGTGCAGTCTCCTTGCCCGCTTCAAAATCCAAGAAGAGAGCGGAGGCAATGTAGGAATTCAGGACCGCAGGAGCACTTGCGAAAGGCTGATCTCTGAGCCAACAAAGCGATTCTTTCCGCGCTATGTCGAACTCTCCTTTGTGGAACGCAGCCCACGCATTTGCCTCGTGAAGAAGCGGAGGATTTGCCCTAGACACATCGACGGCATCCTCTGAGTCCGACCTGTTTAGCCGCGATCTATTCAACCACCGTATCTGAGCAATAGAGTTTTCGTTAGCCCCATCAAGCGCCCGCCTAAGAAATCGCCTCGCGATTCTATGATTTCCGCCGTCTGCTTCCACTGATCCTAACGCCGAGGCAAGCTCAGTCAGCTCAGACGGGGCAACATCCGCTTCCATTTTCTCTCTCGCAATCTTGGAAATCCTGGAAGTCTTGCCCATAGAATCGGCAATCGCAATCTCCGAAGCCATTATCCAAGGGTCATGAGTAATAAGTCGCGATCTGCTCATTAGGCCGTGAGCGATATCCTTCTCGCCGATATGGATAAAGAATCTCGCAGCGCTGCGTAGTACAAACCTATTGTCGGGAGCCAGCTGTAGCGCAGCGAGAACTGCTTTTGCCGCCTTGTCATTCAGCCCAGCAATCGTGTAGGACCGAGCAAGCTCCATCCATTCAATTGGATCCCTTGGCGCTGATGCGAGGTGAAGACGGTGGGCACGAATTTCATGCCGCGAGGCTTGCCCTGAAATCGCGTCGCATCCTGGGAGCTGTAGCTGCACTGATTTGTCACCATGAGTTCTTTCGAGAAATTCTCGAGTAATTTTTGGGGTAAGCGGATTGCTCTTTATTTCGGCAACCAAAGCCGAGAACTCTTCAAGCCTGCCAGCGACAACCGCAGTTCCGAGAAGATCCAGCCCGCGCCACAGTGAAGAGCTTCCCTCCCACCCCGCGATGCCCTTTGCTAGGGAGATATCCAGCTCAGATGTGTCGTTCTTGATTTCGACAGCCGGTTGAGCGAGCTCCCCTAGTTCGGAGGTAGCCGCGAACGAGCGCCATCTAGGGAATATATGGCGATCGCGATCATGATAGCCCGCGCTCATGGGTGGTGAATCCTTCCCAAGATGGCAGCCTGTCTTAGCCGGTCGAATCGTTGCACAAATCGTTCAAGACCAAACCGGGATCCGTATTTGGCCCGATGCAGTCTGTCACCGCGGGTAGCGATGTTCGGATCGCACATCTGCTGTAAAACATCCACTATTTCCTCGCCGAGGACGGTATCGGGAAACGAACGCGTGACGGTCGCCAAATTGAGGGAAAATGCATGGCTGAGATAAGGTAGCATCTCTTCGTAGGTCCCCAACCAAACCCGCGGGCTGTGATGCGGATCTAGTTCAGAAATAAGAATCTGGGACGCCCTCATCCCGGTGAAGAGAAAAAGCACCATGCTTCCAACAAGATAAAAATCAGCCCCGAACCGACGTTCAGACTCGTCTGGCGTGACGTAGCGGTAGAGAAGCTCCGGGGGAGCGTAGCCGAGGTCGCCTGCACAAGCAAGACCATCGTGCGGCGAGAAAAGCGACTTATGCCAAGCTCTGCCAAGATCCGCGAGCTTCTGCCCCTCGTTGGAGAAGTGCAGAACATTAGAAGGCTTTAGATCTTGGTGAGCGATACTTGCCCCGTTTAATTGCCGGACCCCAACGCAAATATTGTGGATGCAGGTAAGAGTCCAGACAAGGTCAAACCGTTTTGCGTCATCGAGGTATGTCCGTATGTCCCCCTTCGCCTCCTCAAAAATCAGGTACTCAACCACGGAACCAGCCACTGAAGACTTACCACCGCCGATCGCGCGAACGATCCTAGACATCTTCCTGTCAGCACATACCTGCAATACCTGTCGTTCAAAAATAAAAGCACTTGTTAGGATGTTCAATTCAGTCGCAGGGTCTAGTGATTTCAATGCTGATGTATAGTCCATGGCCTTCAAGAAGGCCTTTCTTCCATCTCGGTTGGTCACTCCATACGAACAAGAAAAATGACCGCCTGTCTGGGCAGCCGTTCTAGGGATGAGATCCCCGACAACCCAACCACCATCGAGCATTTGCCCCGTCAATTGTTCAGCCGGCGTGCTCATACTCCCCCTTTGCAAGACTTGGCAGTTTGGCGATTGCAATTGAATTTTACTCCCGCGCTCGACGCTCAACAGCGCGTGCCCCAGGCCCTCGCCTTTTGGGCCTGGGAAACTGGAATCCTCTTCCTGCCCGTTTGCACAAGATTACGCCCCACCGGCGCACAATGGGGGATAGAGAAACCAATGAAAGAAATCGCCGCAGGGGTGAAAGTTGCGTCCGCGTTCCCCGGATCAATCTCTCAGGAACCTGCCCGATCCGCACCTTCTTCTAGTTACGATTGGTAATCATATAGTTGACAAAAACAGAGGGGGTTGGCGGGAAGATACAGGCCTTTGCGGGAAAGCGTACACTTAGGCATGACAAACAAACCAACATTGAGCGTCTGTTACGGCATAGACACGTATCCCGCATCCGCGACATGCTCTGCTTGTGGCGAGGAAATGCCAAAAGGAGAACCGAGGATTTCGTTCTTACCGAAGAACATCAAGTGGTTTACGGATCAGTTTAAACTCCATGTGGACCGGAAACATCCGCGCAAGCCGGAACTGAGTTTGACAGCGGCCGGGTAAGCGCATACTGTCGTACGATCGCTTTCCCTTTCTACTTTCCTTGATCTATACAGAGCCTCTCGGAGACGAGGGGCATTCGTGTTCTCAGGGCTTCTTGGCTGGCTTATGAGCCGTATGTATCCGCTGCCATTCAGCTTCCCGCCGGCGGGTGGCACACCCTAAGTTTTTCAGAATCTAAACATTCCTTCAAATGTGGGTGCCCCATCCTTTCGCGTTTTTTGCGAAAGGGTGGGAGACCACAAACCTCATGGCGTGCAAGCGCCGCCCGCCTGGACGGCTAGTCCCCGCAGGCGGTCAGATTGCGATTTCGACTTGCAGAAAATTACCTTCCGTTCATGCATTCTGGTAAGGAGAAGATGAGGGGAGAAGGGGCGAGATGCCGGGAAACTGTCTCAACCGGCTTTCAACTTAAAAATGCCCCCCCTCTCCCCTAACCCCCCGGGGGTATCAATTCATTCCATATTTTCCAGTAAAGAGCTACATATGAATAGTTCACAAATTCCATATATTAACTGGTTGGTAATCTTTACCTTTGGATTTTAGCCTCTAATCAGTCGAAAATACAGCTTCGGCCGGCGACCTAAGTCCCGTCCTTCGCAGCGGAGGACTTGGGAGTCCAGACCGTTCAGGACCGGAGTAAACGGCTCACGCGGTTAGCATAGGAGTGAACCAATGCCGCACAAGAAAACCCAACCCAGGCACGCAACCCCGCTCTCCTCCTCCGCATTCGAGCAGGCCTGGAGCAGCATGCGCGCCCCGCAAGCGCCTCCGCCCACCGTCTCAGCCCGGTGGCTGCTTACAGCTGCAAGCCTGGCGATTCTGGCTGCCGCCCTGTGCGCATGGCTCACCCTCTGCCTTCTCTTCTGGCAGGGGAGCTGGCAGTTGCTCTACCACCCGACCGCTGCGATCACACGCACCCCGGCCAGCGTGGGCCTGCCCTTCGATCCGGTCGGATTCGCCGCGACCGAGGCCGGCGAAACCCGCTTGAAGGGCTGGTGGATTCCAGCTTCGACGGACTCGCGCTACACCCGCTACACCGTCCTCTACCTGCACAGCCAAGACGGCAACCTGAGCGACGCAGTAGACGATCTGGTCGCTCTGCACGCCGTCGGAGTCAATGTGCTGGCCTTCGACTACCGCGGCTACGGGCAGAGCCAGTTTGCACACCCCAGCGAGGCCCACTGGCGCGAAGATGCGGAGTGGGCGCTCCACTACCTGACCGCAACCCGCCATATCGCGTCCGGCACGATCATTCTCGACGGCAGCACACTGGGAGCAAACCTTGCATTGGAAATTGGAGCGCAGCACCCGGAATTAGCCGGGGTGGTGCTAAGGCAACCGCTTGATGTGCCAGTGAACGCCATCTTCCACGACCCGCGTGCCCGGCTGGTTCCAGCTCACCTGCTGGTCCGCGACCGCTTCGATTCAAATGCGGCAGCAGCGGCCTTGCACATTCCGTTGCTGTGGCTGATTGCCCCGGCCGCGCCCAACAAGACCGCCAGCCAGACCCAATATCCCGCAGGCTACAACCGCATCGCCGCGCAAAAAATGCTCGTCTGGCTTAAGCCCACGCAAACACCCGACCAGCACTTCGCAGACGCCTACTCCCGCTGGCTCGACGATCTGCCAGCAAAGACCCGCACTCCCTGAAGCTTCACACAGAAGATTTCCACCTGTGGGTCAATTTCCGGATTGGCGACAATCCAGACCGAAGCGCATGCGGTACCATCAGCCCAAAGGGCTTAACTCCGTGTTTGAGATGGGTCCGATTGCTCTCTACGGGCGGTCACACGAGAATTTGAGAACCTTCGATTACGCGAGGAGTTTTTTGACCATGGCAGACGGATCAGATGTGCAAAGGTGGGCGACAGCAATATCAACTGATTTGCAAACTGATAGACGGATTATCTTCCGCTATGCCGAGGCATTTAGCCCAACTTTTGATCGCGCATCGCAGCCTATTCGGATCATCATCGTCTGGAAATACGAATCGGAGCGTGGTCAGCCGATGGCTGAGGAGCATCAACGGATGAACCTCTTGGAAGATGCTCTGAAGTCTGCCCTCGATCAAGACCACTTTGCGACGTTAGCACTTGTATCCACAGGTGAAGATTTGCGTGAATGGACCTATTACGCGAAGTCAGAAGATGAATTTATGGCCCGACTCAATTTTGCGTTTGCTGGGATGTCGCCGTTCCCGGTCGAGATTCATATAGCACACGACCCGAAGTGGGACACATACGAGCAATTTAGGGCTGGTGTTAAAGAAGTCGTGAATTAAAAGGCTCAGTGGAACCTCCAAGTTCGTCGTTCTGCCTGAATCACGGGCAAACTAGAAGTTGACCCACTGCACTCTTCCAATCCAGCCACCTCACCGCGGCATATCCCGGTGCACCGCCTTCACCTCATACCCAGCCTTGGTGAGCCGTTTCCCGATCTCCTCGGCCATCATCACGCTGCGGTGCTGGCCGCCGGTACAGCCGAAGGCCACGGTCAGGTAACTCTTCCCTTCGTCCACATAGTGGGGCAGCAGATAAAGCATCAGCTCTGTCACACGGTCAAGAAACTCCACCGTCTGCGGAAACCCTCTTATATACGCAGCCACCTTGGGGTCCTGGCCGGTCTTCTTGCGAAACTCCGGCACAAAGTGAGGATTGGGCAGGAACCGCACATCGAAGACCATATCCGCGTCCAGGGGAACACCGTTTTTGAAACCAAAACTCAGGCAGGAGACAAGCAGTTTCCTGGTCTCCTTCTCCAACCCAAACCGGTCCAGGATATGCGCGCGCAGCTCATGAACGTTGAAGTTCGAGGTGTCGATCAGCGTATCCGCCACATTGCGAATGGGGTCCAGCAGTTGCCGCTCTTCCACAATGGAGCGCGAAACCGTCTCTGACCGGCCCAGCGGGTGTGGCCGCCTGGTTTCGGAGTAGCGGCGCACCAGCACCGCATCCTGCGCATCTAAAAAAACCACGCGGGTGTGCAGCAGCTTTCTCACGCCTTTCAGGATTTCCGGCAGGCGGTCAAGCGTGGCTCCCTCGCGCACGTCCACTACAATCGCGGCCTTTTCCACCTCGACGGATTTGCCCACCAGCCGGGCAAAATCGGGCAGCATTTCCAGCGGCAGGTTGTCTACGGAATTAAAACCAAGGTCTTCAAAAGCCTTCAGGGCCGAGGCCTTGCCCGAGCCGGAGATTCCGGTCACGATGACCAGTTCCTTGACAGGCTTCTTTGAGGACTTGGCGCCTGGTGCAATCCTCGGCGGCTTGGTCGCCTTGCGCGCTGGTTTTGAAGTCGTCATGCGCCCATGCTACACCAGACGGACCAGCTTGCTGCCCATCCTTCGAGCAAAAAACCCGAAGGATGGGCGTCGATATGTGCATGGAATCCAAAATGCCTACGGCATCTCCACCAGTTCCATCTGCCCGTCACGGCGGCGGTGGAGCACGAAGGTATCTCCGGCAGCGTTGCGGAAGATCAGCAGGTCGCGGTCGCGAAATTCCGCGTCCTTCACGGCCTCCTCTATGGTCATCGGCGTCATGACAATCGCTTCACCGCTCTTCAGGATGTGCGGCTCAACCACGGCGGCGCGGTTGGGAAACGAGTGGACAGCGATGGAAGCACGGGCCTTGGAGCGCGTTGCCTTGCCCTCACCCGCGTCGGCCTCCGGCTGAGCCGGACGAGCCTTGGTTCGCGCCACCGGAGGCGCCGTGAGCGTCTTCTCCTCTTTAGGAAGGCGCTTGCCCTCCAGCCGCCGGTCCCTGAACCTGCGCGCCTGATTCTCGGCGTGCGTCATCGCCTCGCGGAGAGCCGCATCCTGGGTCGCGGCCTTGCCCGTGGCCGCAATCGTCTGCAGCCGCGCCTGCACGGTCAGCTCAACGATCTGCTCGTGCTTTTGCGTGCCAAACGTAATGCTGGCGTGCGCTGTTTTGCCCAAAATGCGGGCAATGCGTTCCATCCCCTCCTCGGCCTGCGTGCGCAGCGCTTTGGATATCTTTACTTTTCTGGCGGTGTACTCCACTTCCATGGTCAGCCTCCGCTTCTTGTTCTCTCAGCTCGTCTTACAGGCTGGAGTCTTCGGATTCTACAGCATTTGCCCAATCGACAGTCAGATTTCAGTCGTGATGTTCTACTCCGCGCGCCGCCGCCGCTGGTGGGTCGAGGGAATATTCATATCCTCGCGATACTTTGCCACCGTCCGGCGGGTTAGTTGAATGCCCTGCGCAGCCAGCATCGCCGCAAGCTGGTCATCCGTCAGCGGATGGCCCGCGTCCTCCTGTTCGATCAGCTTGCGCACCTTGCGCTTGAGCACCAGCAATGGAGTGTCGGCGCCCTCGGGCCCGTTCGACCCCTCTGAGAAGAAGAACCGCAGTTCGATCACTCCCTGCGGAGTGTGCGCATACTTGTTGGCCACCGCGCGGCTCACTGTGGAAGGGTGAACCCCAATCTCCTCGGCTACTTCCTTGATCATCAGCGGCCGCAGCCCCTCGACGCCCCGTTCCAAAAAGTCCTGCTGGCGGCGCACAATCACCTCGCAAGTCCGCAGAATCGTGCTCTTTCTCTGGGCAATGTTACGCATCAGTTGCATCGCGGAGCGGAACCGCTCCTTCACGTAGTCCTTGACCTCTTTGTCGGTACCGTCGGCGGCAAGCATCCGCCGGTAGCGCGAGCTGAGCCGAAGACTCGGCATGTCCTCCTCGTTCATTGAGACAGCCCACTCGCCGCCCCGCTTCACAAACACCACATCGGGCTCAATGAGCCGCGTCTGCTCGCGGTTGTACTGGCAGCCCGGGCGGGGATCGAGGGTGCGAATGAATTCCACCCCGGCATGAGCCTCTGTTTGGGTGATTTGAGCCGCATGGGCAAGATCCTTCACATCGCGCTTTTGCAGCAGTTGCAGGTGACGGTCCACTATCAGCGCCGCTACTTCCATGCTTCGCCGCCGCTCCTCCAACTGCGCTGCGGCCTCGGTGCTAAAGCTGCCATGCGGATCTTCAGCCGCATCGGCGGCCTGTTTGGCATACACCTGGGCAAACTCGTGCTGCTGGGCCACGATCTGAATCAACAGGCACTCGCGCAGATCCTTGGCACCCACTCCCGCTGGGTCAAGATGCTGCACCAGGTCGATGCCGCGCCGCACCAGCTCAAGCGCTGCTGCCTGTTCCTGCTCCGCTTCACCATCCGGCAGCTCCACATCGGGAGACTGGATCAATGCCGCAGCCAATTCCTGCTCGCTTGATGCCAGATAGCCATCGTCATCCAGATTGCCAATCACGAATTCTGCCGCGTCATGCAGCAGAGGCTCCAGCGTCAATGCCCCCAATTGCCACGCCAGGTGATCGGAAAGAGTCGTAGGCTGGGAGAGAAAGTTCTCAAACGAGGGTTTCTCGTTCTGGTCGTACTCCACTTGGGTGCGAAAACCGGGGTCGAGATAGTCCTGGAAGTACGATCCGAAATCGACTTCCTCAAAAGAGTCCTTGGGTGGAGCCGGTGGTTCCTCAGCTCCCCGCGCAAGCTTTTCCTCGCGGCCCGCAACCTCATCCAGCATCGGAACCGATTCGTCAATCTCTTCCAGGACGGGATTTTCCACCATCTCGGCATCGATCATCTCCTTCAGCTCGACCTTGTTGAGCGCCAAAACGCTCACCATCTGCATCAGGCCAGGAGTCAGGATCTGGCGTTGCGCTACCTTCAGTGTCAATTTGGGTTGCATCAGCGCCATAGATTGAACTCATTCCCCGTCCGGACTCGTAGTTAGTGTAATCGCGGATGAAAGGGCATCATAGCAATTTAACGGCCATTCCGCCAGACGTGCCGGTTTGGGCAACATTCCATTGGACAATCTCCGTCGGGAATTTCCACACCCGCTTAGCCCGTTCGGTGCATTGACAAAACCGGGACGCTGCCTTCCTGCGCCCGAAATCCTGGCCCAGCCCGCATCAGCCCAGCGAGAAGCCTTCGCCCAGATACAGCCGCCGCACGTCCGGATTGTTGCCCAGCTCCTGCGGCGTTCCCGCGAAAATGATCCGTCCCTCGGCAATAATGTAGGCCCGGTCGGTCACGCTCAGCGTCTCGCGCACATTGTGGTCGGTAATCAGGATTCCGATGCCGCTGGCCTTCAGGTCGAAGATGATCTTCTGCAACTCCAGCACGGCAATGGGGTCGATGCCGCTGAAAGGCTCGTCGAGCAGGATAAAGTTGGGCTGGATGCACAGCGACCGCGCAATCTCCACCCGCCGCCGTTCGCCGCCTGAGAGCGCATAGCCCCGCGTGGTGCGGATATGTCCCAGGTTGAGCTGATGAATCAGTCGCTCGGTCCGCGTCCGGCGCTCCCGGTTGCCCAGCGGCTGCGCCTCCAGTACGGCCAGAATGTTTTCCTCCACCGTCAGCTTGCGGAAGACCGATGGCTCCTGCGGCAGGTAGCTGATGCCAAAGTTGCGCGCCCGCAGATACATCGGCACCCGCGTAATCTCGGTTTCGTCCACCAGCACGCGCCCGGTCTCGGGCTCAACCAGCCCCACGATCATATAAAAGATGGTCGT
>Ga0302189_10000899_pt1 | contig 25815 bp, 25 predicted proteins | sample II_Bog_E2_2_FD_194551 | JGI IMG/M metagenome (GOLD analysis project Ga0302189, IMG submission 194551) | Peat permafrost microbial communities from Stordalen Mire near Abisko, Sweden - II_Bog_E2_2 | ecosystem: Environmental > Terrestrial > Soil > Wetlands > Peat | place: Sweden: Abisko...
ATTCACTGGAGAGAACAAAGGTTGCTGAGCCGCGACTTTGTTCCAGCAAGGAGATTGTGATGTCTGAACGCCCTGCTTTGAAGTCAATTCCGACAAAGATTTTGTTGCCTATCGACTTCAGTCCATCGTCTCAAGAGGCGTTAGAGACGGCGGCTGACCTGGCTTTACACTTCCACGCCGAGCTCTTCCTGGTAAATGTCATCCCGCTCTTCACGACCTTCACCTCCGAATATATTGCTCCTCAGGTGCAGTTTCAACAGGAGGCGAAGACGCGTGCCGAGCAACATCTGGCGAAGGCGCAAGCGGTTCTCACGAACCGGGGGTTAAAGGCAGGCACCAGCGTCGAGGCCGCAAATGACGTAGCGGGGTGCATCATGGATGTGGCAGAGCGCGAGCATATCGACTTCGTCGTGATCTCGACTCACGGTATGTCCGGCTGGCAACCACTCGTGTTTGGGTCGATTGCCGAGAAAGTCATTAAGCTCGTGCCGTGTCCCCTCTTGCTTCTTCACTCAGCAAAGCCAGAAACCAGAGTAAAGACTCCTTCAGACAGCTCCACGGAATGGTGGTAGTGAGCATAGCAGCAAAGGCCAAGTTAATATCGTGAGTGCAAGGGATGTTCGGCAGCGCCATGCTCAACTCAAGCACACTCTATTTCTGTTTTTTGGGGGGGTAGGCACGTGCCGATTGACCATTTGCGGCTGGCATCCAACTTCCGACTCCTTCCGCCCCTAGAAGGGCAAGTCTCGATTGATCCTGCGATATCGAACAAGGGAGCAAAACTGACCAGAAGTTGAACGGAATACGGTTCATCGTGATCACAGGAGCGATCAGCAATGGCGGAACAATTTGAGAATCCAGAAGTGACAAAGCTCGAAGACGAAACGGCCTCGGATACAACAGCACAGAAGCACATTGAGCGTGTTGCCGAAAAGGCAGCGGAGAAGCCCTCGCGCACGGAGCAGGATTACGATCAGGGTCACCGGATCATTTCCAAATAGAAAACATCAAGGACCCCAACATCCAACGAAACTTCAGGTCCGGGCAGAGTCCTGGGTCCCAATGTCTAGTGCCGTCGATCAATCAATGGGGCATCAATGTTCCGGGAGGTTTCCCCGACAAATGACCTTCTTACCGATCAAAGGCTTCCTCGCCAGAGTTGGGAGACCTGAATTGAGGCTTCTGTGGCAGTCGGACTTCAGGACAAAGCGGATTCTCCCAATCTCGGGTCGATCGTCTCGGTGCGCGGCGGCGTTGTTGATGTGAGATTTGATCGCGACCTGCCTCCAATCTTCTCCGTTCTCCACGCTGGGGCCGAAGGCAAGATCATCGTCGAAGTTATGGCCCAGCTTGACGCTACTCGGGTCCGGGGCATCGCGTTAACGCCAACGGAGGGACTTGCCAGAGGAATGCAGGTTGAAGATTCAGGCAAGCCGCTCGAGGTGCCGGTCGGCAAGGAAATCATGTCGCGGATGTTCGACGTTTTCGGCTCCGCCATCGACCGCAAACCGGCGCCGCAGAACGTCCAATGGCGGACCATCCATCGGACTCCTCCGCCGCTATCAGAACGTTCGACAAAGTCCGAGATCTTCGAGACGGGCATCAAGGCGATCGACGTGCTCGTGCCGCTGGAGCGCGGAGGCAAGGCTGGATTGTTCGGTGGCGCGGGTGTGGGTAAAACGGTGCTTCTCACCGAGATGATCCACAACATGATCGGCCATCAGCAGGGTATGAGCATTTTTTGTGGAATCGGCGAGCGTTGCCGTGAAGGCGAAGAGCTCTATCGCGGCATGAAAGACGCCGGCGTTTTGAACAACATGGTGATGGTTTACGGCCAGATGAACGAACCGCCGGGCAGCCGGTTTCGCGTCGGCGCCGCGGCCCTGACCATGGCCGAGTATTTTCGGGACGATGAGCATCGCGACGTTCTTCTCTTGGTCGACAACATCTTTCGCTTTATTCAAGCCGGCATGGAAGTCTCCGGCCTTCTGGGCGAAATGCCTTCAAGACTTGGCTACCAGTCAACCATGGGCACTGATCTATCGGGCCTTGAGGAGCGCATTGCCAATACTCATGCAGGAGCCATCACTTCGATCCAGGCTGTCTACGTGCCGGCTGACGATCTGACCGACCCCGCCGCAGTACACGTGTTTTCGCACCTCTCGGCCTCAATCGTTCTGTCACGCAAGCGGGCAAGCGAAGGACTCTATCCCGCAATCGACTTGCTCCAGTCAAGCTCGAAAATGGCCACGCCCGGCATCGTAGGTGATCGTCATTACAACCTTGCGCAGGAGATTCGCCGGACTCTGGCGCAGTACGAATCCCTCAAGGACATTGTGGCCATGCTTGGCATGGAACAGCTTTCCCTGGAAGATCGAAACGCCGTTGCACGGGCTCGCCGGCTGGAACGCTTCCTAACGCAACCGTTCTTTACTACCGAGCAATTCAGCGGGATGAAGGGCAAACTTGTGAGCCTGAAAGACTCACTGGATGGCTGCGAACGTATTCTCCGCGACGAGTTCAAAGACTACCCAGAGAGCGCACTCTATATGATCGGCGCAATTGGAGAGGCCAAGAAACCGGAGGCCAAGAAACCGGAGGCCAAGCAGCCAGAGGCGAAGAATCCTGAAGACAAACAGCCAACGGCAAAGGAGGACGAAGCGAACAAACCGGAGGCAAAGCAGCCCGATGCACAGCAGCCCGAGACAAAGAAGCCGAGCGAGAACAAGCAGGAAGACCAGAAAACCGATCCGCAACCAAAGGCCGCGACTGCGAGTCCCCATGAATCTTAGAATCCTGGTTCCATTTGGTGTCTTCGCCGAGAAAGCCGATGTGTTGCGCGTCGTCGCTGACACCACCGATGGGTCCTACGGTCTGCTGCCAAACCGACTCGACTGCGTTGCGGCCCTTGTGCCCGGGATTCTCACATACGAAGCCAAAGACGGTGGGACGGTCTATGTTGGGATCGACCAGGGTGTGCTGGTGAAGGCGGGGGCTCAGGTGACCGTATCCGTGCGTCGCGCCATTGGCGGTTCGGATCTGGGACAGCTCAAAGACGCAGTCGAGCGCGACTTCCTGAAACTGGACGAACAGGAGCGCAATGTTCGCACCGCGGTCGCGAAGATGGAGAGCAGCTTGATGGGGCGTCTGGCGGAGTTTGAAAATGACCGATAAGAGAGCGGATCAATCCTTATCTTCCGACAGAGACTTTGTCGGGCAGGTTAGCGCGAAGGCTGCCCGCAAACTCCGCGCGCAGAAGAATGGTCAACAGACTGTCTGGTTCGGTCTCGGCATGACAGGACTGATCGGTTGGTCGGTCGCAGTGCCGACGGTCTTGGGCGCAATGTTCGGTCTGTGGTGGGACAACCATCATCCTGGAGCTCATTCATGGACACTCATGTTACTGACCATTGGTCTCTGCGTGGGTTGCGCAAATGCCTGGCATTGGGTGGATCAGGAGAACAAAGCGATTCAAAATGAACAGGAGGACAAGCATGAATGAAGCTCTGATTCTGGCCGGGAGTCTGTTCGCCGGTATTCTGCTTGGCACATTCTTCTTCGGCGGACTTTGGTGGACGATTCGATCGGGTTTCCCATCGCAATGGTCCGGTCTATGGTTCTCCGCGAGCCTTATACTCCGGATGGCCGTCGCCATCACCGGGTTCTATCTCGTCTCTCATGGTGAGTGGCGGAAGCTCGTGGCTTGTCTGGCTGGCTTCTTGGTTGCGCGCATTGCCGTAACGCGACTCATCCGCCTCCCGGCCGCCAAGAGCACACGCATCCTGCAAGAAGGTGGACAATGATCATCCCCACGGTGCACCTCACCTCCGACCAGCAGATTATCTGGCAGCATGGCTTTATCAAGCTCAACGGAACCATCGTGACGACCTGGGCCATGATGATTGCGATGACATTGGGCTCCAGGTTGATTACCCGAAAGCTTGCCACCGAGCGAACCATTTCGCGCTGGCAAAGCGCGCTTGAGATGATCGTGACCGGCATTGAGGGGCAGATCAAAGAGGTTGGTCTCGACGAGCCGCGAAAGTATCTCGCATTTCTAGGCACTCTCTTTCTGTTCATTGGAACCTGCAGCGTGTGCATCGTCATTCCAGGTTTCACTCCGCCGACAGGCTCGCTCTCAACCACGGCAGCCCTCGCACTGTGCGTGTTCATTGCTGTTCCACTGTTCGGAATCCGGGAGCAGGGCATCTCCGGCTATCTCAAGACATACATCAAGCCGACCGTGATCATGCTGCCATTCAATATCATCAGTGAGCTCTCGCGCACACTGGCTCTCGCCATTCGTCTCTTTGGCAACATGATGAGCGGTGTCATGATCGTCGGTATCCTTCTCACCATTACGCCTTTTATCTTCCCCATCGTCATGACGCTGCTCGGTCTGCTGACCGGATCGGTCCAGGCCTATATCTTCAGTATTCTTGCGGCCGTCTATATTGCCGCCGCCACACGTGTAACCAAACCCAAGCCTGCTGTTGAGGCCCAGCCAGAGCCGAGACCTGCATAATGGCTCCGATCATAAGAAGGACTCCCAATGGATAGCGCCACCATCGTTGCAGTAGTATCCATCGCCACCGCCGGCATCACCACAAGCTTCGGCTGCATGGGGCCAGCGCTTGGAGAAGGCCGTTCTGTGGCCTCTGCCATGACCTCTCTGGCGCAACAACCGGACGCCGCACCCACCATCACCCGCACACTGTTTGTGGGCCTGGCGATGATCGAGTCTACGGCCATCTACACCTTTGTCGTCTCCATGATTCTCATCTTCGCCAATCCGTTCTGGAACCACTTTCTGTCGCAAGCCGGAGGGAAATGAGCGATGCTCATCGACTGGTTCACTGTCGGAGCTCAGATTGTCAACTTCCTCGTCCTGGTGTGGTTGTTGCAGCACTTTCTCTACAAACCCGTCCTCAATGCCATCGACGCGCGGGAGAAGCGAATCGCCGCTGAGCTTGCGGACGCCGATGCCAAAAAGGCCGAGGCTGAAAAGGAGCGTACCGATTTTGAAGATAAGAACAACGTATTCAATCAACATCGGAGCGCCTTGCTCAGCAAAGCCGCGGACGAAGCGAAATCCGAACGCGAGCGCCTCATCGATCAAGCCAAAAAGGATGCGGAAAGCTTGCGGGTAACCCAAGCGGATGCGCTGCGCGCGGATCAAATTCGACTGGGCAGTGAAATCACCCTGCTGGCCGAAAAAGAGATCTTTGCAATTGCGCGAAAGGCACTCACAGACCTCGCTACAGTCAGCCTTGAAGAACGGGTTGGGGAGATATTCACACGCCGTCTGCGGGAATTGGATCCGAAGGCAAAACAATTACTAGGTGACGCTCTCAAGAATTCATCACAACCGGCTCTGGTGCGCAGTGCATTCGAACTGCCAGCCGACCAGAGGGCTGCAATTCAAAATGCCCTCAACGAGACATTCTCTGCAGTGGTTCGGATCAAATTCGAAGAATCGCAGGACGTAATCTGCGGCATCGAACTGACCGCCAATGGCCAGAAGGTTGCGTGGAGCATATCGAGCTATCTCAATGGGTTGAGCAAGAAAGTCAGCGACCTCGTTGACACACAATCCCCACCTGCCAGCAAAGCCGCACCGAAGCCAGAAACGGCGAAAGCGCCCGAGCCCGAACCTGTTGCGCTCGTTGGGGCCAAATGACTGCATCAGCCGGAATCCTGCAACCCGCAATAGATTGCGCCTTCGCGCGGCTGCATCAGGGCCGCGAGGAGTTCACGGCAAAGCTGACTCCGCATGAAGTGGGAATCGTCACAAAAGTCTCCACCGGAATCGCAACGTTTACTGGACTTCCCAGCGTTGGTTACGAGGAGATCGTGACGCTCCCCGGCGATCTGCTCGGCATTGCATTCAATATTGATGAAGAAGAGGTTGGTGTCATCCTGCTCGGGGACTACCAGAACCTGCACGCTGGCGACGAAGTCGAGCGAACTGGCCGCGTGATGGACGTTCCCGTGGGAGACGGTTTGCTGGGACGCGTGATCGACCCCCTGGGCAAACCGCTGGACGGCAAGGGCTCGATCGCTGCGGAGAAGCGTCTCCCCGTTGAACGTCCTGCTGCACCTATCATGGATCGCGCGGCGGTGAGCGTGCCTTTGCAGACCGGTCTCAAGGTGGTCGACGCACTTGTCCCCATCGGTCGTGGCCAGCGCGAATTGATTCTCGGTGATCGCCAGACCGGCAAGACTGCCATCGCCATCGACACCATCCTCAACCAGCACGGACAGAATGTGGTGTGCGTCTACTGTGCCATTGGCCAACGCGCGGCCGCTGTGGCTAAAGTGGTGGCTAACCTCGACAAGCAGGGTGCGATGGACTACACCGTTGTGGTTGTCGTAGAAGATAACAATGCGCCCGGCCTCGTCTACATCACGCCTTATGCGGCAACCAGCATTGCAGAATACTTCATGGAAAAGGGGCGCGATGTTCTGATTGTCTACGACGATCTCACCCATCATGCCCGCGCCTATCGCGAACTCTCACTTCTGCTCCGCCGTCCTCCTGGACGTGAAGCCTTCCCCGGCGACATCTTCTATATTCATTCGCGAATGCTGGAACGCTCGACCCACCTCAGCAAGGAGCGGGGAGGCGGATCTCTCACGGCGTTACCCATCATCGAAACCGAAGCGCAGGATATATCCGCTTACATCCCGACGAACCTGATCTCCATCACGGACGGTCAGGTATACCTTTCCCCCACTTTGTTTCAACTGGGAATCCTCCCGGCGGTCGACGTTGGTAAGTCGGTTTCGCGCGTCGGCGGAGCGGCGCAGAGGGCTGCATATCGCGCAGTCGCAGGCAGCCTCAAGCTTGCTTATTCACAGTTCGAAGAACTGGAAGCCTTCGCGAAATTCGGAACCCGCCTCGACGATGCGACGCAAAAGACAATTGACCATGGACAGCGCATTCGCGCCTGCCTTAAGCAATCTGAGTCTCACCCGGTTTCCATGATCGAACAGATCATTGTGCTCCTCGCGTTGACTGCGGGACTCTTCGATACCCTGCCAATCGACAAAGTGAATGACGCCGAGCAGGCGCTTCAGAAAGCCACGGCTGATATTCCAGCCGAAGTGGCGGAGCGGTTAACCTCGTCTGACAAGTTCAGCGACGACGATCGCAAGGCGATTCTCGAAATCGCTCAAAGTGCTTTGGCTCCGCTCCAACCGGTTCCAGCAGCCAAACCTGCTACGAAGCCTGCGCCATGAGTGGAACCATTGAGAGCCTTACGAGGAGGATCTCCGGAGCAGGGGATCTAGAGGCAGTCGTTCGTTCAATGAAGGCGCTCGCCGCATCGAGCATTGGACAGTATCAAAAGGCAGTCCACTCGCTCGATGAATATACAACCACAGTGGAACTTGCGTTGACCGCGTGCCTTCGTCAAGCCGGACCAGACTACGACACGACAGAAACAGGGTCACCGAAGAAGCGCGGCATCGGAGCAATTGTCTTTGGTTCGGACCAAGGTCTCGTTGGAAGGTTTAATGAGGTGATCGTCGAATATGCCGTCAACACACTCAAAGCTCTCCCCGGCACAATCACAAAGATATGGCCCCTCGGGGAACGCATCCACGCCCTTTTGGCCGATACCGGACAGCCAACTGCCGGGATCTTGCCCGTGCCAGACTCTGTGAATGCCATTCCAGGGCTCGTCGGACAGATTCTGATCGATGTCGAAGCCACTCGGGAGCGCGGCGAGGTTGTGGAGGTGTATCTATTCCACAACCACCCCAAATCGGGATCGGTCTACGAGCCCATCGGCAAGCGGTTGCTGCCTTTGGATCTCGCTTGGCAGAAACAGCTTGCCGCTGCTCCGTGGCCAACCAAATTGCCTCCGGAAGTCATCCAGGGAACCACGTCGCCACTACGCGCATTCATCCGCGAATACCTGTTTGTCCTTCTGTTTCAAGCGTGCGCCGAGTCGCTTGCCAGCGAAAACGCCAGCCGGCTGGCAGCGATGCAGCGAGCGGAAAAGAACATCGACGGAATCCTGGAAGACTTGAACCTCAAATTGCATCGCATACGCCAAGAGTCGATTGACGAGGAACTTTTTGATGTCATATCGGGTTACGAGGCCCTGAATGCTGTCCACCGGACCCGTTGATGCAGTGCGATTGTGGCTCGCGACGCTTCCATTCGCGCTTCCCGTCTGACACCCCGCGGGCTCTCTTAAACAGCTTTATCAAGGCTCTTTCTTCAGCTTGCCTTGAGCACAACTGCTCAGATTCCCAATCAATCCGAGTCGATACTGATTCGGAGAGTTTCAACTACCGATGTGACTCATTGTCCCGCCTCCAGGCCATGGGACGGATTGTCTGCAGCCAACCAAATTTGCAGTGGTAGGAGAATACCATGACGATCGACTCGAAGACCTACCACGTGCCGCCAGGTAAGAAGTTGAGCCTGAGCGATTGGCCAACGGCCGCACCGGCACTGACCAAATCGAAAAAGCACTATCAAAAGCTGCTTGAAGAACACGTGAAGGATCTCAGCGCATTGCAGCAACTTCACTACGCATCCAACCGCCATGCGCTTCTGCTGATCTTCCAGGGCATGGACGCTGCCGGTAAGGACGGCGCGATCCGGCACGTCATGTCCGGGATCAACCCGCAGGGATGCGAAGTTTCCAGCTTCAAGCAACCCAGCGCCGAAGAACTGGAACATGATTTCCTCTGGCGCACCACGTGCCGTCTGCCCGAGCGCGGCCGCATCGGCATCTTCAATCGCTCTTACTACGAAGAAGTACTCGTCGTCCGCGTCCATCCGGAGGAACTCCGCAACGAAGGGCTATCAAAACAGCTTGAGGATGATAAGTCGAAATGGGACGATCGTTATCGCTCCATTGTGGAATTTGAAAAGCACCTCGACCGGAACAGCACGCGGGTCGTCAAAATATTCCTGCACATCTCGAAGGATGAGCAGCGAAACCGGTTCCTGGCGCGCATCGACGATCCTGAGAAGAACTGGAAGTTGAGTCTGGCAGATATTCACGAAAGAAAGTTCTGGAAGGACTACGAGAAGGCTTACGAAGAGTGCCTAAGCGCAACCAGCACGCATCACGCTCCCTGGTATGTTGTTCCCGCAGACGATAAGGACGACGCTCGCCTGATCGTTTCTCAGATCGTTCTTGACGCGCTGAGAGGACTGAAACCGTCCTATCCCGCACCAACCCAGAAGCACCGGGCCGAATTGAAATCAATCCGCAAGATGCTAGTCAAGTGAGGCCGTGCCATATCACGGTCAAAGCTAAGCAATTCGACGTCTAAAAGCCGCTGCAAGGATCTGAGCAGTTATTAGAAAGGATGTGTTGCGATGGCCACCACCGAACTCCCCATCAAAGTTGAGAACAACGATACGCCTCAACCCTTCGCCAAGAACTTCGATCAGTTTGGCATTTCATCAGGGTTTATCTTCGACGTGAGTCTGTCGACCGCAATCGCTGCCGACAGCAAGACCGAAGAAAGAGCCCCCAAGCCCAAGGGACCGCTGTCTCCTGAGATGCTCGACAAGATGAATCGCTACTGGCGTGCAGCAAATTATTTATGCATTGGCCAGATTTACCTCTTCGAGAATCCTCTCTTGCGCGAGCCGCTCAAGGCAGAACAGATCAAGCCAAGGTTGCTCGGTCACTGGGGAACCTCGCCTGGGCAGAACTTCATCTACATTCATCTGAATCGGCTGATCAAAGAGCATGATGCGGACATCATCTACATCTCCGGTCCGGGACACGGAGGCCCTTCGCTGAATGCCTGCTCTTATCTGGAAGGCACCTACACCGAGGTTCACCCTGAGATCACTCACGATGAAGATGGCCTCCGGCTTATGTTCCGCAAGTTTTCGACGCCGGGCGGAGTGCCCAGCCATTGCGGGCCGCACGTCCCGAACTCCATGCACGAAGGCGGTGAGCTTGGCTACTCTCTGGTTCATGCATTCGGCGCTGCCTTTGATAATCCCGACCTGATTGTCGCCTGCGTCATCGGGGATGGCGAGTCCGAGACCTGTCCGCTGGAAGGAAGCTGGAAGTCGGTCAACTTCGTCAATCCCGTGCGCGACGGTGCGGTCCTGCCGATCCTTCATCTCAATGGATACAAAATCTCAGGGCCAACGGCCCAGGGACGCACGAGCGATGCAGACTTGACGGCGCTCTATGTAGGACGGGGTTACAAGCCCTATTTTGTCGAGGGCGACGACCCGGAAGTTGTGCATCAACTTCTTGCTCAAACACTTGAGGATTGTTATGCCGAGATTCGGGGAATTCAACAGGAGGCTCGCAAGAGCGGATTCAAGAAGCAGCCGGTCTGGCCCATGATCATATTCCGCACGCCCAAGGGATGGACTTGCCCCAAGGAGGTGGATGGGATCCCGATTGAAGGCACTTTCCGCGCGCACCAAGTCCCGCTCGCAACAGTCCGTGAAAACCCGGAGCATCTCAAGATTCTTGAAGCCTGGATGAAAAGCTACAAGCCTGAGGAACTCTTCGATGCAAACGGCGCCTTCATCGAAGAATTGGCGGTTCTCGCGCCTGTCGGCAACCGGCGCATGGGAGGCAACCCTCATGTAAATGGGGGGCGATCGCTTATTACGCTCGCTCTGCCCGATTTTACTGACTATGCACTCGAAATCCCTGGTCCGGGTCAAGTTCTAGCGGAGGCGCCGCGCAAACTGGGAGATTTCTTCCGGGACATCTTCAGAATGAATCTGAAAAACTTTCGCATGTTCTGCCCCGATGAATCGAATTCCAATCGTCTGAACTCCATCTTCAAGGCTACAAAGCGGTGCTCGATGGCCGAAATTGTCTCGATCGACGATGATTTGGGCCCGGACGGGCGCGTCATGGAAGTTCTCAGCGAACATCTTTGCCAGGGATGGCTTGAAGGCTACCTGCTAACGGGCCGCCATGGAATGTGGTCCTCATATGAAGCCTTCGCGCAGGTGGTTGATTCGATGACCACCCAACACGCCAAGTGGCTAGAGCAATGCCGCGACTATCCCTGGCGCAGGCCACTCGCGTCTCTTAACGTTCTCCTCACAAGTCACGCCTGGCGGAACGACCACAATGGCTTCAGCCACCAGGCGACCGGGTACGTAGACAATGCGCTGGCGCGAAGGAGCGAAGTGATCCGCGTGTATTATCCACCGGACTCCAACTGCCTGCTCAGTGTCTTCGACCATTGCCTGCGAAGCCGCGATTACGTGAATGTCGTCACCTGCGGGAAACAGCCGCAACTCCAATGGCTGAACATGGACGAGGCTCTCGAACACTGCTCACGCGGGGCGTCCACATGGAAGTTTGCAACCAACGATGAAGGCGGCGAGCCAGATGTTGTAATGGCCTGCGCCGGCGATGTGCCAACCATCGAGATCTGCGCGGCCTCGTGGCTGCTGCAGAAACACGTTCCGGGCATCAAGGTGCGCGTCGTCAACGTTGTCGACTTGATGACTCTGATGTTTCCCGACAAGCATACGCACGGGATGGACGAAATGTCGTTCAACGCACTGTTCACCGAGAGAGCGCCGGTGATCTTCGCCTTCCACAACAATCGCTGGCTCATTCATACCTTGGTTCACGGGCGTTCCAATGAAGCTCGCTTCCATGTGCATGGCTACATGGACCGCGGAACGACCACCACACCCTTCGACATGGTGGTTCTCAACGAAATGAGCCGCTTCCACCTTGCGCTCGACGCATTGAAGCATATCCCCCGCGTCCGTTTGCAAGCCGAGGATGCAATCAACTTCTTCAATCAGGAGTTGCAACGCCACCAAGTCTATATCCGCGAACACCTGGAGGACATGCCTGAGATCAGAAACTGGCAGTGGACGAAGGACTTTAGTGATGCCACAGCCCCGGCTCCGCTTGCCAAGGGACATCCGCAGAAGGCCATGTTCACCGACAGTTAGGTTCCATCTAGCTGGAATCAAAGCGGCGGCCGCCATCGCACAAGGATTGCGATCGCGGTATCCGCTTCTTGGACTCGGTACGCAGGAGGAGATATTGAGTGATCCGAAGGCACCATCCGATTGGTTGAAGGTTGATGGAGTTGATGCGCTGGTTGAGTTGGCGCTCAATCTTCACTGGTCCTGGAACCATGCTGCGGATGAGTTGTGGGAAGGGCTCGACAAGGAACTCTGGGCAACCACGCAAAACCCATGGGTCATCCTGCGGACTATCTCTCGCGAGAAAATCAAGGCGGCATTGAGCGATGTGGGGTTCCGTGCCCGTCTCGACAGTCTGCTTCAGCGCAATCGGGAATCCTATCAAGCTGACGCATGGTTCCAGCAGAAGTATCCGGGCGAAGCCCTCACAACGGTCGCCTACTTCAGCATGGAGTTCATGTTGAGCGAAGCACTGCCCATTTATTCAGGTGGTCTGGGCAATGTAGCAGGCGATCAGATGAAGGCGGCTAGCGACCTGGGTGTTCCGGTCGTAGGGGTAGGGCTGCTCTATGGTCAAGGATATTTCCGTCAGGACTTCGATTCGGAAGGCCGTCAGCAGGCACTTTATCCGGTCAATGATCCTGGCCAGTTGCCTATCCGGCCGCTGCGGCAGAAGAACGGAGAGTGGCTGCGGCTGCAGATCCACCTGTCGGGGGCACTGATCTGGCTTCGCTGCTGGGAGGTCTCTGTTGGCCGGACCAAGCTTTACCTGCTCGACACAAACGACTTCGCCAATACTGCTGCGCATCGGGGAATCACCAGTGAACTCTATGGTGGCGATGCGGAGATGCGGCTGAAGCAGGAGATCATTCTTGGGATTGGTGGATGGCACTTGCTACGCGCGCTTGGCTTGCAACCCGAAGTCTGCCATCTCAATGAAGGCCATGCGGCATTTGCTGTGCTCGAAAGGGCGCACTGCTATATGGAGGACCATAATACGCCGTTCGATCTAGCTCTGGTTGTTACCCGGGCCGGAAATGTTTTTACGACACACACTGCGGTTGCTGCTGGGTTCGATCGCTTTGACCCGCAACTCATTCGGCAGTATCTTGACCACTATGCGCAGGATGAACTTCGCATCTCGGTCGACGATCTGCTGAAGATTGGAAGGCAAAACCCAGGCGACAATCGAGAGCCCTTCAATATGGCCTATCTCGCTCTCCGAGGCAGCGGCCGTGTGAATGGCGTGAGCAAACTGCACGGAGAAGTGAGCCGGCAGATATTCCAGCCGCTTTTTCCGCATTGGCCACAGGCAGAAGTCCCGATTGGCTCAGTGACCAATGGCATTCATGTGCCGACCTGGGATTCGGTCGAGGCCGATACGCTGTGGACCACAGCTTGCGGCAAAAAACGCTGGCGCGGAGATCGTGCTCTGGAAGATGAAATCCGGAACCTCACCGACGAACAAATCTGGCATATGCGATCCACGGAGAGAAAGACACTGATTGACCGATTGCGTAATCGGTATGCCCGACAGCTCGCTTCAGAAGGCGGGGATCCATCGGACGCGAATCAGATCTTCGACGGAAATGCACTGACTCTGGGTTTCGCCCGACGCTTTGCGACGTACAAGCGCCCCGATCTCCTCTTGCTTGATTCTGAGCGCCTGGTTCGCCTTCTCTCTGACCCACGACGGCCGGTTCAACTGATACTTGCCGGCAAAGCGCACCCTCATGATTTGCCTGGACAGGCATTGATCAAGAAGTGGAAGGATTTCATCCGGCGTCCGGAAGTTCGTTCGAGAGTCGTCTTTTTAAGCGACTACGACATGATGCTGGCGCAGCACATGGTTCACGGGATCGATCTTTGGATCAATACACCGCGCCGCCCGTGGGAGGCCTGCGGAACCAGTGGTATGAAGGTCCTTGTGAATGGTGGCTTGAACTTATCGGAGCTGGACGGATGGTGGGCTGAGGCTTACTCCCCTGAAGTGGGATGGGCCATAGGTGACGGCAAAGAGCATGGAGACGATCCTGCCTGGGATCGCACTGAGGCTGATGCCGTGTATGCTGCCTTGGAGAATGAAGTCATTCCGGAGTTCTATGAGCGGAATGAAAAGGGCCTTCCGCTGAGATGGTTGGGACGTGTCCGCGAGAGCATGGCACGGCTTACTCCAGAGTATTCAGCGACACGAGCCATTCGCGAGTATACCGAAGATCACTATCTTCCCGCGGCATCCGGCTTCCATGATCGCGCAAGCGACGATAGCGCAGTCGGCGCCAGTGTATCAGACTGGCAAAAAGCCATCGCTCACACTTGGAGCGAAGTGCATTTCGGGAAGGTGAAGATTGAGACGCATGATGGTTGGCATGATTATGAGGTACAGGTAGCTCTGGAGGGCCTCAAGCCGGATGAGCTGAAGGTTGAACTCTACGCGATGGCCATTGAAGAGAATGGGCCCACCATCGAACCGATGACTGCATCCAATTCGCGCACTGATTCTGACGGCTATCTCATTTATTCTGGAAAGGTGCCTGCAGCTCGTCCGGCAACAGACTATACTCCGCGTATCGTTCCCTGCCATGCAAACGCTTCTGTCCCGCTTGAGGCAGAACAGATCCTGTGGCAACGCTGATGACCAATCTCGGAATCATGGAACGGGCGCGGAAACTACTGAATGCAGCAAGTCGTCGTGCCTCGAAACAGGAGGCAAGGAACAGTAGAGTCACCGGAGCAACCAAGGCGAAGCGCAGTCACGACGCTGCGCGATCCAATCCTCCGCCCATCTGGATGGAAACTGAGGCCAGAGTCAGAGAGTGCCATCATGAGCCTACCAGGCTCAGGACGTTGGTCCAGCGAGTCACCGAAGATCCCGACAACGTGATCGTCTCCTTCACCTACTACGCACACGCGCAAATTTACTACGACCAATTCAGATCTCAAGTCGAAAGAGCGCAAGGTGAAGCCTTCCCTGTTTACTACAACGCTCTGAATCCCCGACAGAACACTCGCTTGCCATCAAAGTTCACGAACAGGCGCGCACTGTCGGATATCGCCATCCTTGGCTTCATACTCCTCTCGGTTCTTTTCCTTGCCATGGCGCGTGGGTAAGACAAGCGTTCAAGGTTTGCACCCCGCAGCACTACTGAGCTGAGACAAGTCAAATCCACAAGCACACTTGCACCCAAGCCAATGTTCCGCCTGAAGCAGAATCGTTCAGGCAACGAGCCTGGGAGATCTTAGAGGCGCACATGCTGCAGTTCATTCGGCATTGAGTCCGAGATACGATAGCTTGGATTGGGTTGATTTGCAATCAGTATGAAGAATGCCGCGAATTCCCAGTCCTTCCGCGATCTGAACGAACATCGGGGTATTGTCGATGAATACAGCCTGCGCAGGCTTCACCTGAGCTATATCTAGAGCCATCCTGAAGATATCCGCGTTGGGCTTGCGAATGTGAACAAAGCAAGAGGATATGAAGCAGTCAACCAACCTGTCCAGGCCGAACTTATCAATCCGATATGCATTCAGTTCGCGTGCCTCATTGCTGACGATCGCTATCTTCAACCTCAGATTAAGCTTGAGCTTAGTGACAAGCTCGATCATTTCAGGGAAGGGCTTGGACTGCGCGAACATATAACTCCGAAACTGATTGCGCGTGAAGCTCCGCTTTTGGTGGAACACAACCATGCTCAAATACTCTTCCAACGTAATCCTGCTCTCTTCGAAGATCTCGAACATGAGCTGATGGCGACTCTCCATCTCGGCCCACTCCAGTTTGAACTTCTTCGCCGCTCGTCTGCGGGCCAGATGATCCCAGCCATCGGTCAGCAGGACGCCACCTATATCCAGAAATACGCATGTGATTCCAGTTGCTTTCTTCATCCTCTATCCTTCTGTCGGCCTATTCGAAAGGATCTCCTTCGAGTTCTTGATTCCTCAGCGCCTTACACCTTTGCCTCAGGCGCGTCGGCGACTGCCTCTGCCAGTATCTGTTTCGGCAAGTCAAGACGCGCCACACCAATCCGCTTGTCGGCCATCCCATAGTAGACGTCGAAACGATCAGGTGTGCCAAGATCGTCGCGTCGGTCAATGCCGGTTGGGAATACAACATTGGCGACAATTCCCTGGCGCTCCTCTTGCGATTTCGGCGTCAGTACTGGCTCCTTCGAACGGTAGGTGATCTCAAGCGGATGCTCCTTGGAGAAGATCATTACTCCTGCCGAATAGCATAACGAATGACTGTCGCAGTCAGGTTTTTCGATTTCGCTGACACCGTGATAGATGATCAGCCATCCGTGCGGGGTCAAAATGGGCGGCGTGCCGCCGCCGATTTTGAGCCGTTCCCAGGGCGAGACTGGAGATGCCAGCCGATGGTGAAAGGTAAACTTTCCGGTGCGAAATGGCTTATGGTTGAGTGTCATTTGACAGTACGAAATCCAGATGCTCTCCCGATCAATATCCACCTCGCGGGTCGCAGGACTACACGCAGTTTCCTCTGGGCGAGTGCCTGGAAAGAGCGGCCGGTGGAGCAATGCCAGCTCCGGCTGCCCGGATGGATCGGGAATGACGGCTGGGAAGAGACTGGCATCCTTGTCGTCTACGTTACCGAAGTCGAGCCCGTCCAACGAGGTAAAATCAGCGAGCCCCAGGCGTCTCCAGTGGAAGAGATCGTCCGACGCTGCCAGGGCAATTCGTGGACCGTGGGAAGACCAGGCCGTGTAGGTCATCAAGTATCGCTGAAGAGGCTCAATAAACGTAACGCGTGGATCCTCACAGCCGCCACTGCCATCGGACCGGCGCTCGTAGTCAGCTTCAGGCTCCAGTGCGATTCCTAACCGCTCGACGCCTTCCGGATCGCCGGTTTCATTGAACTTCACCCTTGCAATGCCGATGCGCGAGTAATTTCCCGCCGCAACTAGCCGCGGAAAGAGGTAGAGTTCTCCGTCAGGACCGCGAACAGCAGCAGGGTTCAGGACGCCTTCGACTTCCTGGGGATTGCCGGGTTGCGGCTCCATCAACATTCCCAGACGGCGCAGCTTGAATTCGCTCATCTATACTCCTCAAGAAGTCGCATTCGCCACCTCAAAGGTTCGCGCCTGTTCGCCGTCGTCCAAGCAAGCGATGATCGTTTCGATCACCCGCTTGGTCTCATTGGGACCTCGAACCGGAATGGAAATAACACCTGCCCGTTCAGCCGGATAATCGTTTCCTCCCACAAACAAGGCATCTCCTACGTAGATCATTTCTTTTATAGAAATTCCAAGAGTCTCTTGCAGCTTTTTGATTCCGTAGGCTTTGTCGATGCCGGGCTTAGTGACGTCAATCGATGTCGAGCCACCGAGCCGTACCGAGAACTCGGGAATCAGAGTGTCGAGGATTGTCTTGATCTTCTTCCGCTTGGCGAAATCCGAATCCCATTTCTCTTTCTCTTCTAAAGGCGCCTGCTGGCCAAGCGCTGAATACGTTACCTGGCTTCCACGATCCTCAATGGTCTCTCCCCACGTCTTTGCGACAGAGAAACCTGCCTCTTCGGTGGCTTTCTTTAGAGAACTGACGATCTTCTGCTTTTCTTCCGCGGTAAGATCTTCTGAATAGAGCTTCTTCCACTCCCCTGTATATTGAAAAAACTCTGTTCCACAGGTGGGAAGAATCGATAGCTTTGTCAGAGAGTCGTCCTGCGGAAGATGGGAGAGCACCTGCTTTTCAAACTGTAGCCAAGCGCCTCCAGAGATGATCGCAACCTTGACCACGCCAAGCAGGTCATGGAGGAGTGACGACATCTCGGCATCCAGTGACGACTTGCTTGCGGCGAGCGTTCCGTCGAGATCAAAGACAATCAACTTTTTTATCATTCATCCACCTCAATATTCTTCGAGTATCACTTGGAGTCTTCGTCACGCTGACTCTCTCGTTATTGAACTGTTGATGACGATTCAGGCAGCGCGATCTCCAACAAGGTCACTGCGTCTTTGGGGTGAAATTCATACGCGCCGACCACCGCGGGCAAGAGCCATACTTCGCCCTTGTCGACGCCATACGTGGAGCCGCCGCCTTCGAACCACCCCGAACCTTCAAGGCAAACAAGCACGCGCGGCATCTCCGCGGCGCCGACGCTAAACGGCGATTCTCCCCGCAGGCGCCATAGCAGAAAATGTTCACAATCAAAGAGTTTTTCGCGCTCCACGGGAGTGGTGCTCACCACGGTGGGAGTCACGAGGCTACTGTTGCGGTTTGCAAAGTCAATGCTGGCAAGCGCCTGATCGATCTGGAGTGGCCGTGGCTGCCCCGTCTTCGCGTCGACATGACCCCAATCGTAAAGCCGGAATGTCACATCGCTGTTTTGTTGGATCTCGAAAACAACTACATCGCCGCCCAAGGTGTGAACCGTTCCAGCAGGAATGAATACGCTGTCGCCAGGCTTCGGGACGATACCCACGAGGTGGTTCGCGATTGTCCCGGTGGCAAGTGAACGTCGCAGATCGCCGGCAGTCGTGCCCGCTTTCAGACCCGCATAGATCTGGCTTCCATTTCCTGCTTCGATCACGACCCATGCTTCAGTCTTTGCCGTATCGCCCGCTGGAATCAGCTCAGGGTGCGCGTCACTGGGATGTACTTGAACAGAAAGCATAGCGTGCGCATCCAGAAACTTGAGCAACAATGGGAAACGGCGAAAGCGCGAAGACAGCTTCCCCATTAGCTGTTCCTGGTATTGTTCCATCACTTGTCGAAGCGTCTGGCCCTTCAGCGGTCCATTGGCAACTAGGCTTTGGTGGTCGGTGCGGTCGCTCAGCACCCATGCTTCGCCGATAGGTCCATCGCCCGGAAGCGGCGCGGAGAGCAAGCCAGACAAGCGCCGCCCACCCCATAACCGATACTGATAGATTGGGTCGAACCGCAAAGGGTACAAACACACTTCGCTCATTGCTAATCACCCGGCTCTCACACTTTGCGATTAGAGGTAGATGCTTGTCAGCTGCGACCGGTACGGTTACCAGTGTGAGCGAGTTTTCGGCGGCGGATCTGCAACTCAGGGAAACTGGTGGCCGTGCGGTACCGACGCCAGATTTTCACTGAAGATGTAAACCGCGAGCGCTGCCGCCATGAAAATCGCTCCTATCCAGAATCGCCAATCACGATGCATCCTTCTCCAATAAGGTCCTGGATCCGGCTCACCGCTGTCGCTACTATTTCCTTCGGGGTTGTGCTTGTTTCCGGTCATTTCGTCTCCAACTTCTGGGAGTATTCACCACGCCGCGCAGCCTGGTTGCAGCGTGCGCGATGAACCAAAGCCTGTTGTGCCGCCAATACATTGGCCTCCTGGCCCTTCCAAAGCTCCAGGGCCGGCTGCTGGATGGCGCGGGCAAACGAAAATGCCAACGCCCAGGGTAAGCGCGACTTGAATCTCGCATTCATCGCATTCAAACGAGCCGAAGCTAACTCTGCGGATTGGCCACCTGACAAGAACGCAATCGCCGGAACGGCAGCGGGGACGGCCCGCAAGAGACAGTTCACCGTCGCGTCCGCTACTTCCTCAACAGATTCTTGCTTGGGGCAGGCCGATCCTGGAAGAACCATATTGGGCTTCAGGATCATTCCTTCCAGCATGACTCGCTGCGCAAACAGTTCGCCGAAGACAGTTCGCAGCACTTTGTCTGTCACTTCGCAACAATGGCCCAGCGAATGCTCACCATCCATGAGCACTTCAGGCTCAACGACGGGGACGAGACCTGCCTCCTGGCACAGCGCCGCATAGCGAGCCAGAGCATGTGCGTTGGCATGAATGCAACCCCAACTGGGAATACCGTCAGCGATGGTGATGACTGCGCGCCATTTGGCAAACCGGGCGCCCATGCGAACATATTCAGCAAGTCGGTCGCGCAATCCATCCAGCCCTTCGGTCACTCTTTCACCGGGATGCGCTGCCAATTCCTTGGCGCCGGCATCCACCTTGATTCCAGGAATGATCCCTGCGTCGATGAGGACTTGGACGAAAGGAGTGCCGTCGCTCTTTTGCTGACGGATCGTCTCGTCGAAGAGGATCGCGCCGCCGATGCACTCTCCTAGCCCTGGAGCGGTCACAATCATCTCCCGATAAGCGCGTCGAGCCGCGACGGTCTGCGGAATCCCAAGGCTGGCAAATCGTTTGTTGCAGGTCGGAGTGCTCTCGTCCATCGCAAGCAAGCCCTTATCGCCTGCGACGAGGGCCTGTGCGGTATCTCTCAGCATCTGCGAATTCATTTGAGCCTACTCATTTCCTGTTTCGGCTCTGGATAGCCGCAGCAGCCATTGCCGGTTTTCGGTGCCGCTGTAGACTTGCCCCCGTATTGGGCTGAATTATGATCGAACTTCTCTTTGCACTTGGAGCCGCAAAAGTAGTAGGTCTGTCCTGCGTGGTCGGTGTGTCCAGCGGCAGTGGAAGTGTCTATGTCCATGCCACAAACGGGGTCTTTCACAACGGTTGTGCTGCTCATTGGGATCTCCTTAGTTTTTGAGTCTGACCGATTACGGCTAAGAGATTGAGTTGTGGACTTCAGAGGCACATTTGTCTCTTGCATGAAACCTTCGCCTCGTTCACCAACGGCACCAATAGAAATTGTTCCACTTCACGGATGACGAAGTCCGGTCGTTATTGCTCTGGACGGCGGATTGCACCGTGTTCGCACTTTCGAGAGGAGGGTCACTCGCCACCAGCAATTCATAGTTTCGTCGTCCGCAGTCTCAGCGCGTTGGCGATCACCGAGACGGAACTGAAGCTCATGGCAGCAGCGGCGATCATCGGGTTCAGAAGCAGTCCGAAGCCAGGAAACAGCACACCCGCAGCGAGCGGTATCCCGACGGCGTTATAGACGAAAGCGAAGAACAGGTTCTCGCGGATGTTGCGCATGGTTGACTTGCTGAGATGACGAGCGCGAAGAATGCCGCGCAGATCGCCCTTTAGCAGCGTGATCCCTCCGGCCTCCATCGCCACGTCGGTGCCGGTCCCCATGGCAATGCCTATGTCAGCCTGGGCGAGCGCGGGTGCATCGTTCACTCCATCTCCGGCCATCGCGACCACAGAGCCTTTTTGTTGGCACTCTTTGACTACCTCTGCTTTCTTTTGCGGCAATACATCGGCATAAAACTCGATGCCGAGCTTATCCGCGACTGCCTTGGCCGTCGTAGCGTTATCTCCCGTGACCATGACGATCTTGAGGCCTGCCGTCTTCAGCTCGCGGATCGCATCGGGCGTGGATTCTTTGATCGGATCAGCGACGCCAACGATGCCCGCTGCCTTTCCATCTACGGCGACCAGCATCACCGTCTGGCCCTCTTTGCGTAGTGCTTCAGCCCTATCGAGCAATGGGGTCGGATCGACAGAAAGGTCGCGGAACAGTTCTGCATTCCCGACTGCGACCTGTTTGCCAGAAACCGTCCCCTTCACGCCTTTCCCGGTCGTTGAGTTGAACCCAGCCACATCAGTCAGGACGAGCTTCTTTGCTTCCGCGGCTTTCACAATGGCCGCCGCCAAAGGATGTTCGCTGGAACGTTCAAGGCTGGCGACCAGTTGCAGGAGGCCGGATTCGTCGATGCCCGGCTGGGGAATAACGGAACTCAGCGTCGGTTTGCCTTCGGTAAGGGTTCCCGTCTTGTCGATGATGAGCGTGTCAACCTTGCCAAATGTCTCAAGCGCCTCCGCGTTGCGTATGAGAATGCCGGCGCGAGCCCCGCGGCCGGTGCCCACCATAATCGCCATGGGTGTGGCGAGTCCGAGAGCACACGGGCAGGCCACTATCAGGACGGCAACGGCATTTACAAGAGCATGAGCGAAGCGGGGCTGAGGGCCGACGAAGAACCACACGGCAAAGGTGACAATGGCCGCAACGATTACGGCTGGAACAAAGTACGATGACACTCGATCCGCCAGCCTCTGGATCGGCGCTCGCGAGCGTTGCGCCTCGCTGACCATCTTGACGATTTGCGCTAAGAGAGTGTCGGCACCAATACGTTCCGCATGCATAATGAATCCGCCGGTTCCGTTCACCGTTCCAGCGGTCACTTTCGCGTCCTTGTCCTTTTCAACGGGGATGGGTTCACCGCTGATCATCGATTCATCGACGGAGCTGTGGCCTTCGAGCACGATCCCATCGACTGGAATCTTTTCGCCGGGGCGCACGCGGAGCCTGTCGCCAACCTGGACTTGATCAAGTGGCACGTCTGCCTCCCCGCCTTGATCGTCCAGCCGCTTCGCGGTCTTCGGAGCCAGGCCAAGCAACGCGCGAATCGCACCGCTGGTTTGGCTGCGAGCGCGCAACTCTAGCACCTGACCTAGAAGAACCAGAGCGACGATGACTGCTGCTGGCTCGAAGTACACGTCGATTTGCCCCCCAACTCCGCGAAACGACGTCGGAAATATTTGCGGAACGATAGTGGCGAAGACGCTATAAAGATAAGCCGAGCCGGTACCGAGGGAGATGAGAGTGAACATGTTGAGGCTTCGGTGCATGATGGATTGCCATCCCCTGACAAAGAAGGGCAATGCGCACCACAGGACCACCGGGGTTGCCAGAGCGAACTCTATCCGAGCCCAGGCTCTTGCCGAGAGCAGGTGCTGCATGGGCATCGAGGGGAGAAATGCCGAGACCATCAGCGCGAGCATGGGCACGGCGAGCGCGACGCTGATCCACAGCCGCCTTGTCATATCGGCCAGCTCTGGATTGGAGTCTTCGGCGGTGACCCCGCGGGGTTCGAGCGCCATTCCGCAGATTGGGCAGGAGCCTGGTCCATCACGCACGATCTGCGGGTGCATCGGGCAGGTATATTCGTAGCGCTTGGCAGGTGCGGGGGCGGTCACAGGTTCAAGCGCCATGCCGCACTTCGGGCAGCTTCCAGGCCCCGTTTGCCTCACCTCCGGATGCATTGGGCAGGTGTATTCCCCTTGCGGACCGATTTTCGCGGCCGGGTGCGGCGGGGGTGCGTCTGGCTTGGTCTGTACATACTTCTCTGGTGCTGCGCGGAACTTTGCGGCGCAACCCTGACTGCAGAAGTAGACTATTGCGCCTTGACATTCAGCGCTTGCCGCAGCCTTCGACGGATCGACCTTCATCCCGCAAACAGGGTCGTGCTCTTCAGCCTGCTTCATCTCTCGATTGTGACCCTGTTCACTCATTTCTACCTGTGTCTTTCTGCACAGAGAGCGAGGGGAACGCAAACGGGGAATGGTGCGGTTATTGGTATCATTCATCCATGCATTCGGACCGCAGAGATCGCCGGCGACTCACCACGCTCTGGAGAGCAGTGATTGAAGTCGCGTTTATCGTCTTTCTCTTTTACTCCAATCTCTTGATGGGAGAATTTACTGCTACGAATGGGCCGGGGAAGAGTTTAACATTCGCCTTGAACGATATCTTCACGGGTTCGAACCTCTTCATCGCGGTAATCTCCGCTCTGATTGGGTATGTTGTCTTTGAGTACCTCCGAAAGAAGCTATAGGGTTGCGGATCGGGTGCCGGGGGCACCAGTTCTACCATGTCAATGCGGGTCTTGATCCTGGGATACAGTACAAAATGAATCGGCAGTCGCACTGTCGATGATGCCGAGCGTTGTTCTCTGGGGCCTGCAATGCAGTTCGCGTAAACTGTACTTATGTCGTCTTTTCTGACCGCTGAGAACCTGCCAAAAATGAGTTGGATCACGGTCCTCCGGGCGCGTTTGATCGCTCATCTGCAACAGCGCGAGGAGCAGATATTTCTTCTTCTATCGCTGCTGATTGGAGCGCTCACCGGGCTCGCCGTCGTCGCGTTTATCGTGCTCACGGAGCGGTTGGGAATGCGCCTCTATCCGCCGGATAGCGCCGCGTGGAGGCGTGTGCTGGTGCCAGTGGCTGGATCGCTGGCCATGGGTTTCCTTCTCTATCGTTTTTTCCCTTACGCTCGCGGCAGCGGCGTGCCACAGACCAAGGCCGCGCTCTTCGCTCGGGACGGGTTCATCTCCCTGCGCACCGTCCTCGGTAAGTTTTTCTGCACGGCTACCACGCTCGCGAGCGGGATTCCGTTGGGCCGTGAAGGACCTTCAGTCCAGGTGGGCGCCGGAATAGGATCTGTCCTCGGCCGATGGCTGGGATTGCGCCCGGAAAAGGTAAAAGCCCTGATTCCGGTCGGAGCGGCTGCCGCCATTGCCGCGGCATTCAATACGCCGATGGCGGCCGTGTTGTTCTCCCTCGAAGAGGTCATGGGTGATATGCACGCGCCTATCCTGGGCTCGGTCGTGCTCGCCTCCGCCACCTCCTGGGCGGTCTTGCGCCTCCTGCTTGGCAATAACCCGCTGTTTCAAGTGCCGCAGTACACTCTTGTGCATCCGCTGGAACTCGCCATTTACGCCCTGTTGGGCATCGCCGGCGGTTTTCTGTCGGTAGCCTTTACCCGGCTTTTGTTGGGAATGCGCAAGTTCTTTCTGCACTTGCCCATGAGGACGCGCTGGTGGCATCCCGTTGTGGGCGGTGTGACGGTTGGTCTGATGGGCTGGCTTGTGCCCCAGGTCCTGGGTGTTGGGTATACCTACGTCGGCAGCGCTCTGAATGGAACGATGGCGCTCAAGTTGATGCTGCTACTGGTGGTTCTCAAGCTCTTTGGCGTCACGATCAGCTATGCCTCTGGAAACGCCGGTGGAATCTTCGGCCCGAGTTTATTTCTCGGAGCCATGCTGGGCGGGGCCATCGGCACAGTTGCCCATGGCTTGTTACCGGGATACACCGCAACCCCTGGCGCGTACGCGCTGGTTGGCATGGGTGCGCTCTTCGCGGGCATTGTGCGCGCTCCGATGACATCGGTCTTGATGATCTTTGAAATGACGCGGGACTACGCTGTCATTGTGCCGCTCATGATTGCAAACCTGACCAGCTTCTTCATCTCCTCACGATTTCAGAAGGAGCCCATCTACGAGGCATTGGCTCATCAGGATGGCATTCATCTGCCCAGCCAAATTACTCGCAACGAGCCCAACCAACGCACCGTGCTTCAGATTATGCGGAAGACTCCCGAGATTCTCCCTGCCGAGATGCGTGTCCAGGATGTGATCGAACAAACTCGTGCCGGTAAGCTCCGTGCATGGCCTGTGGCCGAGAAGGATTACTTTCTGGGAATGCTGACCACAGAGACGCTGGGGTGCGCCTTTGCCGACGGGAGAAAAGAACAGCTGCTCAAAGACCTTGTGGAAACCCTCCAAGTCCCGCACCTCCATACGGATCATCCGCTGCATCTGGCTCTCGAACGCATGAGCACTTACCATCTCGATGTCTTGCCGGTCGTCCACCGGGCGGATATTCACAAACTCGAAGGCGTCGTGACCCTGCCCGATGTACTGAGTGCGTATGGCGTTGATTGCGTTGGCTCTGGGTAGCGGGACACGGCAATTGCGCCGATTTAGACACTTGCCAGTTCACTAACTCCGGCAACAATTCGACGCCGAACGGGAGTGGGATTCGAGTCCTGCAGGGATGGGTATGCGCCTCAGTAAATGCTCCCAACCTGCAACAAACGTTCCATCCAAACGGCGTCTGAATTGTCATCGAAAGGTGAAGCTGATGCGGGGCGGGCTGGTAAAGACCATTTCGTCAAGGAAGGCATCAACGAAACGCTTTTTCAGACTCTTCCTGCGTACATCCGAAGCCGCAATCGTCCGGCACACGATACCCTGCAACCGCTATTGTAAGGATATAAGGCACGCGTTCGACCACGAATTCATTGGCGTGACGAGTGAAGAGATCTCCCATGAGGTTCTGATTGTAGCGCGAGAGCATCGTGAGTTTCCGGCAAGGGTGCGTGACGCGATTTATCACTCCTTGTTAAGTTGAATCAGCCGCCAAGGACGGCTGGTATTGCGGCATAAGATCTCATCACCTATTCCCGAACCAATTGTTCAACTTC
>Ga0302189_10000916_pt1 | contig 25603 bp, 27 predicted proteins | sample II_Bog_E2_2_FD_194551 | JGI IMG/M metagenome (GOLD analysis project Ga0302189, IMG submission 194551) | Peat permafrost microbial communities from Stordalen Mire near Abisko, Sweden - II_Bog_E2_2 | ecosystem: Environmental > Terrestrial > Soil > Wetlands > Peat | place: Sweden: Abisko...
CGACTGTCCGGCAATCACGGTGGCCGACGCGGCGACAGGTGACAAGTGCAACGCCGACCGCGACGCCGCTCTCGCTTCCAGCAAAGTCAAGGCGCAGATCTTCACTCACCTCCTCTATCGCCACTGGGATCACTTCACCGGCGACAAGCGCAGCCATCTCTTCCTGCTGACGGTCGCGACCGGCGCGGCGCGCGACCTCACGCCCAACGACACCCACGACGTTCCGCCCTTTTCGCTGGAAGGCGGCGGCTGCGGCTGCGCTTTTGCGCCCGACTCCAAGGAGCTGGCCCTCACCGAGAACCTCGACCCCGAGCCGGCGATCAGCGTCAGCGCCAAGATCTTTACCCTCGACCTGACCAACCCGGCAGCGAAGCCTGTAGCGATCAGCACCTCGCTCGGCGGGAACTTCAATCCAGCCTACTCGCCGGATGGCAAGTACATTGCGTGGCGTTCAGAGGCCCGCGCAGGTTACGAGAGCGATAAGTTCCGGCTGGTGGTTTATGACCGGGCGGAAGGCAGCGGGTCAGCGAGTCAGCAGGTCGGCGAGTCAGCGGTGCGGGATTTGCTGCCGAAGTTCGATAACTGGGTGGATGAGTTTGCGTGGATACCTGACTCTAAACAATTACTATTCATCTCAGGGAATGAGGGGGATTCTAATGTATACAGAGTAGAACTTGAGGGACGGTATGTCCGAGAACTTCCTCCTTCAGGCGCATACAGCGACCTGCATCTCGTACATGATGGATCCAGATTTCTGGCAACTCACATGACGGTGCGTCATCCGAGTGAAATAGTTCAGGTTACGTTCACCCCAACATTTCCGTATGCGTTTGGTGCGAATCACTGGGCCACAGAGAAAGCGATTACTCATCTTAACGACGATCTCCTCGCCCAACTCTATCTGCCTGCGATGGAAACCTTCTGGTTCACAGCACAAGACGGAACCAAGCTCCAAGGTTTTCTCATCCGGCCACCGTCTTACGGCCGGGCGAAAAAATACCCAGTCAAGTTCCTCATCCACGGCGGCCCGCAGGGCGCATGGGGCGACGACTGGAGCTATCGCTGGAACCCCGAACTCTTCGCCGCCAATGGCTACGTCGTCGTCATGATCAACTTCCGCGGCTCGACGGGCTATGGCCAGGCCTTCGTGGACGCCATCAACGGCGACTGGGGCGGCAAGCCCTTTACCGACCTGATGCAGGGCCTCGATTACGCCGAGCAGCACTATCCCTTCATCGACAAGACGCGCGAGTGCGCCCTCGGCGCGAGCTACGGCGGCTACATGGCCAACTGGGTTCTGGGCCACACCAACCGCTTCAAGTGCATCGTCAGCCACGACGGCATGTTCAACCCTGAATCCGCCTACGGGACGACGGAAGAGCTCTGGTTCAACGAGTGGGAGTTCAAGGGCAAGCCCTGGGACTACTACGGCAAACCCGACTCGGAGAATCCCTTCCGCAAGTGGTCCCCGGCGATGTTGGCAAAGAACTTCCACACGCCCACCCTCGTCATCCACGGCCAGCTCGACTACCGGCTCGATGTGAGCGAGGGCTTCCAGCTCTTCACCACTCTCCAGCGCCTCGGGGTCCCCAGCAAGATGCTCTACTTCCCCGACGACGGCCACTGGGTGCTCAAGCCGCAAAACGCGCGCCTCTGGTACAAAACGGTCAACGACTGGGTGGACCAGTGGACGGGGAAGGCAGGGAATAGGGAGTAGGGACTAGGGACTAGGGAAAAAGACTCAAGAGAGCTCTGACGAGTTGTAGTACATTTCCAGTTTTGTAGTACAATCGCTCTTATGAAGACCAGCGTTCAAGCACGGTTGAATGAGGAGACGCAAGCGGCGCTTGACCGGCTAGTGCGCGCCAACGGCTGGACAATCTCGCAGGCGTTGCGAGAGTGCGTTCTTCGCGTTGATGGAGAGCGAAAGGCAAAGCCCCGTCCGCGACTGGTTGGAATCGGGTGCGTCGATTTCGGACCGGGCGATATGGCCACAAACAAGAAATACATGGAAGGATTCGGCATCAAGAGTATGGGTAAGAACTGGCGCCCGCCGAAGCAACGCGCCGAGTGACCCCGACCCTCGTCGACGCCAGTTTCTTTGTCGCGCTCTTCAACAAGCGCGAAGCGGCTCATCGGCGCTGTGTCGAGGCATACCAGGCGCTGGACAGCTAGTTCGTGACTTGTGAAGCTTGCATTGCCGAGGCTCTCCACATCCTCGGCCACGCCCGCGCCGCTCAAGATGCCATATTCACCTCCATTGAGCAAGGAGCTCTTGACGTGCCTTTCCACCTCGGCAGTGAGATCCGCGAAGTCGCGGAGCTGACGCGCAAATATGCCGACACCCCCATCGACTTCGCGGATGCCTGCCTTATCCACTTGGCCGACCTGCTCGACACCGGCGACATTCTCACCCTCGACAGCGATTTCGTCCACTATCGCTGGCGGCGGACCCGTCTCTTCCGGATGCTGATCTCCCAGGATTAGAGGATTAGATCGCCCTCTGGCGGCCAATCGACATTTTGTGGTGAATAGTGTGCAAAACTGACCAGACATGGCTTCTCGGTCGAGGTTACGTTCGGAAGGTGCGGTCGTCTGCGGGCTCATCAAGAGGGCTTGCAGAAGGGAAATGGCGGAAATCCGCTGTTCTGCACAGTGGCCGTTCGGGCCCATTCGCCTTGCCAGGGTCTTCGCAATTTGCGCGGATGCCGTGGTAAGTTTGTTGCTTCAAATCAATGTAGTCCCCCAGTCCTGCGAAGAAGCGGCCTCCCTAGCGCAAGCCCGCGGCTCAACGAAAGCCGCGGGACTTGCACATCATCCCGCCCCAGCCCAGCCGCCGGCGCAAGAGATTCAGGAATTGCTTTTCAGTCGTGAAGAACCACATTCAATAGAGATTTGTGTACTTTGATGCCGCCGTTGTAATCGATAAAACCCAGCTTGCGAAAGCGATTCATGAAGAAGCTCACGCGGGAGCGCGTCGTCCCGATCATCTCCGCCAGCGTCTCCTGGGAGACCTTCGGAATCATCGTCTCCGGTTCGCCCGGCTGGCCAAACTCCGCCATCAGCAGCAGAATCCGCGCCAAGCGCTTCTCGCTGGAGTTGAAGAGCTGATCGACCAGATCCGCCTGGGTTCTCATGCTGCGGGCCAGCAGGAACTTCAAGAAGAGGTCGCTGAAGGCGTGCTCCTCATGCATCACGCGGATCATCTCGCCGTGCTCGATCTTCATCGCCGTGCATGGCGCGATGGCCGTAGCCGTCGCCATCCGCAACCCCGGCATTCCCGCCATTGACTCCTCGCCCACAAAGTCACCCGCCGAGAGCAGCGCGATGGTCGCTTCCTTGCCTGCGCTGGAGATCACGGTAAGCTTCGCCCGGCCGCTCTGAAGGTAGTAGACGCAATCGGCCGGGTCGCCCTGCGAAAAAAAAGCCCGCTTGGGCTTCACCTGGACAATCCTCCGCCCCAGCCCGGCTTGCGCCAGGAATACTGCCGGATCAAACCGTAGATGATTCAGATCCGCCATCCGAGTTTCCCGCTCCCCTCTGCGATTTTGTCTGGGCCACATCCGAAGAGTGGCCGCCTCACACCGCCTTTCCCAGCTCGGCTCAGGAATCCATCTAAAACCAATTTCATTATGAACGTCTCTTTGGTGAAAACAAGAATCTTTTCTCTTTTGCTCACTCTTGTACTAGTGGCATTCAAAATACGGAAAGGGCTTTCCATTTGGCCAAAAATCGGGATTGGGCGCGACTCTTCAGTTTGCCGCCTCGGCGAAAGTCCGCCTCCTGAGGCCTTCCTCCAGAGCCGGTTTGACCGAAGGGCGTTTCAAAAAATGCGAGAATAAGAGGAGCGCCAGGGGAGTCTTCCCTGTCAACCCGGCGCGGGGGAATCCTTTTGGCCAAGCTGCGAGTGCTTTCGACACATCTCTTCCTGAACCAGCGCCTGCATCCTGGGCTGCTGGAGCTTGCCGCCCGGTCGGGGGCGCAGGCGGTGGAGCTTTTTGCCGCGCGCCAGCACTTCGACTACTCAAGCCGCGAGCATGTTGCCGAGCTGGCCGGATGGTTCCGCTCCAACCCCGTCGAAGCCTGGTCGATGCACGCCCCGCTCTATCCCGACCGCGAGATGGGCCGCTCCGGCGCGCCTTCCCTCAACCTGCTGCACCCGGAAAAAAGCCGCCGCATCGCGGCCATGGACGAGATCAAGCGAGCCCTTGAAACTGCTGATTCCATTCCATTTCGCAAGCTCATCGTGCATCTGGGAGAGCGCGACGACGAGTGGTCGCCGCGCACCATCGAGTACGCCCTGACCGCTCTCGAACACCTGGGCGCCTTTGCCCATCCGCTGGGCGTGCAGCCGCTGGTCGAGAACCTGACCGGCGATCCCACCACCCCCCCGCACCTGATCGAGATCCTCGCCATTGGCCATCTGGATTCCATCGGCGTCTGCCTCGACCTCGGCCACGCCCACATGACGGTGGGAGTCGCCCAGGCCATCGGCACGTTCGGCGCACGTATCGTCCAGGTTCACGCGCACGACAACCATTGCCAGAAGGACGAGCATCTCTGGCCCGGCGACGGTACAATAGACTGGCCGGCCGCAGCCGCTGCCCTCAACGCACTCGCAACTCCGCCCGCCGTTGTGCTGGAGCTAAGCTCCAAACTCACCAACGAGCCGGCGGAGCTGCCGGAGCGCATTCGCCAAGCCTTTGAGCTGGTTGACTGATTCTTGCGCCCCGCTCTAGCGGAAGAAGCCGAACAGATAGAGCACCAGCAAGACCAGCAAAATGGTGCCGAGCCCTATGCCTCCGCCTCCGGCGTAGCCCCAGCGGTTGTAGCCGTAGTATCCGCCGCCGCCGCCGAAAACCAGCACCAGAACAATTACCAGAACGATGATGAGCATCTCAGATCTCCTTCTCCTGCATCTGGAGTCTTTCATTCGGCAAGGGAAGACGCTGAGCAATCTGATACAGGAGAAATGCCGGGCTGCTCCATCGCTCGACTTTGGAATCCGGAAAGAGACGAAGCCAATCGGGAGGCGGCCTCAGCAGATGCGCGGCAACTGCTCGCCGATCTGGGTGGGAATGACGCGATTGGCGCCCATGGCGGTGCGGGCCACCAGCATTCGCTTGTGTTCGGCGGTGACGCGACCGATGCGAGCGGCGTCCCGGCCCAGCGGATGGGCCCGCAAGACGGCGAGAACCTGGTCGGCAGCGTCGGGCGCAACAAAGAAGACCGCCTTGCCCTCGTTGGCCACGTAGACCGGGTCCAGGCCCAGCAGCTCACAGGCCGACTGCACCTCGGGCCGCACCGGCAGGCTGGGCTCATCGATCTCGACGCCCACGCTCGAAGCTTGAGCGATTTCGTTGAGCGTGGAGGCGAGTCCGCCGCGCGTGGGGTCGCGCATGGCGTGGATCGCCGTACCGGCCACGGCCAGCACCTCGGCGATCAGCCCGTTCAGCGCGGCGCAATCAGAGCGAATCTGGCTCTCGAACTCCAGCCCCTCCCGCACGCTCATGATCGCCATGCCGTGGTCGCCGATGGTTCCGGAGACCAGAATCGCATCGCCCGGCTGCGCTCTATGCGGCCCCACCGTGATTCCGGGCCGCAGCAGGCCCACGCCCGCCGTGTTGATGTAGCAGCCGTCGCCGTGGCCGCGCTCGACGACCTTGGTATCGCCGGTGACGATCTTCACGCCCGCTGTTGCCGCGGCCCGCGCCATGGCATCGACAATGGCCGCCAACTGACTCAGCGGAAAGCCCTCTTCCAGAATGAAGCTCGCGCTGAGGAAGCGCGGCTCGGCGCCGGAGACGGCCAGATCGTTTACCGTCCCGTTCACCGCCAGCTCGCCAATCGATCCGCCGGGAAAGAAGAGCGGCTGCACGACGAAGGAGTCGGTGCTCATGGCCAGCCGGCCACCGCCGAGTTCCAGCACCGCCGCGTCGCCCAGGTTCTCCAGCTCCGGATTGCGGAAGGCGGGCAGAAAGAGGTGCTCGACCAGCTCATTGCCCAGCTTGCCGCCGCCGCCGTGGCCCATGACGATGGCCGGATAGCCGGCCAGCGGCAGCGGACAGGACCAATTCGAAAAGTCGGGTTTGTCGTTCTCTGACATTTGTTACTCCAGAATGCTCAGTTTTGAAAGGGCACGACTTTAGTCGTGCCATAAGTGCCAAACAATGAATCTGGGCTTTAGCCCCTGAGGGATGCTTTCACCGGCATTCGCTCTATGCATTGTCGACTAAAGGACATTGCTCTTTCCGAGATTGCAAACCTCGCACAGTGTTTGAAGATTCTCTTCGACGGTTTCTCCGCCGAGACTCCAAGCGATTATGTGATCAACGTGTAATTCAAGTCCAGGCGTTAATGCCGGACTTGCGCCGCAAGCTTTACATGAGAAGTTATCTCGTTTCAGGATTCGGAATCGTAACCGCAAAGAAGGATCGCGACTTGTTCGATGTCCAGTGGACGCTTCTGATGGTGTAGGAGGAGTTCTATCTTGTGAGTTTGCGTATTCAATAAACTGCTCAAGCGCTTTCATCCAAGTACTGAAGCGTCTTTTATAAGCACCTCCAGAAATCGTCGAAGGGGGCTTTGCCAATTCGGCCATTCGTGGCTGTCGCCCATAATGCTCCCATAAAACCATTACGTTCTCGAATAAGCGCTCGTCTGAGTACTTAATTTCATTTGAAATTTCAAGTCCGGCAGCAACAAGAGCTTTGTTCCATGTACCAAAGCGTAGCTTTAATGTGGACGTATCATATTTTCCAAACTCTGAATATAACGCCATGGTAACAAATTTTGTTCCCATAGAATCAGAGGCACGCTGAACGTCTGCAAGTAAGTCTTCAGTGGTGATAGGTGCGCCATTAACCCTACTGAGTTGGAATCTTGATTCGCTCATGATGGCCTCAATCGTTACATGGTTGATTACGTCTTTGGGAGGGAAATACCTGCACATACTACATCCCTCAGGGGCTAAAGCCCAAAGTTTGTCTTGCCTCACTTGCGGCACGACTGAAGTCGTGCCCTTTCAAAACATCGACTTATTCAGAGATTACTTGGATAGTGCAGCCCCCGCACCGGCCAACTCCTCCGCCGACAAGAACCGCCCGTAGTTGTAGTAAGCCGCGCAAGCTCCCTCGCTGGAAACCATCGTTGCGCCCAGCGGATGGCGCGGGGTGCACTCACGCCCAAAGGCGGCGCACTCGGCCGGCTTGATGGCCCCACGCAGCACGTCCCCGGCGCGGCAGAGCGGCGACTCCTCGGTATGAATGCCGGTGATGTGAAAGCGCTCTTCCGCGTCGAAGGCGCGATAGGCCTCACTCAACCGCCAGCCGCTTTTGGGAATCACGCCAATCCCACGCCAGGCCCGGTCGGTGACCTCGAAGACCTCGGCCAGCAGCTTCTGCGCCGCCTGGTTGCCCCTGAATGTCACTATGCGCTCGTAGGCGTTCTCGACCTCGTGGCGGCCAGCCTCAAGCTGAATCACGCACCGCCGAATCCCATCCAGCAGGTCGAGCGGCTCAAAGCCCGTAACCACCAGCGGAACCTTATACTTCTCCGCCAGTGGCGGATACTCCCAGTAGCCCATCACGCTGCAAACATGCCCTGCCAGCAGGAAGCCCTGAACCTGGTTCCCTGGCGGCTCCAGAATCGCCGAGATCGCCGGCGGCACCAGCACATGGGAGACAAGCAGGGAGAAGTTTTTGAGCCCGCGCCGCTTGGCCAGGTGAACGCTCATTGCATTCGCCGGGGCCGTGGTCTCAAAGCCGACGCCAAAGAAGACCACCTGCTTGTCGGGATTCTTGACGGCCAGTTCCACGGCATCGAGAGGCGAGTAGACGACCCGCACATCCCCGCCCGCTCCCTTGACCTGAAAGAGATCGCCCTCGGTGCCGGGAACGCGCAGCATGTCGCCGAAGGAACAGAAGATCACCCCCGGCTGGGCTGCAATGGCCAGCGCCTTGTCGATTAATTCCAAAGGAGTTACGCAGACCGGGCAGCCGGGGCCATGAATCATCTCGATCCCGGCGGGGAGCATCTGGTCAATGCCGTTCTTGATGATGGAGTGCGTCTGCCCGCCGCAGACCTCCATGATCTTCCATGGCCGCGTCGTCACAGCGGCGATCTCCCGCGCCATGCGCTGCGCAATCTCGCCATTCCGGAATTCGGTCAGGTACTTCATGTACCGCAAATCTCCTGGTCGTGCTGCTCGCTATCGACCGCCCGCCTTGGCCTCATTTTCGGCCACCCGCGCTTTTACGATCTTTTCCACCAACGCCGCAGGCAGCGGCTTATCCACCGCGAATTGAATTGTTCCCTTTGAAGTGCGATATGGCTTCAACTCCTCTCCCAGCGCATCGATCAGCGACGCATTCATGGGAAAGAAGGTGCAATGATTCTTGAATGCCGCATAAGCCACCAGCGCGCCTTTGTAGCGAAAAGCCGGCATCCCATAACTGATGGTTTCAGCCGCCTCGGCCGGCACAGCGGCCCGGATGCTTGCCCGCACCTTTTCGAGCGTACTCCGCGATGGCTCAGGCGCCTTGGCAAGATATGCTTCCACCGCTCGCACACCATTGTCTGCTGCCGCACCGGTGAGAGCCTTCTCAGCTCCAGTCATTGTCTTACCCCTTTCCAGCACAGCTCCCATCTGGGCAAGGCGACGACGGCGCAACAGCCGCACGCGCAAAGGCCTCTTCCTCGGTCTCCAGCTCGGCGTCCAGCACACCCATGGCGCGGAAGTCCTCAAGGGTTTTCAACGCCGTCTCTTCGTCGATCTTGGAGAGCGCAAAGCCAACGTGGACAATGGTATAGTCGCCGACCTGCACCTCTGGAACGTAGTCCAGGCAGACGCGTTTGACCACCCCGCCAAAGTTCACCCGCCCAATGCGGAGATCGCCCTCGTTGAAAATTTCTTCCACTTTTCCTGGAATAGCTAGGCACATGGTGTCTACGTTATACCGAGTTCGGGGCCACGTATAGTGTGATTTGGATCACCAGAATCTCGTCCACCGGAGTGCGCCCCTGTAAAAACTTAAATAATTACAACTTTTTGTCTCCGAAGTGTTCGTTTTTGCTCAGATCAAGATTCAGCCGATCCGCTACTGTCAAGCCAAGGCTCGGAAACGGGAGAGCTACGCGAAGCCTATCTGTGCCCCGGCAACAGGCATTCGTGCATCAGACCAGCTTCACGACAGCCCCAAGGTATTGCGTGTTCTGCAAAACTCGCAGAGCAAGAGATCGAAGCGACAAAACCTGCCCTTAGACCAGCGCTTGGCACGGGCCATGACAATAGAGAATCTTTCAACGCTCCACGCGGGAGGAAAGTATGAAAAAACTGACGTTTGGATTTCTCGCTTTGGCAACGGCCCTTGCAATCACAGTCAGTGCGTCGGCCGATCCACTCATTCTCGGCACACTCGGTGTCGGTGGCGGCAATGATAAGTGGAATTCAACGGCTGTCACTTTCACCCCCCCAAGCAACGCTACTGTCACAGACGAAACCGGCGATTTCGTGGGTATTGTACCGCTCAACAATATAACGACAATAAACGCTGGTGTTTTAACCTACGCCGCTCCTGACGTGCTCTGGTTTACTACGAGCCTGGGGGACGCCACACTCACCATCACCGGTCCGGTCGATGTCACAGAGAACAACGGCACGAACTTGCAAATCTCCGGTCTCGGCATATTGACTTTGGCCGGTTACGCGCCAACATTGGCGACTTTCAACTCTGACAGTACCGATTCAAGCGGTAACTATGGTGCGTTCTCATCCACATTCGGGATCGACATCACTTCCCTAAACCAAAATGTTCCTGCCGTTCCTGAGCCCGGCACCCTGGGCCTGCTCGGTTCCGGTCTCCTCGGGCTGGCAGGGCTGCTTCGCCGCAGACTGTCCAAGCAACTGGCATAGTCCTGCTCAACGGAGTGTTTTCGCGGCTCCCTTGGATTCCTCAGGCCTGGCTCCCCGGGCATGGGGAATCCACAGCTTCAACCAGGCACCCCCGTCCGCGCCCTTTCTAGATAAGTGAGCCACTCTTCCATCCCCGCTCCGGTCTTCGCCGAAGTCTCGAAGATTCGTATCCCCGGCCTGATCTCGTTGATGTTCCTGAGCGCCGTCTCGCGGTCAAAGCCGCAGGGCTCGGCAATGTCGGTCTTGGTAATCACCGCGGCATCGGCGGAGTTGAACATTGTGGGGTACTTCAGCGGCTTGTCCTCGCCCTCGGTGACGCTCAGCAGGACCACGCGAATCTTCTCGCCCAGGTCGTAGCTGGACGGGCAGACCAGGTTGCCGACATTCTCGATAAACAGATAATCCAGGCCGCCCAGCGTCACGCCCTCCCAGCCGTCGATGTGCTTGCCGATCATCTCCGCGTCCAGGTGGCAGATTCCATGGGTGTTGATCTGCCGGACCGGAGCGCCGCTCGCCGCCAGACGCCGCGCATCGTTGTCAGTCTCCAGATCGCCGACCAGCGCGGCAACCCGAGCGCCGCGAGCCTTCAACTCCCGCAGCGTCCGCTCCAGAAAGGCCGTCTTGCCCGTGCCGGGACTGGAAACCAGGTTCAGCACAAGCACTCCGGCAGCCGCGTAGCTCGCCCGCAAGCCCGCTGCCAGTTCGTCGTTCTTCTTGAGAATTCCCCGCCGCAACTCAACAATCCTGGTGGTCATGGCTTCACCTCACCGTCGTCAATCTCAATGGAATCAATCTCCAGCTCGCGGCCCTGGCGCATCTCGGCGCACGGCTGGCCGCAGCGGGGGCAGCGAAAGCTCTGTACGCCCTCCAATTCGACATCCTGAGCGCAGGGCTCGCAATGCATTACGACCGGCAGGACGTTGACCGCCAGCTTTGCGCCTTCCAGCGGCGTTCCCTCGGCCGCGATGCCCCAGCAGAACTCCAGCGACTCCACCACCACCGACGTCAGAGCCCCCACGCGGAGCCGCACCTCCAGCACCCGCGCGCCCGGATAAGCTGCCAGCGATTCGGTCACCGACTCAACGACACTCGTCACAATGGAAAGTTCGTGCATAAAGACTAGATTTTACGCCTTCGAGAGGGTATTCTTCACTCGGAGTGAAGGCTGGCCGGTAGCGATTACGCATTTTTGTCCAGCATCGAAATCAAACGGGTGAGAGATAGAGGAGGCTCGAAATGAAGACATTCTGGAGGAATGCTGTGGCGGCATTGGTGGTGCTTGTGGCCAGCGTTACCGGTTGCCGTGGCGCTTCAAATCCCATTCTGGGGACATGGAACCTGGTGCAGGGAGACCGATGCTACTACGACAAGCTGGTGTTTACCTCGACGGACATCAACCAGTTTTCGCAGGGGAAGACGGGCGGGCCTGTCGGGGTGACGTATAACACGGAGACCAAGGGGAAAGTGTGGGTGATTACGGCAGGCTGGGGGTCGGGCGGGTCGCTGTTTGAGTTTGTGGCCGAGGACCGGATTTCGATTACGCGGGCTTATGGGCCTTGCGTTTACCAGAAAGCGAAGTAGCGGGTGGGCGAGCGAAGTTGGGGCTGGCTGGAGCGCGCGGCGCGGGTGTAAACTGGCCGGAAAAGGATTCTTCCCCGATGGCCACAACCCCCGCCGCCTCCCGCCGTGCCCTCAGCCATTTGGCCCCCGCCGCCGTGCAGTCTGAGATTCGCGCCATGAGCCTTGAGTGCGACCGGATCGGCGGCATCAACCTGGCCCAGGGCGTCTGCGACACGCCTGTCCCCGCGCCGGTGCAGGAGGGCGTTATCCGGGCCATCCACGACGGATACAACATCTATACCCGCCTGGACGGCATCGCTCGCCTGCGCAACGCCATCGCCACCAAGCAGAGCCGAGACTACGGCCTCGACTACGACCCGGAAGGCGAAATCCTGGTCGCCTCGGGCGCCACCGGCGGATTGCACGCCGCCGCCATGGCCCTGCTCAACCCCGGCGACGAGGCTGTGCTCTTTGAGCCCTTTTACGGCTACCATGTCGCCACGCTCAAGTCGCTGCGCGTCACGCCAGTTTTTGTGCCGCTCGTCGAGCCTGACTGGGCGCTCGATCTCGACGCTCTTCGCGCCGCCATCACGCCGCGCACCCGTGCGCTCATCCTGAACACGCCTTCCAACCCCTGCGGCAAGGTCTTCACCCTCGCCGAGCTGGAAGAGCTCGCCGCTATCGCCCAGGAGCACGACCTCTTTGTTTTCACCGATGAGATTTACGAGTACTTTGTCTACGACGGCGCGCGGCACATTCCGATCGCCTCGCTGCCCGGCATGAGAGAGCGCACGATCACCATCTCCGGCTTCTCAAAGACCTTCTCGGTTACAGGATGGCGGCTGGGCTACGTCCTGGCCGATGCCCGCTGGCTGAGCGCGATGGCTTACTTCCACGATCTGACTTACGTCTGCGCCCCCTCGGCATTCCAGCACGGGGCCGCGGCCGGTCTCGAAGAGCTTCCGCCCAGCTTTTACTCGCAGCTCGCCATCGATTACGAGTCCAAGCGCGCCCGCCTCTTGGGAGCTCTCCGCGAGGCCGGCCTTGAACCCAACGTCCCCGCCGGCGCTTACTATATCTTGGCCAGCGTAGGCCATCTCCCCGGCAAGACAGCTGCGGAAAAAGCCCGCCATCTGCTGGCCTCGACCGGAGTGGCGGCAGTGGCCGGCTCCGCCTTCTTCCGGCCCGGCCACGGCGAGAATCTGCTGAGATTCTGCTTCGCCAAAAAGGACCCGGAGCTCGACGAAGCCTGCGAGCGGCTGCGAAACCTGGACCTGGTAGCATGATTAGGCCAAGTAGCGCCGGCCTCCTGGCCGGCTGTAGCGTGGACCTCCCGGTCCACGCCGCACTCTAACCAAAAGGAAAAATGCCCTGGCTGTAGAGTGATTCGCGTACTCCTCGCCCGAGCCTCTCCGGTAGACTGATAGGGCGATGAATTCCACGCACAAAATGCGGCTTGTCGCACTGGCCGTTGGGCTGGCCGCCGGTCTGGCCTCGACGCTAGCTTTGGCCGGCTGCGGAACGCCGGGTGCGCCGCTGCCGCCTTCGCTCAATCTGCCGGAGCCGGTCACTGACCTGGCCGCCAACCGCGCTGGCAATCAGGTGACCCTTACCTGGACCATGCCCAAAAAGAACACTGACAAGCTGCTGCTGAAGGGCGAGATTGCGGTGCGCGCCTGCCGGAAGGAAGCCCCGGAGACCTGCGATCCCGCTGGAGCTGAACTGTCTTTAGCTCCCGGAGCCGGTGGCACGCTTACCGAAACGGTGCCTGCCGCGCTGGTTTCCGGAGCGCCCCGCCCGCTCAGCTACTTTGTTGAACTCAGAAACCGCAATGGCCGCTCGGCCGGCTTGTCGAACGCCGCCGTGGTGCTGGCTGGAGAAGCCCCCGCGCCCGTCACCGGCCTGGCCGCCGCGGTACACAGGAACGGCATCGTCCTGCGGTGGACGACCCTGGGCGCGCTCACTCCACAGCCGTCCCCGGCCGCGATCCGTCTGCAACGCAAGCTGCTGACCCCGCCGCAGCCCAAGCCCCCGGAGGGACTGCTTGCGTCCCAGCCTGAGCCGGCGGAAGAGAACCTGCTGGTGGACTCCTGCGCGGAGGCCGGACACCGGGGAATCTGCCGCGCTTTGGACAGGAACATTCGCTTCGGTCAGACCTATGAGTACCGCGCCCAGCGCGTGGCTCGCGTCACGATGGACGGAAAGACCTTCGAGCTGGCCGGCGAGCTATCCGGCCCGGTGCGCGTCGAGGCTCAGGACATCTTTCCTCCCGAGCCGCCTGCCGGCCTGGCCGCCGTGGCTACAACGGGCGAAACCGGCGCCCAGACAGCCATCGACCTGAGCTGGCAGCCTGTCGCCGACCCGGACCTGGCCGGCTACATCGTCTATCGCCGGGAGGGCGAAGCCCCGTGGCAGCGCATCTCGCCCGCCGCGCCGCTGGTTCCCCCGGCCTTTCGCGACACCGAGGTTCAGCCCGGCCGCACCTATCGCTACGCCGTCAGCTCCATCGGTCAAAACGGTCACGAAAGCGCACGCTCCGCCGAAACTGAGGAGTCCGTGCCCAGCCCCTGACGGCCTTTGCCGCGCATGGAGGATTTCCCATGAAGTATTGCCGCTTTCTCTTCGAGAATCAAACCCACTACGGAGCGGTGGAAGATCGCGACGGCGAGCCTTGGATCGCGAGTCTCACCCGTGCTCCGGAAGAGGATCTTGCCTTCCGGGTGGAGCATGGACGCGCGACTGCCCTCGCCCTCGGCTTCGAGCCTATGCCGCTGATGGCCGCTGAACTGCTCCCACCGGTCACCCCCTCAAAGATCGTCTGCGTCGGCCGCAACTATCGCGATCATGTGAAAGAGATGGGCAGCGAATTGCCTTCCGAACCGCTGCTCTTCTTCAAGCCGGTCTCCGCGCTGCTGCCTCCCGGCAGAGTGGTCCGAATGCCCGCCGTCTCCGCTCGCGTGGACTTTGAAGGCGAGCTGGGGCTGGTCATCGGACGGCGCAGCCGCAATCTCAAGGACGAAGACTGGCGCTCGGCAATCCGCGGCTACACCCTGGTGAATGACGTGACCGCGCGCGACCTGCAAAACAAGGACGGCCAATGGACCCGCGCCAAGGGCTTCGACACCTTTTGCCCGGTCGGCCCGCTGGTCAGCGATGAGCTGGACCCCGAGGCTGGCCTGACCCTGGAGACCTGCGTCAACGGCGAGTTGCGCCAGCACGGCTCGACCCTCGACTTTATCTTCCCGATCTCCAGGCTGCTCGCCTACATCACGGCTGCAATGACTCTGGAAGAAGGCGACCTGGTGTTGACCGGAACACCTTCCGGAGTGGGGCCGCTCAAGGCCGGCGACCGCGTCGAGATTTCGATTCCGGGACTAGGCGTGTTGGCCAACACCTTCCTGCCGGACGAAGGTTGATCTCGAATCGAAGCTGAGTTGGGCGTCTGCTTCTGAGCGTTTGCGCAAGCCGCGATGCCTACCGGCTCAGCAATCGTCTCAACCGCTCAACAACCTCAGGCCACTCCGCCGCCACGATGGAGTAGCGCACGGAATCCCTCGGGATGAAGTCCGCGGCCATCCGATGCGCGCGGAGCGTGCCTTCATACCTTCCGCCGATGCGTTCGATGGCCGCCCGCGAACGCAGGTTGCGCGCGTCGGTGTGCAGGCATACGCGCAGCGTCTGCCACACTTCAAATGCATGGGTCAGCATCAGCAGCTTGGCCTCGGTGTTCGCTCCAGTTCGAATCGCATCGCGAGTCAGCCAGGTATAGCCGATCTCGCAGGCGTCGGGGTGCTGGCGGCCATGCCTTGGGTGGCCCGGCGGCCAAAGCCAGCGCTCAATGTAGCAGAAGCGCGTGGAACCAAGGATCGCGCCGTCTTCCTGACGAACGATCGCAAATGGGAGCGCGCTGCCCTCGGCCTGCGAACGCAGAGCTGCCTCAATATAGCGCTCGGTCTCGGCGCTTCCTTGCGGGACCAGACTCCATGCATAGAGCGAAGGATCGACTGCCGAGGCGGCTGATAAACCATCGCGATGGCGCTGGCTGAGCGGTTCCAGGCGAATGTGCTTGCCCGTCAGGATAAAGTCTTGTATCTCCATGAAATCCATTATGCCCTGCGCATGGGGGAATATCCCTGGGCCCACGGCCCGTAGCTCAAAAGCCCTCCGATTGCCTGCGCGCGGCTTCGGCCTCCTGCGGGAATCCGGAGAGCGATACACTGAATCCGAAGGCGCCTGAAGTCCCCGGCGCGCGCCAGAGGAGGTCCCATGCCGCAGAATCCGCCAAGGAACATTCTTGACCATTTGCGCCAGTACACCGTCGTCGTCGCCGACACCGGCGATATCGAGGCGATGGAAGAGTTTCGGCCTCAGGACGCCACCACCAACCCCTCGCTGATTACCGCCGCGGCGCAATTGCCGCAGTACCAGCCCATCGTGGACGGCGTCCTGCTGGAAGCCCGCAAGGAACTCGGTGCGGACGCGACGGATGCGGCCATCGCCAACCTGGCCTTTCAACGGCTGGCCATCGCCTTCGGCAGAAAGATTCTGGCCATCGTTCCCGGCCGCGTTTCTACTGAGGTTGACGCGCGCCTTTCCTATGACACCGCGGCCACCATCGCGCAGGCCCGCTCCATCATCGCGCAGTATGACGCCGCGGGAATAGGCCGCGAGCGCGTGCTGGTCAAAATCGCCTCCACCTGGGAGGGCATTCGCGCCGCTGAAGTCCTGGAGCGCGAAGGCATCCATTGCAACCTGACCTTGCTCTTCGGCCTGCACCAGGCCATCGCGGCAGCCGAGGCCGGCGTCACGCTGGTCTCGCCCTTTGTCGGCCGCATTCTCGACTGGTATAAGAAAGAGACCGGCAAGGATTTTCACGGCGCCAACGATCCGGGAGTTATCTCCGTGACCAATATCTATAACTACTACAAGAAATTCGGTTATAAAACGCAGGTGATGGGCGCGAGCTTCCGTAACATCGGCGAGACTCGCGAGCTGGCCGGTTGCGACCTGCTCACCATCTCGCCGCAACTTCTGGCCGAACTTGAAGCTACTGAGGCGGAATTGCCGCGCAAGCTCTTGCCCGAAACCGCCCGCGCTCTGCCGCTCGAGAAAATCACGGTGGACAAGGCCGCTTTCGACCGCCTGCACGCTCAGGATCGCATGGCCACCGACAAGCTGAAGGAGGGCATCGAAGGCTTCTCCGCCGCGCTGGTCAAGCTGGAAACGCTGCTCGCCAAGCGCCTGGCCGAGCTGGAAGCGGCGGCAGCATAAACAGAACTGATTGAGGCTCGCGCGCTCCCACCCTTTTGCAAAGAACGCGAAAGGGTGGGGCAGCCGGCTTTTTCTGAACCACTGGGGTCGAGCTATCGGGATCACTCCGACCAGACGCCGAGCACATTTCCCGCGCCGTCGGAGAAGTGGAAGCGCCGCCCACCGGGAAACTCGAAGGTGGGTACGACAATGCTGCCGCCGGCCGCCACGATTGCGGCTTCGGTAGCTTTCAGATCCGCGGAGTAAAGCACGATCAGCGGCGCGGACTTGGCCTGCTCCGGTTGCGGCCCGCCCTTGGCAAAGCCGATAGCGAGCCCGGAATCTGACGCATTGCAATCGATGTAATCCGGACCCCAATCCTTGAAGCTCCAGCCGAAGACGGTCGAATAGAACTCTTTGGTCCGCTCGATGCTGGTGGTGGTGAATTCGATGTAGGTGATTTTGTGGTGCAGCGCGGAATTGCTCATGATCTCTCTCCTTTGTCTGACCTTGCGTGAATGCGAGGGAAAGGGCGGCCCAAATGTGCGAACGCGAGGCGCAAACACACCTTTCCCGGTGTGCTCCTGAAGCGCCCCCATCCACATTCCCTCAGAAGCCGGAGAGTGCAGGTAGAGTCCACTGAATCATCGCGGTCGCGGACTCGCGAGGTACCCAGACAGGCTACCAGAATTTCGCGCGCTGCGCATCGAATCTGAGTGGAAATCAGCGCCCGAGCCAAAGGGAAACGCCGCCAGTAATGGAACGTCCAGGCATTGCGACGCCGCGAATCTCCTCGTAGCCTGTGTTGCTCAGATTTCCCAGGCGGAGATAGGGGCGGATCTTTCCTGCGTCATGCGTCAGCGCCGCATTCCAAACAGGATACGCTGTTGTATTCCACGGCGTGACTCCCGTCTGCTGATAGGGTTTTGCGACTGCAATCGAGCTAGACATAGTAAGCGCGTGTCCCAGCGCGGCCGTCCAGGTGGCGTTGAGATTCTGGACCGGATAGTTGAGGGCATACTCCGATTGCAGCCCGTTCAAGGGCGGCTGCGCCCCGAGAAGTCCGGTCCAGGCCACCTGGACCTTCTGCCCCTTTGCGAGTGCCCACGTTGCGGAAGACTCGACTCCCGCAAACCGCAGGCCGTTGAGATTGACCGCGCACCATGTGTCGGCCGGACACCAGGCGGGGAGCGGAGCGTCAGGCAAAACCGCTGCGCGGAGATAGTCGATGGCGTCGTGCTGACGGGAATAAAAGCCCGTGACTGAAATCGAAAGGCGGCTGGAACCCGTCCAATCGGCCCCTGCCTCGCCGGACCAGGCGGACTCGGGTTTCAGATTCGCGTTGCCGACGGTCACTGGATCGGAGTAATAAAGGTCCGTATAAGTCGGGAGCCTGAATCCATAACCGCCGCTGGCCCTCAGTTTCAAGCCATCCATCAGGCGCAGACTCCCCGCCAGATGCGGCGCCAGCGCCGACTGCAAGCCTCCGGAGAACAACTCCTCGCGCACGCCGGCCGATAAGTTCCAGCGGCTCTTTGCGGGCCTCAGATCCAGGTCCACATAACCAGCGCCGCGATTGCGGGCATGAACTCCGAGATTGTTACTGTGAATACTATCGCCGTCCGACTCCAGCCCAAACAGGAGCACTGAGGATGTTGCAATCGTGAGAGTATGGCGCAACGATGCTTGCCAGGAGCCGTCAATGTGGTTGTTTTCGTAAACAGATGGGGCGTTGCGCAACAGGATAAACTCGTCCGTGTGGCGGCGATACCCGAAGGCCGCCACGGTTCGACTGCCTAACTCCTGGCGTCCGGAAGCAAACCATCCCTTCGTCCGCTCCCATGAGTTATAAGGGCCATAAAACTGATTTGCGCCGAAGGAACGGTCGCTCGCGGCCAAGAGCAAATCAGAGATGCCGAGGCGGGAGCTAACCCAGCCCTCCGAAGAGGCATCTTCATTGCTGTAATCGCGGTCAGCCATAAAGCCGGTGGAGAAACTGCGATTCGCAGTCAACCGGCTGCTCCATTGCTTGCGCGCCAGATCGCCCAGCAGCGACTCTTCATTCTCGCCAAAGCTGCCGTCCCCCGCGCGAAGGCGCAGCGAGGTTGCGGAGGGCGCGGCGGTGAGAAAATCCACCACACCGCTTAGCGCGTCCGCTCCATGCAGAGTGGAGCCTGCGCCGTGCAGCACTTCGACCGAGTCCATGGCGTCAAGCGGAATGGGCAGGTCGAGATCGTGATGCGCTGTCTGGCTGTCGTTGACGCGGAAGCCATTCACCAGCACGAGTGCCTGCTCAAACGTCCCTCCGCGCAAAACCAGATCCGCCTGCCCGCCGCCCGCGCCGCGCTCTTCGAGAAAAACTGAAGCGTCCTGGCGCAGCAAATCCTGCGGCGACTCGAGAGTCAGCGTTTGGTCTCCGACCGGCAGCACCACAACCGAAGCGGAAGACTCCGCCAGAGGCACGGGCACAGCGGAACCAAGAACTACCATGGTCTCGGTGGGATGGGGAAGCGGAGCGGGTTGGGCGGCAGGCGCCGCCTGCGCGCCGGCTGCTTGCGCGGAGGCTGCCAGCAAGAGGCAACTCGCAATGCACAGTATTCTCGGGCAAGACATGGTGATCTTGGATGGCCTCATGGGGAAGTTCGAGTTACCAGCCGGCAGGATAACTTGCAACCGGGTTACAAAATGTAGCGCGACAGATCGTGATCTTTCACGATGGATGCGACCATCTTCTTCACATACTCCGCATCGATGAGGAAGACCTTCTCCGGGCCGGAGGCGGTGGTGCGTTCCTCATAAGGCAAGGGTGCGGAAGACTCGTTCTTGATCGACTCCTGCAGTGCCGCCGCAGCCGCCTCATCCGGCGCTTTGCGAGCCACGTCGGGCGCGAGGAAGCTGACGTCCTCCAGCACTCGCTCCATGATTGTATGCAGCCGGCGTGCGCCGATGTTTTCGGTTTGCTCATTCACCTTGAAGGCAAACTCAGCCATCTCGCGCAAGGCTTCCGGCGAAAACTCCAGCTTCACGCCCTCGGTCTCCAGCAGCGCCGAGTATTGTTTGGTCAGCGATGCCTTGGGTTCGGTGAGAATGCGCAGGAAGTCATCGACGGTAAGCGACTTCAGTTCGACCCGAATGGGAAAACGCCCCTGTAACTCGGGGATAAGATCGCTTGGCTTGGAGACGTGGAATGCGCCGGCGGCGATGAAAAGAATGTGGTCGGTGCGCACCATGCCGTAGCGCGTGTTCACTGTCGTTCCTTCGACGATGGGCAGAATGTCGCGCTGCACGCCTTCGCGCGAAACATCAGGGCCGTGCCCGCTCTCTCGGCCGGCAATCTTGTCGATCTCATCAAGGAAAATAATGCCGTTGGATTCGACCCGCTCGGTGGCCGCGCGATTCACCGAGTCCATGTCGATCAGCCGGCCCTCTTCCTCCTGCACCAGGTAATCAAATGCATCAGAGACCTTCATCTTGCGCTTCTTCGAGCCGCCGCCGAAGATGTTCGGCAGCATGTCCTTGAGGTTCATCTCCATGTCTTCAAGGTTCTGGTTGCTGATGATTCCGAATTGCGGCGTTCCGCGCTCGCGCACGTCCAGCTCCACCATGCGCTCGTCGAGCTTGCCCTCGCGAAACTGCTGGCGCAACTTTTCGCGCGAACGCTGATAGCTGTCGGAGCCGGGCAGCGTGAGTTGGCCCTCCACTGCCGGCGTTGGGGTGGGCGGCGCGGGCGGCGGAGGCGGCAGCAGCACATCCAGCAGCCGCTCCTCGGCGTTCATCTCCGCGCGGTCTTCCACCTCTTCCAGCCGCTCCTCGCGCACCATGTCGATGGCGATCTCGACCAGATCGCGAATCATCGACTCCACATCGCGGCCCACGTAACCGACCTCGGTAAACTTCGAGGCCTCCACCTTGAGGAATGGCGAACCGGTCAGCTTGGCCAGCCGCCGCGCGATCTCGGTTTTGCCCACGCCCGTCGGCCCGATCATGATGATGTTCTTGGGCATGATGTCGTCGGCGATGTCGGGCGGCAGCTTTTGGCGGCGCTGGCGATTGCGCAGCGCAATGGCCACGGCGCGCTTGGCGGCCTTCTGGCCGACGACATGCTTGTCTAATTCCGTCACAATCTCGCGCGGCGTCAACTCGTCCAGCGAGACGTCTTGTTCTTCAGCGGATGCGGGTAGATAAATGGCCATGGATCTTGTGGGACATGCGGAAACAGACCGCTAGCCCTTCAACTCCTCAATCGTAACGTGGTCGTTCGTATAGATGCAGATGTCGCCGGCGATCTTCATGGCCTTTTCGGCGATCTCACGGGCGCTCAGATCGGTGTTTTCCATCAGAGCGCGGGCGGCGGCCGAGGCATACGGGCCGCCCGAGCCGATCGCGGCCAGCGGTTCATCGGGGTCAATCACGTCGCCCGAGCCGGAGATGAGAAACGTCTGCCCGGCATCGGCCACCACCAGCAGGGCCTCCAGGTTGCGCAGCATTTTGTCGGTGCGCCAGTCCTTGGCCAGTTCGACGGCGGCGCGGTTCAGGTTGCCGGCGTACTGCTCCAGCTTGGTCTCGAAGCGCGCGAAAAGCGAGAAGGCATCGGCCGTTGAACCGGCAAATCCGGCCAGAATCTTCTCCTGATAGAGGCGGCGAATCTTTTTGGCCGAATGTTTCAGCACGTGGTCGCCCAGCGTGACCTGCCCATCGGCGGCCATTACCACCTGGCCGTTGCGCCTGACACAGATCACTGTGGTGGAGCGTATCCGGCTGCGAATCCGGGAACCGGGCGCCAAGTTGGAACTGGTGCTCAAAGCCATGTAAAAACCTCTGCAAACGGGGCTTCCGGCAGGCCGGAAGTCCATGAAGATGCAGTCACGAGTATATCGCAGCGCGAGAGCCGGGGTTGCGGCTCCTTAGGGCCAGAGCCGGCCGCGCCGCAGATCCGGCTCCAACCGAGTCCCTCTGCGGTATCCTCTAGGTTGGGACCCATGGGGAAGAGTCCCGCCTCCAATGATCCATCTCAACTCGCATGAATGGGAGATTGCCGCCGGCGCGGTGTGGATTGCCGCGCTCATTGCGCTGGGTCTCTGGCTTATTCTCCGCAAGCGTCTCACGCCGGAAGAGCAGGAGCGCGCGCGCCGCGGGCTTCTGGCCCACTCCGGACGCCTGGTAGACGGCATGTTGCTGGACATCTGCGAGGTCGAGGCGCCGCCCAGATCGAAAAACGAGCCGGCCCGCACCCTCACCATGCTCGTCTACAGCTATCGCATCGGGGGCGTGGACTACGAGTCCTCGCAGGATATCACCGACATGCGCGGCGTGGTGGATGCCGAGCAGGTGCGGGCAGGCTTTCCCTGCACGGCGCGCTACCAGCCAGGCAGTCCTCAGAACAGCATCGTGGTGGCCGAAGGGTGGACCGGCCTGCGGGCAGGGCTGCCGGTGCTGCCTGCTTACGATGATCCCAGTCCGGCCGATACGATCCATCTGGACAGCTTGCGCCCCGGCCGGGGTTAAGCAGGCACTTCAGGCCCGGCGCATTTGCCCCGCTGAGTATCCCCGGCGCGATAGATTGAAGAGTGGTGCTTCCCCGCCTGAATCTATTCCGGTTGCGCCAGCGGTCGCTTGCCCGCGGCGTTCTTCTCGCCCTTGGCGCGCTGGCCGCGAGTCTGCGCCTGGCGGGCCTTCCCTTCGCTGACGCGCCCCGCTCCTCGCCATGGCAGATTCTTGTGGCAGCCGTTGTCTTCTGGGCAATGGTCGAGACCGCCCGCTGCCTCTGCCGCCGATGGAGCCTCTACCACGCCGGCGTGCTCATTCTGCTCTATTCGGAACTGATGATTCTAGCCATGGTGCTCTTCTTTTGGGTCTATCTCTGACAGGTTGGCCCGCCTCCAGGCCGCTTGTAGCTGCCAAAGCTGCTCGCCGCCGTGTACGATATTCGAGAACAATTTTCCTCGATACAGTTGCGCCAGACTCAGTGGCAAAGCCAAAGCCGTTGGAGGGAGAAGATGCTCAAGGGATTTCGCGATTTCATTTTGCGTGGAAACGTGGTTGACCTGGCGGTCGCCGTGATTCTGGGCACGGCCTTCAACGCCATCGTCACCTCGCTGGTCAAGGACGTCCTCACGCAGGCCATAGCCGCCATCGCGGGCAAGCCGGACTTCAGCTCCCTGGTGCTGAAGCTGAATGGCACTCCCATTATGATTGGCAACTTTCTGAACGCGGCTATTTCGTTCCTGATCGTGGCCAGCGTGGTCTATTTTGGGATTGTGGTGCCGCTGAACGCACTGCTTGCAAGGGTCAAGAAGTGCGAACCTGTAGCCGCGCCCTCGACAAAACCCTGCCCCGAATGTCTCAGTGAGATTCCGCTGGCCGCCCGCCGCTGCGCTCACTGCGCCCAGCCGGTCTCGTAGTAGCTCACCAAGAGACCGCGGTTTCTTCACTCCGGACGTGCTCGCTAAGCCCGCTGGCTCGTCAAAAGAGGCTCCGTTCATGACGATTTCCAGGCCTTTTGCATTTCTTCTGCTTCTCGCGTTGGTGTCCGGTCCTCTGGCGGCGCAGAACATTGCGCAGCCGGCTCCCGCCGTCTTCGGCTATTGGGACTTCGCCGCCCAGGCCAAAGTCGAGGAAAAGTTCCTTGCTGTCCCAGACGCCAGGCTGGCCGGCAAGGATCTGAAGATTCTCACCGCCGAACCTCACCTGGCCTCTACCGCCGGGGACCGCAAGACCGCCGATTACGTGGCGCTGAAGTTTCGCGCGGCCGGCCTGGAAACCGAGATCGTGTCTTACCGCGTCCTGCTGAATCAGCCCAAGGCTGTGCGCGTCGAGGCCTATGACTCGAGCGGGAAGCTGTTAATGAGCGGCCCCACCCGCGAGCACGTGGCGGGCGACCCCTACCAGGACGATTCCAGGGCGGCGATGCCATTCAACGGCTCCTCCGGCTCCGGCGATGTCACCGCCGAGGTGGTCTACGCCAACTATGGCCGCCTGGAGGACTTTGACTATCTCGCCGCACAGCACATCGACCTGAAGGGCAAGATCGTCCTGGTGCGCTACGGCGCCAACTTCCGCGGCGTCAAAGTTTATCTCGCGGAACAGCGCGGCGCTCTGGGCGTGCTCATCTACTCCGATCCGCAGGACGACGGCTACTACAAGGGCGACGCCTACCCCTTGGGCCCCTGGCGGCCGGAGACGGGCATTCAGTACGGCTCAGTCCAATACATCTTCAAGTACCCCGGCGACCCCGAGACTCCCGGCGTGGCTTCGACGCCGGACCTGCCCGACTCGGCCCGCGTTTCGCCCTATGGCAGCCAGCCCCATATCATCTCCATCCCCATCAGCTACCACGACGCCTCGCCGATTCTGCAAGCTCTCAAAGGCCCCGGCGTGCCGCAGGAGTGGCAGGGCGCGCTGCCCTTCCGCTATCACCTGGGGCCGCCTGGCGGGCAGAACGCCGTCAGGGTCCACCTGGTCTCCGAGCAGGACTATCAGCGCCGCATCATCTGGGACGTCATCGGCAAGGTCAAAGGCTCCGAATACCCCGATGATTGGGTGGTTGTGGGCAATCACCGCGACGCCTGGATCTACGGCGCAGTCGATCCCTCCAGCGGCACCGCCGCCATGCTTGAATCGGTCCACGGCATCGGCGCTCTTCTCCACCAGGGCTGGCGGCCCAAGCGGACCATTGTTTTTGCCAGTTGGGATGCCGAGGAGGAGGGCCTGATCGGCTCAACCGAGTGGGTGGAGCAGAATGAGAAGGCCCTGGAGCGCGCCGTGGCCTACTTCAACACCGACGTGGCCGTCGCCGGACCGGATTTCTCCGCCTCAGCCGTACCTTCGCTCAAGCAGTTTCTCCGCGAACTGACCCGCTCGGTTCCCAGCCCGCTGGGCGGCACAGTCTATCAGCAGTGGCGCATCAATCATCCCGCCGAAAACGAGCACCGCGGCTCCAACGCGCCGCCTCAGGCCAGCGAAGAGATCCATGTCGGCGATCTCGGCTCCGGCTCCGATTTCACGCCGTTCTTTCAGCATGTCGGCGTGCCCTCCACCGACATCGGCTCCGGCGGTCCCTACGGCGTCTATCATTCGGTCTTTGACAACTTCGCCTGGTACACGATGAACGCCGACCCGGACTTCACCTATTTGCAGGAGATGGCGCGCGTCCTCGGCCTTGAAGCCCTGCGCATGGCCGACACTGACGTGCTGCCCTACGACTATGTCGCCTATGCGGCTGCTATAAGCTCCTATATTGATGCGGCCAAACGGAAGGCCAGCGAGAAGAGTCTCGGCGGCCTCGACTTTGCTGCCGCGCAGGCTGCCGCCACTCGTTTTTTTGCCGCGGCCAACCGCGCTCACGGCCTGCAAATTGCCGCCTCCGGCGACCTTGCCCAGCTCGGCAAACTTAACTGGGCCCTCCGCCAGACCGAGAGCGCGCTCATTTCCGAGACCGGCCTTCCCAATCGCCCCTGGTACCGGCACACCATCTACGCGCCCGGCGAGTTCACCGGGTATTCGGCGGTTGTGCTCCCCGGCGTGAACGAGGCCATCGACGCCAAAGATGCGACCAGCGCCGCCCAGCAGTTGACCGTTCTCACCCAGGCGCTCACGCGGGCCGCGCAAACGCTGGAGGGCGCGAGGTAGTCTGGTCCGCTTTTCGCTCCTCGCTGACCCCTGATCTCTGACCCCTGACCCCTGTACCTGTTGACCGCGCCCTGTCAGGCTCGTATCGTTAGAGATTGACTATGAAAACTTCCTCAAATACCGTTAGGATCGGCATCGCCTCCGCCATCATCGTGGGTACGATTGTCTGGCTGGCCTGGTCCGGCTACGGCGCCAACAAGAGCTACTACGTTACTATCGCCGAACTGGGCGGTATGGGCGACAAGGCCTACC
>Ga0302189_10000930_pt1 | contig 25510 bp, 11 predicted proteins | sample II_Bog_E2_2_FD_194551 | JGI IMG/M metagenome (GOLD analysis project Ga0302189, IMG submission 194551) | Peat permafrost microbial communities from Stordalen Mire near Abisko, Sweden - II_Bog_E2_2 | ecosystem: Environmental > Terrestrial > Soil > Wetlands > Peat | place: Sweden: Abisko...
AACGACAACGTGGGCCGGATTCTGCGCGTCACCTTTGACAGCGGAATGTTCGACCATCCGCATACACCCGGCGGTGAGGTAGACACTCCGGCGCAGCGGGCCGTTGCGCGGCAGGGCGCAACCGAGGGAATTGTGCTGCTGAAGAACACGGCTTCCCTGCTTCCGCTCGATGCGGGAAAGATTCACTCGATTGCGGTGATTGGGCCGAACGCGGCGGTGGCGCGAACAGGCGGTGGTGGCAGTTCGCTGGTGCGGCCCAGGTATGCCATCTCTCCGCTGGACGGGATTCGCGAGCGGGCTGGGAAAGACGTGGCTGTGAAGTATGCGCTGGGCGTTGGGATGGAGCGAGAGGATGCGTCGCTGACTACGCCCGAGGCAACCGCGAGACTGCTGAAGGAGGCAGTGGACGTGGCTGCGGCGGCCGACGTGGCCGTGGTGGTGGTGGGTCGCTATCCGAAGCTCGAGGGAGAAAGCTTCGACGTAAAGACGATGGACTTGCCAACCGGCCAGGATGACCTGATCGAGGCGGTGGAGAAAGCGAATCCGCACACGATTGTAGTAATAAACACCGGCGATCCGGTGACCATGACGAAGTGGATTGAGCAGACACCGGCGCTGTTGGATATGTGGTATGGCGGGCAGGAAGGCGGCAACGCGCTGGCAGCGATTTTATTTGGGGATGCGAATCCGTCGGGCAAGCTGCCGGTTTCGTTCCCGAAAAAGTTTGAGGACTCACCGGCGCATGGGAATTACCCCGGTGTAAATCTGAAGGTGAATTATGCCGAAGGGATTTATGTCGGCTACCGGTATTTCGACACGAAGAATGTGGAGCCGTTGTTTCCGTTTGGGTTTGGGTTGAGTTATACGAACTTCGAGTACAGCGATTTAAAGCTAACACCCTTCATGAACGACGATGAACGCACGCGTTCTTGGACGCATTTCACGATGGTGAGCCTAAAAGTGAAAAACATCGGAACGCGCGACGGATCTGAGGTTGTTCAACTGTACGTGCACGCCGGTCACTCGAAGATCGACCGGCCAGCACATGAGCTGAAAGGGTTTCAGCGGGTTGTGTTGAAGGCAGGCGAGACGAAGATGGTGGAGTTTTCGGTGGACCGTGCGGCGCTCTCCTACTGGAGCCCGGAGAAGAAGGATTGGGTCGCCGAACCGGGGAGGTTTGAGATTCAGATCGGGGCGTCGTCGCGGGATATAAAGCTATGGGCGTCGCTCAAGCTGCCATATACAAAGTGACGCGGCTTACCGGGCCGGCTCGTAGGGCTCAACGCGCAGCATGTCGGATAAAATTCCGCGCTCCTCCGGGCTGAAAACACCTTGGTAGCGGGCAGAGTTGAGCACCGTGGCGCGCTGGTCCAGCGGGACTGAGCGCAAATCCCGAAATGCATCTCTCATCAGGGCCTGGCGTTGCGGCTGCAATGCGCCCCAGCGGCGCGCGGAGACGGAGACCTGCGTCTGCTCCTGAGGCGAAAGGTGTTCCAGCATCTCATTGCGCGCCAGGCGGCGCTCCCGTGCCTCTTCCGGCATTTGATTTACCTGATGCAACTGCTGAACCAGCCGCTGCTGTTCCGGAGGGGGGAGCCGGTTGAAGCTGGGATCGCTGCGCAGCATCCGTTCCTGGTCCTGAGCGGGAAGATTGCGGTGCTGGTTGAGCCAATCCTGCAGGTGGCCGGGGGGTGCATAGCCCTGACCCTCATACCCGCGATAGACGGGACGTGCGTAATTGGCGCCGGGGTACGGCTGGCCGGCATAGGGCGGACGTACCTGCCCTGGGGCGTAGCCCTGCGGCTGGCCCGGATATTGCTGCCCGGGGAGTTGCTGTGCGGGCCTTCCCGGATAGGGCCCGCCAGGATAAGCCGGACGCTCCCCCGCCTGAGGCCTACCTGGCACTTGCGCGCCAGGCCTCGGGCGGCTCTGCGGCCTGACAGGCTGAGGGCGGACGGCCTGGGAACGAGGCGCGGCGGATCGCGGAGCCGGCTCGGAGCCACGCTGGCCGCGAGCCCACAACGCGGGCGCGCACAGAGCCACAAGCAGAGCGGCAATGGCCGCGCAGCCTGTGTGTCTCCCACGTCCCGTATTGTTTCCCCCTGTCACAAGCGTCTCCCGTCCCTCTCAAGCCAACTCATTCAGTCCCGTTATTGTTGTTCCCGGAAAGCGCCTCCAACTGGTCGAGAACCTGGGCGTTGTTATCCATCGTCTGCAAATCGTGAACCACGGCAGTCGGCCCAGATGGTGCCGGTGTTCCGTTCCAATCGGTGACGCCGAGGTAGGTTCCGCCGCCAAGCAGCAGAACCACGGTCAGCGCCATGGCAGCCAGCGGACGAACATGCATCGATGGGCCGTAAGCAAAGCGGGCGCGCAGCCGGGCGAACCAGCCATCGGGCGCGGCCTGCCGCTCTTCCCGCATTCTTGCGTCCAGCCGCGTAAGGAAATAAGGGCTCGGCTCCGGAGCCTCCCAGGCATCCAGCAAAGACATGGTAGCCCGCAACTCGGCCAACTCCCGGCTGCAACGGTCGCAAGTGTCAACATGCGCTCGAACCTTGGCAGGCACGGCGGCTTCGTCGAGCAGCAGGTCCGCCAGCTTCGATTCCATCGCGGTGCAATTGTCTTTTACTTGTTCCATGATTACCACCCCACTTCCCGCCGGTTTCGCCCGGCTGTTTTCCCTTACACAAAATCCTTCAACTTGTCGCGAAGCGTTCGATAGGCGCGGAAAAGCAGCGACTTGGTCGCCGACTCGCTCAATTTGAGCACCTCTCCGATCTGCCGGTAGTCCATCCCATCGTATTTGTGCATCAAAACGGCCATCCTCTGCCGTTCCGGCAGTGCCATCACATGGGCGCGAATGGCCGCCATTCGCTCATTGCGCATCATGCTCTGCTCCACACTCGGCTCATCGTCGGCCACATCGGGCGTTGAGCCGGTTTCCGCATCGGGAGCGTCCAGGTAAATGGTCTGCGCGCTGCGCTCGTGGCGTGTATCGCGGGCCTGGTTCACCGCCAGGTTGGTCGCAATGCGGTAAAGCCAGGTAGTGAACTTGGCCTCGGCCCGATAGCTCTCGCGCGAGCGGTAGACGCGCAGAAAAACCTCCTGCGCCAACTCTTCCGCCACGGCCTGGTTGCGGACCATGCGGAAGAGAAAGTGAATCATGGCCCGGTGATACTTCCGCGCCAGGTAGTTGAAGCAAGCTTCGTCTCCGGCGGCCACGCGCAGCATGATGGCCGCGTCGCTTTCCGGGTCCAGGGCTGCCCTTGAGGCCAGGTTTTCCTCTGGTCCCGAGTCCGGCTTTGAAGCCGCACCCGCTGCCAGGACCGAGTTGTCCAGCACGAGGGTCGCCATAATCTCTGGAACCCCATCCTCGGCGGAAGGTTGCGCCTTTTGCGAACTTTCAGGGCCGGAATTCGCGGTTTGCTCGCCTAATTCGGCCGCCGCGCCGTTGGCCGGCGGGCCTGAACGGGAACCGGACGGCTGCGCAGAAAACAGCGCCATCGACGACGGGTAAACAGAACCCGGCGAAGCGGAACTTTGCGCGCCGGCATGTGGGCGGGAAGCGCTCGGCTGGGTAGGATTAGGCAGGGCAAGGCCGCCGGCGGCGGGGACAGGATGCAGCGGGGCTTCCCCAAACGGGGGAAAGTCGCGTGCCTGGCGGGTTGATCTGGCGATCCAGCGCATCGTCGATGTTGCGCGAGGGAGCGGCCGGACCCGGTCGAGTGCAAGGGTTGGCCGCGAAGCCCCGCTGGTGTTACTCTAAACCACGGGACGCCCCGCCGGCGCGGCATTTGCCAGTCTGGTTCAGGGCGCTTAACTCAGCGGTAGAGTGCCACCTTCACACGGTGGAAGTCGCAGGTTCGAATCCTGCAGCGCCCACCATAGAATCAACAACTTACAGAAAACAAAGTAAAACGAGATACGTCGAAAGCAGGCTGGTTCCGCCCTGCCTTCCTTGACCGGTGCGGTCACCGGTGGACGATTACGGGTGAAGATTCGCCACCAATGCACGAAGGCAGCAGCGCGCTTCTTGCTGTTCCGCCTTGGAGGCGCGAATCGCGGGCTAGCGGAAGCGACGGATCCTGAGGGTATGCCGGCCAGAGCGATAGAGGCCCAAAACGTAGACGGTAGCGCGACCCTTTGAAGAAAAGATAAGCTGACGCATTCTGAGCAGCGGCGACCCAATTGGAATGCTTAGAAGCCGGGCGCTCCGCTGGTCGGCGCTGGTCGCATCGATCTCTTCGTCCGCATACGCAATTTCAACGCCACATTCGCGCTCAAGCGTTCCAAAGAGAGAAATTCGATCGAGCGCCTTGTCGATCACAGCCGAATACTCTTCCGCGGACAGATAGCAAACCTCGAGCGCAACGGGCTCATCGCCTGCCGACCGGATACGCTCGATTTTTACCAGGCGGCAGGTGGGCGACAAGCCGAGTCGAGCCGCGATGTCCTGTTCCCGGCTGACAATGCCGGACGAAACAACCTTTGACCGGATTACCAGGCCGAGGCCCGCCATTTGCTCGGTGTAGCTGAGGAGCCGGTTGAAGTGGATCTGGGGCGGAGCGACGAAGGTTCCGGCTCCATGGCGGCGTTCGACGATTCCTTCCTGAGCCAGATCCGCGAGCGCGTGACGCGCGGTCATCAGACTCACGCCATGGATGCGGGCGAGTTCGCGTTCCGATTCAACCACGTCGCCGGGTTTCAGTTCGCCAGAGTCGATGCGCTCGCGAATGGCATTCTGGATTCTCTTGTATGCCGGCTCGCCTTTATGCAACGGCATGACTGCAATCACTTCGTTCATGGTCGGGCCTGCACCGCTCTCGCAACTGTCCCAATTGGTGTGCATCCAAGATACTACCTCAGCTGAGCGGGTTGTAGTTGGAAATATAGCTATAGAGCTGTTAGCGGAATAGAAAATATGCTCTCCTGAATCGATTTTCCTCGCTTGTGTTGTGGTGTGCCGCACATGTGTGTGCGGCCTGACGGCACCAGTCTGGGAGAAAACATAGGACAACAGAGAAACAGAAGCGAGAATGCGATTGATTCCAGTGATCCATGGATCGATTTTCCACAGCAACACAGAAGACCTGGCCATATAGCGCGCAAGATTTTCTTGACTTGGCTCTCATCAACTGCTATATAGTACTTAAACGAACTCTAATAGCTCTCCAGAAATGACCCAATCAACCTGAAACCGAATTGAAGGGAGAACTCAGTGAAGCGGACCCATCGAATTCTGCTGAATGCGATTGCCCTGGCGTGTAGCACCTTGTTCACATTAGGCGCATCGCCAAACCTGTTTGGTCAACAAGCTGCCGGCTCCATCACGGGTACCGTGATAGATCCCTTAGGGGCTGCCGTTGCAGATGCGACCGTAACCGTGCGCGACGCGGATCGCGGCACGACGTGGACCACCCGGACGACCGCGGCAGGTCTTTATGAGTTCCCGCAGATCCCGGTGGGCAAGGTGGAAGTCAAAGCGGAGGCGCCGGGATTCTCAATCGAGGCGCGCAGTCCGTTTAACCTGGGTTTGAACCAGGTAGCCCAGGTGGATTTTCGGATGAAGCTTGGCAAGGTAAGCGAGACGGTAGACGTGAGTTCCGCTCCGCCGCTGCTCCAGACTCAATCCACCGAGGTGGGGACTGTACTCGATACGAATGTCGTCAATTCAATCCCTCTGGCCACTCGCGACATTAACCAATTAGCGCTTCTGGCGCCGGGCGTTGTGAGCCCGAACATCTTCGCATTCGAGTCTTCGCAGAATACATTTGGAACCGGACGCCCGTACGTGAACGGGGCGCGCGAACAGGACAACAACGCTTCGCTTGACGGCATGGACATCAACCAGCCGGATAACAACGACGTTGCCTATGTGGCCAGTCCCGATGCGATTCAGGAATTCAATATCATAACCAGCAACGCGCCGGCGGACTTCGGGAACTATATCGGCGGTGTGGTGGTTGAGACGCTCAAGTCGGGGACAAACCAGTTCCACGGAGACCTGTTCGAGTACATTCGCAACACCGCTCTGGACGCGAACACCTGGCAAGACAAAGCAAACGCTTCGCTGCTGGTTGCGTCATCGAGCAACCCGAACAACTATGTTCCAACCGGCGTTACCTTGCCTCGTCCCGTGCTGCAATGGAACGATTATGGGGGCACTGTCGGCGGGCCCATCCTCAAGAACAAGCTGTTCTTCTTTGCCGATGAGCAAACCGCGATTGACAACACACCCAGGACCAGCCAAACCAATACCCTTATTCCAACGCCATATCTGACCGGCAACCTTGGGCAAGTGTGCACCAACCTGGGCGCCACGTTTGCGGGCGGCATATGCTCCAATCCTGCCGGACAGCTTTACAGCCCTGTCTATCTCAGTGGACCTAACGCCGGGCAGCCGGCCCCTCTGGGCAGCCGTCCGGCCTTCGCAAACAATCAGATTCCGTTGAACAGCAAAGTGGCGGCGGCCATGGTTGCCTCTCCGCTGTTCTCGCAGCAATTTGAACAGCAGAACTACTTCACCAGCGGTTACGTTCACACCTACCAGGGCGACGTCAAAATCGACTGGCAGGCATCTCAGAACGATCATATTTCGGGCCGCTATACCCAGATGCATACCATCAATGTGAGCAGCAACGGGACGAACGTGCTGACTCCCAACCTGACGCGGGAATATCCGCTGAAGAACTTCGTGGTCGACTATGTTCGAACGATTACTCCGACGCTGATCAACGATGCCCGCTTCGGCGCTCAGTTTTTCCCGGCAAACGACCAGGTTTACACCAATGCAACGAGCACCAATTTGCCCCAGGAGTTTGGACTTCCCGGCGTGCAGGAACCCATTCTTCCCGCTATGACGTTTGGTTACGGGCAAGTTGGGAGCAGCGACGGCGTGGAGATCTTCCACGACAACACATACGAGGTGGAAGATTCGCTGACGTGGACGCACGGCAGGCAAACCGTTCACACGGGCTTCGAACTCTACCACTACATCATGAACGATGTGTATGCGGGCAACCAGGGCGCCGCCGGTTCGTTCAACTTCAGCGGCCAATATACGAGCAATAACGGAGGCGTCGGAAGCGCCTTCGCCGACTTCCTGCTCGGACTGCCGCAACAGGTTCAGCAAGGTGTGCCCTTCAACTTCAACCTGGTGAACAGCCTGTTCGCGGGATACGTGCAGGATAACGTGCATGTGACGCATAACCTGAGCCTGAACCTGGGAGTGCGCTATGAGCTGACCACGCCACGCGGCGACAAGAATGCAAATAACAATGTGAATTTCAACCTGCTGACAGGAACGCCGGAAATCGGAACCAACTACAACACTTATAAAGGTTGGGATAATGTCCAGCCTCGCATCGGTTTTGCGTATCAACCCGATTGGTCTCCAGGAACCGTGATCCGCGGCGCCTATGACATCTCCAGTTACATGGAGGGTAACGGGGTTAACAACATGGCGGTTGTCAATCCACCCTACGTGGAGTTGCACAACGAACTGAACAACTCAGGCGCAGGGTTGTTGTACCCAGTGACCACGCTGGATCAGGGCTTTACGCCTTTCTCGGCTGCCTGCACCCCTGCTCAACTCATGGCATTTGCCTCCGCGTGCTTTGCCAGCGGCCAGGCGCACGCCACCAACCCGGCGCTTCAACCCGCCGTCGATCAGCAGTTCAGCCTGTTTGTTCAGCACCAGTTCGGGGCCAACACCACGGCGACAATCGGGTATGTGGGTAACAAGGACGACCACATGTCGGACATCTACCTCTACAACCAAAAGGAACTGACTTCCGTCGGCACGGTGGTTCCGGGCCCGTATATGCAGCCGATCGTGACTGCGGGAGCTCAGGCTCGCTACAACGCATCGGACGGAATCTCCCGCTACAATGCGCTGGAAGCCACCTTCGCGCAGAAGAACTATCACGGTCTCACGTTCCAGGCCAGCTATACGTGGTCAAAGTGCCTGGCAAACTCCCTGGGTTACTTCGGCTCCTATGGCGATGAAGAAGGAGCCGGGGAATCGCAGACCCAAGCCACGCAAAACTTCTTCCAGAATGAGTACAACCCGATGGGCGACTACGGTCGATGCACGATCGATGCGGCGCAGGAACTGGCCGCCTACGGTGTGTATAGCCTTCCCTTCGGCAAGGGAAAACTGATTGGCGGAAACGTCGACCGGGTGACCAATCAGATTATCGGCGGCTGGGAGACCGCAGTCAGCACTACTTTCCGGTCAGGCTTTGGGATTACCCCCTTTGCCGGCGCTTACATGGGGGATGCCAATCCGAACTCCGCATCCTCGCTGACCGGATCGTACGAACCTCGCCCCGACTGCGTGGCCGGCGACCTGGCTTCTCAAAGCCTGCAGACGGTCCAGATCGGCGGCAGCATTGGAAAGACAAATCTCAATCCAGGCGCGGTGAGCGAGGTTGCCAGTGTGTCTGACGGCGGCACCTTTGGAAATTGCCAGACTGGCTCACTGCGTGGCCCAACCCTCAAAACCGCCGACCTTGACATCACCCGGAGATTCCCGATTACGGAAACGGTGAACGTTGCGTTTGCGGCACAATTCATGAACCTGACCAACACGCCCATCTTCAGCGTACCGGCCAGCTGGTGGGGCCAGTACAGCTCTTGCAACGCTTGCAACGGTGTTCGCGCCACAGGCCCGGGAGTGAATGTGGGCAACGGGAATGTGGGTCAGTTCGGTCTTCTGGATGGATCGAATCCTGGCCGCGAAGTTGAATTCTCGCTCAAGGTGAACTTCTAGTCGGAAAACAACAGCCACCCTCCGGTGCCTGATTTCCCCAGTTCGGAGACAACCAAGAAAGGCTCGAAGAGAGGCAACTTCGAGCCTTGATTCCTGCCGCTGGAGGCGCTCGGTGGCCTCCGGCGGCGGGGATCGCGCCTGCTTCATCGGCGATGCGGCAGGAACGTTCCTATCTAGGGGTTCTCTTCTCCCAGTACCCGGTGAGCAATATCCCGCACGCCTTTCCGCTGGGCGAACTCGTACCTGTCCTTGAATTTCCTCATATCGGTGAGGAAGAACCATTCGCGCATCTGGTAACGGTAGATACAAGACCAGGTGGTGTAGCCTTCCGCGTCCTCACTCAGGTTTGCCACTGTAGCACTGTGCGAGCTGCGTGACGCTTGGTGAGCCGATATATTCAGCTACGAGATTTGCCATTTCTCCGCTTGAGTCGTTATGAGTATGGCAGCACACGGCGGGACCGTCTGAATTCCAACCGTATGCCGTCAGGTGGATCCCCACAGCACGAACGCAGCTTGAACTGGAACGGAGTTTGCGCAGAACGTTTATGAATAACTTTCTCTTTGAGCTGTGCGCCGAGAGCCTGAAGGCTGCGCGGGCAGCCGAATTTGGAGGCGCCGATCGGATTGAGCTTTGCTCCGAATTGGCAATTGGCGGGGTGACACCAGCCGCTGACTTGATGACGGCTGTCATCCAGTCGCTCACGATTCCGGTTCACGTATTGATTCGTCCGCGAGCCGGCGACTTTGTCTTTTCGCGGCAAGAATTCGGGCTGATGCTGCGGCAGATTGAGCAGGCACGGGAGGCAGGGGCTGCGGGAGTAGCCATTGGGGTTCTATTGCGCGACAGGCGGGTGGATGTGGAGCGCAGCCGCAAGCTGGTAGATGCGGGGCGTCCGATGAAGGTGACCTTCCATAGAGCTTTCGACGAGGCTGCCGATTTGGATGAGGCGCTTGAAGCCGTGATTCAGACCGGGGCCGATTGCCTGCTCACATCTGGTGGCGCACCCGATGTCCTGGCGGGCGCTGACACAATTGCGCGGCTGCACTTGCAGGCAGGACCGCGACTGAAGATCATGGCAGGCGGCGGGCTTCGACTGGCCAACCTGGTAGAAGTGGCTAGGCGAACGGGAGTTTCAAGTCTTCATGGATCGCTAACTCGCAAGGCAAACAGTGCTGAACGGAACCCGGCGCATTCGACGAACGGGCGTTCTGTTTCGAGCGATGCCACCAGGCTTGAGGCCGATGTACGCAAGTTGGTCCGCCTGCTTCGTCAGGAAGTTCAAATGCGGGAATCGGCGTCGACCAGAGCATGACGAAGGGCACGAAGACGGTTTGGCCGGCAACCGCGAATGATCCGAGTCAGCGAAGGGCACAGTTTTTTCGATTGGGTGTTGGCTTCTATTTGATCTCGATTACTTCGCCCATGCCGTCGTCCTCAAGGGTGAAGCCTGTGCTGTGAGGATTCCCTTCCATCTCAGTTGAAATCTTCTTCCCATTTACGTAGAGATCGCCTTGTTTGGGCGCGAGGCCAAAGATCTCGACATGCACTTTTTTCCACCATGCGGGGTAGGATCCTTCGTGCGAACCGATTTTGAGACGAATCCCCTCGGCAGTTTTGTTACAACCGAATTTCATCCGAAGATAGACTCCACGCTGAAAAGCATAGGTTTTTCCATCATCCTGATAGAGTTCGCCCGAACACCCCTCCCCAAGATATACACGGAGGGTTAACGGGCCTTGCGGAGTCTCGCCTGAGCTTTGAACTACAGGGGAAATCGGCAAGATTGAACCGGCGCGAACAAAGACCGGAAGCTGAGACAGTTCCGGAGCAACGCGAACTGAGAATTGCCCGTCTCTGTCGGGAACAGCTAGTGGATCTGCGATGGCTGCGGACGGAGAGATAGGCAGGGAGATTCTTTCGCCAGTCCAATAGTTGTACCAACCTGAGGAAGGAAACTCGACTTCGTATTGATCCTGCTCGTCAGGATACGGCGAAGGCGCAATCAGCAAATTGGGGCCCAGCATGAATTCGCCCGCAGCCGCGAGGTCGGTATCGATTGGATGACCATCTGGTGCCGCGCTGGGGAATTCAAGGAACAAAGGCCGCACCAAAGGAAGCCCAGTTCGCGACGCCTCATCCGCCAACGTGTAGAGATAAGGCATCAGCTGATAACGCGTCTCGATGAAATGCCGGCGAATGGCTTCCTGCTCCGGTCCACCAACCCAGGGTTCCTGGTCTCCCGTTCCCTTCTCAGTGTGGTCACGGTCAATGGGCTGAAAAGCTGCCACTTCAAGCCATCTGGTTAATAGCTCCTGTGTCGGAGTTCCTGCGTAGCCGCCTGCATCGGCGCCGCTGAACGCAAAGCCGCTTAGCCCGAGGTTTTCGAGCATTGGCGTCGTAAAGCGGAGGTGATTCCAACTGCTGCTGTTGTCTCCGGTCCACGTTGCCGCGTATCGCTGCCCTCCGGCGTAGGTAGCCCTGGTGAGAACAAATGGACGTACATCGGGATCGAGGATTTTCAGGCCGTCGAAAGTTGCCCGTGAGTTCTCCATGCCGTACACATCGTGTATTTCGGCATGGGATGCGGTACGAGGCGCAAATCCCAATTCGTCGATACGGTGCACGATATTTTCCGGCATGGTGTGCGTGGGCGAGTCGAAGATGGACGGCTCATTCATGTCATTCCAGAAACCGTCCACGCCCGAGTGCCGTAAGTCGCGGTAGAGAGTGCCCCACCATGCACGGGTTTCGCGGCGAGTAAAGTCAGGAAAAACGCTGGGCCCCGGCCACACACGGCCCGCATAGACTGAACCGTCTGGATTCTTGACAAAGTGGTCGCCTGCGATGCCGCTGTCATAGGGATAGTAGTTATGCCCCGGCAGATCGGCGATATGCAGGTCGGTGATGGTAACGACGTGAAAATTCTCGGCATGAAGCTGCGCGATCATGCCGGAAAAATCCGGAAATGCTGTTGTGTTCACGGTAAAGGGTCGATTCTTTTCCTGGTAATCGATATCGAGATAAATCGCATCCGCGGGAATCGAATCGGCTCTGAGGCGATTCGCCACTTCGAGCACGCGTGCCTGCGACATGTAACTATATCGCGATTGCTGGAAGCCCAGTGCCCAGAGCGGCGGAAGCGGCGGAGTTCCGGTGAGCCACGCATAGGTTTCGACCACCTGCTTTGGAGACGGTCCGTAAAAGACGTAGTAATCTACCGGTCCTGCCACTGATCCGAAGGAGTAAGCATCCGGTAACTCTTTGCCAAAGTCAAAACTTGTGCGCCAGGTATTGTCGAGCAGGACGCCCATCGCTCGCCCAGCACGATAGGCCATGAAGTACGGAATGCTCTTGTAGATTGGATCGGTGGACTCCTGAAAGCGATAGGCATCTGTGTTCCACAGCGTGAAGGCTTCATTGCGCCGGTCGAGCGGCCCAGTCTTATCGCCAAGACCAAAGTAGTGCTCGTCCAGCGGCATCGTCTTGTAGATCCGAAATGCGTCACCGTCGAAACGAATTGGTCGCGCATCTTGCTCAAGAACGTTTCCGGCAGGATCAAGCACTGTGAGTTGAAGTGTCTTCTTATCCACTTCGACAATCAGCGCGTGGGTTCGAAATCCAAAGTGATCGCTGTCTGTATCGATTGAAACCGAGACAGAGCTTTGCCGCGAGGTGGGAAGAACCGCCCAGGATGCGTCTTCAGGAAAGGAGTTACCGCGCGCATAAGTTACGCGCAAGACGTCATCGCGCAGGGCAACTACCTTCAGGCGGGTGTCTCCGGCCTGCACGTCAATTCCATTCGGCAACGACGCCACACTTGCCTGCCGCTTCAATGAATCCGCTTCCGCCAAAGGCCGATTGAATTGACCGAAAGCTGCGTGAGATATTGAGCACAACAGAAAAATAGAGGACAAAGCGGAGAACGTTCGATGAAACGTGCGAAAAATGGGCATAATGGCTCCTGGAATGAAATAACGCCTGCGCTGTGGGTGCAATGGGAAATGGAAGCCATCGCCTGGCTTTGGCATGGCGGTTTAGCCTGGGGGAGACTCGAGCGAGGAGAGATCCGGATCCTCGACGGTCTTGACGTGTTGGCTGAGCTTCTGCTTGATTGTCTTGACCTGCTCCAGCGCGGCGGATGCGTTTTTGGTATCGCCAATCCGGCGGTAGAGCCGCGCCAGCAGGTAGTGAACGGAGCCGTCTTGATCGCTTGACTCACCCATTTTCAATTGGCGAATGGCGTCGTTGGTTCTGCCGGTCTCCGCATAGACTTTCCCGATCAGGGCATGCACATGGCCAAGCAATTGCGGTTTCACGTTGAGGCTTTTCGTCAGGTACGGTTCAGCCTCCGCGAAATGAAATTGAGCCACCATTGTCTCCGCCACGATCAGGTTCAGCTCAGGGTCCTGCGGACTGCGCTCGAGGGCTGCGTACGCTGTATCCTTGGCTAACTCAATCTTGTTGTTGCTCATGTATGCCGTGGCCAAGCCGAGCATTGCTGCCGGATTGCCGGGTTCGAGAGCGAGAGCCTTCTGGTATTCCGCCTGTGCATCGTCTTGCCTCTCAAGCTGGTGGTAGATGTCGCCGAGAAGAATATGGCTCCTGGCGGAGTCCGCTTCCAGTTCCTGGAAGCGAGCAAGGGATTGAACCGCGAGCCGTTCGTTGGCTTGAATCGTCCAGTAAATAGCTTCGGCGGAATGCGGCTGCAACACCTCAAGCGCAGTTGCCGCATTGGAGGCGCGCTCGTTGTCTCCGGCGAAGAACGAGCAGGCGGCAAGCAGCCGGAGTCTTTCGGCGCTCGCCGTAGCTACGACAGAACGGAGCCGCTGGGCGCACTGCCCGAACTCCCCGGCGGCATAATACTCTTCGGCGGAGCGCCGGTCCGTGGAAACTGGCGTGACGGACAAAGGGGCTCCCGGCTGGCCATGGTCAGCGTCATCGCGCAGATCGTCCACAACCTTTGCTCCGCCGCTAAAGGCTGCGAGGAGGGCTTCGCGCAGATCGCTCGGGACGGACGTCGTCTGTTGAGAAAAATAGGCGACAAAGGCTGACACTGAATCATTCGGCAGGCCCTCCATCAAAATGGCGTCGTTGAAGACAAAAAAGCGATGGTCGCGACTCCATAACTCGTTGAGCAGCTTGACTGCCTGCTCATTGTCTCCTTGGTCGATTGCGATGCGCGCCTGACCAAGAAGCGCCAAGCCGCATTCCGGATGCGCCGCACGATCGGTGGCAAATTCCGCGGCAGCGCCCTCCGAATCGCGATGCCTGAGGAGCGCAATGCCCAATGCTGAACGCAGACATGGGGGTTGAGGATGGGAATCGAGCAAGCTGCGGTAGAGAGTCGCGGCCTCGTTGAATCTTGCCTGCTTCTCCAGCGACTCGGCATAGAGCGCCCCGGCAAATGGGGAATCTTTCGCTTCCACTGACATCCTGCGAGAGTCCATTTCCACCTGGTTCAGGCGTGCAATCCCCAAGGCAAACCAAGCGGCGCCGAGCTTGGGATCGAGAGCGATTGCGCGCGTAAATTCCTGAGCCGCAGGGGAGAACTTGCCAACGGAGTAGTAAGCACGCCCCAGCGCAAGCGGCGTCTGAGGATCGGTCTTGTTGATGCTTTCAGCCTTGATCAGAAATGGGATTGCTTCCGGCGCTTTGCCGGTGCGGAGGAAATCGATCCCAAGAAATAAATTGGGAACATACAAGGAAGGATTGAGATGGTTGGCATGTTGAAAGCTTGGAATTGCCACGGCAATGTCTCCCGCTTCCTGCTGCATCAATCCGAGATTGGCCCATAGTTCCGGCATGTTCGGCTCAATCCTGACAGCCTGTCTGTAAGCCTTCTCTGCCGCGGCATAGTCATTCGCAGCCTCAGCCTGCTGGGCGGCGGCCACGAGCGATTCAAGCGTGGGCGCGGCTGGCTTCTGGCCAAGCCCCGGTAAGGGCTTGACCAGCAAGGCCAACAGGATGACCAACACCAATTTGAAGGAGTTGTTCACGAATGGGTTACCAGTAGAACTTTCCGGCAAGCTGGACAACTCTACCAGGGAACGCGGTTGTGATTTCTCCGAAACCACCGGGATTATAAAGACTCATATTATTGGGTCCCGGCGCATAGAAGTTTGGATGGTTGAGGGAGTTGAAGGTCTCGAAGCGGAACTGGGCTCTCATGCTTTCTTTGAATGTCCAGTTCTTCTCAAGTGCGCTATCCCAGTTCGTGAAGTGGGGCCCGCGCAGATCTGAGAGGTAGCGGGAGGCCGTACCGAAGGTGCCATACGCCGAATAGGCGAAGGCACTGCTGTTGGCCCAGGAGTTGGGCACACTGCTGCTTATTACTTGATGGGACGGCTTTACATTCCCAACGACATCCGGCCTGGGATCGCCGCCGTAGGAGTTCCAGTTGTTGCCGAACACGCTGAGTGGAATTCCGCCTTTCAAGGTTGCGATTCCAGAAAGTTCCCAGCCGCCAACCACGGCATCCGCTACGCGGCTCATTCCAGAACCGACCGTCCTGCCGCGGCCGATGGGGAGATGATAAACGTAACTGGCTACCAGCGCCTGCGGGATATCGCCCGCGTCCACGCTCTTTTCGCCCGCCAGGTTGAAGTAGTTTGCGGTGGCGCCCCAGTTCGCTGCTCCGTTGTACGACCAGCCTTGGTTGCCCTCGACGTTGTCAATGAACTTGGAGTAGGTGTAAGACACCAGCGCGGTAAGGCCCTTGCTGATGCGGTGGTTGTAAGTGACCTGCAGGCTGTTGTAAAGCGACTGGCCTATAGGCGCGTCGGTCTGGCTCACGCCGCAATACTGCGGATAGGCCAGAAGCAGTTGTTCGTTCAGCACCGCTTTTGCGCTATCGATATTGCAGGTACTCGGTGCAATCGTCCCACTTTTCTCGAGGGCCTGGAGCGGCGCAGCCAAGGGATTGGAGGTTGCGTTCGCGCTAAGGAAACCGGTATTGGGTGTTGACCCATCCGCCTCGAACAGGTACTTCGGATTCAACTGGTTGTAATTCCAGTTGCTAACCATGCGAGTACCGCGGTTGCCGATGTAGTTTACGTCCAGTTGATCGTTCGGCGTGAAGGCATATTGCACGCCCAGGAGCCACTGTTGGACATAGGGAGATGGACGGCTTCGGAAGGTACCGCCGACGCCATTGCCGTCTTGTTGAAACGAGCCATTGACGTTGCCGGAAATCTGCGCGTACTGCCCGCCCCAGGGATTGCTGGTGCTGACATTCGGGTTGGGAGTCACGCCGCCGTCCAAGCTTTGGTTGAAGCCGGTGCTGGCGGTAAAACCATCCGCATCCACCGCGCCCGAGCTGGTCAACGATTCCGGAAAGAAGATTCCGTATCCGCCATGGACGACAGCCTTCGGGATCGCTTGATATGAGAAGCCTACACGAGGCGCAAGGTTGTGGTAATTCGGGTCGTAGACATACCGGTTGCCGGGCCCCAGGAACTGGAGCGCGCCCAACAAGGGTATTCCCGCTGAATAGCTCAGCGGATTCAGCGCGTTCGGGTCGAAGATCGAGCCCTCGTTATGGCGCGAAGTATACGGAGTTTGAATCTCATAGCGGATGCCGAGATTCAGAGTGAGGTTATGCACCGGCTTCCAATCGTCCTGCAGGTACTCGCCAAAAAGATGGTTGGACTCATAGGGGGTGGTCGGTGTTCCGATGTTTGTTGGATCGCCGCCGGAAGAGTCCAGGACGCCGAGCAGCGCCTGAGCCACTCCGTTACCGGTGAAGCTGACACCCGTCGCTCCAGCCAGGGGATTCGGTCCGGTAGTGAAGTTTCCTTCGAACGATAGTTGGTTCGAGAAGAAGTTGAACTGGCTGAAGACCTGCTCTACGCCCATGAACCCGAAGTTGATGGTATTCTTTCCCTCCGTTTTGATGAAGTCGGCATTGACTGTGCCGATGGGTCCATGGTTGGTGACCCCCTCTGTGTTCCCGGTGCTTGGACCGAGTTGGGAGATCCCTTGTCCGAAATTGACAGTGGGAAATATCGGATCCACTTGGTTAACATACGGCGGAAGTCCGAGAGTGGTGGAGGGGTTGAAACCGACCGACTGATTGGTAGAGGTTTCATGCCAAATCTGAACGCCCGAAGTGATGTTCATGGTGAAGGTGGGGCTGAAGATCCGCGTGAGCCCCGCCCACATGCCCCAGCGGTTGTTGGGCCGCTGATTGCCTTGGCCTGCCGGATCGGATCCCCAGTTGGCGGCTTCGCCGGTCTTTGCCTCTTCCTTGTAGGAGTAGCGGAAATAGGCGCTGGTATTGTCGTTGATATTGTGGTCGACCCTGATTCCGTACTCGTTCCAATACGTGGGCGCCTCTCCGGCCAGAGTCAGGTTGTTGGCCACATTGCCTGACTTCTGCGCCGCGGGAAAGTAGCTCAGCAGCTTGGCGCCGACAGGATCCGGTGTGTAACCGGTGATGTTAGACAGAATGTTGCCTGGGACCGGGTTCCGGATGAATCCGGTTGTGGTGGCCACCTTGTTGGTGCCGTAGGGGTTGGTCACAGGATTATAAGCATCCGGTCGGCCGGCGGTAATTGCATGGCCGCTGCGAGGATCGTAAATCTGACCGTTATAGATGGGCCGGCCTAGAGCGTCGTTGCCCGCGGACGTGGTTGACAACTGCTCAGAGAAGTTCCCCGCGAGGAAGTTGGAGTCTGGCACCGTGTACTGCGACGGGGCCGGGGTGTTTGCATGGAAGTGCTCGTAGTTACCGAAGATGAAGGTCTTGTTCCGCTGTTTATACACGCCAGGAATGTACAGCGGTCCGCCGCCCGTTCCGCCAACCTGGTTCCGGCTGAAGGTGCAGAGGTTGGTGTTCAGGAGACCCTGGCAACTGCCTGGTGATTGGAAGTAGTTGAGGGCATTGAAGTTGTTACTGGAATAAAACTCGTATGCCGATCCGTGGAAGTCGTGCGTTCCCGACTTGGTAACCACGTTTACCACGTTGCCCGTGCTCCATCCATACTGAGCGGTGAACGAGTTGTTCTGGATTTTGAATTCCTGAACCGCGTCCACGCCGGGGACAAAGATGACCGCGCCCCACTCGGTGTCTGTATCCCATGAGCCGTCGACCAGGAAGGCCGTCGTCCCAAAGAAGCCGCCGGCGAAGTTCATGAACGAGATGTCCTGATCCGCGGTGTCGGTTGTGTTGCTGCCGCCGCCCAGGAGCATCTGCCCTTCCGACGTGTTTTGCACGGAAGAGTTGAGCGTGGCCAAACCATAGACGTTGCGCACGTTCAGTGGCAGCTCCACGATCTGCTTTGCGTCAATGTCTGCCGCGACGTTGGCGTTATCCGTATTCAGCAGGGAGACATCCGAGGTTACTGTGACCGATACGGTCTCAGCCCCGATCGTCAGCGTCGCGTTCTGCGTAGCGGTTTCGGCGGCGTCGAGGACGATCCCATTCTGTTGATACGTCTCGAAGCCTTTCGCCTGGATCGTCAGGCTGTAGGCGGCTGGCGGAAGTTGATTAAAGAAGTACCGGCCCCCGTCGTCCGTGGTGAAGGTTCGAGTGATGCCTTTCTCCGAACTCGTCAGAGTAAGAGTCGCCTTCGGCAGCACCGCACCCATGGAGTCTGTGACCACACCGGAGAGCGTTGCCGTAGTTGTTGCGATTTGGGCGTTGATCCATGGGGTGCTGACTGCCAGCAGCGCAAGCAGAATTGCGACTCCACCCCAGTTCCATAGAGACCGTTGTCTCCCATTGGCTCTAGTTTTCAATTTGCAGCCTCCAGTAAGGCCATTCCCCGTTTGGTCCAGGACTCCTTGATGCATGCACCTCACACCTTGAGCATCCTTTGTGATCGGGGTTTGAAACCAGCATCCTTTGTAGGCGTATAGTGAGTACCTGTAAAGGTGCTTACGGTATGAGATCGAGGGTCTGTACGGCATGGAGAAACTAGTCTTTACGGCAAATGGCTGCCGGTCTTTTCCGAAAGGCGGTAATTATTATCCGTAAAGATATAGAAGTCGCTCATTGGCACTCATAAGTTTGCAGATTCAATATCCTGGGCAGGAAATCGGCATTTTTGGTCGTAGTATAATCGCCTCGAACCTTCGGAGCCTTACATGTCGGTCGATTCCCCACGCGAGGAATACGCAACGATGAGCGACTCTGAGAAGAGCGCCATCCGTGATCAACTGGAGCGGCTCCTGGCAAATCCCCACTTCAGCCACAGCAAGCGGTTCCCAACATTCCTTCGCTTTGTGACCGAACGAACCCTGGCCGGAGAAGGCGACAATATCAACGAGCGGTGGCTTGGGATTGAAATATTCGGCAGAGATCCCGAATACGATACGGCTGCGGATCCCATTGTTCGGGTCACCGCGGCAGAAATTCGGAAACGCGTCGCACTGTATTATCAGGATTCCGCGCATGCAGGCGAACTTCGCATCGCCCTGCCTTCGGGCTCCTATATTCCCAGGTTTCGCTTGCCCAAGAGCGTTGATTCCAGCCTGGAGGAATTGGATCGCGCTGCCGCGAAACCTATTGAAATCCCCGCAACCAATCCGGTTGCTCCCTTGGTAATTCTTGGACGCCGTTCTACGCTCGCGCTGGCGCTCGCCTGCGCCATTGCTGGGCTCCTATCGACGGGATTGCTTGTCTTTTGGCAAAAAATGCATCGGCCACCGCCAGATTCCTTCTGGCAACCGGTGTTGACCGCGAAGGATCCTGTACTTCTGTGCCTGGCTGACCAGCTTCAATATTCGGCTATTTCACTTCGGGACGCTGCGGAGCCAACACACCAGATTGCGATGAACGACAATCTGACTGCCGTCGTAATGGACGATGTATATGCCATCGTCAAGGTCGCCGGGATCCTTCAGTCGAGCGGCAAGAAGTACACGGTAAGAGGCGAGGGTGCGACAAGCCTTCAAGATCTGCGCAATGGACCGACGGTCTTCATCGGAGCCTTCGATAACGCATGGACGTTGCGGCTGACCAACTCCTTGCGGTATCACTTTGCGAACAATGCCGACATGTCTCAGTTCTCGATTGTGGATAGTGTTGCCCCGGCCCAGACACGCTGGGTAGTAGACCGGTCCGTGCAGATGGCCACCAACAACTATCGAGACTACGCAATCGTTGCGCGGTTCACCGATATCAATACGGGGAACCTTTCTGTAATTGCCGCGGGAATCGGCCGCGGAGGCACAATCGCGGCAGGGGAGTTTCTAACCGACCCTGGCGATCTGGCCCAGATAAAGCGCGCTGCACAAGGAGCCGGCGACAAGAATAATATGGAAATTGTATTGAGCACACAGATAATCGATGGGCAGCCCGGCTCCCCGAAGGTTGAGGCAGCATATTTTTGGTAGCGCTGGCGTTAACAGTAACAAGTCTTTTCACAACGAGCCCAAATGGACGCCGGCATTCCATTTGCGTGCTGGGGAAATGCACTCAACGAACGCCACTTGAGTTCCGCCACTTCATTTCCTCAGGGCCGGCAAGGGATGAGTTCGTGTACACATCGGCGCCGGGCTCAACTTCTTCGTCTGGCGGTGGTGGCGGTTCGAGTTGCACCATCCACTACACCATTTCGCTGTTGAACTCGATCGACTTCAGTGCAGTGAAAGCGTCCACCTAAAGCCCGGATCAAATAAATCCTACTTTGAACCGAGTAAGTCCTACACGCGGTGCTACTGATTCGGGCTGCCGGCGGGGCTTGGGCTTTGCTGGGCCTGAAGCTTGTAGCGGGCCAGATTTCCTCTCAGTGCGTTGGCCAGTTCGTCGTTTCGCTGGCCGATGGCCAGGTCGAGCGAATGCTGCGCCGTATCGACAGCCTTTTGATACTGGCCCGTCTCAGAGTACATGGCTGCCAGCATTTGCAGAATCGACGGCTCCTGGCCGTTGGAGAGGGCGGCTGCGGCTTCAAATTGCGGCAGCGCGTCGGCAAACCGGCTGCTTGCCGCCAGAGCGCGGCCCAGGTTGTAGCGGCACTCGGCGGACTGCGGCGCCAGATCGACCGCTTTCTGGAGTTCGTCGATGGCTTCGTCTAGCTTGCCCATGCGCGCAAGGATGACCCCATAGATGTTGTGGCCGTCGGAGGATTTAGGCGCAAGCTCGATTCCCCTGGTCAGTTCTTCGATGGCCTGCTGGCGATGCCCGCCCTGGACTTCAAGAATGTGGCCCAGGTTGATATGCGCCGAGCCATTATCGGGGTTCAGCTCGATGGCCTTGCGCACCTCAGCCTGAGCCTCGTCCATTTGTCCCGATTGGGCCAGTACGCTGCCCAGATTGTTGTGGGTCTGCGAGCTGTCGTTACTTATGGAGAGAGACTTTTTATAGGCTTCGACGGCCTCGGCAGATTTGCCGGTGGCGGCCAATGCCACTCCCATGTTGTTGAGGGGACGAGCGTCGGTGGGATCTTTTGCCGCCGCCAACTGCCACGCCGGGACCGCATCGGCGTATTTGTGACTGTCCTGCAGCTGCTGGGCATGGTCGAAGTCGCGGTAGAAGTCGATGGCCGGGGTCTCTATGCGATCAAGGCCTTCCGGACCGAGGTTGACGAACTCCGGAATATTGACGGCGCGATTGGACGCCGTGGCATCTTCAACCACGACCGGCGGGCTGGCGTGTCCCTGCTCGTCGATGTGGGTGAGATAGAGGTGGGTGTAGAGGGATGGACTCTTGGAGGAAAATGCCAGCCAGCGACCATTGGGCGAGAAGGAGTGCCAGGAGTTCATGACGGGGAGATTGGACTCGAGCGGGCGCGCCTCGCCACCTTCGAAGGGAACAATGTATAGCTTGCTGTCAGGACGCATGAGCAGCCCGTTCTTGCACTGAACAAAAATTATCCACTTGCCGTCGGGCGAGACTTTGGGAAAGTTGTTGCTCATGCCGTTTTCAGACGCGCCAACGATTCTTTCCGGGGTGCCTCCCTTTCCGTCGTTGAAGAGAATTTTGTAGAGATCGTATTGAATCTGCGTCTCGTTGGGATCGTTGGCGAAGTTAGCCCTCTGGTATCCCGGCGGGTAAGGGTCTCTGGCAGTGGCGCGGGAGAAGATGAGGTACTTTTGATCGGGGCTCCAAAAGGCCGAAGTCTGGACGTAGTTGGGGTCGTCGGCACCCGGCAGCGGGGCCAGTTTGCCGGTGTCTTTGCTGTACCAGGCCAGCACTCCGCGGGTGGGATAGAAGACCTGCCCGAAGCCGTAGCTGGGGTAAAAGCCGTTATAGAGCCTGTCGAGCACGCGTGTGCCATGGGCATAGGGCACATCGATGGAGTTGACTACGAACTTTCCGTCGGGCGAGACCTGGCTCATGAAGCCGAAGCGCTTTTGCGCGTGCTCCTCGGAGAATGCGCTCCAGTGAATCAAGTAATCGTTGCTGATGGAGCTGACCCTCTTGATGGGGACGAGGGCATAGATCCCTTTGTCGTTTGCCGGGCCGTCCACGTCGATGCCCATGGTTTTGCCGTCACGCGAAAACGAGTGGCAATTGCCACAGGTGGGCAGGTTGTCCATCATGGTCTTGCTTTGCGTTTCCGAGACATAGCGGAGCTTCCACTTGATCATGGGAAGAACGGAATCGGGCAGGGGCTTGATGACGCCGCGCTGCGTGGTTTCGAGATCGGGCGGAATCAAGGGGACATCGCGATAGAAGATGGGCGCACCGACGGGATCGCGAGAGGTTTGAATCTTCGCCTCCGCCTGGGAAAGCGGCTCGCGGTCTTTCTGGCTGGCATAACCGGCGATGGTGACCGTTGCCGGCGATTCGACCGAATGCCGCTTGATCTCATCCCAGGTTTTTGGGTCGGGTCTCCAGGTGTGCGCGGCTACCTGCTCCGGGGTGAGCGTAGGCGGCACATAGCCCACCAGCTTCGAGTCGACAGGCGCAAGCTCCATTTTTTCGCCGTTCGACCAGGCCCTGATTGGGTGCGCGCGTTCGCCGAAAGCGATTTCGATTCGCCAGACGGTGGCGGCGGGGTTAGCGTCGCGCCACGCAAACTGCGGAGGGATGAGGTCTGGCGGATAGATGGTTCCGTTGAGGGGAATGTCGATCGTAATCGCCGGACCGGGAACCGCCGCGGGGGAATCCATTGGAACCAACTTGAGGTACGCGGGAACGGCCTGAGCGCGCAGCGAAGATGCAGGGCTGACGCCGTTTGCAGGTCCCCCGGCAATTACCCTTCCGGTGAGCCCTGCTCCCGTTGCAAGCAGAACGGCGGTGAGGGCCGAAAGCATCCGTCTCATTGAATCTCCCCTGGAATCGCTGTGGATACGCACGGAACCCATTCCCTGGATGCGGCTCAGGGAAGCGTGCCCAGGATTCGGTTCCGGGCGTGCGCGGACAGCTTGCATTCATAGTAGGAGCCGCCTTCGGCCGCGCAATGTGATCCTCATCACCCGTTCCGGGTTGGGGATACCCTGCTTCAACAGGCTCGGCAACTGCATTTGGCACTGTCCTGAGGGCTTTTGGAAATTCGCGATTGTAGGGGCCGGAACGCTAGGTCTCATTGCGGCTTTTGAGCGGACGGCCAGGCTTTCCAGGCGTTGAGTTCGGAAGGAAACTATGCGCGCTGGACCAGGTAAACTATCGACCTTCAAAATCGTCAATATGAGTAAAAGACTATGATTAACAACGGCTCTCCATGGGAATACAATTCCATACGAAGAGCATGGGTTGCCGGGGGCAGGTTCCAGATTCGGTTCATTGGAAATGTTTCCAGGCAAAAAGGCGCCAATATCGTTTGCACAGAAAACACGAGGAAATCAGGATTCCGCATGTATACATATCAGAGCCGCATCGCCGGATCGAAGTTCGCTAAGAAAACCGCCGGTTGGTTGTTTGCAGGAGTGCTCGTGGTCTTGCTTATTTCGCCGGCTAACGGTCAAACCGCCCAGGCAACCCCTCCCGCTCCGGCGGCAAACGAGCCGACGCTGACGTTGAAGACCAACGTGGACGAAGTCGCGCTGGATATTGTAATTCACGACAAGCACCACAAGGCCGTTCTCGACCTCAAGCCGGAGGATGTCGCTGTAACCGACAACGGCACTCCCGTGAAGCTGAACGGGTTTCGTCTTGTGCAGGGCAACGGGACCACAGGTCATGTCGTTACGCTGGTCTTCGACCACTTTGAAGGCGCACTGGCAAAGAGCGCAAGGAACATTGCGGACAAGATTCTGAAGGTGCTTCCGGCTACCGGTTACTCCTTTGCCGTTATGGACTTCAGTGGGCGGATGCGGCTTCTTCAGGGGTTCACAGAGGATCGCAGACTGGTGGATTCGGCGGTGGATACGGCTACGGAAAGCAACGCCGTACACATGACTTCCACGCTGACCCAGTCGATCGACATCGTTCACGATCCGGCGGAAGTGGAGAAGGCGAAGGTTGCCGCCCAAGCGGAAAAAGATCTGATTTCGATTGCACATACGGGTGCGGACTCGGCCGGGCGGCATGTGGATGTGAACGAACGGGCACTGGCTCAAACCCTGCTGAAGGCGATGGAAGAGGCACAACTGGTTGTGCAGGAGCAGCACGCCAACCGCGAATTGGCCGGCATTCTGGGCCTGGTTCGTTCGCAGCAGCAGCTTTCGCAGCGAAAGGCGATTATCTATTTCACATTGAACGAGATGCTTGATTCGGGCTCGAAGGAAATGCTGAATACCATTTCCGGTGCAGCCACCAAGGCTGGAGTTACCATTTATACCGTCGATTTGGACGCGACGAACCTGGCTGGGCGGCGTGAAGTGCAGCAAGCTGTCAACCAGAATGAGTCCAGATTTAATCCTACCGCGATTGTCGTCAACGCCCATGGCGACACTGCCGTACAGATACAGGGGGAGGGGGGAGCGCCGATCTCCGGTACGCCTTCGGCTACAGGACCCCAGTGGGGACAAGCTCAGGACCTCGCCGTGATGACTGATTTTGCGCGAGGCAATAACGAGGATCCGAACCGGTATATGGAAATCAAGAGCCCCATGTCCGATCTGTCGAAGAGCACTGGCGGCACTTACATCGACGCGCAGCTCAGCGTGCGGGGACCGCTGCAGCAGTTGGTCCAGGACATGTCGACCTACTACGAGGCCACTTATACTCCACCGGCTCAGGAGTACGACGGGAAGTTTCGCACCATCGCCGTGAAGCCGCTGCGCACAGGGCTCACTGTCCAGGCCAAGACTGGGTATTTCTCAGTGCCGCCGGGAACGGCAGGCGGAATGCGCCCGTTCGAGGCGGCGCTGATCAAGAGCCTGAAAGAACCGGAGCTTCCCGCGGACTTCAAGTTTAACGCCTCGATCATTCGCTTCGGAAATCTGCCCGACGGCAACACCAACACGGTGGCAGTGGAAGTGCCGTACTCGACATTGGACCTGAAGCCGGATACGCACACGGGCCTTTACTCCGCGCATGCTTCCATTGTGGCGCAGATCAAGGATAGCGGCGGCACGGTGATTGAGCACTTTGCCGAGGACATTGCCAGGCGCGGCGGTGTGGAGTCGGTGGATCGAGACAAGACCCTGGCTATTACATTGCAGCGCCACTTCATGGAGATCCCGGGCAAATACGTGCTTGAGGTTGCTGTAAGGGACCAGAACAGCGAAAAGATGAGCGCAAAGCGCGTTCCCTTCGAGATTCCCGCGGTACCCAGCGGCCCAGCGTTAAGCGACATGGTTCTGGTCCGGAAGATGGATACGTTCAGCGAAGATTCGGACCCTCTGGAGCCGTTGCAGTATGAGAAGGAAAAGGTGACGCCGAATCTTACCGGGACGGTTCTT
>Ga0302189_10000932_pt1 | contig 25481 bp, 18 predicted proteins | sample II_Bog_E2_2_FD_194551 | JGI IMG/M metagenome (GOLD analysis project Ga0302189, IMG submission 194551) | Peat permafrost microbial communities from Stordalen Mire near Abisko, Sweden - II_Bog_E2_2 | ecosystem: Environmental > Terrestrial > Soil > Wetlands > Peat | place: Sweden: Abisko...
TCGCCATGGTCGCCGGCGCAGCCTCGGCGGTAGCTTCGACTGAACCCCTGACGGCCCCTGTAAACCCGCCCCCCCCATCGACTCTGAGAATCGGGCTCTGGACCCTTTGGCACGACAAGCAAGTGACCATCGCCCCGAATCCATCCGCAACCTTCCGGCTCTGCGAAACCTGCACGGCATCCCCGCTCGCTCGCCCAATGCAGATCCGCGCCGCCGCCAACCAACTGGTTCTTCCATCCAACCGGCTAAGCGGCTCCGTCTGGTTCTCTGGGCACCTGACCCTGGCTGCTCATGACGACTCTCTCGCGGTCAACAATCCCATTCGAATTTCCGCTCGGAATGGCGAACTCGTCCTCGCCGTAACTCTTCCCGTGGAAGCTTACGTCGAGCGCGTGGTAGCCAGCGAGAGCGGCCCAGCCGACTCACCGGAGTCGCTGAAGGCGCTGGCCATCGTGGTTCGCTCGTTCGCCCTCCACCAGCCCCACGGCCACGGCGATTACGACCTTTGCGATTCAACGCACTGCCAACTCCTACGCTGGGCTGGCCATTCTGGCGAACACGTGGGAAGCGGCGCCGCGCACGCCGCGACACTCTCCACTGCTGGAGAAACCCTCTGGTTTCGCGGGCAGCGCGCCCAGGCATGGTTCCACCAGAACTGCGGAGGCCGCACCGCTTCTCCGCAAGAAGTGTGGCCGTCCAAGTCGCCCGGCTCCCGGCCAATGCCCTGGCTCAGTTCCCACATCGACCCCTACTGCACCGCGAACGGGGCGCGCGAGTGGTCCGCCAACTTGTCAAAATCCGACCTGACAGCCGCCCTGGGCGCTGCCGGCCTTGCTCGCCCCGGATGGAACGTCCTTACTGTTTCCCGTCGTGGTGAATCGGGCCGCGCCGTTACGCTCCTGGCTGATTCAATACCCATCTCCGCGGATGACTTTCGCCTCGCCGTTGGCCGATCTCTTGGCTGGGGCCAGATTTTGAGTACATGGTTCGAGGTTTCGCGCCAGGGAGATCGGTTTGTCTTTCACGGACGGGGATCGGGGCATGGGGTGGGATTGTGCCAGGCTGGAGCGGCCGCCATGTCCGCGCAGGGGCGCAATGCGACGGCGATTCTTGCGCAGTATTTTCCAGGGGCGGAGGCGGCGGACGAAACGACGGGGCGAGCGTGGCAATCTTTCCGCACAAACGGGATTGTGCTTGAGACGCTTGACCCCGCAGACGCGGCTTTCCTGCCGGAGTTATCGGCGGCGCTCAGCGACGCACAGAACCGCTCGGGAACTCAGGCAACTCACCCAATCAACGTGCGCGCCTTTCGCTCGACACCGGCATTTCGCGACGCAACGCTTGCGCCGGGCTGGGTTGCCGCATTCACCGAGGGTGACTGGATTGCGACGCAGCCGCTGGCTACGCTTGCTGCGCGCAAGATGCTCGACGCCACACTCCGGCATGAATTCCTGCATGCTTTGGTTGAGAGCCATGCCGCGCCCACGTCGCCGCTGTGGCTGCGCGAGGGACTGGTGGAAGCGTTTGACGACCGTACAATTCCGACCGGCCCAACGCCTACGCTCAAGCTGGAAGAAGTTGACCGCGCGCTCAGCCACGCATCCACCGAGGCTGAGTCGCAGGCTGCGCATCGGGCGGCGAAGTGGTATGCATGGAGGCTGCTGGTTCGCTATCGACGGGAACAGGTGCTACAGTGGCTGCGCAATGGGCTTCCGGCAAATGCGCTGGCCGGCGCCAGGTAAACGCTGACCGGCCACGCGGTTTATTCTTGCAAAGATGCGTGAGTCCCTATCGGTAGCGATGATCGCCATGAACGAGGAGGCCAACCTGCCCCGTACCCTGGAGAGCGTGCGCTGGGCCGACGAAATCATCGTCGTTGACTCGGGATCGAAAGACCGCACACTCGAAATCGCCCAATCGTTCGGCGCCAAAACGAGCTACCACGCCTTCGGAGGCCACGGCGAGCAGAAAAACGTGGCGCTCGACCTGTGCGCTTGCGACTGGATTCTGCTGCTCGACGCCGACGAAGTGCTTACCCCCGCATTGCAGGATGAGATCCGCCAGGTGCTCAACGGCGAATCCAGGTACGGCGCCTACTGGATTCCGCGACTCAACCTGATCTTCGGCCGGTGGATGCGCCACGGCGGTTTCTACCCTGACCGCAAGCTGAGGCTCTTCCGTCGCGGCTCAGCCCGGCTAGGCGAAGGCGTGGGGCCTCACTCGACCCCGCAATTCGAGGGGCCCAAAGGCAGGCTCAAGCACGACATGCTCCACTACGCATACCCGGATTTGAATATTTATCTGGAGCACATGAATCGCTATAGCTCCGAGATAGCCCAGTTACTCCACAAGAAAGGCCGAGTTAGTAAGTCCATTTACGCTTTTCTGTGGAACGCCGTAGCCAACCCTGCTGCGACCTTTGTATATAACTACTTTTTCCGGCTGGGCTTTCTCGATGGCCGCGAAGGCCTGCTGCTTCATCTCAATCACTCTGTTTATATCCACTGGAAATTCATCAAGGCCTGGCGGCTTGGGCAAGACAGGGAGTAGGAAAGCTTCGATTGTTCCTACTCCTCGTAATAACGCCAGATTCTGGCCAGATCGAGATTGAATCCTTTCACCGGGCCGTGCCCCTTCAGAATCTTGCCGCTAAAGATGCCAACCTCGCCACCCGGCCCATAGATGGAGACCTGCTTCCGATAAGGATCAATCAGCCAGCCGAGTTTCACCCCATTGGCGATCCAATGCTCCATCTTCTTTTGAGTCTTCGCCAAGGTGTCGGATTTCGACAGTAGTTCGATGACGAAATCGGGGCAAACAGGGAAGAATATTGTCCGCTTTTCGTTAGTCTTCTGTTTCAGCGTCTTCGGCATTATATAAGCCGCATCCGGACTCAGAACCGAGCCGTCGGGCAGATAAAACCCGCCGCTCGAATCTGCAATTACAACGCCGCGCTCATGCTTGCTCCACCAGCCAAAAAGCTTGAAGTTTATCTCGCTGTTGGCAGAGGTCGTTTCCTTTCCAGTTGGAGGGTTCATGCGTATGGCTCCTTCGCTCGTGCGCTCTACCTGAACACCGTCATTCTGTAAGCAAAACGTCTCGAACTCGGCATCCGACATAGGAGGGTCGACGACCAAGCTGCGCGGCAACATGTCAACTACAAAGCGAGGGAGCGTGCTCATGGACTGATTCTACCTCGGAATCATGCTCGAGTTTGGTAAAGACGTCCGAGATGAATACCGCAGGGGCTAAAGCCCGCCTTTATTTTCAGCAATTTGCGGCACGACTGAAGTCGTGCCCTGTTACAAAGCGTTCCAAAATTGCACTGAAGGCGAGTATTTCCGCAGCCTGCCAGGTATAACTCCGCTTTGCTTCTATACCTATTCTCCTGGCTCCCCCGCCGGAGGTATCTCTGCCCTCGCTTTGAGCGACCGCTCGGGCGGCCCCACCGGTACCGGTTCGCGCACCAGCACCTCTTCCGCCGGCGGGTTCTTCTGCTGCCGTCCAAACAGCGTAGCCTGCCATGCGAGCGCCAAAACCCAGCTTGCCATCGCCAGCAGGTAAGCGGCGGCCAGCTTCAGACCCACCATCCACACCTGCGCTGAAACCGTTCCAGCCGGCTCGCTCACGAAAAACCTGGCCGGAAGCCATGCGCCCACCAGAGCCGCCACGACCACCGCGGCCCACCAGCGCCAGTTCCACAGTACCCCCAGCAGCCTTCGGGCCGGCAACCTCCAGCCCCACTGCGCCGATGAAGTTCCAAGCGGAATCAGTTTGCCCGGCACCACCACCCAGCGCAGCACCGCCTCGGCCAGCGTGAGCCAGCGCTGTATGTGCTCCGCAGTGAAGATGGTGACCCGCCCGTGGGCCGAGGCCTTTGAGTTCAGGTAACTCGCCCAAAGCCATATCCGGTCGTCGCACCAATCCAGCAGAGCCCACATCGCCGCGCCAATGGCAATCCAAACCAGCAGCGTAACCGCGCCCCACACCAGCTTTACGCGTTTGCCATCGTCGTCCGCCAGCCGCCGCACGGTCCCAGCCTGCAACTCCAGCACGCAAATGGCCAGCAGCACAGGGATCAGCAGGCTCAGCGCCACCTGCCACACGTGCTTGTCGGGCAGCCGCGTCCATGCCAGCGTGGCCAATATCAGCAGCATCATGCCGCCAAACTGCCCGGCAACCCATCCGCGAGCAACCCGCAACCTGCTCGTCAAGTCGTTCCAGTATTCATTCTTCACGGCTGCACCTCCAGGATTGCCGGGTCGGTTGTAGCCTGGGAATTCGGCTGGTACATGGGGCCTGTCTGTGCCGGACTAATCGCATACTTGCCCGGATTCACCGCCTTGAGCAGATAAAAATACTCGCGCAACCCCAGAAACTCGGTATTGAAGAACGCTGCCCGGTCGTCGTGGAACTCCTGCCGCGTAGCCCAGTTTGCCCACCAGCCGGGCCGGTTATTCACGGTATAGAGATCGATCTCCGGTACAAACTCGGTCCCCGCCGGTATGGGGTCCTCGGTCAGCAGATACTTCCAGTTCGAACCATTCACGTCCAGCTTCACCGCCAGCACATCGCCCACATGCACCGGTCCATTCAGCGGAACCAGATCGTAAGTAATCGGATCGGTCGGCTTGGGCTGATTCTTCCTCAGTACAAAGTAGTCTCGTGCCGCATTCAGCGCCAGTTGCTCCTGCTGGAAATCGTGCCGGTCCGTCGAATACCACGTACTCTCCGCCGACCAATACGTAATCCCGTTGCCGCTTTTCTGAACCGTAACCAGCCCCTGTCCGCTGGCCAGCAACGCTGCCGGAACCTTGATTCTCCACGGAGCACCAAAAGCGTCGCCGGGGGCAAAGTGCTTCCTGCCCACGCTGGTCCCATTCACCAGCACCTCCACGTCCGACGAGTTGCCCAACTCTCCGCTCAGCGCCAGGTAATCGGTAAGGCCCTCAATCACCATCGCCGTCTGCTTGGTCGATTCCCAATAGTCTCCGTCCCGATGCTCGGCGAGCCACCGCGCCGTCTTGGTGAGCAGGCCGCTGTCCTTGCCATAGCGAATCAACAGCTTCAGCGCAAGCGCGGTGGTCTCGTCGCTGGTATCGCCCCAGTCTTCCAGCAACCCGTCATAACGGCCTTCCCAGTGCGCGTCCACCAGCGTAGCGTCCGCCTTCTTCTCCACAAGTGTGGCCGCCAAGCGGGCCCGTTTATCCCCCAGGGCATCCAGCGCCAGCCCAACCAGCGCCAGCCCTTCATCGCTTAATCTGCCGCGGGTTGCCCACGCCACCTCGATGGCATCTTTCGGCGCGCCGCCAGTGGTGGCCAGAGCGTAAATTACATAGGCCCTCAAGTCTGGAATCATCTCCGGATGCACCAGCAGCTCCGATTGCAGCCACGCGCGTCCCTTGGTCACCCGATCGTCGTCAACGTTGTATCCGGCGGCCTTGGCCTGGCCCAGCCCGCTCACCACATAGGCCGTCATGAACACCATGCTTTTATCGTCCGGCCACCATCCCCAGCCGCCGTCCTGATGCTGAAAGGTGTAGAGCCGCTCCACTCCAGCTCTCACCATATCGTTCAGTGTGGCCCGCTCGACCGGCGGCTTCAGATGCAGCTTGTCCACCGCCTGGGCCACAATCAAATCCGGCAGGAAGCTGGACATTGTCTGCTCCGTGCATCCCCACGGATAGCCGGTGAGGTAGTCCAGCGCATCGAAGACCGTCCCGGCCACGCTCGGCGCAACGGTGATTGTCATCCCCCTGGATGCGGCGTCCGCCTTCGCATCCGCGCTGTCCGGATATTTGTAACCCCATCTGTCCTGTCCGGATCCCGAGTACACCACACCTGAGCCAGCCGCCCGCTCCTTCACGCCAAATGGCTCGACAGGCAAGGTCATCTCCAGCGCATCGCTCTCCTCGTCGGTGAGCGCTTTGGCCGTGAGCACCGCATTCCCGGTGGCGCGCGCACGCACACGCCAATCCACCCAGCTTTCACCCTTCGCCGGGATGTTCACCTTTTGTGTGTGCCCGTCCAGCACATCCAGTCCCGTCACATCCAGCGCAAACGTAACGTCCTTGGCGGTCTCAAGGTAGTTGTGGGCAATGACCCGAAGCGTCGTCTCGTCGCCCTCGCGGAAGAACCTGGGCGCGCTCAACCGCACGATCAGATTCTTGCGCACCAGCACCCGCGTAACCATTGAGCCGGCCATTCCTTCGTCCGTCATGGCCCTGATCGTTGTCCGCCACGTCGTGAGCGAATCCGGGAAGTTGAACTGCACGCGCGCATGGCCGTCCGGCCCGGTATGCACATCCGGGTTCCAGTACGCCGTATCCGGAAACGCCTTGCGCACCTTGGGCACCACCAGGTCCGACCCCGGCTTTACCTGCGCCAGGCGCGGGTGGTACATCCCCGCATTTAGCGCCAGCAGCGGGCTCTTCAGTCCTGCCTCGCCTTCAAAATAAAAGTCGAAGGAAGTCTGCGGATCCATGCCCGATTCCCGTTTGGGATAGAAGAAACCTACAATATCCCCGCTCTCATCCTGCCGCACCGAATACAGCGCCTCATCGACCTCGCCAAAGCTCAGATCCGCCTCCACAGGCTTGCCCTTCGAGTCGACCGCCAGCACATCGAAGCTGCCCTGTTCTCCGGGCAGATAACGCGGCTTGCTGGGCGTCGCCGTCAGCGTCAGGGTTCGCTCGACTGGGGGAACTTTCAGGCTCTTGTGCGCTGTGATCAGTTGGTTATCGTGGATCATCAACGCGGTGACAATCAGGTTCGGCTGCGACAGTTTGGTAATCGGAACATCGAATGCAATGCTTGCCCCCGTAGCGTGCAGCAACTGCCGCGACTGAACCGAATCGCCCTCGGTGTTCACAACGGCCCAGCTCTCATTGAGTCCAGTGACAAGCAGCAGATGCGCCGTATCTCCCACTTGGTAGCTCTTCTTGTCGGCGACGATCTGCGCCTGTGTGTTGGCGTTGTACCACTCGCCCGCGCCGTTCCACACCCAAACCCAGGTCTTTCCCTCAACCGTCCGGTGCTCCGGCGTATCCGCGCTGGCCTTCACCTGAAAATCGCCGCTGCCGGTAATCGCCAGTTCCACGAGCGCCGTGCCGTCCGCTCCGGTGGTCGCATCGCGGCTGGTTACCGGTGTCTCCGTCTGCCGATGCGCGCTCTGGTCCCACTTCTCCAGGTTCACGCCGAGGTGTACCGCCGTCTGAACCGGCTTACCGTCATAGTCCTGTGCTGTCACCTTTACCCGCACCGGGTCGCCGCTCTTGAATACATAACTCACCGGCTCCACGCTCACCCGGAACGAGCCATACGTCGCCAGCACCGTCGAGTGCCCCGCAACTTCGCGATTTGCCGCGTCCGTGACACGCGCTTCGATACGGTAGTCCTGGTCCAGGTGCTTGGGGTCCACCACAACCGGCACGGACACCGTCAGGCGCCCGCTTGCATCCAGCACGCCGTCGTGTTGCTGCTCCTCGGTCTGGCCGGAGGTATCGTCGGCATCTTCGTTTGTTTCGGCTTCTCCTTCGCTGGCATCGTTGTCGTCCGTATCATCCTCGTCCCACCAAGAATGCGGGCGCGTATGCACCACGTACTTCACCTTCGCGTTGGCCACCGGCTCGCCAAAAAAGTATCGCGCCTCGATGGTGGCTTGAACAGCCGTACCCTGGAGGATGCGCTGAACGGCGGGCTTCACGGTGACCTGGTATTCCGGCTTCTTGTACTCCTCCACATAGAAGCTGCCAGTGTCGTCCGAGCCTTCCAAGGTTACGCTGTAGTAACCCAGCCCCGCATCCGATTCAAGGTCCAGGTCCGCCGTCACCGTTCCGTGCGCCGACACCGGCAAATCCTTGCTCAGGACCGTCTTCAGATCCGCATCCTTGACCTTCAGTTTCAGGGTCTTCTGCTCCGGCAGATCTAGCGCGTCGTTCTTCTCGGCGCGGACCACCGCCTTGATGTGTACCGTATGCCCGGGCCTGTAAACCGGCCTGTCGGTGTAGATGTAAGCCTTCAGTGCTGTCGTTGCGTCGCCCGCAAATCCATAGCTCCACGAAGTTACAAGCGCTACGTCCTCCCCGTGCCGCGCCAGAATCCACACATTGTCCGGCTCCTGGCCCGTCTTCATGCCTGCGGCGGTCATCGTCAGCGACGCCATCCCATCCGCGCCCGTCTTACCAGATGACTGCTGCTGCCCGCCGGCCCAAAGCGCCACGTCCGCCGGTTCCACCGGCGCGCCCGTCTTCCGGTCGGCCACGTAGAGGTCGGTCTGCCCGTTCCGCGCCCGCTCCACAATCGCAATGGAGGTTACAATCGCCACGGTATAAGCCTTGTAGGTGCCGTCCGTGACTTCAATCAGGTAGACTCCCGCCGCTAGGCCGTCGATGGGCAACTGCTGCGTCTCGCTCACAATCGCCGGCGGCGTCTCCAGCTTCCATCGCGCCACAAGCTGGCTCTGATTCAGCAGCGGAATCTGCGCGAACTCCGATACCACGCCCACCACGCGGCTCCGCTTGCCCAGCTTGCCCTGACCCTCGCGGAAGGTGTCGCGAGCCTGGTCGGAAAACTGGCCGCGGAAAAAGTGCCGGACACGCCACCAGAGATCGGCCTTGAAATCATGCAGCCGCTCAATCCATGTCCGCTCGTCGACTCGCTCTGTTGGCGACTGTTGCTCGACACCGAAGCTGTGGAGGTCTTTCAACCCGGCAAAAAACTTCTCCGCATCCCGAACCTTGTAGACGCGAAACTCCAGCGCCGGCACATTCCTGGCATAAAGCTGGACCTTCACGCTCTCGCCCGGCGCAAAGGTCCGCGTAGTCGAGAGCGAAAACGAGCGCGGCGCATCCTTGGCCGCGGCAGGCATGGCGAAGCAAGACAGGGACAGCAAGAAGATGCCGACATGCAGCGGCCTACGCAGCCTCATAAACTCCCCCGCAAAATATTCCACCGGTAAACGCCAAGAAAGTTAGGATTTCCAATCTCAGGCCTCCATTGCGGCTGAGGATGATCGAGCAGTTCAGCCAGAGCCACGCGCCTTAGCTCTCCTGTTCTACCATGATCCGTGCCCGTATCGTAAACCACCGCCGCCCCTGGTCCAACCCCGGCAACAATCATCGAGTGCCACGGCGAAGACTGTCCAAATTGCCTGTAGAAAAGCAGGTCGCCCGGCTCGGCTTCGCGGACGTCGCGGCTCACGAGCCAGGCATTCCGCTCCACCAGAGTTCGGGCATCGGCAAACTGCGCAAAGGCGCCGTTGCCCACGTCGGCTGCTTGAAAGCTGCCGGGGCGCACCCGGAACAGCCCCGCCCCCAGCGGCGTCTCCGGATAGCGCCATGCACGAATCTCTCCCGGCAGCGCCCGAACCTCCATGCCCGTAGCCACGAACCAGCTATCGTCGTGGCGCTTCAGCGCCTCGCGATAGCCGTAGCGCAGCAAGCTGGCGCAATCGGTAATCTCCGCGGGAACTTCGGCCCTTGGCCTCTGCGCCTGGTATTCAGCGATCGCGACAAACCACTGGCGGAACGCCGCCTGATCCGCCGGGTCGGTCAACCGCAGAAAATCCGGGGTTCCATCCCGGAACCGGTCGGTCCAGGGCCGCGCCGCCCAATCGGTCGGCTTGTCATTTTTCGGCGCGTAGTTGGCCTGACGGATCATTGCCGTACCGGCCGGCGAGCCTTGGTCTGGGCCACCGGTCGCCCCATGCAGCCTCCGTCCATGTCCATGCACAAATACCAGCAGCCGCAACAGCAGAAGAAAAATGGCCAACGCAACCGTGCCGGCCACGATAATGCGTTGCAAGCGCGACTTTGCTGGAGGTGTCATTCGAAAAAGAGAACCACCATGAATCTTCATTCCTGGCATGGACCTTTCGGTCCATTGGAACATTCTCGCTAATGGCTGCGTAGCGAGACTATGCGTAATTCTACGACCTCACTCCTCCTTGCATTCACTTGCTTCTTGTTTTCTTCCCCGTCCTGGAGCCAGGCATCTCCCATCCAGGACCGAACCCGGCTTTTCCTCGATGCCTATGCAAAAGGTGATCGGCAAACGGTGCTCAGTCTGGTAGATCGCTCCGATGTAACTATGTACGGGAGCGACGTTGCGGAAGTGGTTCATGGAGCCGATGCCCTTCTCAAACTCATGGATTCCGACCAGAAACTCTGGGGAGGGACCGCACACATGGGGTCGATGGACCATGTAAGCATCACAGAGACAAAAGGACTCGCAACCGTTTTCTTCGATGTGTCGTTTGCCGTTGGAGGCCGTCCCCCAATTCCAGTGCGCGTTGCCGCAGTCTGGAAGCGCGAAGGGAAGACTTGGCTGCTCGTCCAAAGTTCGAACTCTGTTGTGACCGAGCATCAGAGTGCGGAGGACTTGCTTCGACAAATGTCCATGTGAATTCAGTTTTCCGCGCTGGAATGCCGCTGCGGCCGTGCGGCCCGTCGGACATTACTCGTCCACATCCCTCTCCCTCCCAACCCTGCACTTGACAATCACAAGATTACTTGCCATTATCAGTCGTACACGACATATCGTGTGCGACGGAGCTTGCAATGTCAAAATTGGACATCGGTTTATGGATTCAGTATTCATGGGCAGTATTGGCGGCGATTTGGCTGATCACTCTGCCATTTACAAAGGAAACCAAGCAATCTCTAACTGGAAAGTCTCTTGCTGTTCAGAGAGTTATTTTCCTGGCTGGCTTCTTCCTCATTGGCAGTGATTATTTTCGTCAGGGATGGCTGGGCCGATATTTCCTGCCGGAGAACCGTTCGATCACAGCAACTGGATTAGCATTAACAATGGCAGGCTGTTTATTCGCAATCTGGGCGCGGCTGATCCTTGGCGCAAATTGGAGCGGGACAGCCAAGGTGAAAAGAGGTCACGAACTGATCGTGAAGGGGCCTTATCGCTTCGTGAGGCATCCCATTTATACCGGAATTATCACCGCTTGCATTGGAACGACTTTGGCGATTGGCGAATGGCGATGCATCATGGGTTTGATCGTCGTTTTTCTTGGTCTGGTCCTCAAGATGACACAGGAAGAGCGTCTCATGATAGCCACATTTCCCCAGGCGTATCCGCAATACCGGCGCCGGGTGAAGGCCCTGATCCCTGGACTACTCTGAAACAATGCGAGGTCATAAAGCTCCAATGAAACGAGGCAATCAGCTAAGTAGCGAACTGCGTGCGCAAGCAGAGCAAATCGATCGCGACCTGAATGCGATCCGAAAGACTTTGCGTAAGCCACTGGACGCCGAGGAATCGAAAGGCCAGTTGACGATCCCACAGAAGGCCGTGCTGCAGATTGTGGTTCGCAACCATGGAATAAGCCTCAATGAGCTTGCGAAACGGGCAAATCTCGCTCACTCGACTGTGAGCGGAATTGTCGATCGATTGACCAAGCGAGGCATGACCGAGAGGCGATCCGATCCGACCGACGGCCGGATCGCGCGAATTTATCCGACCACGGAGGTGCAGGAGTTTATCAGCAACCTCTTGCCATCGCTTGCGCATGGGCCGCTTGAGGAAGCTTTGAAGCGAGCAACGAAAGATGATCGCGCCTCAATCTGCAATGCCTTACATCGGTTGAGAGAATTGCTCGATGTCCCGTCGACGTAAAGGCTCGCGAACCCGCAGGCATGGACCCGGCACTTATTGCATTTACTCGAAATCAAGAACGATATCGACTGTACAGATAAATGAAAGACATCTCTAAAAGGCTATAAGACGGACAGGTGTAAAGGGCTGCAGGGATGCGGGTCCTTCCGCTTCGGTGAGGATGACAGATATTCATAAAGGGCTGGGGAGCCAATTCATAAAAGGCTGTAAGAACACAAAGCACCCCAAACATGCGAAGGCCCTTCAGCAATCGCCGAAGGGCCTTCACTGTAAAACCATCCACCCTATGTCGTCACAGTCCGCGTAGGTTTGGATCCCCACATCCCGTAGTAGGCGATGTAGAGATAACAGATGACCGGGATGACGAAGGAGTACTGAATCCCAACATGGTCGGCCAGTTTGCCGATCAGCGGCGGAATGATTGCCCCCCCCACAACCGCGCTCATGATCAAACCCGAACCCTTGCTGGTCATCGGCCCCAGCCCGGCAATTCCCAGGGTAAAGATGTTGGGGAACATGACCGAGTTGAAGAATCCGCAGAGGACCAGTGTGCCAATAGCAATCCAGCCCGAAGTGAACATCGAGATGGCAATGAGAGCAGCCGCGGTGAACCCGAAGATGCCCAGCAGCTTTCCCGGTTTCACCTTGGTCATGATCCCGGCGCCCAGCAGACGGCCAATCAGCGCGCCAAGCCAGTAGAGCGATAGAAGGAACGAAGCGGTTTCCGCCGTGCTCATGCCCTGGGTCTTGAAATAGTCCACCGCAATTGACGCGAGGCCCACTTCCACGCCCACATAGAAGAAGATGCCTATCGCGCCCTGCACGGTGTGCCCGTAGCTCCAGATGCTGCGGCTCAGAATCGGATCGCCTTCCTTCCCTGGCCTGAATTCCTGAGTCGACTCGATATGCGGCAGGTGCATAAACGCCAATGCCAGTCCCAGCAGGAGCAGCGCCGCGGCAATCAGGATGTAGGGCAAACGCACCGTTTCGGCCACGGCCGACTGGCTCGCATTCGGGCCGAGATCGGTCAGAATGTAGGCGCCGGCGACGAGGGGCGCGATGGTGCCGCCGATGGAATTGAAGGCTTGTGCCAGATTCAGCCGGATGGAGGAAGTGCCCTCAGGACCCAGAATCGACACATACGGATTTGCCGAGGTCTGCAAAGCGGTAACGCCCGCTCCCACCACGAACACCGCGGTCAGGAAGAGCGGAAAGCTCACCATCTTGGCGGCAGGCACAAACAGAAGGCAGCCCACCACCTGGATGAACAGCGAGACCACCATGGTCTTCTTATAGCCAATCAACTCGATCAATTTGGAAGTCGGCCACGAGAACACCAAATAGGCCAGAAAGAATGCCGACTCGGCCAACATGGCCCACGCATACGGCAAAGTGAAAACGGCCTTCAGGTGCGGCACCAGCGCCATATTCAGGTTGGTGATGAACCCGAAGATGAAAAACAGGGCGGTGACCGTAATGAATGGTACAAGATACCCTGGCGACGTCAATGCCGCCGATTGTTTCGTTTGTGCTGTCATAGAAAACTGCTCCCCGCTTCCTCAAGAATGTTTTGCCCCGGTAAGGGAACCACCGCATCCACTGTTCGGGCTGAAGCCCCCGCGGGAATGCTCAGTTCGTTACAGATTCCCGGCTTTTTGCTGCACACAACACTATACGGCAAACCCCACATTGGGGAAGTGGCGCAGATTCAATTCACCGTGCGAGACAAAAGAATCGACGCATTACCGTACCGAAGCCCTCTGGCCAACCAACAGTATCTGTGCCCCAACCATTGTGCCTTCCGCGAGTGGCAAGACCCCAAATCCGCTGCTCGCCCCACCCAATACCGTATCCTCATATAAAAGCAAGGAGACGCCCGTGGCCAAGGAAGTGCTGAGCCCCGCCAAACTGAAAAAGGTGCTGGCAGCCCTGAACGAAAACTGGCAGGCCGAAGTGGAGGCTTACCACACCTACCTCGCCCTGGCCGAGCGGGACACCGAGCCCGTCCGCGCCCAGGTGTTGCGCCACCTGGCCTCAGCCGAGTGGGAGCATGCCGCCCTGTGGCATGGCCGCATCGTCGAACTCGGCGGCGCGGAGCCTATTTACCGCGGCAAGCCCGGCGGCGAGGCCGATTCGCTCGCCAACCGCGCCGGCGGCGTACGCATGGCTCTTCGGCGCCTTGAAATTGAGGAGAGCCGCCACGTCGCAACGTATGGAGAACAGCTAAAGGCCCTCGGCGACGAAGGCTCCATCGCCATCCTCGACCACGTCATTGAAGACGAAAAAGACCACTACCGCGAACTCGGCTCGCTGTTGCGCGGCCACTACGCCCCCTCGGCCAGCGCGCCAAAGATCGACGCCAAGGCCGTCCTCGAGGAAATGCTCGCCAAGCGCAGCAAGGGGCGAAAGCAGCCCGGCGCGTGGATCGGCGACGCCATCTACGGTGTCAACGACGGCCTGGGCGCAATCTTCGGCATCGTCTCCGGCGTTTCCGGAGCAACCGCAGGCGACAGCAAATACGTCCTGCTGGCCGGCCTCTCCGGCATGATCGCCTCGGCTCTCAGCATGGGTTCCGGCGCATATCTGGCCGCGAAAAGTGAGCGCGAAATCTACCAGGCCGAGGTGGCCCGCGAGCGCGAAGCCATCCAGATGAACGGCCCCGAAGCCCGCGAGCTGCTCTCGCTCTACTACCAGGTGAAGGGCCTGCCCGAGGAAGACGCCCAGCACATGGTGAACCACATTGCCAGCGACCCCGAGCAGTTGCTCCGCGCCCTCACCAGCGAGCGCCTCGGCTCCAGCGAGGAGGCGCTTTCGAACCCCATGGTTTCGGCCAGTTCCGGCGCGCTCTCCACAGCCATCGGCGCATCGATCCCCATTATCCCGTTTTTCTTCATGAGCGGAATCGAAGCGGTGATTGCCGCAGCGGTTATTTCGCTGGCCGCCCACTTCGCCGTGGGCGCTGCCAAGTCGCTGATCACAGTCCGCAGCTGGTGGTCCTCCGGCCTGGAAATGACCGTAGTTGGCGCAGTGGAAGGCGCGGTCACCTACGGCATCGGGATCCTGCTCGGAAAGGGCGGAATGTAATGGCCGGCTTCATTCCGCTTGGCGACGCGTCGCGCGGACCCAGGCGGTCGTTCGCCATCACCGTCCTCATCATCGCCGTGAACGTCTTCCTCTTTTTTCTTGAACTGCGCGATGGAAACCGCTTCGTCCGCGCCTGGTCCGCGATTCCCCTCCGCATCACGCACGGGCATCACTCCATCACCCTGCTTAGCTCCATGTTCATGCACGCCGGCTGGATGCACATCATCGGCAACATGATCTACCTTTGGGCATTCGGGCCGGAGATTGAAGATGCGATGGGCTCATTCCGGTTCCTGTTTTTCTACCTCGCGGGAGGCCTCATAGCCATGATGGCGCAGGTGATCGCCGACCCGTCTTCCACCATCCCGGTACTCGGCGCAAGCGGCGCAATTGCGGCGGTCATGGGAGCTTTCCTCGTCACCTATCCCAAGGATCGGATTCGCACTGTTCTCTTCTTCCTCATCTTTTTCCGCGTCACTTACATCCCAGCCATCCTGCTCATCGGCTTCTGGTTTCTCATGCAGATACTCAATGTGGGCGCGGTTACCGAGGTTCGGAGCGGCGGGGTTGCTTATCTGGCCCACATCGCAGGCTTCCTTTTCGGCGCTGTTACTGCGCGCATGTTTGTGGACCGTGAGCGGCTTACAAACCGCAATCGCATTTACTATTAACCCACGAGTCGTCTCGAAGTCCAGGAGTCAGGGAAGTCCGGGTTTCTCAGGGTTATTTTTCATATCTGAGAGGACAGAGCGGAAGCAATGAAAACCCCAAGCCCGTTGCAAACCACCCCCCGATCATCATCCCTAATCTTTTTGCTTGCCGTCTTCTTCACCTTCGCTTGCCTCGGGTTTACCGGCGACAGCATGGGCATGGGGGACGAGCAGGGACTGCGCTTCGCATTATCGGTTCTGCTCTCGGGTCTTTTCCCAGTGGCCTATGCAGCAACAGGCGTTTTCCTGAAATCGAAATGGTGGATGGGGGTTATCCCCATATTTGCTGTGCAATTTGTACTCATGGCGCTGCTGGGTCACTGGTTTCCGGATTTGCCGCGTCCCGCTCAATTCGACGCGGCACAAACAGCGCGCCTGCAAAGCCGGCTGGTGTTCGATGGCGTGGCCGTGATCATTTCCATCGGCCTTGGCTACACAGGCTTCGTTTATGTGTCAATCCGCGAAAGCCGCCGCCACATTCGCGCTCAAATGGAAAAGGCAACACTGGAGGGCGAAATGGCGGCCGCGCGCGAGGTTCAGCTCGTGATGGTGCCCCAGAATCTGCCGCAAGTCGACGGCTATGCCATTGAAAGCGTCTACCTTCCGGCCGCCGATGTGGGCGGCGATTTCTTTCAGGTGATCCCATTGAAAAGCGGAAGCACCCTGGTAGTGATTGGCGATGTCAGCGGCAAGGGTCTCAGGGCCGCGATGATCGTCTCCATGATCGTGGGCACGCTGCTGACCGTGAGCGGCTACACCGAAGAACCGGCCGAGATTCTCGGCGAGCTGAACCGCCGCCTCAGCGGGCATATACACGAGGGCTTCGCTACTTGCCTGGCCGTTCGCCTGGAAGAGAAAGGATCGCTCGCCGTGGCCAACGCCGGACACCTTTCGCCCTATCTGAACGGAATTGAGGTCCAGTTCCCGGGATCGCTGCCGCTTGGGCTCGTGGAGGACTCGCCCTATGAGCAAACGAATTTGGAGATGGCCGTCGGCGATGGACTGGTGCTGCTGACCGACGGCGTTGCCGAAGCGCAAAATGAGAAGCGCGAGCTTCTCGGGTTTCCCCGATTGGAGCAAATGCTGCGCGACGGCGCGACGGCGAGCAACGTGGCCGAAATCGCACGGCAGCATGGCCAGAACGACGACATCACCGTACTGCGCGTGGCGCGGCTGGCGTAATGCGCGGCTGAGTAGGCTCCGCCCTCAAACCAGCTTCATCGCCTCCGGGTCCCAGTGCACAACCGCCCCCCGCTCCATGCTTAGATTGCTGAGCAGCGCCGCCCCCGCCGCCCGGTACCCGAACACCGCATCTTCCACCACCGGCTTGCGCGACCGAACCGACGCAAAGAAGTTCTTGAAGTGATCCAGGTTATCCAGGTATCCGCTGGGAGCAACAAACTTCTCGCTTCCCGCCAGAGTCTCTCCGCCCGGTTGCGCTGGATACTTCTCCTTATGCTCTTTGATAATCCGCTTCTGCATCGCATCGGTGAAAGTGCCGATGGTGTAGCCGGGGTCCTTTTCGCGCGGCACGCCGCTTATGGTTACTGCGTTTCCGCCAATCTCCATCGTCCCTTCCGAGCCGGTAAAGATCAGCCCTTCGCTCTCTTCGCCGCCGTCCACAAAATTCACGCGCAGGCTCAGGTTGAACCCCTCCGGATAATCGAACAGGCCCAGCATCACATCCGGAGCATCCCGCCCATCTTTCCAGTAGCGCAGCCCGCCAGTGGCCATTCCGCGCGTCGGCCCATGCGAACCAGTGATCAGGTGCGTGCCGCTGAACAGGTGTACAAACAGATCTCCCGCCACGCCGCTGCCATAGGCCTTCCACTTGCGCCACTGGAAAAAATGCTCCGCGTTGAAGGGAATTTTCGGCGCAGTGCCCAGAAAACGAGGCCAGTCGCACGTCTCCTCCGACGCATCCGGCGGAACCGTGTAGTTCCACGCTCCCATCGATGAATTGCGATCCCACCGCGCCGTCACCATGTTCAGCTGGCCAATAGCGCCGGCCGCCAGCAGCTCTTTGGCTTTGAGATAAATCAGCGAACTCACCCTCTGGCTGCCCACCTCAAAAATCTGCTTGGTCTCCCTTGCCGCCTCAATCATCGCCGGACCGTCTGCGTACAGATGGATCATCGGCTTCTCGCAGTACACATCCTTGCCGGCCTTCATGGCGTCCACGCTGGCCTGCTTGTGCCAGTGGTCGGGAGTGCCGATGATCACGGCGTCGATATCCTTGCGCGCCAGAATCTCAGCGTAGTCGCGCGTGGTAAAAATGTCGTCGCCCCAGACTTCCTTGCTGCGGTCCAGGCGGCCGTTGTAGCAGTCCGCTACTGCCACCAGCTTCACTCCCGGCACACGGAGCGCGATCTGCGTATCCCACATCCCCTGCCCGCCCGCGCCAATCAGCGCAATCTGGATGTGGTCGTTTGCCGCGACCGCCGGCGCTGCCGCGCTTTGAAGCTCGGTCTCGGTTGCTGTCAGAGCATGGAGTCGCGCCCCCAGCATGGCTCCCGTGGTTGCCGCCCCCGCCGCTCTCAGAAATCCCCTGCGATTCAACACTTGCATTTCGCACCTCGCCCCCTGAATTTTTCCGACGTTAGTAACCATACACCGTGAAGCGAACACACCTCATCCCCAACCTCAAGCAGTTAGAATGGTGCCGGTCGTCGCCCTGAGGAATTTCAATGCCGAAAATGGCTAGTTGCTTACTTGCTTTGACGTGCATCCTGCCCCCGGTCGCTTCAATGGCCCAAACCGCTCCACCCATTGTGGTGGAAAAAGGCGTCGCGATGCAGACTCGGGACGGTGTAACCCTCCGCGGCGACATCTACCGGCCCTCCGGCGAAGGGCAGTATCCGGTGCTGCTCACCCGAACGCCATACAACAAAGACTTCATGTCGCCGATCGGCCAGAAGGGCGCGGCTCGCGGCTTCATGGTCGTGATTCAGGATGTGCGCGGACGCTATACCTCCGAGGGCGAGTGGTACCCCTTCAAGTACGAAACCAACGACGGCTACGACACCGTGGAATGGGCAGCCGCCCTGCCTCATTCCAACGGCAAAGTCGGCATGTTCTCCGGCTCCTATGTGGGCGCGACACAGATGCTTGCCGCCATTGGGCATCCGCCGCATCTGGCTGGAATCTGCCCCATTGTCACCGCCAGTAACTACCACGAAAACTGGACCTATCAGGGCGGCGCATTCGAGCAGTGGTTCAACGAGTCCTGGACCTCCGGACTTGCGCAGGACACTCTCAACCGGGGCATTCAGCGAGACACCAACCCTCTCGTCGGCGATCAAGTTCTGCCGCTCAACCAATATCCGATCTTCAATATAGCCACGCCTCACAGCGGCTCCGACCTGACTCATATCCTTGCGCCCTACTTTATCGATTGGCTGGCTCACCCCACTTACGACAGCTACTGGAAGCAATGGTCCATCGAGGAAAACTACCCGAACATCCAGGTTCCCGCGCTCACCATCGCCGCCTGGTACGACATTTTTCAGGGCGGCTCGCTGCGCAATTACATGGGGCTCAAAGCCCACGCGGGAAATCAGCCTGCACGCGACGGCCAGCACCTGATCGTCGCCATTGGCGGCCATTCCGGCTGGGGGCAAACCGTCGGCCAAGTCGATTTCGGGCCACAAGCGCCCTTTGACGAGAACGAAGTCATTCTCGATTGGTACGAATACCTATTCCAGGGCAAGCAGAATGAGTTCGCCACTGGCAAGCCGGTCAAGATCTTCGTGATGGGGAAGAACGAGTGGAGGTTTGAGGATGCCTGGCCGCTGGAGCGGGCGAAGGCGACGCGGTATCTCCTTTATGGCTCGCACAACGCCGCCGGACCTCTCGGAAATGGGCTGCTTTATACGAATCCCAACACAGAATTCCGGTCACAAGGCCCTGACTCATACACTTACGACCCCGCCAACCCCGTTCCCACCGTCGGCGGCCCGCTGTGCTGCGACAGCAATCACCTGGCCCCCGGCCCGCGCGACCAGCAGCAAGTGGAAGCCCGCCCAGACGTCCTCGTCTATTCAACCGAGGCCCTCGATCAGGACCTTGAAGTTACCGGCCCGGTAACTCTCGACTTATACGCCAGCACGTCAGCCGCCGACACAGACTTCACCGCCAAGCTAGTGGATGTGTACCCCGACGGCAAAGCCATCAATCTGACGGAAGGCATTCTCCGCGCTCGATACCGCGAGTCCACAACCGGCTTGCCCAAGCCCATCCCGCCCGGCCAGATCTACGAGTACAAAATCGATATGTGGTCCACGAGCAATGTGTTTCTGAAAGGCCACAAGATTCGTCTCGAAGTCAGCAGCAGCAACTTCCCGCGCTTCGACCGCAACCTGAACACCGGCAAAGACTCGAGCACCGACGCGACGATGATAAAGGCAACCAACACCATCTATCACGACAGCGCGCACCCCAGCGCTTTGATTCTTCCTGTAATCCCGAGGTAGTTGGAGAGAGTCTTATCTCCCTAACCAACACTACCTATCGCGGGCTTTTCATCCGCTCTGCCATCGCTTGCTTGTAGACATTGCATTGCGCCGCGCGCAATCCCGTCGCATTCACAACATGCCCATCCTGAGCGAACTGGATGAACGCCTTCGATTCGCCGAACCGCGGCCAGTTAGGCAGCCCGCTGGAATTCGGGTCGCCGGCCTTGGCGAAGTTAGTCCAATAAGTCTCCATCAAGTCGGAAATCTTATAGTCGATATCTCCGGCGTTCCCGGCAAGGTTCCCTGTCTTGGGGAAGGAACCAAAGACATAAGGCAGATCGGAGGAATGCACTGCGCCCTTTGATTCCTGGCCTGGAATCGCATGGTCGAACTCGTATTCATAAGCAGGACGATGCGCTGCGGAGTGCCACTCTCCCTGAGTGGTTGCCGGGCAACGAAAGATCAGGTCCGCGGCCCATTGATCCTGAGCCGTGCCGTAGAACGCGTCGTTAGCTCCACTGCCTCCGTCCGCCAGTCCATAAGCAGCCAGCGCCTGAGGAGCGAAACTGCCGGAAAGAGTCGAAATCATCCTGCGCAATCCGTCCGCGGACCCCGGCATTCCTGTCTCCATCGCACCGAATTCGCGGTTTGTAGTGCCAAACATCAGCGGGATCGCGGACTCTTGCCCGGAAGCGAAAACCTGCGCAGGCAAGCGGGAAATCACCCAGCCGTCGACATCCGGGCCAAAGCGCGGGTGCGGCTTCAGCACCATCCACTTGCCGATCAATTCCGAGGCCGGAATCTGACGCAGATATGCGATGGCGCCGTCTCCCGCGGGCGCGCCGAGGTTCGTTCCGGCGCTCTCTCCGGCCTGCTCCGCGTCGGCAAGCAGAGGCACAGCCGCACTGAACGATGCGCCGCTCTGTTCAATAGCTTTTTGAAACAGATCTTTGGCTGGAGAAGTCATCAGCAGCCCCGTGTCTATGGCGCCGGCCGACTGGCCAAAGACTGTGATGTTAGCCGGGTCGCCGCCAAACTTATCGATGTTATCGATTACCCAGCGCAGCGCGAGTATCTGGTCCATAAGTCCGTAGTTACCCGAGCCATGATGCGCCGACTCCCGTGTAAGTCCAGGGTGCGCAAAAAAACCGAAGATGCCGAGCCGGTAGTTCACCGATACAAGCACAACTCCGTGGCTGGCCAATGTGCCACCGTTGTAGAACACGGTGGACGCCGTGCCGCCCTCGTTTGCGCCTCCATGTAGCCAAAACATGACGGGAAGTTTCGCCTTCGCGGGCCACACCGGAGTGACGACATTCAGATAGAGGCAGTCCTCCTGGCTCGTCTCCGCGTCATGACGGTTCCATGCCCCCAACACGGGCTGTGCGCAGGGCGCCCCAAAAGCATTCGCATCGCGCACGCCGGCCCACGGCTTCGCAGGCAACGGCTCGCGCCAGCGAAGCTCCCCAACCGGCGGCTGCGCGAAAGGAATCCCCAGGAACTGTGCCCCTCCGCCCGGAGTCGCAACGCCGCGCAGTTGTCCGGCTCTGGTCTGCGCCATCGGCCCGCCGTCATCCGCAAGCGCCTCGTTCGTAGGCAATTGGAGCAGCATTGCAACCGCAATCAACGCAAGATTCAATACTGAGATGCTTCGTACAATTTGCCTACCGATGTTTTTTGCCACGCGATCTCCCTCAATTCCACCGATCATCCGGAATTCTACCAACCTTGAGGTCGATTCGGACGATTGTCACGGCTACTCCCGGTTTGCGGCTATTCTTGAAATGCGGTTTGGATTCGCCTCTTGACCTTTGCCCACGCCATCGGCAACACGCGTTACACGTTCGCCAGCCTACGGGAGCTGCTGGCCAAGGCAACGCCACTGCGCAGCGGAGACGTACTTGCCGGCCTGGCCGCGGAATCGGCCGAGGAGCGTGTAGCGGCGCAGTATGCGCTGGCCGATCTCCCGCTTGCGCATTTCCTGTCGGAGCAGGTTGTTTCCTACGAATCCGACGAGGTTACACGCCTGATTGTAGACACGCACAATGCCGCAGCGTTTGCGCCGGTGCGGTCGCTGACGGTGGGCGAGTTGCGCGACTGGCTGCTATCCGACGAAGCGACATCGGAGTGTCTTCGATCCCTGGCGCCAGGCCTTACGCCTGAGATGGCTGCCGCGGCTTCCAAGCTGATGCGGGTGCAGGACCTGATCGCTGTCGGGACCAAAATCCGCGTCGTCACGCGCTTTCGCACCACGGTTGGCCTCCCGGGGCGTTTAAGCGCCCGCCTCCAGCCCAACCACCCAACCGACGATACACTCGGAATCGCGGCGGCGATCCTGGATGGCCTTCTGCTCGGCTCAGGCGACGCGGTCATCGGCATCAATCCGGCCGGCGACGACGTGGCCGTTACGGCGCGGCTGCTGCGATTGATTGACGCACTTCGCCAGCGGTTCCAAATTCCTGTGCAGAGTTGCGTTCTCGCGCACATTACCACGCAGTTGGCGGCGCTCGAAGCCGGCGCTCCGGTAGACCTGCTCTTCCAATCTATCGCCGGAACAGAGGCCGCCAATCGCAGCTTCGGCGTAAATCTTGCGCTGCTGAGCGAGGCTCAAGACGCGGGCCGGTCGCTCCATCGTGGCCAGGTCTGCGCGGATGGAAGCATCGGCGACAACGTCCTGTACTTCGAAACCGGCCAGGGATCGGCGCTCTCTGCCAATTCCCATCATGGGGTTGACCAGCAAACCCTTGAAGCCCGCGCCTACGCCGTAGCGCGGCACTTCCAGCCCATGCTTGTGAATTCAGTGGTTGGGTTCATTGGGCCGGAATATCTTTTTGACGGCAAGCAGATTGTCCGCGCCGGCCTCGAAGACCATTTCTGCGGCAAGCTGCTCGGCCTGCCCATGGGCTGTGATGTTTGCTACACCAACCACGCCGAGGCCGACCAGGATGACATGGACATTTTGCTCACGCTGCTTGGTGCTGCCGGTGTGAATTACATCATGGGCATCCCCGGCGCGGACGACATTATGCTCAACTACCAGAGCACCAGCTTCCACGACGCGCTTTATCTTCGCCGCGTACTTGGGCTTAGGCCGGCTCCCGAGTTTGAGGCGTGGCTTCAAGGCGACGGCTTCAGCCGCCTCGCGCTTGAAGCCCATCAGCCGGAAAGCCTGCTGCCGGCATGAGCGATGTTCCGCAATCCGGCTCCCTGGCGACCCGGCTGCGCTCGCTCACACCGGCGCGTGTCGGCCTGGGCCGCACCGGCGTGAGCCTGCTGACGCGAGACCTGCTCGACTTTCAGCGAGCCCATGCCCAGGCTCGCGATGCTGTCCATGCCCGCCTGGAAGCTGCTGCCCTGGCTGCGAGTCTTGCTCAAATCGCAAATGTTGAAGTCGTCCGGCTGCATTCGGCCGCAAAGGACCGCGCAGCCTACCTTCAGCGCCCCGATCTTGGCCGACGGCTCGAGGAAGCCAGCCGGGCAACCCTCGCCAATCTGGCCAAACCAGCTTCCGGCAAATGGGACCTGGCCCTGATTGTGGCGGATGGCCTATCTGCCCTGGCCGTGGAGCGGCATGTGCCGCCGCTGATCAAGGAACTGCTGCCGCTGCCGGAGGGCTATACGGTGGCGCCGGTGTGCGTGGTTGAGCAGGGCAGGGTCGCGATTGGCGATGAGATAGGCTTTGCCCTGTCCGCGCAGATCTCCGTGGTGCTCATCGGCGAGCGCCCAGGGCTCAGTTCTCCCGACTCACTTGGCGCGTACATCACCTGGGCGCCGCGGCCGGGACGCACAGACGCCGAGCGAGTTTGCATTTCGAATATTCGCGCGGAGGGCCTAAGCTACTCGCAGGCCGCCGCTCAATTGAGATCGTGCCTGATGGAGGCGCGCCAACAGCAGTTGACCGGCGTTGCCCTTAACCAGGGATCGAACAACCAGGGATCGAACCTGCTGACGAAAGGCTGAATCGAAATGAAGCGTTGGTTGCCGAGGATTGCTGTGGTGCTGGTGGCCGCCTTTGTCGCCGCCTACCTGGGCGATTGGGCCATCTTCCGTTTGCGGGGGGCTCCAGCTTCGAAAGTCACCGTGAACGAGTTCCAGACGGTCCCGCTGAAGGGGAACAAACAGGAGTACGACTATCTTGGCTCAATGGATGTGCCATGCTCCGTATCGTTGTTCCCGCAAGCGGGACTCAGCCCATGTTGGCAACTGCGGCGAAATGCAAACCAGAGCAACAACCTCTAGGAACTCTCCTCAAGAGAAACATTTCCCGAGGAAGAAAAGCTTCCGCCGATGGTTGTACATCACATGCCCCGGTGACATGAGTCACGCACAGGAATCTCCACACGGATTAGCATCGGCGGAAGTGTCATGCTTTTCCGGGGAGCGATGTACAACCACACGCAAAACGAAAACGGCACCTACAATACCCGCTGCCTGTTCTGTTTCATGACGGTCGCTTCGTCTGTGGAGACAGAACATGAGTTGATGTTGCTTGAAACGCGCCACATTTGCCCGGAGAGAGCGCTGGCCGACATGCTTGAGCAGAAAAAATCGACGTCATTCAGGGCTTTGCAAAACTAGCGGCACGCGGGACACCGGAGCCCATCATTTAACTTCTGGCCGTGTCAGCGGCTCCTGCGCCTGCGAGGGCTTCGCGCGAGCACGATCTATCTTGTCGATCAGCGCACTGTCGGCGGCCTTGGTAATGCTGCTTGCCTTGTCGACTTCCACTTTTGCTTCGTCCTTCCTGCCCATTGCACGGTAAAGCCTTCCCAGCCGCCAGTGAACGTTCACATCCTGCGGGTCCAGCCGTTCCGCCTCCAGCATCTCCCGCAAGGCATCGTCCCGGCGACCGGCGTCTGCATAGAGAATTCCCAGATCGAGATGAGCCATTTCGCTTTTTGCGTCGATACGCAGGACACGTTCCAGCAGCGGCTGTGCGGCCTTCGGATGGTTCAACTGAATATCGGCGTCCGCCAGGTAGGTCATCGCCTGCGCGTGATTCGGATTATTCGCCAATTCGGCTTGAAACTCGGTCGCTGCCTCCGAGTACTGTTTGTCGCTCCACAGAAGGTAACCAAGGCCGAAGTGAACGTCCGGCTGCTTTGGATCGACCTTCACTGCGGCCCGGAACTGAAGGATCGCGCCCGCGTGATCCTTCAACTCGTCCATCGCTTCGCCGGCCAGCATGTCGGCCTCGACAGACTCCGCATTCAGCAACAGAATCTCGTGATAGGTATCCAGGACGCACTGGTACTGCTTGGACCACAGACAACTGTGCGCCAAGGCCATTCGCAGTTCAAGATTCCGCGAATCCGACTTATCGGCCTCTTTGAAATATGGGACAGCCTCAGCGAACTCACCCAGGCCATAATGAGCCATCCCCAGAAGAATGGTAAGCCGCTCAGCCTCGGCGGAGCCTGAAGGCTCGCTGTTCAGCAGTGGTGTGAATTCCTGAATGGCCTGCTTCAGTTCGCCGCCCTTGAACAGAGCCAGGCCCAGGTTCAACCGAAGGCCGGACACCGAGGGATTCAGTTCCAGCGCCTTGCGATAAAGCGGCACCGCTTCTTTGTAGTGCCCCTGCCGCGCTTCCAGGAGGCCCATGTGC
>Ga0302189_10000934_pt1 | contig 25455 bp, 22 predicted proteins | sample II_Bog_E2_2_FD_194551 | JGI IMG/M metagenome (GOLD analysis project Ga0302189, IMG submission 194551) | Peat permafrost microbial communities from Stordalen Mire near Abisko, Sweden - II_Bog_E2_2 | ecosystem: Environmental > Terrestrial > Soil > Wetlands > Peat | place: Sweden: Abisko...
GAGGCAGGCGCTGGAGGAGATGCGCCGGTTGCGCTTCAAACTCCCTCCTGGTTACAAGTTCGATCGGGAAGAAGCGAATGCGCGCGGGCCGTATGAGCCTGTGAATCAAGCGAAGCCGGAAACCGTGGCGGAAAGATGAGTGCGCAGGTATTTCTCGATACCAATGTATTGATCTATGCGTTTGCCGAGAACAGCGCCAAGTTGGATGTGGCCGAACGGTTGGTAAACGGGGGCGGAGTTATCAGTGTCCAGATTCTGAATGAACTGGTGAACGTTCTGCGCCGGAAATTTGGATTCGGCTGGCCGGAGATTCGTAAGATTATCGACAGCGTCTTAATGACCTGCCCCGATCCGCTGCCGCTTACGCTGGGCACGCACCGAACAGCGTCGCGTATTTGCGAGCGTTACGGGTACTCAGTGTATGACGGGCTGATCCTTGCTGCCGCAGTGGAAGCTGGGTGCTCGAAGCTGCTGACGGAGGACTTGCAGCATGGGCAGGTGGTAGAGGGTGTGCGGATTGAGAATCCGTTTCTTGGCCTGTCGGCACCGTAAGTAACGTCGGGAGGGGCAATCGACTCCCCGGTCTCAGAAGCGAGACCGGGGGCACCCGGCACAGCGCCGCCAAAGCGAATTGAGGTCGATTCGGAGACGCTGGAATATGAATACGCTTGATTATGAGGCCCGCTGGAGAGCGGGCTTCAAGGGTTGATGGCGAGTAGATTTCGGGAGCAAGACCTGCGGCACACGGTTACGTATTAGTCCGGGACGAGGTGGCCGAAAGAAACTGTCGAATTCCGCCGATGGCTGAGAGGAGTTCTACCCATTCCTCAATCAATGTCTGGAAAGCATCGTCGATGCTGTAAAAACGATCCGGGTCGCAATATGAAGCCAATCTGGACAACCCGTTTTGATCCTGCAACAGGTGCGTCTTTCTCAAAAGCGATTGGTGGTTCTGAAGAGCGCCGAAAAGGCGATTCCGATCCGGGAGGGTCCCCAACCAGATCCACACGCCGACCCGCACCTGCCTTTCCTTCGGCTTTGTCAACTCCCAAATGACATGATAGTTGGCGTACAGTCCACCGCCATAATTCTTTTCTAGCTCAATCGAAGACCAGCTTTCTGGCAGGTTTTGATCGTCCAGACGCGCGCTTTTAAATACGAGGTTATTGATAGGCAATCCTCTCTCCGAGAGCCTCGGTGAGTGTTCTTCAAGCACAGTTTGTAGTCTGGATCTTATTTGCCTCCGAAACTCTGAGACGGCGACAAGGGCAGATGCGTAGGTGTGCAAGCCTTCTTGTAGAAACGTCTTCATTTCCTCACTTACTACTGGTTTCTGGCTCTCCAATGATCCACCTCCATTTGCGCCTTCGTGAAATGATCAACCATACGCGGTACCTTGCCGGTGGGCGGCAAAGTAGGCTCCGGAGAGACGAATCCGAGCAGGTTCTGTTCTACGGCACCAACGAAGGCTAAAATCAGCGCGGTAGCTAGGAGGCGCTCTCGCTCCAGTCTGAGAGGAGCGATACCCCTCAAAGTCACGCATACATCCGACCATAAGAGGGAGCGGAATCCGAATGGATCCGAGCTGGGCGGATTAACCGAGAGAAAGATCAGCTCAGTTTCGGCTGAATTGATCGATTTACGATAGCCATTGTGCTTCTTCAGATCCGTGTCTTCATATGCCCGAGTCTTTACTTCAATAACGGCGAGCCAGCGGGATCCCTGCTTGACGACTAGGTCCAGCCGCCCGGTTTGATCAGTATAGCCGTGTTCGACAGGCACTTCCCTCTCAACGCTGATTCGCCCGTGCGGGTCTGCGGTTTGGCACAAGTTCTGCGATCCAAGGATGCACCCAAGTTCATGGGCATCTGAGACCTGCTCAAGAACCCACTGCAGCCAGTCGGAATAGACTTCTTCTCGGCTGGAGGAAAGCTGTCGATGTAAAGGAAACTGGACATCGAGGGGGTCAGAGAGAGGGGACATACGCTCCTTGGAGGCCTTGTACATCCGAACAAGGGGCCCAGACTCCGCTTCGCTCATCGCCTGGCAAGCGCGTATGAGCGCCTTAGCACTATGCCACGCTGAGGGTGATAGGCGCGGCAAACGCGAATGGGCAACGATAAGTCGTCGCGGTGCGTGCCATTCTGCAGGCAGAGAAGCCATTGCCTTATCTCACCCCTACCAATTCTTCGCTCTTGGCGCTTTGGCCGTAGTGGGTCTGGACGTAGTTGTCGAGGATTTGCTTGAACTCGGCTACTATCGTGTCGCCGTGGAGGGTCTTGTATAACTTGCCGTCTACATACACTGGGGCTTTGGGTTCTTCGAACGTGCCGGGGAGACTTATTCCTAAGTTGGCGTGCTTGGATTCGCCGGGGCCGTTGACTACGCAGCCCATAACTGCCAGCTTTAACTCTTCGACACCGGGGTATTGCTTGCGCCACTCGGGCATGGAAGTGCGGAGATAACTCTGTATCTGCTCGGCTAACTCCTGGAAGTAAGTGCTGGTGGTGCGTCCGCAGCCGGGGCAGCTAGTCACCTGCGGCATGAAGCTGCGGATGGAGAGCGATTGCAGAATTTGCTGCGCTGCCTGCACTTCTTCTGTGCGGTCGCCGTTGGGCTTGGGGGTTAGGCTCACGCGGATGGTGTCTCCGATGCCTGCCAGCAGCAGCGGGGCCAGGCCTGCGGTGGATGCGATTAACCCTTTTGCCCCCATGCCGGCTTCGGTAAGGCCGAGATGCAGCACGTAGTCGCAGCGGGAGGCGAGCGAGGTGTAGACGTCGATGAGGTCGCGCACGCCGCTGACCTTGGCGGAGAGGATGATCTGGTCGTGGCGCAGTCCGAAGCGTTCCGCGGCTTTGGCGGAATCGAGAGCGCTGACGACCATGGCTTCCATCATTACTTCGCGGGCGGGAAGCGGGTTGGCGAGGCGGCTGTTCGAGTCCATCATGCGGGTGAGCAACTGCTGGTCCAGAGAGCCCCAGTTGACGCCGATGCGGACGGGCTTCTGGTTCTCGGCTGCGCACTCCACCATGACCTGGAAGTTATCGTTATCCTTTTTGCCGATGGAGGCGTTGCCGGGGTTGATGCGGTACTTGGCCAGGGCGCGCGCAGTTGCGGGAAACTTTTTCAGGAGGAGATGGCCGTTGTAGTGGAAGTCGCCCACCATGGGGACGTTGAGTCCTCGCTGCGCGAGGCCTTCGACGATGTAGGGAACGGCGGCGGCGGCATCCTCGTTGTTCACGGTGACGCGGACTAGCTCGGAGCCGGCGAGGGCGAGGGCTGCGACCTGCTCGATGGTTCCGGGGATGTCGGCCGTGTCGGTGTTGGTCATCGATTGCACGACGACCGGGACCTCCCAACCGACGTGAACGTTGCCGATTTTGACCGTGGGTGTTTTTCTGCGCTGGATATCCGCCATGGTTATAGTTTACCCGAATGCCACCTGCGGTGGGGCATACGCTCGCTACTCGCTCGCATGAGCTTGGTTGCTTTCCCACGCATTCCGCAAGAACGCGGAATGGATGGGGCACGGACCATGTTTTAGCGGAAGGAGGGCGGGCGATCGGCGTAGGCCTTGCCGCGATCCTTGTTGGGCTGCGAATCTACTGTGAATTCGAGATGTGTTGTGCCGGGGTGCAGTTTATCGAGGGGGAGCCAGGAGTTGGAGTAAGGCGCGCCTTCGAGTGTGACTTTCTGGACGTAGATGCCTTTGCCCTGGCGGCTTACGATCAGCGTGCGCCCGCCTCCCAGACGCAGGGTTGCTTTATCAAACATCGGAGTGCCAAGCACCAGGCCGCCTACGCCGGGGACGGCCGGGTAGAGGCCGAGCGCATCCCACACATACACGCCGGAGGTTGCTCCCAGATCGTCGTTTCCGGGAATGCCGTCGGGCGCGGGCTTGAAAGTGTCGTGAGCTATGCGCGTGACCACCTCCTGCGTCTTCCATGGCTTGCCGGCAAACACATAGGCGTAGGGAACGACGAAGTCGGGCTCGTTCTCGATGTTGTAGCAGGGTTCGCCCCAGCAGCGGAGCTTGAGGAAGAATTTGTCGAGGCGGGGAATGACCTTGTCGTCTCCGCCGATGGCGGCAAAGAGGGTGGGATAGTCGAAGGGAATCATGAAGGTGTATTGGTAGGTGTTGCCTTCTTCAAAGCCCATTTGATCGGAACCTGGGCCGTCGTTGGGATGCTTCTTGGGAAGCGAGTGGTCGGGATCGAATGCCGGGAGCCAGGCGCCATTGGCCGAGCGGGGGCGAATCCAGCCGGTGGATGGATCGAAGAGAAACTGCCAGTTCTTGGATTGGTTGAGAAACAGGGAGTAGTCGGCCTGGTCTCCAAGGGCGTGCGCGAATTGCGCGATGGCGAAGTCGTCGCTGGCGTATTCGAGGGTGCGCGAGGCGGCGGTGTTGTCGTTGTCCAGGGGGACGTAGCCGAGCTTTCGATAGTCGGCCAGGAAAGGGCGCTCGGATTGGCTGTGCGGGCCGCTGCCGGGCTGGGTTCCGGCCTTGACGAGGTATTTGAGGGCGGTTGCGGTGTCGAAGTTGCGCGCGCCAAAGGCATAGATGGAGGCAAGCACCGGGGCGGGCGAATCGCCTCCCATTACGTAGGTGACGTCGTTGGCGGCCGGCCAGCGCGGGAACCATCCGCTCTGGACCGCATCGTTTACCAGCGACTGGGCGATGTCGCTCTCGCGGTCGGGGTCGAGCAGAGCCTGGAACTGGACGGTGTTGCGGTAGATATCCCAGTCAGAAAAGTTGGCGTACTGGGCCTTCTGCTTTGAGCCGGCGAGCGAATGGACTTGATTGTCGAAGCCGATGTAGCTGCCGTCCTGGTCGCTGAAGAGATTGGGAGACAGGAGGGAATGATAGAGGCCAGTGAGGAAGATTTTGCGCTCGGTGGGCGAGCCGCCATCGACTGCTACGCGGGCTAGCTGGCTGGTCCAGGTCTGGCGAGCTTTGGAGTGGATGCGGTCGAAGTCCCATCCGGGGATTTCCTTGTCGAGATTCGCGGCGGCTCCGGCTTCGCTTACATACGAGATGCCGACTTTTAGAACGACTTCGTGCTGGTTGCCGAAGTCGAGCCATGCGCCGGTGTGCTTGCCCTGCGCGGATTTGGCATCGGTAAGGATCGCGTCGTCCTGCCACATTGCGGAGCTTTTGTAGGGCTTGCTGAATTTGCCGGTTACGTAGAGCTTGTAGTTGGACTGGGTGCCGCAGAAGCCGCCGGCGGTAACGGAGCCGGTGTAGGAGTCGGTGGTATTGAGTTCGATGGTGTTGGCGTAGGCTGCGCGGTCGGGGCGCTTTGGGTTGTCGGGTGAGATGGTGTTGGCGCTGGAGCCGGCGTTGATGAGGATGCGCGCGGGCGAGCCTTCGGGGAAGTGGAAGCGGGCAATGCCGGCGCGATCGGTTACGGTGATTTCGACGCGCACGCCGTTGGCCAGCGTGATGGCGTAGTAGCCGGGATGCGCTTCCTCGCTGGTGTGGTCGAAGGCGGCGGCGTAGGGATCGAAGCTGGAGCCGGGGCTGGCAGAGAGCGGGGCGGTGGTGGGCAGCACGGCGAAGTCGCCGTAGAGGCCGCAGCCTGCGCCGCTTATGTGGGTCATTCCGAAGCCGCGGATCTGCTTGTCGTTGTAGTAGTACCAGGCGTCGCGGTTGGTGTCGGGACTCCACTGGACCATGCCGAAGGGGAGGGTGGCGCCGGGAAAGGTGTTGCCTCCGCCGGCGGTGCCAATGAGGGGATCGACCTCGTCGTAGGGCGTGGGTGCGGATTGAGCGCGGGCGGGGATGGCTGAGAGCAGGGAGACCAGGACGAGCGAGAGGCTGAGTGGAAAACGAGTGCGCATGGATGTGGGCCTTCTTGCGGAGATGCTGTTGTGTGGGGCAGCGGCTCGGCAAGCAAGAATGGTACATCATGCCGGGCGGCGGCGAGGATTGGTGCAAAGAAGAACGGAACTCATGGGCTCGGAAACCCGTACACCTCAAGACTCGGTCTTGCGCTTTAAGTTGACGAAAGGAGTGTGGGGGATTGACCTTCTCGCCCATTCTGGCTCTTCACATCTGTGCCGGTAGTCTTGGATTGCTTTCGGGCACCGTGGCGATTGCTGTCCGCAAGGGTTCCCGGAACCATGCCATGGCAGGAATAGTCTTCTCTGTGTCCATGCTGATTCTTGGCGCAACCGGAACGTACATTGCAATCACCAAGTCCCAGCCCGGCAATATTATTGGCGGCCTGCTGACGCTTTACATGATCGCAACCGCATGGATGGCAGCCAGGCGGAGAAACGTGCGAACCGGCATCTTCGATTGGGTTGCTCTTATGTTTGCAATCTGCGTGGGAGCTGCCTGCATAGTCTATGGCTTCAAGGCCGCTAACGGTGAGACCCACGACGGAGTGCCGGCTGGCATGAAGTTTTTCTTTGGCTTTGTCATCCTTCTTGCAGCCGCAGGGGACATTCGTATGCTGGTGCGCGGCGGCATTTCGGGCGCACAGCGTATCGCGCGCCATCTCTGGCGGATGTGTTTCGGACTGTTTATCGCCTCGGGATCTTTCTTCATGGGCCGTCAGGGAATCTTCCCGGAGTTTGTCCGTCAATCGAATGTCCTTATCTTCCTGACCGTCCTGCCGTTGATGCTTCTGGTCTTCTGGCTGATTCGAGTTCGCTTTACAAATCTCTATCAAGGAAGGTCCTTACTGGGCATAGCCGAAGGCTCTTCGGGGCCAATCAGGCCGTAGAATCGTAGCCTGAACGCTTGCAGAGCGCTTACCGGGATTTTCTAAATGGTTTTTAGAAGACGGTATCGGTCGATGGTGATTTCGGCGCGAATTGCAGCGATGGCGGCAGGATAGCGGAGGCGCGCAAATGTGACCCAGGTATCGCGATAGGTCTCCCAAGCCCCTTCCACGTTGGAAAGATGGTCGGCGGTGACGGCGCCCTGTTCGATCTCTTCCTTCGTCAGTTTTTGCAATTCCTGGAGCTTCTTTGTGTACTCGCGATTCAGCAAGGTATCGGCCACCGCGACTTGATTGTCAGACAGTGCAGGCCATTTCTTGCGCTCGAAGTGAGCCACCTCAGTGTGAAAGAGATCTTTGAGGATGCTCTGAGAGCCGAGGTTTCGGATAGCGTGGATGGTGCCGCCTTGATATACCTCGGAAGCATGTGCCTTGACATATGCGTTCTGGGCGGCAATGAGCTTTTCAAAAGCTGCTTCTTGCTCCGGAGTCATGGAGGATTTCAGTGAGTCGAAGTAACGGCTTCTGCGGTCATCGTCGATCTGGGATTCGTACCAAGTGCAGAAGCTCATTTGTATGGTTGACTCGGCATAGTTGCAGAATTCGAAGGGTCCATTAGCGTGAGGTAAACCGTTGAGTTTCGCGATGTCCGGCATTGCATTCCGAGCCATTCCCTCTTCGGACTCGCAGGCGAAGCGCATCGCTAACGGGATGTCGCGCTTGACTCCGGCACCGTTGAAATAGATGTCGGCGAGGATGAGAGAGCCGCCGACGACCTCTGCAGTTGGTTCTTTCTGGTCTTGTCCGAGGTCGGCCCTCTGCGCAAGCCTCTCCTGCCATGCACATGCACGGGCGTCGGAGTGGTTTACTGGGCGGCCGATGCCGCGATAGGAGCGATAAGAAGCGCAAACCGGCGGTGTCTTGGGGACAGGGGCTTTCTCGGCCTCTGCTGGTAACCGAATGGATGCGTACGCCGAGCAGTCTGCGGGAAGTTCGGCTGGAGTGGTCAGGCCGGCTGCGGCGGTTCCAAGCGCACCACTTCCAATAAGTGCGACTGCCGCGATACCAAGGAGTTGCGCGCGTCGGGGGTTTGGGCTGGACATTTGTGGGAAGTATATGCCAAGCGGAACAGACGGCGGCGCGGATGTCCGATTGACGAAAGCATTATTGGTGAACAGCGGGAAGGGCGACGGCGACTTCATGGCCAAGGATGCCTTGGCCATGTTGCGCTCGGATGGTGGCCAACCTTAAAACGGCGCATCGCGTATTCGCACCATCTTCAAAGATGGGAAACAAAGATGCGGTAATCTGGAACGATCATGGGCGAGACGAAAAATGGTACGGCAATGGAGGCGACGCTTGGGGCGGGGAACGGTGCTTCGCTGCTGCTGCGCGGGGTGAAGAAGGCTTTTGCCGATGTGAAGGCGGTGGACGGGCTGGACCTGGAAGTGGCGCGGGGCGAGTGCTTCGGGCTGCTGGGGCCCAATGGCGCCGGGAAGACGACCACGATCGAGATTTGCGAAGGGCTGACCGCGCCCGATGACGGCACAGTGGAAGTGCTGGGGCTGAACTGGCGCACCGGCGCGGGCGAGCTGCGGCAGCGGATCGGGATTCAACTGCAGGAGACGCAGTTCCCTGACAAGCTGACGGTGGAAGAGACGCTGCGGATGTTCCGCAGTTTTTTCAAGCGCGGAATCTCGGTGGACGAGTCGATTGCTACGGCGCAACTGGAGGAGAAGCGCAAGGGACGAGTGGGAACGCTGTCGGGCGGGCAAAAACAGCGCCTGGCGATGGCCTGCGCGCTGGTGGGCGATCCGGAGTTGCTGTTTCTGGATGAGCCGACGACGGGGCTCGATCCGCAGGCGCGGCGTCACTTGTGGGACCTGGTGGACGAGCTGAAGCAGGCGGGGCGCACCATTATTTTGACCACGCACTACATGGACGAGGCGGAGCGGCTTTGCGACCGTGTGGCGATTATGGATCACGGAAAAGTGATTGCGCTGGGGACGCCGAAGGAACTGATTGCGCTGGTGGGCGGGGAGAATATTGTGGAGTTCGCGGTGGTGGAGTCTCATGGTTCTCAGGTCTCAGAATCGAGACCTGGGGCACCCCCATCTCATGGATCCCTGGTCCCCAAGGGCGAGGGAGCAGGGGCACCCGCATCTACTGTGGCTCACCCGGTTGTGGATGCGGCTCCGTTGTTGGCGATTCCGGGGGTTCAGTCGCATCGGGTGGATGCGGGGCTGCACCAGCTATCCGTGAGCGAGTTGCACTCGGTGGTGCCGCGCATCTTTGCCGCATTAACGAGCCAAGGACTGCGCATGAGCGAGTTCAGGACGCACTCGGCGACGCTGGAAGATGTGTTTGTGAGCCTGACAGGAAGGAATTTGCGCGATGAGTAAGCTGGAAACGAGCAGCCTTTATCAATTGACGATGGTGCGTTTTCGGCTGTTTTTGCGCGAGCCTGAGGCGATTTTCTGGATATTTATTTTTCCGATTCTGCTGGCTGTTGGGTTGGGGATTGCGTTTCGCAACCGGCCGGCGGATGTATTACCTGTGGGGGCGACGACGGCGGAACTGACGCATGCTTTGGCGGCGGAGAAGGGGCTGTCGGTTAAGACGCTGGACGAAGGGGTTGGCATGCATGAGCTGGCCACAGGGAAGATTGTGTTGCTTGCGGTTGAAGAGAACGATGTTGGTGCTGTGTACAAGTACGACGATACGAATCCCGATGCGCGGACGGCGCGGCTATTGGCGGATCGCGCGATTCAGACCTCGGAGGGAAGGCACCAGGCAGTGTTCACTGTGGACGAGCCGGTGCATGAGACGGGAGCGCGGTATATCGACTTTGTGGTGCCGGGTTTGTTGGGCATGAACCTGATGGGGTCGGCGATGTGGGGGCTGGGGTTTTCGATCGTCGAGGGGCGGCAGAAGAAGCTGCTGAAGCGGCTGGTGGCTTCGCCGATGCCGAAGTGGCAGTACCTGGCGGCGTTCCTGCTGTCGAGGCTGGCGATGCTGCTGATCGAGGTTGCGGTGTTCCTGACGTTTACGTGGCTGGTTTTTGGAGTACCATTTCGCGGGTCTCTGGCAGAACTGGGGCTGCTGTGCCTGATGACTTCGCTGGCATTTTCCGCGCTGGGGCTACTGGTGGCCTCACGAGCCAGGACGACGGAAGCTGTTTCGGGCCTGATGAACCTGGTGATGCTCCCGATGTGGATTCTGTCGGGCATTTTCTTTTCGGCATCGCGTTTTCCGGCGGTGATTCAGCCTCTGGTTCAGGCACTGCCGTTGACGGCGGCCATCGATGCGATGCGCGGGAATATGCTACAGGGGCTGAACCTGGGGCAGCAGATGCCGCAGGTGGCGGTTCTGCTGGCGTGGTTCGTTGTGCCATTCGCGATTTCGCTTCGGATCTTTCGGTGGAAGTAGGGTGGAGCGCGTGGGTATCCAATGTTGTTGATGGGTGGTTAGCCGCCTTGACGAAAGGCATCGCCGAGGGGCTGAAGCCCACGTTGATTCTATTGCCTTTGCGGCCCGACTGAAGTCGTGCACTTTCAAAACAATCGGTTTTTCCGCAGCCTGTAAAGCCCGGCCTTTGTTTTGCGGCATTTACGGCACGACTAAAGTCGTGCCCTTTCAAACTATTGGCTTAATCAAGATTCCCTAAGAGGAAAGGTGATCCCTGACAATCACCAGCCTGGGGATGTAAGCTCTCAGCTTATGCTTCGTTCCTTGCCGGTCCTCGCCATGCTCTTCGCCGCCTCCGCCTTAAACGGCTCGCAGGCAGATTTCCTCAGCCACTACAAAGGCACACCTTACCACGACAGCCGTTACCAGGGGGGGGGCTCAGGCGGTTCCGGGCAAGGTGATTTGCGCCTACTACGACCTGGGCGGCGAAGGCGTTGCCTATCACGACTCCGACGCCAAGAACAACGGCAGCGGCGGGCTGAACCCCGCTAACGGCACCTATCTAAACGAGTTCCGCATGAACGAGGGCGTCGACACCTCTTACACCAAGTTTGGCCTCGACCCCAAGATCGACGACAATCCGTATGACCGGGTTGTGCCGCCCGCCGGCTTGCTCTATGTGGGCTGGACGGTGCCTGGCGAGTGGTTCAACGTCACCGTGCAGGTGGCCGAAGCCGGTGACTACTCCGCCGATTTGCTTTATACCTCGAACCGCGGCGGCAGCATCTCGATCGACGTAAACGGAGAACCCTCGACCGGTCCCCTGACCATCGTGTCGACTTTCGATGCCGCTGAGCCTGTTGCCTGGCGTCAGTGGCACCATTGGAACGTTGCCCCGGCAATTGCGAAACTCCATCTTCCCGCCGGCGAGGCTGTACTCACCGTGCATATCGTCACCGAAGGGCAGATGAACCTGGCATGGTTCGATTTGAAAAAAGCATCGAAGTAGGCTTTTGGCCGGGTGCCGGCTGGCGTGCTGGAGCTTCGGCGCGAGTGTGGTAATTTGCGTACGCTGCGATGTTGAAAAGGACCTGCTGGAGTGAGCAGATGTGCGCGCGCAAACGTGTGACAAATAGTGCAAAACAGCACGATTTAAGGCCATTTAAGAGCGATTTAGAGCGTTTTTGATGCATTTTTGGGCACATAATTGCACTGGTAAACGTTTACAAAATGAGGAGAATGCTAGCAGTGATATCACTTCCGGCTGCTAGCTCTCAGCTATGGCGCGGAACCCTGACCCTCGACCCTGAGGGTGCCCCGGTGCCTCGGCTTGTTCAGTTGGTTCAATCGACCTAGCTGGTCGAGGTTCGTGGTCTCCCGCCCGCCTACTGAGCCGTGTAGGTGTAGACGGTGGGTTGCCAGGCTCCGCCGATGTACGAGTAGAGCGTGGCGTGGAGGGTCTCTCCGTTTGTGGGAAGGCCGGATACGGTTACCGAGGTTGCGGTTGTTGAACTGCCTGAATAGATGTTCTTTGAATTTGCGCCGGAAGAAGCAGTGCCCAGGTTGAGCCAGAAATAAGTGACACCACTGCCTGGCGACCATGTAAACGTGACCGTCGAGCTTGTCAGTTGGGTGGTCGGGGTGGGGGTTGTCAGCACGGCCGGGGTTGGCGATCCGGAGGCAGTGTAGGTGTAGATGGTGGGCTGCCAGACTCCGGCAATGTAGGAGTAGAGCGTTGCATAGATGGTCTCGCCATTGGTGGGAAGGCCTGAGGCAGTAACGGAAGTTAGCGTGGTTGAGCTGCCGGAATAGAGGTTCTTCGAGTTTGCGCCGGAAGTCGTGGTGCCCAGGTTGAACCAGTAATACGTAACTCCCTCGCTCCCCGACCAGGTGAACGTGACACTGGAGCTTGCCAGCTTGGTGCTTGGGGTGGGAGTGGTTAGCGCAGCCGCGACCGGCGAGCCGGATGCGGTGTACGTGTAGACGATGGGCTGGTAGACTCCGGCGATCTCAGAATACAGCGTGACATAGAGTGTCTCTCCATAAGTCGGAATGCCGGTTACTGTTTTCGAGAGTGTCATAATCGATCCCGAGCTATAGATATTCTTTGCGTTCGCGCCCGCATTCGCGGTGCCAACGTTGAGCCAATAAGCCGCGACGCCGCTGCCGGCTGACCACGTAAAGGTGGTGCCGGCGGTGAGCTTTGTGGCCGCTGTGGGAGTCAGCAGAGTGGCGTTGCCATTGCCGAAGGCGGAGTAAGTGTAGACAATGGGCTGCCAGGCTCCATTGATCAAGGAATACAGCGTGGCGTAAATGGTTTCGTCGTTGTTTGGCAGGCCAGATATCGTGACCGAAGTGGCAGTGATGGAGCTGCCGGAGTAAATATTCTTCGCATTCACGCCGGAAGCAGCCGTACCGAGGTTGAGCCAGTAGTGAGTGATGCCCTCCCCCGGTGTCCAGGAAAACGTGATGTTTGTGCCGGCGAGCTTGGTGCCCGGTGTGGGAGAGGAAAGTGTCGCGGGTACCGGCGAAGTCGCTGTGCCCACTAACATGGTGGTCTGCGTGGGCGGGTTGCCGTACACGCTGTTCAGCGAGTTGTCGGCGATGGAAAGTATGTCGCCTTCGACGTTGCCTTGGGGGGGATTTAACGCAATCGGCGTAAAGCTTAAGCTCATCTGGCAGCTTGCGCCAGCGGCAAGCGTAGTCGGCTCAGAGGCGCCTGCGCTCACAGCCGGGCAATCCCCGCCGGTAAGCGTAAAGGCCGACGCGCTGTTGAAGTACGAACCGGAGTTAGCCGCCAGGCTTGGATTGCTTCCCGTCGAGGGCACCGTGAACAGGAGCGGCGCGTTGCCGATGTTGACCAGCGTCAACGTTTGCGGACTGCTCGTAACGCCCACTGGCGTGGTGGCAAAGTTCAGCGCCTGCGTGTCGATGAGGTCCAACTCAAGTACCCGTTGATTGCCGGTGTCGGCGATGTATTCACGGCCCATTCCCCAGCTTGTATTGCTGATGTTGGAGTTCAGGAAGAAGGCCTGGGGATTGTTCAGTCCGCTGGCGATCACCGTCTGCGTATAGCCGCTGCCGTCCCACTGCTCCAGCAGAGCGCGGTTGTTGCCCGAGTCGGCGATGTAGACGTTGCCGGCGGGGTCCAGCGAAACGCCCTGGGGCAGATTCAGCCCGCTGGCCACCACGCTCGGCGTATAGATGCCGCCGCTCAGCGTCTCTTCGACCACCTCGCCTGCTCCGTTATTGGCAATGAAGAGATCGCCGCTGCCGTCCACGGCGATGCCGGTTGGATTCGACAAGCCGGAATCGATCAGAACGGTCTGCGTGTAACCGGAGGCGGCGGGCGTCTCCAGCAGGATGCGATTATTGCCGGTGTCGGCAATGTAGACGTTTCCTGCGCCGTCCACGGCCACGCCTTGCGGTTGGACCAGGCTGCCGGCAACAACGGTCTGTGTGTAGAGAGGAGAGGACTGCCCCAGATTGGCCGAGCCCCAGTCTTGGTACAAAGTCTCCTTGACCACGCGGTCGCTTCCCGTATCGGCGATTAACACGCTTCCGCTGCCATCCACCGCAACGCCTGTCGGACCCGACAAGCCATTCGAGGGGCCATTGGCAATGACAACCTGGGTTGGGCCACCGTTTGCCTGAGCAACCACCTGATTGTTGGCGGAGTCGGCGATGAAGATGTCACCAACGCCATCCAAAGCCAGCCCGGCAGGTTGGCCAAGGCCATTGGAGGCGGCGCTAAATAAAACGCTCTGGACGCCGGGGTAAATCACTGCTGCCGGCGCTACGCCCCTGCCTTGCACATAGCCGGTAGCCAGAACGCTGTTGGAGCTGTTAGTCAGGTAGACGGCGCCAAACCGGCTGCCCACCGTCGTGGGAGCAAACGCAACGTCAACGTCACAGGTCTGTCCGGCGGCATACGCCGTGCCAATCTGGCAGGAGCCGGCGGGCTGGGGAAACTCGTATCCAGTGTTTCCGTTGTACACTCCAGCCACCGTGATTCCGCCGAGGGTGCCGGGGCTGTCAAAGGTGAAGATGGAGGCGATCAGAATATCTGAGTAGGCAGCGGAATTCCCCGAGTACCAGCTTGATGCGCCTACGGCGACGTTCCCAAAGTTATCGCCAGACGAAGAAGCTGGATAGGTCGTTGATTTCCAGATCACACCCCATATGGTATAGAGAATACCGCTTGTGTCGGCGGCGATTGTAGGACGCTGGTTGGTAGAGACAGAGGTCGGTAGCGGGTTGAAGTAGAGATTACCGGCGACGTCGTTCACGATCATCGGGTCGTATCCGGGGGTATAAACCTGCGTATAGCCGCCTACCGAGGGCACCTCTTCCACCAGGATCGTTTCATTGTCAGGGTCAACATAAACTAGCCCGTTGATAGACAGATCGCCGGCGGCATCCACCGCGAGGAGGTCGAGTTCTTCGAATTGGTTAAACGACGGCGGGCTTGGGATAGGGATGGAAGTTGTCGTGTAACCGCCTCCGGAGGGTGTGAACTCGTAGACGGTATCGGATTCTTCATATGTTGCATAAATATTGCCGTGTGTGTCCACGAGTAAACTGGTGGGGCCGTTGGTGTTGGCAGGCCTGGGGATCACGCTCTGGACGTAGTTTCCCCCGGAAAGCGTGTACTTCAGCAGCCCTACAAAGTCATTGCCAAAGGCCAAGATGTAGATGTTGTCGCTCTGGTCGACGACGATCGGGGCGGCCTCACCCCCATTAGGAATATTCGCAATCACCACATTGGAGGTGTACGTTCCACCGGACGGAGAATATTCAATTACCTGGGTTAAAGGTTCGCAAGGATCACCAACGCAGCCGGAATAGACGACGAAGACATTGCCATTACCGTCGGCGGCTATATCCTGAGGACTCATGCTGGAGGTCGTGCCGGGAGTGATGTTGGTGGTGAACCGGTAGCCGCTGAGGTGCGCGGTCTGGGCCTGCACCATGGAGCCGAAAGCTAAGCCGGCGCCTGCCAACAGGAGCGAGCAAAGGCGGACTCGGCGAAAGCGAGGCCGGCGGCATGCGGCGATGGCATTGCGCAATGTTCTTTCGCCGCCCTCGAACCCGGTACAAAGTGAGGCGGCAAGAGCGCCGGAAACCTGAGACAGGCTGCGATTAGATGCACTAAACATTGACCCGACCTCCAGGAAGATGCGTACTCACGGGAACCCGGCGGGACGAGTTCGCCCGCTTCCTGGTAGCCCGTGAGCGAAAAACGGGTACTCCTGGCGCTTGCAAAGGGTGGATCGACGTGCGTCCGCATGATGCAACAAAATTGGCGATCAGAGGTCGGGGAAACCGGGAAGGCCGTTGATTTCGGATTGTCTCCTAGCGCAGGTGCAAATTGCAAGAAAAAAGCTGGCGATGGAGGACCGGCCTGCTAAGGCAGGTTCCCGCAGGGGCTAAAGCCCTGGATTTATTGGGCTCTTTGCGGGACGGGTGAAGCCGTGCCCGTTCCAGGGCCCTCTGGTTTGGCACGGGCATACGAAAAGGCCAGCCCGCTGGGCGGGATGGCCTTTTCCGTTGGATTCGGCGCAAACGCTGACAAGGCTGGTCTGCTTCAAACGCTGGCCGGACTGGTCTACTTGAAGGAGGCTATGGCGCTGGCCTCGTCGTCGTAGATGTCGAAGACGGTATAGAGCTTGGTCAACTGAAGAAGGTCGTGGACTTTCTTGGTGAGTTTGAGCAGCTTGAGCGTAGCGCCCTGGTTCTTTGAGGTGGTATAGGCGCCCACCAGCTCGCCCAACCCCGAGCTATCGATATAGTTGACATCCCCCAGGTTCAACAGGATGCTTTTCGAGCCTTTGCCGATGAGGTCGCGAATGGCGTCGCGCACCTGCACGCTGCCCTCGCCCAGAGTGATCCGCCCGCTGAGGTCGAGAACGGTGACGCCGTCCACTTCACGGGAAGCAATAGTAAGAGCCACGGAATTTCCTCCTTGGTGATGTTGATACTGTTATAGCATCCTGGCCGAGAGCGATGCCGTGACGGCGACAATGTGCCTGAATCGCCCGCGATTTGGGATCAGGGTTCGGCACCCAATGTGGCCCCGCGAAAAATGCGCTAGTCCTACAATTGCATTTCCTGCAAACCCCGGTGAAATTGAAAGGCCCGGGCCTGAAGGCCTTATTGAATTGCTCCATTTTCAGGGGGGTCAAACCCCCTGCTCCCTCCGGCTCCATTTTCCACCTGCTCCGTCCGGATTGTTCGATCCACACCTGTAGTACTTAAGTTTTTTCCGCAGCCGACGCCAGGTGTTTCACCAGCGTCAACTCGGTTCCCGGATGCAGTTGTCGAAAGTGTACCTCATCCATGAAGGAGCGGATAAGGAAGATGCCACGGCCGGTGCCGCGGAGCAGGTTTTCCGCGGCCAGCGGGTCAGGAATTGTGTCCGGATCGAGGCCTCGACCCTGGTCGGCGATTTTGAATACAAGCGACGCGCCGGTATTTTCAAGGCTGACCGCGATCAGTTTGGAGGGGTCGTATTCGTTGCCATGCAGCACTGCGTTAACGGCTGCCTCGCGCACCGCCATGGCCACGTGAAAGCGCTCGTCCTCGTCCAGGCCGGCATCCTCGGCCAGTTTATCCGCGGCAGCTTCCACTTCGCTGACGCTTTCCATGGTGGAACTCAGCGCGAAATCCATTCTTCGTCCGTTGGGTCCGCTCACCGGGTGTGTATCCGCCTTTTCCGGAGCGGGCCGGGACACACTCGCCCCTCCGCGCCTAAGCAACCTTGCTGGCCAGTTTCATGGCTGGCAATGGATCGTGTCAAGTAGGGATTGCGGAATGGTGTTGCGTTGAATCCGATTGAGGCAATTTGCACGAGAGGTTGGCCTCTGTCGCAAGGTGCCGCCGAGGGAATACACTCTTCCCATGCGCCCTCGCACCACAGCCCGCATCAGTCTCACCGCGCTTCTGGGAACACCCGTGACCGATGCGCAGGGGCACTTGCGCGGGCGGCTGAAGGACATTGCGGTGGCCACCGGTCCGGATGCCGGCAAGGTGGCGGGTCTGGTGCTGAAGACGCGGACCGGGTTGTGCATTGTTCCCTCAGAAGATGTGATGGAGACGCCCGCCGGCACGCTGGAGCTGCGCTCGTCGGGCGCGATGGTTCCGCTGAAGGACGATGGCAATTACCTCTATCTGCAACAGGATCTGATGGACCGGCAGATTATCGATATTCACGGGCGCAAGGTGGTGCGCGTAAACGATGTGGACCTGGAGTGGCTGGGGCAGGGCGCGGCGCATTTGCTGCGTGTGGCCGAGGTGGACGTGGGTCTGCGCGGCGCATTTCGCAGCATCTTCAAAGGGCTTGTTCCCCGCGCGGCCCTTGATACGATTTCCCGCAAACTACCTGCGAACGGCATTCCCTGGCAGTTTGTGGACGTAATTGAGGTTGATCCGGCGCGGCGGGTGAAGCTGCGCATCGAATACGAGCGGCTGGCGGAGATGCACCCGTCGGACCTGGCCGAGATTCTGGAAGACCTGGCGCCGGCCGAGCGCGAGGCTGTGTTTACTTCTCTGGACGAAGATGTGGCCGCGGAGACGCTGGAGGAGGTCGATCCCAAGCTGCAGAAGTCGCTGCTGGAGAAGCTGGACGAAGAGCGGATCGCGGATATTGTGGAAGAGATGGACCCTGGCGCGGCCGCGGATTTGCTGGCCGAGCTGACCGAGGAGCAGTCGGACGCGATTCTGGAGGAGATGGAGCCGGAGGAGCGGCAGGAAGTGGAGGATCTGCTGGAGTTCGACGAGGACTCGGCTGCCGGCTGCATGACCACCGACTTCATTTATCTGGGAATGGAATCGACCGTGGCGCAGGCGGTGCAGGCCCTGCGCAGCTTCGACGGCGACCCGGTGGGAGTGACCGAGCTCTATCTGCTGGATGAAAAGCGGATGCTGCGGGGAGCGGTTCCGCTGGCGCGGTTGGTGATGGCGCTGCCCGATACGCGGATGGCCGTGCTCGCCGAACCGCGGGTACTCTCGTGCCCGGCGGATCTGCACCAGGACGATTTGGCGGAGCTTTTTGACAAGTACAACCTGCACGCGCTGCCGGTGGTGGACGCGCAGGGGCGCATGGTGGGCGTGGTGCAGGCCGACCAGGTGGTCCATTTCCTGCGGGCAAAGCTGTAGGGAGTTTTCCGCAATCTCAGTTTTGAAAGAGCGCGGAAAGGCGCCCTCTGGGCACCGCGCCAGTGTCTGCCGGTGTCAGGCCGAAACCGCGCCGGTAACCGCTTCCGTTTACTGAAAGATTATTGGCGACTCGCGCAATAGACATGGTTACGAAGGTATGCATTGCCTTCGTAACCTTGACATCCGAATGCGCACTGGCACAATCGAAGCATCTACCGCTCTTTTCATGGAAGGACCGCGCCCATGCGCAAGCTCTGGGGCAAATTGGGGGGGCAATTGCAGGGCCACTGCTTCGCGTTGCCGCGCTTTTCTTACTGGTTTCTCCCGCCATGTGTCACGCGCAAAATCTGTGCTTGCCAGTAATACCGGTCACCTCCAGTACACCTTCCCCCTGGTATGTCGGGCAAACCATTTACGCCGTCTTCCCGAATCTTGCTGGTACCGATGCTACGAACTATAATTTCGCCCTCGTCACGGCCAACGGAAACGAAGTGCCATTGGATAGCTTGACCAATTGCGGGTGGAACTCTGAGGTAGGATTCCCATTTGTGATCGACCCGGCCGTCCCAACCGAGACGGCCACAGCCCAGTATTGGCTCACCTGCGATCCAGTTTCAGGGCCATGTAGCCCTCCAGAGGGTTCTACATGGCTACAAGCCTCGTTCCCTGTGCAGATCGTGGGCTGCCCCACTCCGGCCATCGCCTCTGTTTTGCCCAGCACGTGGTTTGCTGGAAAATCCTACGACAAGGTCACCATCACAGGAACTGGATTCACCACAGAAGGCAAGGCAACGGCGGCCTGTCCCGTGACTCCGGTCACCATAACCGCCGCCGATGGAAGCGCGGTCCCCATCTCCGCTGTCACAGTCGAGAACAAGACAACGATAACGCTCACCGGCGTTGCGCCCCCTGCCGCCGACCGAACTGAGACGGCCACCGTCACGGCGGGAACAGCTCCCAACACGGGCACGTTCAATACGGCGCAGATTCTGGGCAACCAGATCCTCTTCCAGAACAACCCCGTCAGCTCTCCTAACAACCCGCCACCCGTGGTCGTGGGCCAACAGATCGCCTTGACCACTCCTCCGCTGCCCGACGGCATCAAGGCCACAAGCACTACCTGGACGGTGGACGGAACAAGAATTGCCGGATACTCGGCTACAAGAAGGGGCGACAAGATCAGAGAAATGAAAGACGATGATTTCAAAAAGAGCGCCATTACTTTCTATTGGGTCAATTCTGGTGACAGCATCCCGGTCACCTATACTTACTGCGTCGACATACCAGGTGTTGGCAACGAAGATGGCAAATGCAGCATCGTTGCGAATGCAGCTTTCGAAGTAGATGGCGGCGGAACGATGACCAGCAACCCGCAAAGCCAACTCTCCATAAGTCCACTTACAAAGTGCGTGGACGGCAAACCGCCCACCGGGGAGGGCCCGTTCCCCAAGGACTGGTGGATAAACTACGGAAGCGTAACAGGCTATAGCTGTTTGTTGGATCCTGGAGGAAGCTACGGGATGGTGTTCACGCCATCGGGAGCTCCTGACGGGGGGACTTATTCGTACGTGCAACTGATCAACAGTTACCAAACAAGATCGGCTGACGGGCCCATATCGACGGGGGTTTGTAACTACACGCAAGGAATTGATGGAAACTATCCGTATAGAGGAATTGTACCCGGCACAGACCCCCCGCAAGCCGAGGACGCGCCCGGCGATTCGTTGACGTCCGGCTACGTCGAAACCATTTCTTTCAATGCGACAATGTTCTTGATGTGGACTTCGAGTCTGCCCAATTCGATTGCAGTTCCAATCGGCTACCAGAGTTGGGGGTTCTCCGGCGGAGCAAGCCAGGATCTCACAGGAACGTGGCAGGAAACGACGGATCCATCGCTTCAGAATCCGTATGCACCAGCGCCGGGCCCAATCGGCTCCTTCGTGCAAAGCGCAGATTCTCCAACAACCGACGGATACACGTCGCTTCAAGATGGATATCCACTCTGGAGCAAGCCAACATCCTGCAACTAGAGGCAAGAAAGGAAGGCTTATGCGAAATCTCCTTGTACTTTTCGTAATCGGAATCAGCGGCGCGGCTTACTCGCAAACCGCACGGCAGCCGTTCACAATTACACTCAGTACCGATATGCCAACGATAAAGGCGGGCGAACCTGTTTACGTTGATGTGGTTATGAGAAACACCTCGGATCACGACGTAGATTGCACAACTTGGCAAAACAATGCGCTGGATAAAAACTATCAATACGATGTTACCTTCGAGGACGGGAAACCCGCGCGTAACATCGACAAGCATACAACCTCATCAAGTACCTGGCCATGCATACTCAAGCCGGGTAAATCCGATACACCGTCAGGTGGCATGCTGAGTACCATCTTCGACTTCAGCCGTCCGGGAAAATACACCATCCAGGTCACACGAAAGATATGGGGCGATGAAAACCGTCCGGAAACCTCTCACAGTGACTACCACCAACCAGACGTGAAGTCCAACACCATCGTGATAACTGTGGTTCCCGCGGCTGACCCGCCACCCGCCCAGCGATGAGTACGCTGTCAATCCCGCGTCGACTTAATCCCAAAATGCTTGTCCCATGGCGGTCCACTCCCATGAGGCAACCATGTATCTACTCTGGACATCGAGCGTTGCGGCCTCAATCCCCGTCCCGATCGGCTCGCAGAGTTGGACAATTGATCAGGCAAGCACCACAAACACTGGCTATCCAACAAGTCAGAGTTGGACTCAGCCAGTATGGAACGCGCTCGGCACCGATGATGGTCCCGTCAACTACGTTGATACGGCACCGAGTCAGTCGCCCTACGGATATCCAACCTGGAAGGGACTTGCAGCGACTGCACCAAAGCCTCACTGCCCCACCGACAATACACGGGATGATGAAGCGCAAGAGGAGGAGGAACAATGATGAAATCCACGAAAATGCTCACATCCGCACTACTGGCTTCAGTCGTCTTGGCTGTCGCACTGAGCGCGCAGACGAATCCGGATAACCCGAAGTTCTCGCTCACCATCAAGGCGGACAAGCCAGAAGTTTCCTTGGGGTCGGAAATCGTATTTGGAATCACAACGACGAACCTCTCCGATGGGCCCCTTGTCTTCGATTTTGGGCACCAGGGGGAATACCAATCGGATACCAATACGACGTGCGATATGAACAGGGTGCTCAGGTGGCTAGATACGAAAAGGAGCGAACCGTACAGCTTCCCAATGGGGGGACCTGGCACATACCCTCACCCAACGTAAGTAAGCGTATCGGCGGAATTCAGCCTGGGAAGAGCATAGAGCAAGGTGCCATAATTAGCGAAATATACCCGTTCGATCGTCCCGGCAGGTACACGATCCAGGTTTATCGAAAGGAATCGTGGATGCCGAGCCCAATCTACTCCAACATCATCACCATCACAGTACTTCCAGCCGCAAATGAGCCGTCGGCGGAGGAACCGCCGCCTGCGCAATAGGGCGGGTGGCCCCGGTCCCAGCGACTTTTTCCAAACACAATGAGTGTGCCCCCAGTCCCACGCCTTTGAATAGGGGTGAATAGGGGGACATGATACCTATTCCCCCACCTTCAGCTTGCGCCAAACCGCCGATGCGCTCAAAGGGGGTAATTGGGGGACATGATACATATACCCCCAATTTCCCGGATTCCCAGCCGTTGATCAGCTAACATTGCGGTGAATCGGTATCATGTCCCCGTATTACCCCAAAAGGCGAAAGACACGCCACCTTGGTCACTTGTATCGAGCGGGCCTACAACAGCCGTTTTCAATGCTAGTTCCGATACGGGCAATGCGCATGGATTTCCTACCTGGAGCGGAATAGCCATGAACGTCCAATCAAATGGCAATGAAAATGGTGATGAAGGCGAAGAACTGGAGGAGCAACAATGAAAACGGTTAATAGGTTTGGATTGAATCTAATCGCGTTAATGCTTCTGTCGTCTACCGCGACACTATTCGCACAGACACCGGAAAAACTAACGCCGACATTTGCTTTGGCCATTGATGTTAAGCCGCTTGAGGCAGAGAATACTCCAGGCACACTCATACTCTTGGTGAAATACACCAATATCTCCGATGTTATTCAGAAAGACCACTGTGCTGTAACTTCGAGAGCATACAAGATGGTGGTCCTGCGCGACGGTTTGCCGGCCGAAAAGAGAAAGACCCAAACTGAGAATACTGACAAATCACAGGATTCGGGAAAGACAGGCACCTATCGGATCAAGACACTTTTGACCGAGGAGGATTCATGCCACGGGGTTGACAAAGGGATCAAACCTGGAGAAAGCGTGAAGTTTCCCTTGTGGGTAAGTTCCGAATATGACATGACCGTGCCGGGCACCTACGACATAACCGTGACGCGGGAAGCGGATCGGTGGAATCCCGAAAAGAGCGTAACAGTCAAGTCCAACACCATCACCATCGTTGTTCCTGAGCCGGGAGTCGTCGCGACGCAATAACCTGTATTGCAAATAAATGCCCCGCCTCAGACGCGCAACTGCTGCCGGGGCGGGGCTTCATTTTCCAAAGCAGCCGGCGAACCCGCCAATTACTTTGATACAGCACCGAGTTGGGATACCACAGCCGTATTCAATGCCAGTTCCGATAAAGGCAATGCGTATGGCTATCCCACATGGAATGGGTTGGCTGGGAATAGCCAATCAAATGCCAACCAAGATGATGATGACCAAGGATTGGAGGAACAATAATGAGGGCAGTGAATAAACTTGGAACGGGTGTGCTCGCGCTACTGTACCTAGCGTCTTCCGCGGTTCTAATTGCGCAGACGTCGGAAAAACTAGCGCCGACATTTGCTTTGGCCATCGAAGAAGGGCAACTCAGCGCACAAGCGGGCTATCAACCGACAGATCACGAATTGTTAGTGAAATACACCAATATCTCTGACGTCGTTCAGAAAGACGATTGTGTCGTAACTCCGGCAGCATACAAGATGGTGGTGCTGCGCGACGGTTTGCCGGCCGAGAAGAGAAAGACTCGCAGCAAGAATACGGACGAATCTCAGGATTCAGGAAAGACGAACGGATATCGAATCAAAACAGACTACACCGAGGCGGATATGTGCAATGGGATAACACGAGGAATCGACCCCGGAAAAGTTGTGAAATTCACCTTGTGGGTCAGCTCGGAGTACGACATGACCGTGCCAGGCACTTACGAGATTACCGTGACGCGGGAAACGGATCGGTGGAATCCCAATAAGAGCGTGACGATCAGGTCCAACACCATCACCATCGTCGTGCCGCCCCCTCCGGCTTCCGCGCAGCAATAAACCTGAGGTAATAGGGAACATGATCCCAATCCCCGCGGTTAGTGCTATCCTCCACCAATGTTTGGGGGCGCAAGATCGCTTTTCGTGCTCCGGGCGACAGACCTGCTACAAAAGTGCTTGCCGCCTTGCAGTTAAGACCGCGGTGAATCGGTATGATTTGCCTTTCAATTCTGCAGGAGATCATCGAATGAAGGTCACAGTAATTCGCAACCTGATTCTCGCCAGTCTTCTAGCGATTATGACACCCACCTTGCGCAGCCAGGACGCGGAGAAGCCCAAAGACTCCTCGTGCCCCAGCCAGGAGTGCGACTGGCTCACTCGCGACGCGGAGAGGCTCCAGGCCCTGGCTGCAAAGGACACATCCCCAACCTTCTCGCTGGAGCTCACATCCAAATCGCCTGAATACCGCGTCGGCGACGATATGTGGATGACGATTGTCCAGACGAATCTGACGAATCACGATATCGATTGTTCATCGGAGAATGCCGGCGGCTACGACAGGATGTATGGATACGAGGCGGTCGACGAGGACGGGAAACCTGCCCAGCGGTATCACCAGGGCACGGAGTCGTATGATCATGGCGGCGGAATAGGCGCAGGCGGGCACGTATCCCTCATGATCCTCATCAACCGAGTCTTCAAACTTGACCGGCCCGGCAAATATGTCATTCGCGTCTCGCGAAAGGAACCGTTTGTGAAGGACGAGAAGGGCGAATCGCCCGTCATCTGGTCCAATCCCATCACCATCACCATTACGGGATGAGCTCTGGCGGCGCAGAGCGGAGCCTGCATGCGGACCTGTCTGATTCTGATTTTTTCAACCTTGGTGGCCCTATCGGCTGCGCTCCCTGCGCAGGAGACGCGCGAGTCCAACGTGCAGGTCAAGGATGGCGTCAAGATATATGGTCCAATTCGGCACCCGGGCGCAACTTCGCCTTCGTTCAAGCTGTCCATCCGCGGCGGCGACGACGCCGGCACCCGTTACGAGTTCAAAGTCGGCTCAATCGTGGCAATTACGATCTCCATGACCAACATCGTCAACCACGACATCGACTACTCGGGTTATTTCTGGCATCTCGATAGCAGCTACAAGTATCTTGTATGGGACGAAGACGGGAATCCAGCAGAGAAGATATCCTTCGGGGATCCAGATCGCAGCACTTCCAGCCCTTATTGGTCGGGAATCTCGCCTGGGAAAACGAAAACCTACGAGGCCGATCTAGAAGAAATCTATAAATTCGATCGGCCCGGAAAGTATACGGTGCAGGTGTCGCGTCCCGATGACGATTATCTCGACGAGAACGGCAAACCAGTGGTGATCAAATCCAACACGATCACGATTACCATTACCGGCTAGCCATCGCTCAATTCAGCCCCGAAGCCTAGCCAGGCTCCTGGGCAACCTTCATGGTGGGCGTGGTGCAGGCCGACCAGGTGGTCCATTTCCTGCGGGAAAAGCTGTAGCGCTGGCCGGTGCCTGCATCCTGATAGAGACACATATATTCAGAATCGATGAGTGGGCCGACTTCCTGGGTAGACTTGTGCAGCAACAATTGCAAAGAACTGGCATATACTGGGCTCAACTTTACTTCTGGGACCGTTTGTAATGCCACACGAGATTCGCTTCAGCCAGCAGCGAAGCATTGCTTGCAGGCGATTGTTCGCCGCCGTCGTCGCGGCGAGCTTGGGCTGTCCCCCATCGGCGACCCTGCATGCACAGTCTCCCACGGTACACGGGTACATCACCGCAGTTCGCCCGCCCGACGGTTTCGACGTCAATGGGGAACATGTCACCACGACCGCGGAGACCCGGTTCGGGCCGATCGGCAAAAAG
>Ga0302189_10000941_pt1 | contig 25369 bp, 30 predicted proteins | sample II_Bog_E2_2_FD_194551 | JGI IMG/M metagenome (GOLD analysis project Ga0302189, IMG submission 194551) | Peat permafrost microbial communities from Stordalen Mire near Abisko, Sweden - II_Bog_E2_2 | ecosystem: Environmental > Terrestrial > Soil > Wetlands > Peat | place: Sweden: Abisko...
GCATCACGCGCTCGAATGGCGGAGCCAGAAGGGACGCGTCCAGTGGGAGCGTATGCAACGACTCATCCGCCGATGGCTTCCTCCGGCCCATATCTGCCATCCTTATCCCTCGCGCCGTCTGCGCGTCACCACCTGAGGCAAGAGCCGGATGCGGGAAATCCGCCTGTCCGGATCTGTGCGGGGGGTACGGTGAAAGCCGTATCCCTACCGCGACAACCCTACTGCCGACGCCGTAGGCGGCGTGATCGTCGCTCGCAGCGCCTCACTGACGTTTACGGATGTAAACGCGACCCGAAAGCCTAACTTGGGTTGCGGTCTTGAGGGACCAGTGGGACTATTTCGATTGGTTGGCCATCAGGAACGCTCTTGATTTGGCGAGCAAAATCGGCGCGACTCAACATGCCCTTCAGCGCATCAACGGAGTACAGGTTCGTTAGGTCGGCCGACCCCTCGCTCGTGATGAACGGATAAACTGGAACCAAACGTTCGCCCTGCCTGATCGAACCCTTTGTCTGGGACCACTCCCTGGCTGTCTCATATCCCAGATGTGCTTCCGGATCAGTCAGCATAAGCCTTGCCCACTCATCAAGCGTAGTACACACCGGCTCCAACTCCCCCATTTCGGGATCGAACCGCGTCACACCTTCCACATCGAAGCAGAATTGATAGCCGAAAACATCCTCAGCAAAGGCAAATGGTTTGACTTCTGTCAGCCCATAGGCTCGCTTCCAAAGGGAGACTTTGTTCCAGGTAACCACTTCCTGCTCGTTGTAACGATCACTCGGCGCATATGGATACACATGGAGTGCGTCCGCGAACCCATAGAAGCCGTTCTTCATTCCAAGTAAGAAGGTATACGCCGGAAGCTGCGATCCCAAAAATGAGAGGTCCGCATTGAAGCGAACGCGATCGAAAGTTCCTTCGATTGCATTCCCGCCTAGCTTACAGAGTTCTTCGAGTTCTGAGTACTTCTCCATAGTTCATCTCACTGAGGTTTGGGCGTTGGTTGCGGAGGCGGAGGCGGCGGGTTGGGAACATTCGTCGGCACGATTTCAACCTGAGTCCCATCTGGATAGGGACGCATTTGATTTCCCATGGAAGCGCCTGCTCCGCTGTTGTCAGATCCCGGGATCGACTTCGTGCTAGTGTAGTCCGCCAGAAATAGAGTCATTTATATATCGAAGGTCATCATCATAAGATGAGGGGATCTCGATATGCGTGTAGCGTCTGCGATTTCATTATCAGAAGAGACTCGGCTTCGGTTGGAGAAGTTGGCGCGTGGGCGCTCGACGCCGGTACGCATCGTGCAGCGTAGTCGCATTGTTCTTCTGGCTGGCGACGGTCTTCAGAACAAGCAGATTGCAGAGCGGATGGAGGTTGCGCCTCGGATGGTGGCTTTGTGGCGCAACCGCTTTCTGACACTGGGCGTCGATGGGCTTCTGAGGGACGCCAGCCGACCGGGACGGACTCCCTCCATCACTACGCAGACGGTGACTCAGATCATCGAGAAGACGACACAGAGCAAGCCTGCCAACGCTACTCACTGGTCGCGCAGCACAATGGCGCGGGAAGTGGGCGTTTCCGAATCCAGCGTCGGGCGTATCTGGCGCTCACACGGCCTGAAGCCGCATCGAGTGACGAGCTTCAAAGTCAGTAACGACCCGCTGTTCGCAGACAAGCTGGAGGCCATCGTTGGACTTTATCTCAACCCTCCGGAGCACGCGCTGGTGTTATCGGTGGATGAGAAGAGCCAGATCCAGGCGTTGGATCGTACGCAGCCCGGCCTGCCGATAAAGAAGGGTCGAGGCGCCACCATGACGCACGATTACAAACGCAACGGAACAACCACCTTGTTTGCTGCGTTGAATGTCGCCAGTGGCGAGGTCTACGGCCTCTGCCAGCAGAAGCATCGCCATCAGGAGTGGCTAAGATTTCTGCGCATGATCGATCAGACCGTAGCGGCTGGCAAAGAAATCTATCTGATCTGCGATAACTACTCGACCCACAAGCATGAACGAGTCCAACGCTGGCTGGAAAAGCACAAGCGATTCCACGTTCGCTTCACACCCACCTCAGCCTCATGGCTCAACATGGTCGAACGCTTCTTCCGCGACATCACCCAGAACCGCATCCGGCGCGGCGTCTTCCAAGACCTCGAGCAGTTAATCATGGCCATCGGAGAATACATCGACGGCCACAATCAGAATCCCAAGCCCTTCATCTGGACAGCCAAGGCCAATGACATCCTGGAAAAGGTCACACGCGCTCGGGCGTCTTCAATAAATGACCATCTGTGTGGCGGACTACACTAGTGTGTGTGATTCACCCGCTGTGCATCCAAACTCTCTTCGACTAACAGGAGGCTAGGCATTGAAGGATTCCCCACAATTCGCTCTCCAATTCGACCCATCGGAAATAGACGCCTTGGCTGAGCGATACGGTTCTGCTCAGGACGACGATTTTCTCCACGCCGGAAAGCGAATCGTTTCTGGCGACTACAGTCGGGATAACTTGAAAGTCATCGTCAACTGGAAGTCCCCTCGTCGGGTGGCACTTATTGATGACAACAAGGATGACCACATCGCGGTAGCTCTACAGTTTGCGTCGGCACCGAGCACCCCCGAAGCCATGGCCGTTGCCGTTTTGACGGCATTGAATGGAGTTGGGATTCCGATGGCGTCAGCGATTCTGACTGCCATAAATCCTGAACGGTACACCGTACTCGACTTTCGCGCCCTGCAATCACTGGGGGTCTTGAACTGGACTGAGACTGTTGGCTATTACGTACACTACCTCGAAGCATGTCGTCAGCTTGCGGACATGCATGGAAAGCCTCTCCGCACTCTTGACAGAGCCCTATGGCAATGGTCGAAGGAGCATACCAAGGCCAAGGAGCGTGACTGTGAGTAGAACCCAAGTAGAGTTGGAGTCTCGCAGAGGATGAGCCCACCTGAACTCGCCCACATGGCCGAGCACTTCTATGGATACGGCAGATGGGACGCGCCGTTCTGGTTCATTGGGCCGGAAGCTGGGATGGGCAAGGATGGCGAGGACGGTCTCGCTGTCCGGTGCGAGTCATGGAGACAGTTGGGGTGTGCTCCGATAGTTGATTGCGCAGCGCACCATCGTGGATTTGCATTCACAAAATGGCATCAGCACCACCCACCAACGCAGCCCACTTGGAGGCAGTTGATCCGGCTGCTGCTGGCATTCAAGGGAATGAATCCCAACCTCGATGACATTCGGGCATACCAGCGAGACCACTGGGGGCGTGAGAACGGCGAGACCTGCGTCATTGAACTCTCTGGCGTCCCGGCACCGAACATGCGGGTACCGCGTGACCGGCTCAGCTTTCTATCTCGGCGAGTTGAGCGCATTCGCCACCAGATACGGGAATATCGCCCTGAACTCATCGTCATGTATGGGGTAAGGCAACGCAAAGCATGGGAGCAGGTTGCCGGAACAAATTTCGATTCGAGTGGAATATGCCACGTCGGGAAAGCCGTTGCCGCGATTGCGCGTCACCCAGTGACCGTAGGTGGTCTGCTTTTTAGCGACACCGCTGCCTTCGCGCTGGCGCTCGGGGGGGCGAATCTGGCCGCAAAGTTGGCTAATATTCGGGGTCTGTTTTCAACACCCGAAGACATCAATGACGATCCGGATAGCGCCCCTTCTAAACGGGTCGCCGGAGTTTACCGCCAATACAACAAGGTCATCGAAGGAACGCTGGCAGCGCAGAGGATCGGAATCGACAGAATGCTTGCGGAATGTCCTCATTTTCGCAATTGGATCGAGCGGCTCGCCGCACTTCCCGCCGGAATGTAGCTGCCTTAACGGCGCGGAGGACGAGGCGCATGATGATTCTGGTAGCACAAGGATTTTCTGGTCTTCTTCCTTTCAAAGTCGCGGAGATTGCGCCTATGCTACTCTCGTTGTCGGCCCAAAGTGTAGCCACCGATGAACGAACGTCCCAAGATGCCGTTTGAGCTGGCTAACGAAATGTTGCTCGATTCAAGGCCCTCTGAGCTGTTGAGAGAGCAGGGCAAGGAATCGCCGTCCCTGGCCGATTACATCATAGGTGAGATTGACATGGCCCGCGTTCACAGCACGGGAACGCAAAAGCGGCCCTAGTCTCTCAGGTCCTTTGGAGAGGCGAACACGCCACCCGCAATACTAGACTCCCGAGTCATTTGAGAGCAAATGGGTGAATGCGAATCCCTTTCTGATCGTAGCAATCACCAAGCGGGCATCCCTTGTTCCGCCTCTGATGCTCGCCATGCGCGGCCATGGGTGGCACCAGAGAAGCACTTTTCAGCACAGCCTTTCCCAAGCACACTGGACAGCGAAAGGTCTCATCCCGGAGCCGTAAACCCTCCTCAACGGGGATCATCTGCCAGTCAAATGTGCGACTCGCACCGGAGCCTTGCCATCGTCTAACCTGTACTTCAACCATTCGCGCCATCGCCTCTCCTCGATTGAGTGTAGCCTCATCCGGTTAGCGCGAATTGCTGGTTCGACACTCCCCGAGCACCCACTCAAACACTGCACGGGATATGAGGATGCTGCTATAACGCCCATGTGCATGGCCCCTTTTTCACCAGGTTCACATCAGAATCAGGAAAAGCAATCCAGCTGTGATCGCCGCAGAGGCTGAAAGGAAAGCGGCAATGGCGTTCCATATTTCGGGCTTCTCCGAGATGCGGTTCAGTTGACGGTCAATCCACCCCGAAGGTCTTTTGCCGGGCCGCAGTTGCAACATCGCGCTCTTAATCCAAGCCCAGCCCGACAACAGGGCAAAAGTGACGATCATCGTTTGAATGAGCAGAACCGCAGTCTTTGCTATTTGTGAGTACACGTTTGAAGTCTAACCCTTTCGTGACCGACAGGAAATGTCAACACATACATGCCGGATGGGGATCGTCTTAACAGTGAGATTGCATCTGGACAACCCCCGCTCACTCCGAACATCGCAATGAAATGCGTTTGGTCTTTCTTGCATGTTTTCAATCAGTTAGCGAACGTTGCGTGTAAATAAATTTACACGCAACGTTCCGTTTCGCTGTTCTGGACCTCCCGAGCGGCTCCCCGCCGGAGTTGGAGAAACTCCTGGGGCGTCAGGACCCTGGTCTTGGGCGCCTCGCGCTGCTGCTGATCGGCACGGCGCATGGCCCGCTCGTAGCCGTGCTTAGCCTGTGAATCGTTGATCTTCGTATACCCGGCCATGGTGTCGGCATTGTGCCAGCCGCCTGCCGCCATGAGTACAGCAGCATCCGCGCCACCGGCGAGGAGGTTGGTGCTCATCGTATGCCGCAGCCGGTGCGTTGACCACTTGTCAAACCCGCGTTCGTGAAGCGCTTCACCTGCGTAGGTCTTGCACAAAACCCTCGAAAGGGCCCTTCCAAGTGAACCGGTGTTGAACGGCGTCTTGCGGTGCCAGTAGTTGTAAAGCAGGTGGTCGTGCCCGCAAGAAGAGTCCCGTTCGGCAAGCCATTCCCGCAGATAAGTGGCGGTCTTCGCTCCGAAGAAAGCGTACCGCTCCCGATTCTTCTTATTCGGGAGCCGGACAAAAATCCGTTGTCCACTTGTGTCAACGTCTGAGAGGCGAATACGACAAATCTCACCGATACGCATTCCAGACTCTTCACCGATCGCGAAAGCCAGGCGCAGCCGTGCATCTCCACGCTCGTGAAGAATCTCCCATGCAGCCTTCTGTTCTCCGTCGGAGAGCGGACGCGGGAGATGCTGCGGCTTCTTCTGTTGGTGGAGGAAACGATTGACTGGGTTCCCGGTTGACCTTTTCCCCTTGCACTGAAGCCATTTGAAAAAGGTGCTGATACACGTCAGAATGTCCGTCTTAACTCCGGAGCTGTTCTTGTGAAGCCAAACGAGAAACTTCGTAATCGTGTCGCTATTCACCTCGTCGAGCGACTTGCATCCGGTCTCGTTCAGGAACCTGAACAGGCGCCCAAGAGCCGAGCGCACGGAGGCCAGGTCCCGGTAATGCATTTGCGCGAAATCGGTGAAGTACTCCTCGACGACTGGCCGAAAGCTGCCAAATGCCTGCTCGAAGAACAACTCGTGTTTGTGCCGTGCCTGGTGCTCCGCCGACAAATAGATAAGTCCTTGAAGAGTCCCGTATCTCGGGCGCTGTACCTGCTCGCCGCAGCCGCACGAGCACAAGAGATGCTCTTTCTGTTTTGTGCAATGCTGTTGCCAACAGCGAGAACTGCAACACAGAAGGGCTGCATTAAGGTTATAGAACCCCTCTGGCACAAACTCGATGCAACCTTCAACACCGCAACGGACAGTGCAAGGGGCAACGTAGCGCCCGTTTTCATGCTGGCGAAGTGCTGCCGTGCACGCGGCGCTGCCGCAGTACCGGAACCGTGCTCCTGACCAGGTCTCGTGACCCGGGAGCGGAGAACCACAGGACGAACACGTGCACTCCCCATCTGCATATGTCGCAATTTTCAATTTACTGCTCATTTGAGATTTCCCTTCTTACTTCGTTAGCGATCCGCTAGAGCATTGTGCCGCGAACTGTGTCAGTCATCACTGGTGACGCTTGGCAGTACGCTTGTAGCTCTCAATCAAACCGTCGATATCCAATGAATCGAAGCGTAGTTGCCCCCGGATCAGGATGGGCGTGATCTGCCCGGTCGCAACCAATTGCTTCACATCTTCCGCGCTAAGGCACAGAAGGTCTGCAACCTTCTGTGGTTCGAGCAGTCTCCGCTCGGGTCTCGGACTTGCTGTTGTGGTGTTGCCGATCGCGCCGTTCGCCCATCGCGATGCCCATTTGTTTTCTCCTGAAAGATATTGTCCTGTCACGTTCTCTCCCGGGCCTCATGCAAGCGCCCAAGGATAAATACCGAAGTGAAGGAAGAAATCAGCCATTTCGGAGAAGATTATTTTTGTGCACATCCTGTCCAGTTAGAATCGCCACGATGTCAAAGAAAGGTCGGATTGCAAGAGATAGTAAGCATTCAATCGAGTTGAGGGTCCCGTGCATCGATGGACGCGGTCGATCATGGTTTACACGGCCTCGACGCCTCGTTCTCCTGCCTGCCCCACCAACTTCTATCCGGACGATCACCGGCTTACAAACTCCATCGCGGCGAAATATCCACGCGCCAACGTCTTGTCTGTCAGCTTGAAATACTGCTGGGTCGTATTAAACGAGCTATGCCCCATCAAAGCCTTGAGATGCATAGCGTCGATGTTTGCGTTGGCAAGACGAGTAGCGTAGGTGTGGCGCAGGCGGTGAACATTGATGTGGCTGAACCCCAACTTCTTACACCAGGCATCAAGCGTGTATTGGATCGCCCTGACTGACATGCGGCTTTTGCGCTCGGACAGAAAGAGTGCTGGGTCTTTGTCTGTGCGCGAGGTCAGATACTCTGCCAGCAGAACAAGTGCGTACCCTGCGATATAAAACTTACGTGTTTTCCTTCCTTTGCCAACGACCTCACCTGAGCCGATCCAGTGAACTTCGCCATTGTCATCGACTTCCGACTCAAACGCGATGGAGTCGCGATTCAACTGGTGAACCTCAGAGACCCGGAGGCCGCTCGCGAGCAACAGATAGAACAGGGTCTTATCACGGGGGATATCGATACTCGACAGGAGAAGGTCGATCGTCATATCGTCGACTGGCTTGGGCTCCTTGTTCTTCTTCCACCGATGGGGAAGAGTCTTGATCGGATTCAACTGGGAGGAATCAACGGTCGCTTGAACATAATCCAGGAAGGTCGACAAGGCGGCGAGACGCCGTGCGATTGAAGCGTCAGCAAGCCCAGCTTCATCGGTGCGCCCGTTGGGTTTCGAGCGCATCCAACCGACAAGTTCTGCGACGACGCGATGGTTCACCTGCCTCAGCTTATTAATCCCATGTTCACGCAGGTGTTCAGCGATGAGTTTAAGGTCGTTGCGGTAGGCCCTGACCGTCTGGGGGCTATAGTTCTTGACCGCGATAAGATGTTCGAGGAATGCTTCGTATGCTGTAACTGTCAAATCGTTCTTCATTTGTCCTTCTCCGTTCTCCTGATCCGCTGATTTCCCTGCGATTTTCCTTGGCTCGAACAACGCGCGGTCAGGTTTGAAAACGTCGTTCGAAGTATTGTTCTTGCTATTTCTTGTGACGGCGAGTTGTGTTCCACAGGCAAACTCTTTCGTTTCACTTTTTCTCCCGGGCCGCATTCGACCGTCCAGGAGTAATACCCGCTGCGTGGTAAGAATCCCGGGTTCTCGGAAAAATAATTCAAGGAGTTTCGCTCGCAACAATCGCACCCCACTTGCACCACAAATTCAACCTACGGAGCAAGAGACGATTTATGGGATCAGATTGAAGGCAATCGCGCAGACGGACTATGTCTGCGCGACAGCAGTGAGTCTTTGGTCCCGCATTATGCTGATGCGCTGTTTCTTGCACTTACCGGCGCATGGGATGCATTACTCAGCTCAAGCCTTGGATTATTGCGATGGTGACACTGAGTAGCTGGAATTACCCACAACGTTCCACGGGGCGGCTCTGACCCTTCTGCAATGCTCCCCGCCGAAATTGGAGGACGTTCCGGGGCGTCAGGACCCTGGTCTTGTGCGCCTCACCCTGGTGCTGATCGACATGACGCATCGCTTCCTCGTAGCCGCGCTTGGCCTGCGCCTCGCTGACCTTCACACACCCAACTATGGTGTCGGGATCGAGCCAGCCGCCCGCCACCATAATGACAGCAGCATCTGCGCCACCGGCGGCGAGGTTGATGCTCATGGTGTGGCGAAGCCGGTCCGTCGACCACTTTTCGAAGCCGCGTTCGTACAGTGTTTTACCTCCGTAAGATTTGCACAACACACAAGAAAATGCCGCACCTAGAGAATTAGTCGTAAAAGGCGTTTTCCGATGCCAGTAGTTGTAAAGCAGGTGATCATGCCCACACGAGGAATCCCGCTCGGCAAGCCACTCCGCCAGATACTTCGCGGTCTTCGGTCCGAAAAAGGCGTGGCGCTCACGGTTTTTCTTATTGGGAAGCCGAACAAGAATCCGATGACCGCTCGCGTCTAAGTCTGACAACCGAATGCGGCTAATCTCACCGATACGCATTCCAGACTCTTCACCGATCGCGAACGCCAGGCGCAGCCGTGCATCTCCACGCTCGTGAAGAATCTCCCATGCAAGCTCCAGTTCTTCGTTGGAGAGCGGGCGCGGAAGGCGGTGGGGCTTCTTCTGCCGGTGAAGAAAGCTGTTGACGGGATTGCCACTCGTCCTGCGATCCGTCAGGCACGTACATTCATCATCCTCATATGAGATAACCGACAATTCACTGTTCATTTGTTTTTCCTCTTTCTTTTCGCAACGTCGATACGTTACAGCGTTGTGCTACGGTTGAGGTTCGCAATCACCGTCGTAATGCTCTCGCACGCCATCGGCGATGGACATGGCTAGAACGATCCGGCTCGGCGCATTGCGGTGTGCTTGTAGGTTCCGATCAGACCATCGATATCCCATGAATCAAAGCGGTCTTTCCCGCTGATCCTGATGGGCATGATCTGCCCGGTCGCCACCAACTCCGTCACCTCCTCATCGCTTAAACACAGAAGGTATGCAGCCTTCTGAGGTTCGAGCAACCTGCGTTCAGTGCTGCCAACGCCAGCCGGGACAACTTCGCCCCCTGCGGTATCAGCTTTTCCGAGCGGCGAATTATGTTCTCCTGACAAACTCTGTAGTTTCACGCCATTCTCCCTTGCCTCGTTCCGAGCGCCAGGGATTAATACCCATCGCGTGATTACATTCCCCAATTGCAGAAACAATAATTCGCTACAGTCTCAGTTCCGACTACCGCAACCACATGCAGAACGACGAGCGCGAATAGCGCCAACAAGATCAACCTACGGCGCGATATCAAAATTGTGGGATCGATTGCAGAAATTGCTGTAAATCAACAACCGACCCCTTCTGGACATCGATTGTGGGTCGTTGATAGCCATTAGCGGTGAACGTCTAGGCGGGTGCATGAGTGTCTGGCGCATGAATGTCACCGTGCGCCAGGCTGCGCTCAATCGGACCCCGCATCGATCACGAGTCCAGATGATGCTGTTCGGAGCTAATGCATTGCAATGATCGTCGACGGCGTGCGTATCAACTGATTCGTTCTCACTAAAGTTCATCTCTCACCTTTTCGGTGGTGTACAGCGCCCACATGATCAATCTACGAAGGCCAGTGCAGTTTGTGGGATCGACTGGGAGAATCGGTGAAACATTTCTGGCTGGGGCCCAGCACGGCGACGCTTCAAATGTACGCAGCGATGAGCGCCGGATGGGATTGAATGGATTTGTTGAAACAATGAGGCTGCCCCGGATTAAGCGATGAGCGCCCACCGCGCATGTCGGACCCAATCACGCATCGTCTGAGCAGGCCGATGCCTAAATCACCGAAGACAGAGATGCTGGGAACGCGGTTTTGCCTGTTACCCTCAACCCAAAACATGCCAGGGCGGACCAGCGGATGGTTGCCGACTTATCGGTACCTGTCGATGTGGATGCATCATTACAAGCAATGGAGGCAATCATCGCCCTGATCGAAGTAAAATGAGTAGCTATCGCAGACATAAAGCTTTCTGAAAATGCCTGCCTTGTGCTCTTTAGGAGGCGGATGTGACTTTTCGTGCTGTTGGTTCAACCTGGGGCAAGTGGGACTTGCATTTTCATACACCAGCGTCGTTTGACTACGACAAGAAAAATGTAACGAATATGCAAATTGTGGAGGGGCTCGTGGCGGCGGCAGTGGAAGTTGTCGCGATCACGGATCACCACACAATGGAGGTGGCTCGGATTCAGGAATTACAGACGTTCGGCGGCGAGAACCTCACGGTGCTTCCAGGTATCGAGTTTCGCTCCGAACTCGGTGGCAACGAAACGGTGCATTACATCGGCATTTTTCCCGAAGAGTCAAACGTCGCAGACCTTTGGACGAAGCTGAGCGGAAAGTTGGAATTAACCGCAGCCGATCTCAAGAAAAAGGGTGGTGACGAAAAAATCTATGTGCCCTTCACGAAGGGTGCAGAAACAATTCGCGAGTTGGGTGGCATTGTGACCGTCCATGCCGGCAAAAAGACTAACTCCATCGAAAACGTCGGCAACACGCCGAAGTTCAAGATGGAGTTCAAAGCCGATCTCGCGAAGACGCACATCGATATCCTTGAGCTTGGGAGGGTCAGAGATCAGAAGGCATATGAGGAAAAGGTCTTTCCCGCCATCGGTCATCGCTTGCCGCTCATCATGGGATCAGACAACCACGACATCACCACCTACCGGCCAAAGGCTGCCTGCTGGATCAAGGGCGACCCGACCTTTCGAACCTTCCAGCAACTCTTGAGCGATCCCCACAGGGCATACATCGGCGATGAACCGCCCGAAAGGGTTCGCATCGCGGCGCATCCAACAAAATACATTGAAAGCATCCGCTTCCAGAAAGTCACCGGTTCCAAGCTGACTGAAGAATGGTTTGATGGCTTGGTGCCGATCAATCCGGGGCTGGTGGCCATCATCGGCAACAAAGGCGGCGGCAAGACCGCGTTGGCCGAGGCGCTGGGGCTACTGGGCAACTGCGAGTCTGCTGACTCGTTTTCGTTCCTGAGCGCGAGTAAGTTCCGGCAGTCGAAGAACAACAAAGCACGCGAGTTCGAAGCGACGTTGGACGGACACGTCGGAAAGTAATCAAGGCAGTCGTGAGAATGCGGAACGGGCCTACAACCTGATCATGAAGGACAAAGAGAAGCTGCTGAGCTTCGATACCAAGCTGAAGTTCATCTTCTCCCACTCTGCACTGCGCGAGGGTTGGGACAACCCGAATGTCTTCCAGATTTGCGCCATGCGGGATATGGGCACCGAACTACTCCGCCGCCAGACGATTGGGCGCGGGCTGCGGCTGTGCGTGAACTCCAATACCGGTGAGCGTGTCCGGGGCTTCGAGGTGAACACGCTCACTGTGGTGGCCAACGAAGGCTATGAGCAGTTCGCCGCCAACCTACAGAAGGAAATCGAGAACGATACCGGCATCCACTTCGGCGTTGTGGAGAAGCACCAGTTCGCCTCGATCCCCGTGACGGACGCGACAGGTAAGACGACGGCGCTGGGAGTGGCGAAGTCAGAGGCGATCTGGACCTACCTCAGGGAGGCAGGGCATGTCGATGTGAGGGGTAAAGTGCAGGACACCCTACGCCAGGCCCTGAAGGACGGCAAGCTGCAACTGCCAGAGGAGTTCAAAGCGCAGCTCCCGCAGGTGACGGAGATGCTCCGCAAGTTGGCCGGGAAGCTGGATATCAAGAACGCCGATGAACGCCGCCCAGTGAAGACGCGGCAAACAATACTGCATGGAGAGGAATTCAAGGGGTTGTGGGACCGCATAAAGCACAAGACTACTTACCGCGTGCAGTTCGACAACGAGAAGCTGGTAAGGGATTGTGCCGACACCATTCGGAAATGCCCGCCGGTGACCAAGACCCGGATGCAGATTCGCAAGGCGGACCTGGCGATCGGGCGCGGAGGGGTACTGACAGCAGAAACGATCGTGGCAGCGCCGGTCGTCCTGGAAGAGAAGGATATTGAGTTGCCCGATCTTCTGACCGACCTGCAGGACAAGACGCAACTTACCCGACGGAGCATCGCGAATATCTTGACAACTAGTGGGCGCCTCGACGACTTCAAACTGAACCCTCAGCAATTCATCGAGCTGGCCGCCGAGTCCATCAACCGCACCAAGCGCCTGGCTCTTGTTGACGGCATCCGTTATCAGCGCATAGGCGACGAGGAGTACTACGCCCAGGAACTCTTCCAGCAGGAAGAACTGACAGGGTACCTGAAGAACATGCTGGATTCGAACAAGTCTGTCTACGAGCAGGTGGTCTACGACTCGGCTGGCGTCGAGCGTACGTTCGCCGAGCAGTTGGAGAAAAACGAGGCCGTGAGGGTCTACGCAAAGCTCCCGGGTTGGTTCAAAGTGCCGACGCCGCTCGGCACCTACAATCCGGACTGGGCTGTGCTCGTGGAGAAGGACGGCCTGGAGCGTCTGTACTTCGTAGTCGAGACCAAGAGCAGCCTCTTCACCGATGATCTGCGCGATCGGGAGAGCGCCAAGATCGAATGTGGGAAGGCGCACTTCCAGGCGCTAGCCGTTGGCACAGACCCTCCCGAGTTCGTGACTGCCCGGAACATCGACGACTTGATGGCGCGGTGCTAGGTTGGGCGCCTACCACGTGGCAGCCATCCGCCCCGACGAAAGGACACTCACAGCGATTGCCATGAGTGAGCCATACAAGTTCAACGACGCGGACGAAGATATTCTGCTGGCTGTCGGCCTCCTGCTGAGAAAACTTGTTGCGTTCGGGATGATCCATCCTGCCCAACTCGTCACTGTTGCCAAGTTACTGCATGTGCTCTCAGTGCGCCCCCACAGCACCACTGTAGTGACAGCGTCGATCTCCATCGATGCCCGTTATGGGCCAGAAGGCAATAAGACCTGGTACGGGTGGAAATTCACAGTGGAAGAGGGGAACCTCAGCGTTTGGTGCGGGGGAGGCGATTATGACCACGTCATTGGCAGCGCCTTCTACACAACGATGACTTGGTCCGCATGCCCCGGCCAGGGTTCGGATTATGATGGACGCTGGGATGAACGTTGGATGGTTCCTGATCTTACTTACAATGCAGATGCCGACATCGACATCGACTTCGCATCCGGCGATTACGCCATCGGGATCACTGATGCCGACAACCGTCTCCTCGCAGATGGTGGTGAGGACGATAACTCCGAGGGAGGTCCGGATCGCCAGCACGCCGATTCGATTTGGTCGATGACTCTCGTCAATGCCGCCGAGAAGCGCCTCGCTGAGTTTGTGGATCGCTGCCAGGTCGATTCAAATGACCCTTCATTTGATAGCGATGTCGGGCAATGTGTTGGTTGCGGTTGTTCTCTCGACGAACGAGGACTTTTTGTAGTCGGGCGCATACTCCCGACTGTGGAGTGGAAGAGAATGTGCGCGGAGTGTTTTGGAGAACCAAACGAGGGTTTGGGTTGGTGGGATGGAAAGATTTACGCCTGCCAGCCGGACGGTGCCTGGCGTCTTGTGGCAGGGTTTCAGCCCTCATGAAGAAAAATGAATGTATTCCATTATTCATACTGTGGGCGTCGACTCTGGCATGAAGCCCCTTTCAGGCCGAGAACCTAAAGGGATTGATTTCTGAACTCACGCGTGTGCACTGGACGGCGCCTCTTCACGAATCAAAAGGGGCATCGGGTGAGCCCAAGGCGACATCCATAAATTGGGACTCAAGGAGGATTTGTAACGGTGTCCACGGCCAAAACATTAGAACACAAGACTCCTTCCCAACTTGCGGCCCACACCGCGAAATGGGCGGTCATTATGGCGAAGGTCGCCATCCGTCAGGCCATTGCTGACAACCCATGCCCACATTGGCACATACTGAGTTTTACCGGACCGGCAGGGAGCGAGTCACGCGGCTTGGTTGACTTGATAGCGATACGCAAAGATCACGGTAAGCCCCTTCCCGGAACGAAGCTCGGGGATGCCCTGCAAATCATTTTGATTCAAGCCAAGGGTGGTAGCGCGGCGATGCCAACGACGGAGGACGCGAAGCGGCTTCGAGTCGTTGCCCTCCAACATGGGGCTTGCTGCACCTTACTGGCGGCCTGGAAAGAGGGCGCGGCAGCGCAGTTCTATTCCCTGCGTTGGGATTCCGAGGGCCGGAGTAGCTGGGAGAAAGTGAAGGACCTCGGAAGTGTGTTCGGGCGATGCAGGGAAGGGATCGAGGCTGGTCTCGGCTAGGTCGGGAGACCGCCCGCCTCGTCGAGCTGAACCCCGTCCAACTGCCGCACCGTGTTTTGATGGATGCTGCTCACCCGGACCTATCCGATCCGCTTGCGACCCCGTTGTGCTGCGACCATTCTCTGGCACCTCGACTGTCTACTTTGACTCTTCGAGGTTCAGGACAGAAGTGTGGGATGGGACCACCGACTTAAATTTGACGCGAATTCGAGATGGAAGTGCAAAGCGATCGGCGTCCACGCAGGGTGTCCCCGATTTTGTCGGCATATCCGACCGGCTTAGTCGGAATCTGTCAATGCTGAATATCACTTCGGACTCCCGCTGCTCCGAGTTGATCGATTCGATTGCCCTTTGTTATTGAGGCTGATCATACGGCTCTTCCCACGCCTCATGGCCATCCTTAGCCGCCGCAACGTTCCTAAATCCACTCGGAATCTTGTATTCGTCTGAAATCAAGAAGCCGTCACAAAATGGCTTTGCATAATCGTATTGCGGGCCAATGACATATTTTCCCGAAGTGTCGATATACCCATATTTTCCAGCAGTCTCGGCCACGGCAAGGCCGTTATAGAATGTCGAGACGTTATCAAATTTGGCGTCGATGACGAGCTGACCAACTTCATTGGTGAAGCCCCACTTATAGCCTTTCTCTACTGGGGCTAGCCGCTCGTGGAAAGGTAGCGCTCCGTCGTATTCAGCTCTGACGGAAGGCTTTCCGGACTTATCAATGAATCCCCATTTCTTGCCCTTCTCAAACCGGGCGGCGCCCTCAGTAAATTCGCCCAATTGATCGAAGCCGGAATCGATTGTGTATTCTCCCCTCTTGTCGACATAGCCAAGTTTATCGCCGAGCAAGGCTACTGCAAGACCATCGTGGAAATCAGTCACCGCATCAAACATCGGCGGGATTGCATACGCGCCTGTCTTCTCAATGAAGCCCCACTTTCCACCAACCTTAACCCGCGCCAAACCGTCCGTGAAATTTCCGGCAGTCTCGTATTTGGGGATGACTACAAAACTCCCTGTCTTGTCGATATACCCATATCTTCCGTCCGCTTCGACGGCTGCAACGCCGTCGATGAAATAACCAGCCTTATCGAAACGCGGCGGGATCACAAATCGTCCAGTCCTATCTATGTAGCCTCTCTTTTGACCAATGTATGCAATCGCTAGACCATCGACGAATGGAGTCGCCTTTTCAAACTGTGGAGAAATAAACAGTGCACCGGTTTTGTCAATATATCCCGCCTTCCCCCCCTTTTCGACAACCGCCAGTCCTTCATAAAAGGACGAAGCACTATCATAGGTGGGAGTGATAACGAAGGTCCCGGATTTATTTATATATCCCCATTTTTTATCTATCTGTACGGCAGCGAGGCCGTCGAATAGCTCCACAGGGTCAACAACGGTTCTGTTTGCCGCATTGGCAGTCCGTGGTGTCTGCCGCTGGACTATCGCAGGCCGCAGGGAGTTAGTGTAATTCCTGTAATATCCGTAACAAAACAGACCAAATGCAATCAATGCAGATGCAATTGCCAATCCGAACGGTATCCGATTCGTTCTCACTGACATCTCCAAATCGTTGTACTTGTCTCACCCATTGATGAAGTTGAGTCCGAATTCTTTGTATAGTTGCTTGTCACCGATGATAGCCTTCGCCTCCTGATGGTGTTTCTGCTCCTATCTGGGTCGCGAGTGCAATTCTTCCATTCAGTGTCCGAGCGTGCGGTCTTTAAGATAGCGGCGCGGAGGATCATCCGCCAGTCCATTCCATTGACTCCCCAGTGCGATAAAAGCGGGAAGGAACGACTAGTATATGGTCTCGATTATTTTCATCTTGTGACAGGGGATACTTTGGGCGACCGATTGAAGATCAAGTGTTGAGGCAGAAACCTGATTGCCTCCAATGGAATCGAGCAAACCGATGTGTCCTTGGGCCCAGCAACCTTACCGTCGAAGTCGTTTGCTTTCGCCAACTCTTTTCCGATGCTATATGGGCCGAAATGGCAAATGGACCCCAAGGGATCACACTGGCGGTACGTGATGTGCTCCTCGATAGGGGTTGGCGCATGAACAATACTTCTACGGCTTCCGACACATCCGGAAGGCCCTTTGTAATTGGGGTAATTCTGTTGGGCATTCGATGACGCTTCCGGTCCACTGTGGCACTGACGGTGGCCTCGTCAATTCGGTGTTCTCTGTTGATCTCTGCTCTACGGGTCCGTGTCCAAAACGGCCTATATTTGGAAGAGGCCAAATCAGTTCACTGATCTAGACCGGAAATTCTCTACCGAATTCCAAGAATACCTTTAACCTTTGGTTCATCCAGGAAAATTGGTCCGTTTGCATGAAAGTCCCACTTTTCCGCAACTAGGAGATCATTCAAGAATATCTTGATGTTGTTTCTCACAACATCTTCAGCAAGGTTCATCGATCCCCCCAATGAGCGGAACATCAGTTTGTACCCAGCTTCATCGAAAGTTAGCAAATCGCGTCGTGCTTCGCCGTCCCACCAAATGAGTACGCTGTGCGGCGGCTCGATCTTGATCACAGACGCAACTTTAGAAAAGAACTCCATCCCATCCTCCATCATACTGAATTGAACCCACAACAAAGGTCTTCCCATTTGAATCCGAAATGGGCCCAGTGAGAACGACCTTCTGGCGGGTTCCTTTCGTTCAGCCTATTCCTGCAAATCGAATCTCCAGTCGGAGGCTGGCTGCTGGTCGAAAATCGTCCATGATGAGCATACCCGAATTGGACGGACGCTTGAAGTCATAGCTGTGGCGACCACGCATCGCAGGCGTACAATTGCACCATCAATCGACCTTCAATGCTTGCCGCATCGGGTGACCTGCCATCGCACTTAAGTCGTGGCTACGCTTCGCCTATGCTTCTTGCCTTCATTTCAGCAGATAGCAAAATCCCTCCGTCTTGGATCACGATTGGCGAGGGCAACACAGTCAGAGAGGAAACACCATGAGTGATACCTGTACTGATACACCCGCTGAGGATGTAAATGAAATGGGTAGTGGCTCGGCGGGCCATTACGCGAACTTCGAACGTTGCTTGTCCGGCTGGCCCGCCTTCGAAGGCGCAGCGACAAGTGCCGAGCCGCATTGGTTTAAGGACCTTCTCTCCCTTTGGCACCCGAGCGGCCATTGCAGCGGTGAGACAGGGATCAGGCTCGCAATCCGCAACGGCTACCTCAACTTCTATCGGCTCGGCCAATCCGTCGCTCGCGTCTCTTGCGTGTCAGGAGAACTCGTCGCTGATGTGCATTACAAATACGTACTGGATGAGCAACTGCCTGGAATGTCTAAATCGCCGTATCTACGTCTGAACTCAGAGGGCGTCTTTTTCAGAGGGAACAGGGTAGCGGCCTATGAAGGCCTCTCCACCCTCCGCCGATGGATTGCTGTTGCCGGGGGTGAGAAATACGCTGGCGACGAGAAGTCGATCGTCGATAAACTCGTCGAGAAGAACGATCACGTCATTGATCTGGAAATGGCGCTCCCCGCGTGGGCTCGCAGCAAGGTGGCCGTTCGGATGGACCTGGTGGCCATCGAAGACGGGGAAGTGGTCTTCTGGGAAGTCAAGACTGTCAACGACGGTCGTATCCGTTGCAATGCTGATTTCCTGGTGGACAAATTCCCTCACGTTCTGGAGCAGCTCTCTCACTACCGTGTCTTTCTTGCTCAAGCTTCGCACGTTGAGTTAGTAGAGCTTGCATACCGAGATACGGCCAAGCTTCTTGTAAAGTTGAGGGCACTAGCTGACGAGATTGGACCCAAGCTGGCGTTGGGGCCCAGCATTATCGCCGCGAGCACGGCTGACAGGCTCGCAGTGGCCCCCTTGGCGGCTCTAGTGGTGGTTGACCGGCCCGCCGACGAGAAGAGGGCCTGGACAAGCTGGAAAGACAAGCATGAAGGCAAGCTGTTAGGCAAAATCCCGATGCGCGTTTTGGAGCACCCAGGGACCTTGATATATGCGGGTGCTCGGTGAACGATGTTCGGCTCACCGTCCATAGGGCGACTAACCAGATCGGCGGCAATTGCGTCGAAATCGCCACCGGCGATCATCGCATTCTCCTGGATGTCGGTCGCCCCTTGGACGCACCGAACAATGCCACCGGATTATTGCCTACAACATTGGGTGTCAAGGCTCCAATGGACGGCGTACTCATATCGCATCCACATCAGGATCACTACGGACTGTTGGAAGAAACACCCCGCGACTGGCCGGTGTTCTGTGGGGAGGCAACCAAGCGATTGATTCAGCTTACCTCCGGAATCTTCGGCAAACCGATTGATCGGGACTTCAGGCTCTGGAAGAGCGGGTCGCCATTCGAGGTGGGGCCGTTCCGGATTACGCCGCACCTGACCGATCACAGCGCCTTTGACGCCTACATGTTGCTGATCGAGGTGGAGGGAAAGCGCCTACTCTACTCGGGAGACTTCCGGACACACGGGCGCAAATCTGTCCTGGTGGAGCGCTTCATGGCTGCGCCGCCTGCGGACATTGATGTGCTCTTAATGGAGGGCACCAACCTGGGCAGCGATAAGTCGTGCGTCACAGAGAGCGATCTGGAGACCGATTTCGAGGCTCTGTTCCGCCAAACCAAGGGACGCGTGTTCGTTACCTGGTCAGCGCAGAACGTGGACCGGACCGTCACGCTCTATCGGGCTTGTCTCAAAGCCGGGCGCACCCTCGTAGTCGATCTCTACACGGCTGAAGTGCTGGAGATGCTGGGTGAGTTCGGCAAGCTGCCTCGACCGGATTGGGCAGGCATCAAGATCGTCGTCACCAGTGCGATGGCGCGGATGTATCGTCGGAAGGGCAATGCAGCGTTCGTGGAGCGCATGGTTCGCTTCGGCATCCCAGCGAAGAAGCTGAGTGCAACTCACGAAAAATGGGTGGTGATGGTCCGCCCATCGCTGATGCGGGACTATGCTAGGAATGGCGTCGAACCGAACGCTGACGACGCCTGGAGCTGGTCCATGTGGCGTGGCTACCTCAAGAATGATGACGGAAGATTAGTTCACAAATGGTTCGATGATGGTGGATCACAAGCCGCTCACCTTCACACCAGCGGCCATGCCTCGCCGGTCGATCTGAGGGCCTTCGCCACCAGGATGCAACCGGCGTTGCTGGTGCCGATCCATGGGGTTGCGTGGGACACTGAAGCCGAAGGGTTCCCCAGTATTCGCCGCCTGACAGACGGCGAATCGATGATGCTGTAACTGATGAGCGATAGGCCGGTCAAGCTGCTGCGCCCCAGGAGACACGGAAGGATGAGCGTTAACCCCGCAACGATCCCAACATTCCTTCTGGCATGTGGGTGGTTCGCGGGCGGGAGGTACGATGCACAGGAAACCAAGAACGTCTCGGGGGTTCAAGAGGGTGCATGCAATGTTCCTGTGCACTCCCGCCGGTCGTTCAGAATACCGGTGTTCCAAAAGGGTCGCGTTGGCTAGGACACTCGATATACTCAAGAGAAAGAAGGCGGGGGAGGAGCAGGTTCATCTCTTCATTAGTTAGATTCGAGCCGCTGCCCTTGCTCCTCAACACTGTAGCTTTGACGCATTTCCTGCTTTCGATCTTGCCGAGTTGTTCTGTCGTTGCGTAAATGAACCGTTCCGTATCATGCGAGGCAGCTATCCCGACAGAAGCATCACCCACATGGAATACGTAGCCCTCAAATTCTTCTTGCCTCGTTGGAATATGCAACCTAGGCAAAGAGTGATCGTGGTGGTCAAGTACCGTAGCATCGGCTTTTATGAGCTTATCTACTGTCTGCTTTACCAATTCTCCCGTATCTCTATCGCGACCGAGCCGGTACAGCGTGAACATCGTTCCGATCTGACGTTCCAGAAGCCGCCCTGGTTGGCGATAAATGCTTGACAAACATTGGGCGTAGTGCGTTCCGTCGTCACTGCTACTGAACGTGCACTCCCAAGGTTCATAGCCAGCGGCTTTTAGAATCGATTTCACTCTTTCCTGAGTCAGCCCTGCGCGAATGCCAAGACGAGTAAGCTCGCGGTCACCTTCAATGTGTGACCACGTTTGAGCAAAAACGCACGGAACAAAGAGTAAAAGGGGTACAAGGACTTTAAACCACCTACTGTGAAAATGGACTTGAGTCACTGCTTAGACAACTCCTTTGTTGCAATTCTTCTGAGCAAAACTAGCCGACCTCCCGAGCACGAAAACGACTCATGCCTGGTGGCCACTGTTCGAATTAACGCGATTGACTGCCAAGAAGAATAGCACAGCTAATCTGCTCGTGGTTAATTTGCTCGTGTGCACTTACAACTCGAAGAGTGCCCGATCAGACGACATTCTTCATCGCTCTTGGTAAAGCCATACGTGGCCACAGGGCGAAGCATGGCTACTCCCAGGAAGACATGATTTCGTTTGGGTTCTCGGCTCGGCACTGGCAACAGATTGAGGCAGGACGGCCAATCACCGTGTCGACGCTCCTGCGAATCTGCGAAGTGTTTAGGGTACCGATGTCCGATCTGGTGCGAGGTTTGGATAAGGGCATCTACCAATCACTGAGTCCCGAGTTTCCTGCTCGAAGAGAGCGTCGGTCGAAGCACTAAGCAGTTGAACTCCCATGGCACGGTGGACGCGAAGTGCGACGGTGTGGAGATGACTGGCTGGACCGGTTCATCGACTTGTTTCCTTAGCGAAGGGGGAACCACTGGTTATTCGTTGCCTTGAGCCACTTCGCGAATATCACTCAGGAACCTGACGATGCGCTCGACAGTGGCGATCGCCCGATGGAGAGACGTTGCACGGCGGGTGAAGTAGTCGATATCGCTATTTGAGAACTGCTTGACCACGAGGTCCCAACCATCGGTGCTGATGTGCCTCAGAGCGTGTGCACGCACCGCCCGTATCTTGTCTTCAGGGCTAGTCCGCTCGGTTGCCGTATCGCCCTTCGAATTGAAGTCGTTCAACGTAACCCTTAGCGCGGTTTCCAGGGCAGTGCGATAAGTAAATCCCCGCCCCAAGACCTCAGGACTTCCCCTCTCGTCAGATTGTGCCCTAATGACCAGGTGAACCCGACCTCTTGTAAGGTGAGCGACCCCCGGATGAAATCCGCGAAGGTTTTCTTGCAACACGCTGAGAGTGAACGCGGATATGTCCATCGTTGATCGAGCCCCTATACTGCGACGTTGAGCACTTCTACGGTTCAGGGTCTGTTAAACCATCGTCCAAGGTCGTGCCAATGTTTTCGACATCGGAAGCTCCATGATCAGAGTGTTGCGACGATTGTGAGGGCGCAGCGAGTTTCGGCTCCAACTCGCGTGCAGCCTCGCAATTATGTACGTTGCTCTCTGGGATGAGATCATTCTCGCTGCGTATTGGGCGATTACAAATTAGACACCAGCCAATGTTAGGTTCGGAATCGTTGATCCAGGCGTTAAACATTTCCTCTAAATCTAGGGGAGCCATGATCGGCACCCAGTCTTCTTCTGTCTGCGGCTCGTTCGCCTGGTCACTGGAAGGATCAGTCGGCGCGTTCAGATGGAGCGGACAGGTGAGAAGCTCAATTGTGCACCCGCTGTGATCGCCGTCCTCCATCGAAGTTCCATGGTCGATGCAGACGCATTCCGTCGGCTGTGAATCATAGTCTCGCATCGCGCTTCCTTCACAATCCCAATAGTGGCCGAGCCCGCAGGCGTGTCTGTGCATGTCTCTTTTCCTCTCTGGCTGCTTACGTTCTCACCGTGGTTCAACACTTCTGGTTGCGTGTGACGGCGATCAGCTTGGAAACTCACGCCGGTGGTATTGCGACGGATCATGACGGTCAGCACTGCTCCTGGATGCCGGGCCGTCGTTGCGAGCAGGTGGCCACTTCCAGGCTAGCCTGTCCGCATTTCCAGAACGACCGGTTCGTGAGCCAGGTCCCCATCGTTACCGAGCAAGGCCGCATTCACAAACGTTGTTCCATCGCTCTGGACGAGGCCGTATGCCCCGTGAATATGCCCGAAGACGTGCAGCCTTGGGGCAATCTTTGTCACAGCAGCCAAAAGCTCCTTGCACCCGCTATGAAACTCCGACCCGGGTGACGAGTCGAGAATGCCAAAAGGCGGACCATGCGTGATCAAAACATGTGTGCCGGGCGGAATCTGAGCATAGGTTTTTTTGCGATCTCCGGGCGATGGTATGCCGAAAGCAACTCCGGAAAGCGGGGTGACAGGTGAGCCCCAAATGCGGAGTCCGTCGATTTCGATACCCTCGTTGATCAATACAGTGGCGTTGCTCAAGAGTGACCGGCGTGATGGGTCAGCTTCCAAGAAGAACTCATGATTTCCGGGTACAAGGATGCGATGGCGATGTGGCTGCTCGCCAAGCCATTTGTTCAGGTCCTCGATGGCACGCAGACTCTTCGAAAACATCGTGAAGTCGCCCGCGTGGATGAGAATATCTCCCGGTGGAACATCCAACTCGCGTTCGAGGCCATGGGTATCCGATAAAAGAACGAGGCGAATGCTGCGCCGATCGCGTACTTTTTGTACATGTTTGGGCTTCATAGTCTCAAACTACGGCGTCAATCCAGAAGTGTGGGATCAGGTGGGCCGTGGTTTCTGCTCTCTACCGGATCAGGCATTGTACCCCTCAGCGTTTCAGCTTCGCGTACTGCTGATCAGTCAGGCTCAAGAACACTCCGCCCCTTCCCATAGCGATTCCCTGCTCCAGCATCAGGCGACTTTCCTGATCCTTGAAGCCTCCGCCACGCTCCACCAGTTCGATGATCTTGCCGGGTGACTTGAAGACCAACTTCCTGGGCAGGGCTGTTTGCAGGTCTGCTTCGAGGAACTGACAATGCCACCCATGCCGATCTTGAAATGACATATAAACCCGGTGATCACCTTCGCTGGCCATGCAAGGAGTATAGGAGAATAAAGGGCGAATATTATCCACAGGTGCAACTTCTCGTAGCACTCCCAGCGTGTATACAACTGCGCAGTGCACTCTGAGCCATTGGGGTCTTCCGCGCCTGCGCTCGTAGTGCCCATTACTGGCGGCTCCGCGCAACGTCAAGCTGCTTATCCAGGTAATCGGACCAGTCCTGCATCATTTTGGCGCGTGGCTCAAGGTACTTGGCATAGTCGTATGCCGCACTCACCTTATTGCGCTTGAGGTGCGCGAGCTGCGTCTCGATATGGGCATCGTCGTAACCCATCTCGTGGAGGATGGTGGACGCAACGCCGCGAAAACCGTGCCCAGTCATTTCCCCGCGATAGCCCATACGCTTCAAGGCTCCGGAGATCGCCCCGGTTGACATGTGCTCGTTGCGCTCCCAGTCCCCAGGGAAGACATGCTCCTCGTTGCGAGTCATTGCTTTGATCCTGCGCAACTCCGCGATCACCTGCCTGGACAGCGGCACGATGTGCGGGCTCGGCTTCTTCATCCGCTCTGGCGGTATCTCCCACCGCGCACCGTCGAAGTCGATCTCGACCCACGGTGTCAGAGTCAGTTCCGTCGTGCGCAGGAACGTGTGGGCCATAATCCGCATCGCCGCCTTGGTTAATTCCCTTCCCGTGTACATCTCAATATCAATCAGGAGCTGGGGCAGATCGCGCTGGTGGACGCGTGGATGATTCTGGACCTCAATGCGGCGGAAGATGTCCGATGGCCTGATGTCCATCGCCGGGTTGCGTCGTGCATAGCCATGGGCGATCCCGAACCTGAATACCTGCCCGATGGTGCGCAGGGCCTTGCGGGCCAGCTCGTTGGCGCCCCGGGCCTCGATCGCCTTGACGACGGCGACTACGTCGGGCGCTTCGATCTCGGTCACGGGTCGGGCACCCAAGTACGGCATGACATCGGCGGCCAGGCGGCTCTCCATCTGCTTTACGTAGTCTGGGTCGTTGTTTGCTGACCAGGTTTTGAACCACTCCTGCTGGACGACGCCGAAACTGTTCGCCGGATACTCGATCTGCAGGTTGGGAGCGTCTGTCGCGGGGGGAGACGGGACGCGCAGTATCTGCTTTTGTTCGATAGTGGCCGGATCGGAACCGTCAGCCAGGACGCGGCGGAGACGTTGATGCTTGTCCCGTGCCTCGCTCAGTGACAACGATGGGTACTCGCCCAGGGACAGGAGCCGCTCCCGCCTGTCGATGTAGTACTTCCAGCGCCAATATTTGCCGCCAGCGGGAGTAACGTATAGGTACAACCCATGGCCGTCTGTGAGTTTATATGCCTTGTCCTTCGCTTTCGCCTTTGCGATCTTTACATCCTGCAGTTTCGAACCCGCCATCAGAGCCTAACCTCTATGCCGAGATTGTACCCCGTTTGTACCCCGTTTCGCTCAGGCTAGGGCTGGAGACGGCTGGATAGGTCTGGACGGCTAATTTTGTAAGTTATTGATTTTTATGGCTGTTTTGGATACGCCTGGACGTGTGTAGACATAATTTGGCTCCTCAGGTAGGACTCGAACCTACAACCCTTCGGTTAACAGCCCGTCTGTAAGGCCCAGCGCGCTTGTGTTTTCAATGACTTAAGCGGAGCGGAA
>Ga0302189_10000943_pt1 | contig 25353 bp, 27 predicted proteins | sample II_Bog_E2_2_FD_194551 | JGI IMG/M metagenome (GOLD analysis project Ga0302189, IMG submission 194551) | Peat permafrost microbial communities from Stordalen Mire near Abisko, Sweden - II_Bog_E2_2 | ecosystem: Environmental > Terrestrial > Soil > Wetlands > Peat | place: Sweden: Abisko...
GTACTGGCCGCTGTCAATAAAGGCCACGGCCTTGCGAAGCAGCGCGAGCATCTCCTTGTCGCTTGGCAGGTCTTCCATGCGCGTCAGCCGCCCCAGCGAACCCATGGCGTCAGGCTTCAGCACTTTCGCTTCGCGCAGCACGGCAGAAATTTCCTCGCCCCAGAAGCCGAAGCTGCAATGCTCCTTGAAGGCCGACATGTTGCCCAGAATGACGCCTTTGTACTCGAAGAAGGGCCGGCTCCATTTGATCGCTTCCACAACGCCAGGACAAGCCTTGTGGACCAGTTCGCGCAGGTGATTGAGAATGGGTTGCGCGAAGGGCTGGGACTTGGCAATGTAGGCGTCGATTCGGGGATCGAAGGCGTCGGCTTGGCTCACGTTTCTCTCCTGAGAGTTTGAGGATTCAACAGAATAGTGTAACGGCGGTTGTGGAATTTGAGAATGCAAAACAGATACAATCGCCAGCGATATGGATATCAAGTCAGTAATCGAGACTGGGAACGCCGATGCGCTCCGGAACCTTCTCGCGGACGATCCCTCCCGTGCCAATGCGCTCATTCGCTGGGGCGAGAACGACCGGATTCAAACCCATCCGCTCCACTACGTTTCCGACATGCTCTTCCAAAACATCCTGGAAAAGGGCAGGGGGTTGCCAATCGTCGAAGCCCTCATTCAGGCCGGCGCGGATGTGGATTTTCAACCGAAAGAGAATCTGGACACCCCGCTCATCGGAGCCGCGAGCCTCTCCGCGGAAGACGTCGGACTTCGGCTGCTGGATGCCGGCGCAAACGCCCAGCTCCGCGGAATCTTCGGAGAAACGGCTCTTCACTGGGCGGCGATGCTTGGCGAAGATCGTCTCGTGGGCAGGCTCATCGAGTGCTCCGATCTGAACCTCAAGGACGAAAAATACAACTCACCGCCCTTGGGTTGGGCAATATACGGCTGCTTCAACCCTCCCAAGGGAGACCAGGGGAGACAGCGTCAAGTGGCAGCACTGTTGGTCGCCGCCGGAGCGAGAGTTGAGCCGGAATGGCTGGAATCCGTGCAGGTGCTAGCCGACCCGGCGATGCTTGCCGCCCTGCATGTCAACACGGCCTAAGAGCGGCCAGTCAACGCCCTTCTCACAGTGTCAGCAGCCTTTTTTGCATCGCGCCATAATAGCCGCGTGCAGCCGCTCCCGCAGCCCGGCCGGCAAATCGTAAATCTCGTGCGACCTATAAATTTCAATAGTCTTCCGCGTGGTGCTCAGCGTAACCTCGCAGTGGTCGCAGCCGCGAAGGTGCTGTTGCAGCTCGGCTCGCGTCTCGGGGGTCACCGAGTCGTCGATCAAATCGTCGAGCAAAGCCAGAAACTGGGTGCAGGTCACTTTTCAACTCCCGCTTCTTTGGGAACTTTGGGAACCTTTTTCTTGCGGAAGTACCGGCTTAGCCGTTCGCGCAGTTGCAGCCTTGCGCGCAGCAGGCGCGACTTTACAGCCGGAATGCTCAATCCCAGCGTCTCCGCCGTCTCTTCCGTTGAAAGTCCTTCCACATCGCGCAGCACAAACACGATGCGAAATCCCGGGGGCAGTCCCTGTATGGTCTTGCGCAATATCTCCGCCAGCTCCGCCTGCCCGTAGTTCTGTTCCGGGTCGGGAGCCCAGTCGGCCAAATCGCGCGGGACGCTGCCTTCCTCGGTCTCCACGTCCTCGTCGATCGAGACCATTCTCCCCGTGCGCCGCTTGCGCAGCCGCATCAGGCTTTCGTTCACTGCGATTCGAACCAACCATGTGTAAAACTTCGAATTCCCCTGAAACTGGTCCAGCTTCTCATACGCCTTCAGGAAAGCGTCCTGCATCACGTCCTCGGCATCCTCCCGGTTTTGCGTAATGTGCTGCGCAATCCTGAAGATCTGCCGATCGTACTTGCGCACCAACGCATCGTACGCCGAGACATCGCCGCCGCGTACCCTCTCTACCAGGGCTACGTCGGGGTGCGGCTCGAGTTCTCCTGCAATAGGTTGGATGGTCGACATGGGAGTTGGTTGCGAGAATTCCTTCGTGCCCGTGTGGGTTGGAAGCAAGAAGTCCGTTGAAGCTCCAGTTTACCGGATCAACCCACCCACGGCCAAACGCCCGCATTTGCGCGGAATCCGGCGAACCTCGCGAAGCTCCAGGCAAGGAACTGCTTTCAAGGGGCACGACTTCACAGGCTGCGGAAAAACTCCTCGTGCGCAACCTTCAGACGCCTTGCAACAAGGGCACGACTTCAATCGGGCCAATAAGGCCAATTAAATGAGTAGGGCTTCAGCCCCAGCGGGCTGTTCTTCGGAACCTAAACTTGAAATCAGGCTTTTCCGCTACCTCTAATTCCCGATGTTTTCCGGCGGCTTTCGGCACGACTGAAGTCGAGCCCTGATACAAAGCCACTGCAAATTGCACAGAAAAAGCGTTTTTCCGCAGCCTGTGAGGTCGTGCCCTGATACAAGGCGGGTTATTGAAACATGTTCAACCCTCTTTGTTACCATAAGACGTTCTCCATCGAGGTGCTTCCGTTGTCCGATTTCCCGCCTGTCCCGCTCACGCTTGAAGGCTCCAGCCTGCTGCACCAGTTTTTTCGCTTCGATTGGAAAGCCTGGCGCGCCACTCCCTTCGCCGACCGCGACCGAATCGCGGCGCAAGCCGTTGCAGCGCTCAAGGCGCTCGAATATGGCGACACGGGCGGTACGGAGTCCAACGCACCGGTTCGGACAGCGCTTTTCTCGGAACTCGGCCACAAAGGCGACCTGATCCTGATCCACTTCCGCGACTCGTTTGAAGCACTGAATCAGGTTGAACTTTCGCTGGCCCAGACTGAACTTTACGACTATCTCTCGCCGTCCCATTCTTACGTTTCGGTTGTCGAACTCGGCCTCTACGAATCGACTCGCAAAACCTACGAAGCCGCCGCCGCCAAGGGATTTGAACCGCACTCGGCCGAATGGAACGCCGAAATCGCCGCATCGCTCAAGCGCGGCTCCGACGCCATGGCGCCGCGTCTCTTCCCTGCTGTCCCCGAGTCCAAATACATGTGCTTCTACCCGATGGACCGGAAGCGCGGCGAACAGGTGAACTGGTACACGGTGCCGTTTGCCGAGCGCCAGCGCATGATGCATTTGCACGGCATGATCGGCCGCCGCTACGCCGACCAGGTGAGGCAGATCATCTCCGGATCGATCGGCATGGATGACTGGGAGTGGGGCGTCGACCTGTTCGCGGAAGATCCGGTGGTGTTCAAGAAGCTGATCTACGAGATGCGATTCGATGAAGTGAGCGCCGTCTACGCACTGTTTGGCCAGTTCTACCTTGGCGTGCGGCTGCCGTTCGATGGACTGCACGGCTGGCTCGACGGGAAACTGCCGGGTCACGAATCGTGAGCAACTGAGGTTGATACACTCAGCCGGTGGGCGGATTGATTGTGAATGCGGACGATTTCGGCTTGACCTCGGGGGTAAACCGGGCGATTGCGGAGTTGCACGCTGAAGGGGTTCTCACTTCCGCCACGCTGATGGCGCGAGCCGCCCGCACGGATGAAGCCGTTGCCATAGCGCTCGCGACGCCTACGCTTGGCGTTGGCTGCCATGTGGTTCTGGTGGACGGCGAACCGGCGCTTTCGGCGCGATGCGACATTCCGAATCTGGCCAACGCAAGAAGCGGGCGGTTTCGGTCCTCGCTGCCCGGCTTTCTTGCCTGGCTCTTCGACGATTCACAACGCCGCGGGCAAGGCGATCCGACCGCTGGACGCGAGATTGAGGCTGAAACGGCGGCGCAGATTGCGCTGCTCCAGCACCGAGGGCGGGGGCTGCGCCTGACGCACATTGACACGCACAAGCATACGCACATGTTTCCCGCCGTGCTGCGCCCGGTGCTGCGGGCAGCCAAGGCGGCTGGAATTTTTGCGGTGCGGAATCCCTTTGAGCCTGCGTGGAGCATACGCGCTACTTCGGGGGCTCCGTGGCTTCGCCGCGCGGAAGTGAGCCTGTTGCGGCGTGTGTTTGAGCCTGAATTCCGGCGCATTGTGGCGGAAGAAGGCTGCAAGACGACCGACGGCGCCATGGGCGTGCTGGCGACTGGAACCCTGGATTCGGCGACCGTCAATTCCCTTCTGCGGCAAATGCCTCCGGGAACATGGGAGCTGGTAACGCATCCCGGCTACAACGACGCGGGCCTGGCGGAGGTGAAGACCCGGCTCAGGGATTCGCGTGAGGCGGAACTGGAGGCGCTGAAAGGATTGCGGCTGTTTCGGAATCTCAAACTGAACTCGTTTGCTCAGTTGTAGGATGGTTCCAGGACCTCTCATTGAATTTCGAAGCCAGATGATTTCAGTTAGTTTTTGCAGCAAGCGCATCTTCAGGGGGTGCGGGGCCGTCCAAGGCTATGGATCGTAGAAAAAGTTGTAACAGAGTTGGATCGGACTTCAGAGACTGAGAAGGTTTTATGCGCATCGGCATTACCTGTTATCCCACTTACGGCGGCTCGGGGGTGGTGGCCACCGAGTTGGGAATCGAACTGGCGGCGTTAGGCCACGAGGTACACTTCATCTCGTATTCGCAGCCGTTTCGACTGAGCGGGCGGGACACGGGGATCTACTATCACGAAGTTCCGGTATCCAGCTATCCGCTGTTCGAATTCCCGCCGTACGATCTGGCGCTGGCCTCGCGAATGGCGGAGGTTGCCGAGTACTGCGCACTTGACCTGCTGCATGTGCATTACGCCATACCGCACTCCGTAAGCGCGCTGCTGGCTCGCCAGATTCTGGCTTCCAAGGGCCGCCGCCTGCCCTTCGTGACCACGCTGCACGGCACCGACATCACGCTGGTGGGACTGGACCGGAGCTACCTTCCCATCACCCGTTACGCCATTCAGGAGAGCGACGGCGTTACCAGCATCTCTGACTATCTAAAGACAAAAACGGTCGAGGACTTCGGCGTTACGCGAGGCATCGAGGTGGTGGAGAACTTCGTGAATTGCGATACGTACACCCCCATCACAGATGAGGCAACGCGCGCGGCTGCGAGACTACGGCTGGCGGCTCCGGACGAGGCGATCCTGATGCATCTCTCCAACTTCAGGCCCGTCAAGCGGGTGGTGGACGTGGTGAGGATCTTTGCGCAAGTGGTGCGGGAGGTTCCGGCGCAGCTTGTGCTTGTGGGCGATGGACCGGACCGGTCGGCTGCCGAGTGGCTGGCGCACGACTTGGGAATTCATGGCAAGGTTCACTTTATGGGCAAACTGGAGCGGGTCAACGAGCTGCTTCCGCTGGCGGACCTGCTGCTGATGCCAAGCGAACTGGAGTCGTTTGGGCTGGCCGCGCTGGAGGCCATGGCGTGCAAGGTTCCCTCGATTGCAACGCGGGTTGGCGGGGTTCCGGAGTTGATTGACGATGGCGTGACGGGGCTGCTGTATGCGGTGGGGGATATAGAAGGCATGGCGTCGGGAGTGCTGGCGCTGCTGAACGACCGGACCCGGTTGAACGCCATGCGGGACGCGGGACGGAAGACGGCTCAGACGCGATTCTGCTCGACTCTCGTGGTGCCGCATTATGTGCGGTATTACGAAGAGGTGCTGGGTAAGGAGTAAGGGACCGCCAAGCAGTCTTTGGTTGCTCGCATTAACGGCGACACAGTTTGGGAAGCCAAAGACGGAATCGTCCAGCCACAAAATGGAGCTAACTCCGGGGTATAACTCGTTTGCTAACTCACGAGTTAATCAAAAGGCTAACACAATAGTAGGGGCACGGCGGGGCCTTCGATCAGCGGCTTCACCACCGGGATCTCGGTCTTGACATAGGAGATCTTGCCGGCATTGACTTCTTCCTGGGCGATGCGGCATGCCTTGGTGGACTGCGTATGGATCAATGCGCGGGAGCCGCTCTGCAACTGACGGGCGCGGCGGGCGGCCACCAGAACCTTGCGGTAGTTCGAATCGAATTTGGTCTCAATCGTCATCGGGATTCTCCTCATCGTCAGTGGAGTCTTCCTCATCGGAATCCTCGTTGAAGTTCAATTGTTGCTGGCCTGTGGAACCGAAGATTCCAAAAGCCTCCAACACCGGTTTCAGCCGCTCATGCGAGTTGCTTTGCAGGCAAGCCGCGGCCACTTCCAACACCCTGCGCGAACGATACGCGATCACTTCGCCATTCCGATAAAAACGCTCGGTCAGCACAATGGCCTCCAACTGCGCCACTGCGCGATCGAGAATATCGTTTACCAGAATATAACCGTACTCGCGATAATTCTCAATCTCCTTGCTGGCCGCGTTCAAGCGCCGATAGACCTCCTCCTCGTTGACAACCCCCTCGGCGCGGCTGCGATTGCGAAGACGCGTGCGCAGCACCCTGGGGTTGGGAGGCATTACGAAGATGCTCACGGCCTCAGGCATTTTGGCGCGAACCTGGGCAGCTCCCTGTACGTCGATGTCGAGCAGCAAGTCGTGTCCGGCAGAGCGCGCTTCGTTGAGGGAGTGGCGCGCGGTTCCGTAGAAGTTGCCGAAGACCTCGGCGTGCTCGAGGAAGACGCCCTCGTCGAGCATGCGCTGGAAGTTTTCCTTGGTGGTGAAGTAGTACTCGCGCCCGTGTTCCTCAGAGCCGCGCGGAGCACGGGTGGTCCACGAGATGGCGAACTCCACGCCGCCTACCTGCTTGCGCAGTTCGCTCACCAGGGTACTTTTGCCCGAACCGGAAGGCGCCGAAATGATGAATAGAATTCCTGCCACTTGCGATTGTCCTCGATACGGTTGCGCCGACGATCTATTCGACGTTTTGAATTTGTTCGCGGGCCTTCTCAATTTCAGATTTCATGGCCAGCCCGAGTTCGGTTATGCGGGTTCCCTTGCCGCCCAGGCCGCCCGTTTTTGAAACCAGGGTATTGGCCTCGCGGTTCATTTCCTGGAGCAGAAAGTCCAGCTTCTTGCCAACTTCGCCGCCTGCGGCGAGAAGCTCGCGGAAATGGCCAATGTGCGTGGTCATGCGGGCCAGCTCCTCGGAAATATCGCTTCGTTCCACAATGACGGCAACTTCCTCGAGCAGCCGCTGGCGGTTGAAATCCGGGCCGGTGGCCGCGAGCAGGCGCTGTGTCAGGCGATCCTGGGCGCGCTGTTCGATCTCGGGGCGCAGCGCCGCGACGGTGTCGGTCGCTTCAGCCAGGCGGTCCAGAGTGGCGTGGAGTATTGCTTCCAGCGCTTCGCCTTCGCGGGCGCGCATGGTTTTCAACTGTTCGAGCAGCGGACCAATCTGCCGCTGAGCGCTGGCTGCCAGGAGTTCCAGATCTTCATCGCCACGATTGTCGTTTTGCAGAGCGCCGGGCAGCCGCAGGATTGCATTCAGGTCAGGCTCGCCGTTAAGGCCGAACTCATCGCGAGCGGCGGTGAAGGCGGCAACGTAGCCGCCGACGAGTTCGCGATTGTACCCCGCCTTCTGCGCGCCGCGTTCTGTGCGGTCAACGGAAAGCGTTAGGTCGACGTGACCCCGGACAAGATTCTCCTTGAGTACTTTGCGCATATCCATCTCCAAGGCATCCAGGCCGGACGGAAGGCGCAATTGGACGTCGAGGAAGCGATGATTCACGCTTTTCACGCTGAGCGTATAACTCAGCGAATCGTTTACGCGAACTTGAACCCGCGCATATCCGGTCATCGAATAAATGGGCATACTTGCTATTCCTGTGGCCCGTTGGCCAAAGCAGCCGCGAACAGGGTGGCTAACTCGCGCGGGCCGGGGTTGTCTACTGGCAAAGGTTCGGGTACATCCATGAATTGCAGTTGATAGAGGCGCTGGTAGGTGGGCGAGGAGGTTAATAACTCCTCATGGGAGCCGATGGCGGTGATGCGGCCATCTTCGAGCACGGCGATGCGGTTGGCGCGGCGGATGGTGGATAAGCGATGGGCAATCACCAGTACGGTGCGGCCCTGCATGAGGTTGGCCAGCGCGGCCTGCACCAGCGATTCGCTCTCGGCGTCGAGCGCCGACGTCGCTTCGTCGAGAATCAGAATTGGCGCATCCTTGAGAATGGCGCGGGCAATGGCCATGCGCTGGCGTTCGCCGCCGGAGAGCCGGAAGCCTTTTTCGCCGATTACGGTGTCGTAGCCATGCGGCAATCCGAGGATGAAGTCGTGCGCCAAGGCATTCCGCGCGGCTTTGACCACGAGGTCGAGATTCACATCCGGCTGGCCATAGGCAATGTTGTTGCGCACCGTGTCGTTGAAGAGGATGGTCTCCTGCGTAACCTGGGCAACCTGACGGCGAAGCGAGCCGAGCGTGCAATCGCGCAGGTCAACGGAGTCGATGAGGATGCGGCCCGAGGCTACATCGAAGAAGCGCGGAATTAGGTTGACGAGGGTGGACTTGCCGGCTCCGCTGGGTCCAACGAGCGCCAGCACCTCGCCGGCTTTGACCTCAAGGTCCACGTTGTGCAGAATCTGATGCTCGCCTTTCTCCGTCGAGTAGGAGAAGCCGACATCCTGAAACTCGATGGAGCGGGCGAAACCCTTCAATGCGATCGCATGGTGCCCCTCCTTCACGTCGTCCTCCGCGTCAAAGAAGGCGAAGATGGAGGAGGATGCGCCCATGGCCTGCTGGAAGCTGTTGTAGAAATATGCAAACTTGCGAACCGGATCGTAGAGCTTGAAAAGCGCGATGATGAACGCGCCGAAGATGCCGATGGTCATGTGGCCATTTTTGATCTCGCTTCGGCCCACTAACAGCAGCAGAGCTATGGCCACCGCGCCAATGGTGTCCATGAGCGGCGAACTGATGGACTGGATGCGCACGCTCCGCAGGTTGGCGCGGAACAGGCGGCGCGCGGCTTTCTTGAAACGCAGAATCTCCCACAACTCAGTGTTGAAGGCTTTGACGATCCGGTTCCCGGTAACAGTCTCGTGCAGAATGTTCTGAATTTCGGCCAGCTTGTCCTGACCGGTACGGGTTCGGGTGCGCACCTCCCTGCCGATTTTTCGGGCCGATATAACGACAACGGGAACAAACAGCAGCAGCGCCCAACTGAGATTTCCTCCCAGGTAAATAACCAGCGCGAGGCCGCCGAGAAAGGTGAAGAACTGCTGCAGGAACTCGCCGATGACGGAACTGACAGCATTCTGCACGCGATCCACATCGTTGATGAGCGTGGAGAGGATGGAGCCGGTGGAGTGCTTGTGGAAGAAGCTCGACGAGCGGCGCAGCGTTGCCTCGTAGAGATGGTTGCGCATGTCGGTGATGAGACCGAAGCCTGCATAGTTGACCAGGTAGGTTCCGGCGTAATCGCAGATGCCCTTTATGGCGGTCGATGCAATCAGGGCGAAGGCGACCACATTCCATGCGTTGTGCAGGTGCAGGTGCGCGAACATAACCTGCTTGAGGTCAAGGTACCAGGGCGCATTGATGCTGCCGGCTGGATTTGCGGGGACACTCCGCTGACCGGGCTGAAGCACGTCGTCGAAGATGGGGACAAAGAGGAGGGTGCGGAAGTTATCGAGCAGTCCCACCAGCGCCAGCAAAAACACTCCGGGGATCCACTGATACCAGTAGGGAACCCCGTAGCGCAGCAGGCGGAGGAAGTTCTTCATGCCGGCTGGCCCGCCTGCCGGCCGCGTGACCCTTGGGCGAGCCACTGGCGTGAGGTGAAAATCTCCATCCCCGTATTGTATCCGGCTCTACTTGCCCGCGCCCCTGGCTATCAGGCTCGTGGTGGAGAATCCATCGACGAGGGGGATGAATTTTACCTGGCCGCCCCAGGAGAGCACTTCGCGCGCGCCAACCGTGGTTTCGAGGTGGTAGTCGCCGCCCTTCACAATGACATCGGGATGGATAGCCAGAACAGTTTCCAGCGGCGTCGTTTCGTCGAAGACCACAACGGCATCGACAGTGCCGAGGGCGGCAAGGACGCGAGCCCGGTCGCGCTCGCCAACAATGGGCCGGTTGGGGCCCTTTACCGCACGCGTCGAGGCATCGCTGTTGATGGCCACAATGAGCCGGTCGCCAAAGCGCCGGGCCTGTTCCAGTAAAGTAATGTGGCCAATGTGCAGCAGGTCGAAGCAGCCGTTGGTAAAGACGACGCGCTCGCCCCTGCTTTTCCACTGCGAGACGCGAGTAACCAGCTCGGAACGACCGATCACCTTGTCTTCGGCGTGGTGGGCAACCTCCGAGTCAAGAGCAGCCAGCAGTTCGTATCGCTCCACCGGCACAGTGCCTACCTTGGCCACTACTATACCGGCGGCCACATTGGCGAGCTGGATGGCAATTTCCGGGTTAAGCCCGGAAGCCATCGACAGAGCCAGGACAGCAATCACCGTGTCGCCTGCTCCGGAGACATCGAAGACCTGCCGGGCCAATGCTGGAGCAATGAATCTGTAACCCGGCCGCAGCAGGGCAATGCCCTTGTCGCTGAGCGTTGCAACAAGAAACTCAACATCGAGCGCGGGGATTATGGCCTCGGCCGCGTCGAGAACAGACTTCAGATCGCGAGTATCGACATGCGCGGCGGCAGCCAACTCATCCAGGTTTGGACATACGGTGGTGGCGCCGCGGTAGCGTGAAAAATCGGCGCTCTTCGGGTCAACCAGGACCGGAATTCCAAGGCTTCGGGCGCGCTGGATCAACGCCTGGCAGACCTGTGGCGTAAGCACACCCTTGGCGTAGTCGGAAAGCACCAGCGCATGGCTGCCCGGCAGTTCCGCGAACACACACTCAATCAGACGGTGATAGTCGCCCTGTGGCCGGGGGTCCGTGCGCTCGCTGTCAAGGCGCAGCATCTGCTGACGTCCGCCCAGGATGCGCTGCTTGGTGATGGTGGGAAATCCCTCTGAGAGAACAAAATGGGGCGAGATTCCATTTGAATTGAGACTCTCGGACAGGAAAGCTTCGCTTTCGTCGCCGCCGGTAAAACCGATCACCGTGGTTTGCGCACCAAGACGCGACAGATTCATGGCCACGTTCGCCGCTCCACCTGGCTGCTGGCTCTGGTGGGTGGCGCGCACCACCGGCACCGGCGCCTCAGGGGAAATGCGCCCCACTTCTCCCCAGATGTATTTGTCGAGCATGATGTCGCCCACCACCAGCAAGCGCTTTGTGGGCCATTTGTGCTCGATCGCCTGAATTACTTCGTCCGGATGTTCAATCACCGGGGACCTCTGTCGGAATCGCGGCAGCAGGTTGGCAGGCCTCGGACGCCCCAACCACCCCTGCGCAAATGGAAACACGCACGCCTATTGTTATCATAGTGGGGTGGTCAACTCCGCAAGCACAGCTTTATCCTCAGTTCCGTCAACGGTTTTCCTCGATCGCGACGGCGTGGTGAACGAGAAGATGCCGGAGGGTCGATATGTGACTTCATGGAGCGAGTTTCATCCGCTTCCCGGCGTCGCCCAGGCCATTGGCCGGCTCAACGATGCGGGGATTCGGGTGGTGGTGGTATCCAATCAGCGCGGCATCGCTCTGGGACTCTATACCGCCGCGGATGTGGAGGCCATTCAGAGCGAGTTTCAGAGCTATCTGAAGACTCGCGGCGCGCATGTGGATGGCTTCTACTTTTGCCCGCACGAGAAGGATCGATGCAGCTGCCGAAAGCCATTAAGCGGCTTGTTTGAGCAGGCCCTGAAGGAGTTCCCGCAAATCAGAGCGGAGACCAGCGCGATGATTGGCGATTCGTGGTCCGATATTGAGTTTGGCAGGCGGCTGGGAATGCGCACGGTGTTTCTTGAAGGCGACGCCGATGTTCAGAAGTCGGGGGCGGAAGCGGCGAGGGAGTTGGCGGACCTGAGGTTCCCGTCCCTAATTGATGCGGTGGATGAGCTGCTGAAAAACCTGACGCCCGATGGCGCTGAGAGACAGCCCCGCGATGATTCGGCGGCCCGAACACCAAGGTACTGAAGGCACACAGGATATCTGGAAAGCGGGTGGTCCTTGTGGTACGCTACTGACGGGAAGCCCCGTTTTTTGACGGCCCGCTGAGACGCTGCATTTTGTACCTGCTCTGTGAATCGGTTCTTCCCTTTCGCCGGCTTTTTGCTTGCTTTCCCAACGACCACTCAGCCCGTTCTTGCAAGAGGAGTACCAATGAGCGACACCATTGTTTGCCTGGCGGCCGACCACAACGGCGTGGAGCTTAAGGCCAAAATCAAAGCTTCCCTGGTGGAAGCGGGGTACCGCTGCCTTGATCTTGGCCCGTATACGTCGGGAACTTCGGTGGATTACATCGACTACGCGCAGTTGGTTGGCACCCTGGTCCAAAATGGAGACTGCGACCGAGGGATTCTGATGTGCGGCACGGGCATCGGCATGAGCATTTCCGCCAACAAGCTTCCCAAGGTTCGCGCAGCCGTGGTGCATAACTACGAGAGCGCCGGCAAATGCCGCGAGCATAACGACGCCAATGTTTTGTGCCTTGGGGCGTGGATTCTCAGCGACGAGGAAAATGTCGAGATCAGCCACATTTGGCTGAATGAGAAATTCGGCGAGCGCAGGCACGTGCGCCGGGTGGAGCGGATTGCGCCGGATCCGCGCGGCAAGGTGGTATTTACCAACGGCATCTTCGATATCCTTCACCAGGGGCATCTCGATCTTCTGAAGTGGTCGCGCAATCTGGGCGACCGGCTTGTTGTGGGCATCAATTCCGACGCATCCGCGCGCGCCCTCAAAGGGGAAGGTCGCCCGATAAACTCGCAGGACAATCGCCGCGCTGTGCTGCAGTCCCTCCGCTTCGTGGACGAAGTGGTTATCTTCGATGAGCCAAAACCTACCGAGTTGATTTCCATCCTGAAGCCGGCAATTGTTGTGAAGGGCGGCGAATGGCTGGCCCAGGAAGTGCGCGTTCAGGACGCAATTCCCGAGGATGTCGAGATCAAGATCTTCCCCATTGTGAAGGGCTACTCGTCAACCACAATCATCAGCAAGATCAAAGGCGGAGAATCGTCCCTGCCGGCGGTTGGACCGGCAACGCGTATAGCTTAGCGAACAGAAGGTTTTAGAACCGCGCACCAAACAGGAAAGCCATTTGACTGACTTGGAAGGAATTGTGAACCGATTTGCGTCCGCCAGGGTTTTGCTGCTGGGGGATACGATTCTGGATATCTATACCTATGGCACGGCGATGGGACTTTCCGCCGAGACTCCGACCATTGTGGCGCGCCGCAAGGAAGTTAAGCATTCATTGGGCGGCGCTGCGCTGGTGTGCAGAAACCTGCTTGAACTGGGAGCCGCGGTTGACTTCGTGACGCTGGTCGGCGGCGACGAGGAAGCGGCTCACGTCCGCGGGTTTGCTTCGCCCAAGCTGAAGATGCACGCTGTCTCCGACCCCGGACGACCCACAACCGTCAAGCATCGTTTTTGGGTGGATGGTTATAAGCTGTTCCAACTGGACCAGCGGGACGACAAGGCTGTTTCAGAGGCGATCGGCAATGAGGTTCTTGCCCAGGTGGAGCAAGCTCTTCCGGAGACGGATATTGTGGTGATCTCCGATTATCGACACGGGCTGCTTTCGCCTCAGGTGGTGGCCGATTTGCTGCCAAAACTGCATGCGGCCGGCAAGCCCGTGTATGTGGATTCGCAGGTTTCGCAAACCGCGGCCAATCACAAGCTGTACCGTGGTGGCTGTGTGATTTGCCTCAATCTGAAAGAGGCGCGCTGCATCGATCCGGCGTTCACTCCAGAACGGACAGCCGTAGCATTTGCCACGCTGAACCGCGAACTGGACACAGACCGGATCGTGGTGAAGCTCGGGGAAGACGGCGCAATGTTTCAAAACGGCTCGCAAGTGACGCACGCCCCAGCCAACAAGGTCTCGGTAGTCGATACGACCGGAGCGGGAGACGCGTTCTTATCCGCATTTTGCCTGGCCGGTATAGCGAACCCCGAAGGCGCGTTGCGGCTCGCGAACCGATGGGCGGGTCTGTCGGTACAGATTCACGGAACCATTCCCCCGAACAAATCCGATTTGATGAACGCGATAAAGGAGTCTTGAAATGGCGTATGGATTGACGCTGGAACAGGTGCGGCAGATCAACCGGCCTGCAGCCCACCACAAGCATTGGGGTAGCATCGCCTCCCTGACCGAGATGGCGGAATATGCCATGTATCGCATGGATATCGGCGCCGGGGGCGCGCAGCAACTGCATTTTTTTCCCAGCGGATATCAGGCCTTTGTCGAGGCGGGCGAGGTGGTTGTGCGCAGTCTCGACGACACAGGCGCATCACATGCCGGAGTGGTAAGCGCAGGCAAGCTGCTGGCGCTTCCGCGTTTTTTTGTTCATGCATTCTCCAGCTCGCAAGGCGCAACGATTTATCTGTTCGGACCACGCACCGCCGATCCGCTGCAGGCCTTCTATGCCGAGACGGAAGAAGCTGCCAAGTCGGCGGCGAGCGTGCTGAATGCGAGTGAATTGCCGCGTGTGGGCCAGCCGACGGCCGATGTGCGCGAGAAGTACTGGGGGCGGATCGAAACCATCCTCAGCGAGGACGTTGCGGCCAAGCGTATTTTTGTGCAGAAGGGCGGCCGCGGCAGCCTGGAGTTTCACGTCGAGAAGCGCGAGACTTACTACATCCATTCCGGGCTGGTGAAGGTGGGGCTGCGCATTGGACGCGCGGAAAACCACAGCATTGTGATGAAGCCGGGCGAGAGCTACGACGTGCGGCCCGGCGTGATGCACTTGCGCGAAGGACTGGAAGACACGGTTATTATCGAAGTCTCGACGCGCGACTCGGATTCAGATTCCTACCTGGTGGAAGACGGCCAGACCTATCGCCATATCGATGTCGATTCCCAACCAAACCTAACCGAAAAACAGGAGCAACCTGCGTGAAAATATTTCTCGATTCAGCCAACCTTCAGGACGTGGAGAACGCACTGGCGCGCGGCCACATCACCGGCATCACCACCAACCCTTCGCTGCTGGCCAAAGAGCCCAAGTCGAATTTTCTGGGGCACATCAAGAAGATCGTAAGCCTGATTGAGGCCGATGGCCGCGGCCTGCCGCTGAGCGTGGAAGTGTTCGCCACCAAGCCGGACGACATGATTGCCCAGGCGCAGGAGTTTGTGCAGGAACTGGCCTATCCGCAACTGAACATCAAGGTGCCCATCGGCTGGGATGAACTGAAGGTCATCTATGCGCTGGCCAAGCTCGGCATCAAGGTCAACTGCACCTGCATCTTCACCGAGGAGCAGTGCGTGCTGGCTGCATCCAGCGGGGCAAGCTACGTTTCAATCTTCCATTGCCGGCTCAAGGACATCGGCGGAGATCCGGTGAAAGTCATTCAGAATACGCGGCAAATCTTCGACGATGCCGGCCACGATGCGGAGATCATTGTTGGCAGCATTCGCGGGCAGAGCGACATTCTCGAAGCTCATCTTGCCGGCGGGCACATTGTCACCGCGGGAGCCAAGATCGTGGAAGGAATGGCGTCCCATCCGCAGACCGACAAGTCCGTGCAGGGTTTCCTGAAGGACTTTGCAGGCTGGATTTCCTGATGCGTGTCTGCTTCGATATCGATGGCGTGCTGTGCGATCAGGTGGCGAAAGAATACGCTGACGCACAGCCCAACCGCGAGATGATCGCACTCCTGAACCGGCTACACGATCGCGGCCACACGATTGTGCTGCACACCAGCCGGTTCATGGGGCGAACCAAGAGCAATCGCGAAGAAGCGGAGCGCATTGGACGCGAATTCACTGAGCGTCAACTGGCCGGCTGGGGCGTTCGCTATCACGAGCTATGGATGGGAAAGCCGCGCTACGACTATGTAATCGACGACCGGTCGGTACATTACGATGCGGATTGTTCGCGCATCGAGACCTATCTGGAAGAGCGCGAGAGCTCAGCGGTCAAGTAGTCATCCACAGACAAAAATCAGGTTCGTTCGGGCAAAGCCGCGCGGGCGATGATTTGCGTGGTGCTGAAGCCCTCAACGAATGGCACGATCTTGACGCGTCCGCCCCAGGAGCGAACTTCGGCAGCGCCAACGATTTCATCGGCTACATAATCTCCGCCCTTCACAATCACATCGGGGCGAAGAGCGACCATTAGCTCCAGCGGCGTCGGTTCGTCGAACACTACAACAGCATCCACCGCGGCAAGCGCCGCCAGCACGCGGGCGCGGGCATGTTCCGGGACAATGGGTCGCGACGGACCTTTGAGGCGGCTCACGGAAGCATCGCTGTTAATTCCAAGAATGAGGCGGTCGCCCTCACGGCGCGCATCGTCGAGCAGCGTCACGTGACCGATGTGCAGCAGGTCGAAACATCCGTTGGTGAAGACCACGGTGAGGCCGTTGTCTCGCCATTGCTTTACGCACTTTTGAAGCTCGGCCAGCTTCATAACCTTGCTCTCCGGCCTGATTTGGGCTTCGCTGTTCACTTCACACTCTCCCCGTGCCGAATCGCCTGAAGGGCTGCCTGAAGCATCTCTTCGACGGTGATGGAGTTGATGCAGATTTTCTTCTTCTCGATGCAAACCTCAAGCCTGCAATTGGAACACTCGACGGAATGATAGATGGGGCGGTGCCCTTCGCCTACCGGAAACCATCTTCCACGAAGATCGAGCGAGGCAAACGCAATCGCGCAAGGCACGCCATAGGCCGCGGCCAAATGCATCGGCCCGCTATCCGGCCCCAGAAACAGCCGCGCGCGGCGAATTACAGCGGCAGACTCTCGCGCAGTGAGTTCGCCGCAGAAGTTCAATACCGGGCCGTTCCAGCCCGCAGCCGCATACTTGCTGACCTCGATGTCTTCCCTGGCTCCAATCAGCGCCAGCGCGTGGCCTGGCAACACGACAGAAAGTCTTTCGAGCAGCGCCCGCCATTTGTCCTGGCCCCAATCCTTTGCCTGCATTTTGGTCCCAGGCCCGCAGGCGATGATAGGCAGGCTTCCGAACGGCGCCAGCAACTTCTCCGCTCTACCGGTCTCGGCATCCGTCAGCCGCAAATCCCAATTGCGGAGGTCGTCGACATCGACATCGCCGAGGACACGGAGGCTGCGAAGCTGCCTTGCTGCCTCGCTCTCCCATAAATCGCGCTCCGGATCGTATCTGTTTTCGGTCATATCGCCTGACGGAAGGCCGATGATCCGGCGGATGCCGCAGAACCGGAAGAACCGCACATCGCGACCGGCGACGATTTCGCCGCGCGAAGACATGAGATACACAAGCACTTCGGGACGGAAGCGGCGGACCTCCCAGACGACACGCAGCAACTCGCCAATGTTGCGCGTACCCACGGTGTAGCGCATGTATCCATGAACCAGGCCGGAGTCACCCAAGACCGCCGCCGCCGCCGGGGCCTTGGCATGGACAGGAATGTTCGTCAGCAGCACTCGCTCGGCGTTGGGAAAGGCGCGCGCGATCAAGTGGTAGGACGGCAGCGCGACCACCGTGTCGCCGAGACTGCCGAGGCGATACATCAGAACCTTCTTGACCGAAGCATCTACCTGCAAACTCGAATCTCCTCAAAACATCGCGTTGCGGCAACAACGTTGAGTACAGCCTCGAAAGGTGAATCCTTTTTCGCACGCTGGCCGGAGGGATCGGGCTATTCCATCACACAACAGAGAGATAAGCCGCGCTTGGGAAATGCCAACGGCCTTCCCTCTCAAGGTGCAGCCCACCTCGCATTGGAGCGGGCCGATAGCCGGGAAACAGTGCTTGCACCCGCTCGTGGCAGGCGTGATGCAACATGCTCAATGAAACCGCGAGAGAGCATCGATTGTTATTGATAAGAAACGCGTGGAGTAACGACATCTCCTGCCAGAAGACCAGCGTGGTGAGAACTCTGGCCTGATAGTCATAAGGAAAGTTGATATCGTGGAAGTGAACGAAGCATCCCGCGCGCAGACGCGGAAGCACTTCGAGGATGATCCTGTTCACTTCACTTCCCGCGCGCACGGTGTGGCACGAGTCGACGAAGAGAAGATCTCCCGCGTCGAGAGCGGTCAGCACTTCGAGATCTATTTCCTGAGCGGGAGTTGGTAGGAGTTCAATAAGCTTCCGCTCCGCCAGGCGAGTCAAATACGCGGTTGGGTATGGGTCTACGCATACAATGTGAGGCTTGTAACCTACCTCGCCGGCCGCCTGAAGGATTACCGAAGTTGAAACGCCGCAACCTATCTGCACAATCTTCCTGGGGCGTTTGGTGACAATAAAGCAATAGAGAAACTCAGCCTCGATTTGACCGTAGCCTTGCGCGCCGTTCTCCTTGCAGGCATGCTCATGGATTCCACCTTGCTTTATCCGGTCCTGGACGGGCGGCGGGCAGCATTCCTGAAGAAACGATAATTGCGATTCGATATCCGCGCCGGCAACCCCGGTCATTGTTGAGGGTGTCTTCCACGATTCGGTCCGCTGCAATTGGCGGATATCGGGAATGGATGAATAGAAATGGCGCGGAAGGATATCCCACCCCAGTCGCTGCCCCAAAACAAAAAGTAAGTGAAGGCCGGACTTCAATCGATCGCGCAATCGTCGAAACACACCGATCTCCTTCTATGCTAATGAGTTATGACGTATCTTCTTTTCGCGTTCCACGCGCCCATCATAGCACGATGGAAATGGACGGTTGTTGCTAGTAAGCATGCAGGTTGAGTATCGTCTTCAGAATGCTCTCCGGCTGCGGAAGAATGGCATCCTCGAGCACCGGTTGGTAGGCGACAAAGGTATCCATGGAACCGATGCGCTTCACGGGCGCGTCAAGCGAGTCGAAGAGTTCGTCCGCGATCCGCGCCGCGATCTCGGCGCCGTAGCCCCAACTGAGCATATCCTCGTGCGCGACTATGACGCGGCTGGTCTTGCGAATGGAGGTTGCGATGGCCTCCCAGTCGTATGGGCTCAGGGTTCGCAGGTCCAGCACTTCCACATCAATGCCCTGCTGCTGGGCCTTCTGCGCGGCCTGCAAGGCTCGGGGAACAATTGCGCCATAGGTAACCAGGGTGATGTGCTTGCCGGGGCGAACAACCTTTGCCTTTCCGAATGGGATGGCAAAATCCGGGCCGGGATAGGGTGCGCGGCCATAGGTCTCGCGATAGAGCCGCTTGTGCTCAAGAAACAGAACGGGATCGTCGCAGCGAATGGCGGTCCGCAGCAAGCCGTTGGCGTCCAGCGCGTTGGATGGAAACACAACGCGAAGGCCTGGAATGTGGGTAAAGATGCTCTCGCCGGATTGCGAGTGGTAGATTGAGCCGCCGGTCAGATAGCCGCCGATGGGGACGCGCAATACGACCGGCGCGGCCCACGCGCCATTCGATCGCCAGCGCATAAGGGCAAGTTCGTTGCGAATCTGATGCATGGCCGGCCAGATGTAGTCGAAGAACTGAATCTCGACGACAGGCTTCATCCCGCGCACGGCATAGCCGATGCCCCGGCCTACGATATTGGCTTCAGCCAGCGGTGAGTTGAAGACGCGATCCGAGCCGAACTCGGTTTGCAGGCCGGCAGTGAGTTTGAAAACTCCACCCTTGCCCTCGACCTCGCCAAGCGACTGTTCCCGGCTGGCGTCGGCCACATCTTCGCCAAACACCACGATTCGCTCGTCGCTTCGCATCTCGTCGTGCAGGCAGGCGTTGATCAAATCGGCCATCGTGCGGGGACCGCTGCCCTTTGCGCTGCCCGCCACTCCACCGCCGGCAAGGCTGGCGCTGGCTTCTCCAGCCAGGCTTGGCCCTTCCGGCTGCGCTTGAATCTTCTCCGTGGCGAATGTAGGGCTGGTCGGGTCAAGATTCTCGGAATAAACATGGCGCTCTATATCCGCTACCAGCGGCAATGGCGCTTCAATCGCCCGCTCCGCGCTCTGTGCCGCCTCAAGGTCCAGAGACTGCTCCAAGGCATTAATTTCTTCCTCGGTGAGAATGCCCTCTCGCAGCAGGCGCATCTGCATTTTGGCCAGCGGATCGCGCAGGGCGTCGGCTTCGCGCTCGGCCGCCGAGCGGTAATGCTTATCGTCGTCGGAAAATGCGTGGGAATACGGCCGCACCACGTGGCCGTGTACAAAGGCAGGCCCATTGCCGGCGCGGCAGTGGGCCACCGCAACCTCGAACGCTCGCAGGCATGCTTCCGGGTCGGTCCCATCCACCTCGGCAAAATGGAAGTTGGGGAAGTTGGCCACCAACCGCGAAATGTTGCCTCCCGGTGTATTCACCTCGACCGGGACGCTGATAGCGTAACCGTTGTCTTCGACGCAAAACACGACCGGCAGCTTGTTGTTCGAGGCGGTGTTGAGCGCCTCCCAGAACTCGCCCTGGGAGGTGGAACCCTCGCCAAGGCAGGTGAGGACAACTTCATCGCCGTGAAACTCGACATCGCGGAAGGCGCGATAGTCGTTCTCAGCCTTCGCAGCCGCCCCAGGATGGCGGCTGAAGTACCGGCCGGCCTCGGCACAGCCAACGGCGTGGAGCAGTTGCGTGGTGGTGGAAGAGGAGGTGCTGACGATGTGAAGCGCCGGGCTGCTCCAGTGGGTTGGCATTTGCCGGCCGCCGCTGGCCGGGTCCGTGGCGGCTCCCACTGCCTGTAGAAGCATGTCGTAGGGTGGGACGCCAAGGGTCAGGCACAGTGCGCGATCTCTATAGTATGGGAAAAACCAGTCGTATCCGGGGCGCATGGCCAATGCCGCGGCCACCTGCAGCGCTTCATGCCCGGCGGCGGATATCTGGAAGTAGATCTTCTGCTGGCGCTTGAGCAGAATCTCCCTGTCGTCAACCCGGCGGGAGAGATACATCAGACGATAGATATCGATCATTCGCTGCCGGCTCAGGCCCCCTGAGCCGGCAACCGTCTCGGGCTCGCGAGCGTTGGAAACTGCCAATTCCATTCCCGTCACTCCCCAAAATACCTAATTCCGCAAACCGCTAAACTTGATTGTAACAACCCGGCGCGACGGCAAACACGAAACCGCGCCCGATATGGTTATACGCAAAACCTGAACAAGAATCCAGCCTCTACCGAGGCATGCCGGCATTCGGCATCTGGAACGGCGGCGTGCCTCGCACGGAAGTACTCATCTTCTCCTTTACGCTGTGTGCCAGCTTCTCAATTTGTTCCAGTTTGCGAAGCTGGTCGACTGTAAGCATGTCGGGATTCCCGCTTTTCACATCGGCATTCAGTTCGTTGGCCAGCTTGAGCAGTTTCACGGTGTCTGAGACCAGCGCCTTCTGGCGTTCGGCATTGAGGGCCCGCAACTGTCTTTCCTGGCGCGCCTCTTCTTCGTATCCCGGGTGGTCGAAAATGCTGGTCCCCTGCTGGCCCGGCAACTGCTCTAATGGAGGTCTTGTCTCCTGTCCGTTCTGCGCCCGTCCAGGCAGCGCCAGCAGCATGGCGCAAACCAAAACGCGACCTGCGGACAGCACCGTCCTCCGGCGCGGAGAAACAGCCAGCGGACCAGCGTCAAAGGCAACGGTCCTGAACACTGGTGCGATTTTCAACATTGCTATTTTCAACATATTGGGCAGCTTTCGACGGGCCCACTCTTTCCGGCCTTAGTTTGCCCCTGCGCTGAGCTTCATCTTTTCCTTGACGTCGTGAGCCAGCCTTTCAATTGCGCCGGCTTTGCGAATCACATTCAGCGAGAGTGTGTCCTTTGAGGTCTTGTCCACTTCGGCTTTCAGGTCGGTGGCCAGCTTGAGCAGGGTGGCGCTGTCTTCGGAAATCTGCTTCCGGCGTTCGTCGCTGGCTGTGGCGACATTCGGTTTGGGCTGTTGGCCGTCGACATTGCTCGGTTGGGTGCTGTCGGGCGCGCGGACCGCTTGGGGAGAAGATTGTGGAGTTGCGGCCTGCTGCGATCCCTCGCCGGCAACCGATGCAAAGGCAATGGCATCCACAGCGGCAAGGACGCAAATAAACAGCGTCCCCACCCGTAGCGGACTCAATCTCCGTGTTGTGCCGAATCGCGGAAATATCATGACAGTCTTCCTGGGCCGCCTTCCCGATGCCCGTCAGTACGCCACATTTTTCACTTGAAGTGGTTGTGCCTCCGCACTGGCTACAACCGCAAACTGCAGGAACTTCATATCGTCAAACATCTTAAAGCAGAGAGCATTTACAATCCGATACAATCGCCAAGCCTTTCTGCTGGCTTCAGGAGTTCCGCAATTGGCATTGATCCCACACACAGTCTCCAACTTGAACCCTTCGCGCTCAAACATGGCGATAATGCTCGACTTGGTGAAAAAGCGCAGGTGTGTTTTGTCCAGTACACCTGAATCTCGATATTCCCAGCGAGCATGAAACAGCAATAGCCAGAATGTTGGAAAGCTTCGGATGTTTGGGATCGACGCCACAATGACGCCTCCAGGCGCCAACAATTCCCACGCATAACGCAAGGCCATCTCCGGAGCGAGCATATGTTCCAGCACATCGTTGAACAGAATGCAGTCAAAGATGCCTTTGGGAAGGTTGATTTCCGGGCCAAATACGCCCTCAATCACGTTATCCAGTCTTCCCTTTGCAATTGCCGCGGCGGACGCGGTTGGTTCGACCCCCCAGACTTCGATTCCGCGAGACCTCTTAAGGGATTCTCCAAACGCCCCTTCAGCGCATCCAACATCCAGAACGCGCCTGCAACCAACTGGGACGAAAGGCAGCATTTCGGGGCGCGGGCACTGAAAGTAATCCGCGGGTTTCCTCTTGTAATCCAACTGCTCTATTTCTGTGATCATGAGATCGATACCTCTGTGGCGAAGTTTTGCGGAATCATGCCATTAACCTCATCAAAGCATCGAGAGTGACAGTCATGCATGGCTTACACGGGAAATTCCGGTTGGAGGCAGTAGAAAGCCGTCGGCCTTGCCGTAGTTCCCTGCCGACAGTCTAGTCTAGTACGAGGAGCTTTGGATGCATCCATTTCTGATCTCGGAAAGATTTCTGGCACTGCGGACGGGTTTGTTTGCGGAGGGCCGGTTTCTGGGCAAGGTGCTGGACGAATGGATCGTCGATGCCCAGGAGTTCGTCCGCCTGAAGCTGCCGCATCTGCTGGTAATTGCGGCTATCGCCTTTGTGCTCATTCGATTACTGAGCCTTGTCACGTTCCACATGACCCGTGTAGCCGAGCGGCACTCGGTTTCACCGGGTCGCATCTCCCAGGTGAAAACGCTCGCCGGAGTCATTCGCGCCACCGGAATGACCGTCATCTGGCTGATCACCGGAATGCAGTTTCTTGACGCGCTGGGCGTGAATCTCGCTCCGTTGCTGGCCTCCGCCGGGATAGCCGGAGTGGCCATTGGCCTGGCAGCGCAAAGCATAGTCAAGGACATGCTGAATGGCATTCTGATCCTCATCGAAGACCAGTTCGATGTGGGAGATACCGTCCATCTGGCCGGGCTGCAAGGGACAGTGGAAGCAATGACCCTGCGCAAAACCACCATCCGCGACGGGGATGGAACGGTATATATCGTGCCCAACTCGCAGATCACCACCGTTGCCAACCAGAGCATTGGATACTCGGTGGCGACGGTAAACGTGAGCGTGGACTTCTCCGCCAATCCCGACGAGGTGATGGGACTCTTGCGCGGGATCGCGATGGAGGTTCGGTCAAGCGAGGAATTCCGCAAAGTATTTGTAGGCGATCCGCAGGTTCTTGGCGTGGACGCGGTAAAAGGCTCGGAGATCATTTTCCCGGTGGTGTTCAAGACCCTGGCAACCCAGCAGTATGCGCCAGTGCGCGAGTTCCGCCGCCGGGTTCGCCTGGCGCTGGAAGAACATCACCTGCTGCCCGGAGACCCCAACCGCGTTTTTCATGCATTTGGCGAACAAGACGCAACTGGCGGGCGGGCGACGCAAGCAGCACCTGCGCTCGATCCAACACTGCGAAAGCCGGAAAGCGCGAATCCATTCAGCGGCGAATGAATGGCTGAGAATTTGCGGGAAACATCCCGTCTGCCCCCAGGTTTCGCAACTGCTGCAATGGAGATTGTGTCGGGGGGCCGTTCTGCGCCCAACCCGGCAGCGGCAACAACATGGCCCAAAGCAAGACGCAAACGGTGGACAGGAAGGTTCGCTCCCTATGCACAGAACCTGATTGAGAGTTGTGGTTTCCCGCCCATCGCTTGAAAAAAGCGATTGACGGGGCACAGTGCATTTGTGGATCGGATAGCGGGTTCATCGAAGGCGTAACTCGGCGCGGCGAGTCTGGATGCTCAGAATGGCAACCCGAAATTGTTGACGAGCTTTTGGGAATCCACACTAGTTTGTGCCCACGCTGAGCTTCATCTTTTCCTTGACGTCGTGAGCCAGCCTTTCAATTGCGCCGGCTTTGCGAATCACATTCAGCGAGAGTGTGTCCTTTGAGGTCTTGTCCACTTCGGCTTTCAGTTCGGTGGCCAGTTTGAGCAGGTTAGCGCTGTCTTCGGCAATCTGCCTTTTGCGCTCCTCATTGGCGGCAGAAAGGTCCTTCTGTTTTGCCTGCTGATCGTGCATCTGCATCTGTGCATTGGGATCAGGCGCCTGATTCGCGGGACCGGACAGATCGGCCTTGTCCATGCGAAGCGGACCGCCTGGCGGGGTAGGGGTATTCTGGGCATTCCCCGCAAGAACCACGGTCACGGCCAGGCAGGCACAGGCGCGCGCCCATGGAACCATCCCACGCACGCCGAACATTGGCCTCGCGAATCCTCGATTCCCCAAGTCTGGGCTCTTGAACAAGTTCATCTCTAACCTCCTCAGCTAGGCCCAACCGTCAGCTTCATCTTCTCCTGCACATTGTGGGACAAGCGCTCAATCAGTTCGGCCTCGTGAATCGCCTTCGGTGAGAGCGTGTCCTTGTCTGTTTTGTCCAGCTCGGCCTTCAGGTCGGTGGCCAACTTCAGCAGCACAGCGCTGTCTTCCCCGATTTGCCGCATCCGCTCGGAATTGGCAGCGGCATAGTTTTTGTCCTTGATCTTTTGATCCCTCATCCGAATCTGCTCCAAGGAGTCTGGCAGGCGATTGCCCATGCCCGTTGTAGACGGCCTGTCCGGGCTTCCCCTGGGAGGAAGCGGATCCTGGCCAGAGTGGGCCGTACCCGTGAAGATTGCCAAAGCCACAAAACAGCCGAGTATTGGGACCCAATGCCGGGCGCGAGGCATTCCGAAAGGTAAAGCGCCCCTTGCCGAAGCGAGGTTGGGCTGGTGGTTTTCATTCTGCAAGCGAAACCTCCTGAAGGCCTGGGTCGCGGTCTGGAAGCCTTGACTCGGCACCGTCCAATTTGACAGGATCGACTCCCCAGGTTCTCCCTGCCGACAGTCTAGTCTAGAATGAGGAGCTTTGGATGCATCCTTTTCTGATCTCGGAAAGATTTCTGGCACTGCGGACGGGTTTGTTTGCGGAGGGCCGGTTTCTGGGCAAGGTGCTGGACGAATGGATCGTCGATGCCCAGGAGTTCGTCCGCCTGAAGCTGCCGCATC
>Ga0302189_10000944_pt1 | contig 25287 bp, 10 predicted proteins | sample II_Bog_E2_2_FD_194551 | JGI IMG/M metagenome (GOLD analysis project Ga0302189, IMG submission 194551) | Peat permafrost microbial communities from Stordalen Mire near Abisko, Sweden - II_Bog_E2_2 | ecosystem: Environmental > Terrestrial > Soil > Wetlands > Peat | place: Sweden: Abisko...
GGTGCCAGTCACCGCCCTTCCATGGATCGGGGAAGTTCCAGCTTGAAACCTTGGCATCGTAACCGATGCCGCGCGCCAGTCTCTCAAAGGGAATGTTAACCGGCGAAGCGATGTCCGCGCTTGCCGATTCTGTCAGGATGCGCAGTCCGTTGTGGTAGGCGATGTAGTCTCTGAGCGGAGACCAGAAATCGTAAACGCCGTACGACAACACACCCTTCTTTCCCGATTGCGAAATCTCAAGCGCTGTGTTCGAGCCAAGCGCGTTGATCGACGATATCAGGATTGGATCGATATTCGGATCGAAGGGGTCAACAAACGGCGGTAGATAGATGCGCGCTGCGTCCTGGCCCTGCTGGTGCAGGTCATACAGAATCTGCGGGTGCCACGGATTGATGACCTTCTCAACCGCGAGACGCGTTTCTACTTGAGTAAATGAGCTCCAGTCGCGGTTGTCGTCGTGGCCTGTGTAGTGATGCCATAACACCACCGGGCTGGCGCCTTCATAGGGAGTGCCCAGATACTTCTTGTACCAGTCCACCACCAGTTGCCGACCATCGGGATTGAGCGATGGAACCAGCACCACGATTACATTTTGCAGGATGCCGCGAATGCGAGGCGCTTCGCCGGTGGCAAGCTGGTACGCGAATTCGGCAGAACTCTGCGAACTGGCAATCTCAGTGGAGTGGATGTTGCAGGTAACAACAAGCACTGTCTTGCCTTCGGCAATCAGTTCTTTGGCTTCTTCCGCAGTTGTCTCTCTTGGATCGGCCAACCGCGCCTGGATTTGTTTGTAGTGTTCCAGTTTTACCAGATTCTCAGCAGCGGAGATAGTGACTGTAACAAACGGGCGGCCCTCGGTGGTCTTGCCCACCTCTTCAAAACGCACGCGATTTGATTCGGAGCTTAGCTTCTTGAAGTAGGCAGTTAATTCTTTCCAGTCCGCGAGCTTGCGGTCAGCCCCTGGCTGAAAGCCGAAGGCCTCGGTCGGTGAGGTAATGTGCTGCGTCTGTGCGCTGAGTGTGACGCTCAATAGAAAAATCGCAGTAAGTATTCGTTTCATCGAAATCCTTCACTTTCTTTGGTAAGCCGCGAACCTGAACAGTTCTTCTCTGGAGCATTGAAATCATTGCGCCTTGTAAACGGACACCGAGACAAGCCCGCCCGTGGTACTGCAAGGTCGCTTCTCAGGTGCACAGAGGCGCACGACCGGGCAGACAGCCGAAGGCATGCCGCAGTTACAATGCGCTGATTGGCAATAGTGAACGGGCGTCTCGAAATGCCCAAACATGCTCAAGTCTTAGCAGTCATAGCCGCATGTCCGCTATGCGATGCAAGAGGACAGACCTATTGCAAAGACGAGATCAGATGAGAGGATGTGGGCTGTTTGAGACGACGGGTTCCGCTAATCGATCATTAGGGATCCGTGTCATTGACGACATCGAACAACTGCACACGAGAGATCGATGTGAGTCTCAATCGCGATGGCGTGCGTGTACGTCATAAGGTAAAAATACCACATCGCACAATCCTGTCAAGTGGGGTTGTAATTCAAGGCTGGTCTCTTCTTGTGACTCGGCAAGCCCCCTTTGTGGGATCCCCTTGCAAGCGTTGGCGCAGTTGAGTCATGGAGATCTCGTTAGGTGTCCAATGCTCTATCCTGATCGGCTCGACCCGATCAAGCCGTACTTCGCCCGAAGTCCCATGCCTTCTTATCCTTTGCATTCACACCCGCGATCACATGCCAGTAAGCTCGGAATGCCAGTTATGGAACCAGTGGTATGATGGTTCGCCAGACAGGAAAAGAGGCTTCGATGCGATACGGATTCGGCGGACTTAGTCCGCGTTCACCGCGTGTGCGTGGCATGCGCCAGCCAAAGTACGGTCTGGGAGCGTGCATGCTCGTGCTGGCGCTGCTGGTTTCGCCGACAGGCGGCATCCACGCCGAGAACCTCGCGGCAATCGCTTTTTCTCAGTCCGCTCCGGAAGTCGCCGTCTACGATTTCGTTGAGATCACGGCCAAACTGGCAAAGCCTGCGATGCAGAATCCCTTCACGGATGCCATGATCACCGGCGACTTTGAACAGCCAGGCTCCTCTGATCGGGTCTCGGTGGAAGGTTTCTGCGATTCCGCCGATGGCACTCTCTACCGAATTCGCTTCATGCCATCCGCAAGCGGCGCCTATACATTCCACGTGACCTTCAAAGCCAGTGCCGTCACTCAGACCTACTCCGGCACATTCGCGGCTGTCGATCGGCACCGCCGCGGTCCTCTCCGCGTCGATCCGGCCTATCCTTGGCATTTTGTCTGGGAAGGAACCGGCGACCACTACTTCTTCAACGGAACCACCGCCTACTGGCTGGTGGGCTGGCGCGACGAGCGGACCATCCAATACAGCATCGACCGGCTGGCCGCGCTCAAGGTCAATCGCATGCGTGTGGCCCTCGCCGGACGCGAGAGTGTGTTCTTTGGCGAGCCTGTGATGGTTGGCCCAAGTTGGACCGTCTTCTTGACGCCTTGGCCGGCAACAAAAACGGATGATTTTTCCCATCCCGGATTCGATTACTCTCGCTTCAACCTGCCCTACTGGCAGAAATTCGAACGCATGCTGAAGTTCGCGCGGGAGCGCAACATGGTGATCTCCCTTGTGCTGGATATGGGCGACAGTGGAGTTCACATGGTGGCAGGCAGCGACGACGAGCGGCGCTACATCCGCTACGCCGTGGCGCGTCTGGGAAGCTTCTCCAACATTACATGGGATCTGGGCGACGATCTTGACAGTTTTCGTGATGAAAAATGGACCCATGAAACCGGCATGCTCATCGAGCAGTGGGACCCCTATCATCATCTGGCCACCAGCCATCCCATTCACACCGAGCACCAGGACCGTGCTTCCAGTTGGTTTGGTTTTACTTCCTATCAGGACTGGTCTCGGAATCAGCACACGTTGATGCTTGAGTCCCGGAAGTTGCAGGAAAAGGCTGGCCGGATCATTCCGCAGACCAACGAAGAATACGGCTACGAGGATCATTATCCGGCGTGGGCAGCCGCCGGTTCTGACTCGGCTGAGGTTCTGCGCAGAACAGCGTGGGAAATCTATATGGCTGGAGGCTATCAGACCGCTGGGGAGAGCGCTCGCCGCGGAACAAACATCTGGCCGGATACAGGCGGCGGCTGGATGAATGGCCGTGGCGATGATACCCAGACCATGTTTGTCTCATACGGCCACATCGTCGAGTTCCTCACCAGCTTTGAGTGGTGGAAGACCAATCCACACGATGAACTGGTCGATCAGGGAAACTATTGTCTTGCCGACCCCGGCCGTCTTTACGCGGTTTACCTGCCGCATGGAGGCAAGGTGACCATCCGCCTGGACCCTGGAACCTATCGCGCCGAATGGTTCAGTGCCAACAGCGGACAGAGAATTCCGCTGACAGAGGATGTTACCGGTTCGACATGGACTTCGCCCGATCCCCCTGACGACTCCACTTGGCGCAATACTCACGATTGGGCGCTTCTGCTTCAAAAACGGTGAGCGCGAGTGCCCCAGGTCTTGAGCCATTTTGTGACGAACCGGCCAAGCTCCTCAAGTCGCAATCTACTTGCCTGGAACATTCGGATCGGACGTTACACCACCGCGGCGGGTTGTTTGTCTTCCACGCCATGCTTGGTGATTTTCTCCAGGACGCATGCCCCCGGACACGTAATCCTAAGCCACTCATAAGCCGTGTTTACTTTGGCGCAAACTCCGCCGAAATGGTGTAATATTGGCGCCATGCCCGTGACCATGAAGGACATAGCACGTGATCTCGGGGTCTCCGTTGTTACTGTATCGAAGGTAATACGGAACCACGAGGACATCGGAGATGAAACTCGGAAGCGCGTCCTGGATCGAGTAAAAGAACTCAATTACACGCCAAACCTTACTGCGCGGAGCCTGGTTACCGGACGGACCTATCTGATCGGACTTATCGTACCTGACCTACTACACCCATTTTTCGCCCAGATAGCAAAGTCGCTGTCTGGAGTTCTCCTGAAGAAGGGCTATTGCCTCACGATCTCCACATCGGAGGAGAATCCCAAACTCGAGGAGCATGAAATCGATCGGCTTCTCGGGCGCAGATTGGATGCTCTGCTTATTGCGTCATCCTGCAAGAGTCCGGCGCTATTCGATCGCATCCTGAAGCAGGGGCCGCCGCTCGTACTCATCGACCGGTACTTTCCAGGGCTGGACGCGAATTTTGTCGGAATTGACGACGAAGCTGTTGGCAGATTGGCCACAGAGCACCTGATTCAAATTGGGTGCAAGAGGATTGCTCACCTGCGTGGTCCTGAGAGCAGCCCTGGTATTGGGCGTCTCAAGGGTTATCTCGATGCTTTGGCCAGACACAAACTCCTACCCTTGCCGGGCTATATCTCAACACCAGGAAAGGTGGATGTGCATAGCAAGGAAAGCGGAGCCGATCTCATGAGGGAGTTACTTTCGCTTCGCCCGCGTCCGGACGGCGTGTTCTGCTACAACGATCCGATGGCAATCGGTGCAATTCATTCTATTCTCGATGCGCGTTTGCGGATTCCTGAGGATGTTGCCGTTATTGGCTCCGGAAACCTCCACTATGACCCAGAACTGCGTGTTCCTCTTTCCAGCATCGACCAGCAAACCGAGCAGATAGGAGAGCGCGCCGGCCGCTTGGCGCTATCGCTTCTGGAGTCCAAGACTCGGCCACGGAATAAAACTTTTATACTTCAGCCGCAACTTGTAGTCCGCGCCTCATCCAGTAGAAAAATGACACGTGCCAAGAGCGGAGTGAAGAGTTAGCGCAGAATTCGACTTGCTCTATCCCGGTCGAGGCTTTGTAACAAGGGCACGGCTTCAGCCTTTCCACCAAGAGACTTCAACGGTATCCTCGCCGCCGACTGTTGAGTTCTGTTATGGCGTCGCGCAGTAGAGAACAGATGCGTGCGCAGCCAGAGTCACCGAGACATCCTTTGCGGGGCCAAGGTCTCGGTGCCCCCATAGATCGCGCAAACGGTAGACGCCCTCGGGAATGCCTAATTGTGTCCACTTATAGTGCAGGGTCAGCGGTTGTTCTGAGCGGTTGAAGATGGCCACATTGTTGCCCATGCCAGTCTCAGGTCTGGATATCCACACTACGTCCTTTTCGGAATTGATCGCAACCCTGGTCTCCCGCGAATGCTGATCCACGTCGAGGAACTCGCGATTGGTCAGCAGGGAAGTGGTCCAGTCGTCGTTGTGGGGCAAATCGCCGCCCATCATCAAAGGCGACCGGAAGATACCCCAGAGTGTGAGAAATGTTCGCTGCTCGTCGTGCGTAAGGCGCGTCTGGCGAGGCGCGCCCCATCCGGCCGCGGGCCCAAGATAGCCGAGAGGAAGCATATCCGCATCGGGATAATGCCCGTTGCGCGGATCCGAAGCCCAGGCAGCGACTTTGGCGAACTGATCGTTCAGGCCTTGCGGGTAAGCCCCGGGGTTGTGCCAGATATCCCAAATGTCATTGGAGATGCGCCACTGGGTAGCGTACTGCTGCATCTCCAGTTGCTTCTCAAGCGGCGCGGGTCCAGGCGAAAGGCTTAGCACAATGGATCGTCCCGTTTTTCCTAACGCCTTGCTCAACATGCGAATCTCGGCACCCTTGTACGGGTTCGCAATGCAGTCCACCTTAATCAGGTCTACGCCCCAGGATGCGTAGAGCCGGGCGATCGAATCATAATAGGCCTGACCCGCCGGGGTGTCCTTGACGTCGTAGTTATCGTAATTCCATATGCAGGTTCTCGACGTATCGGCCGCATCGGCAGCATGAAAAACAGATCCTTCAATAGGATCGTTCCGCTTGAGGGCCTCCCTGGGAATCCCTTGCAGTATGTGGATTCCGAATTTCAAGCCGAGCAAATGTACATAGTCGGCCAACGGTTTAAAGCCGCCCCCGGACGCGGAGGGAAACCGATTCGTCGGCGGTGTGTATCGGCCTTTCGAGTCGACGCTGTAAAGGGAATCTTTTGCGTTTCCTTCTGGGATGGGATTTGTGACGAACCACTCCATATCGACCACGATGTATTCCCAGCCGAAGGCCTTCAGGTTTTTCGCCATCCAGTCAGCATTGGCCTTCACCTGCGATTCGTTGACGGTTGTCCCATATGAGTCCCAGCTATTCCATCCCATTGGCGGAGTCGCAGAGGTCGCTGCTCCTCCCTGGGCAATCGCCGGCAACGGAAAAGTGAAATGGAGCGCAAGAGCGAGACAAGCTGCCGAGCCAACGCGAGACACGTTGCAGGCGAGTTTCATCTTTCGATTCACACTCATCTCCTTCCGAAGCCCGGCCAGGACGGCAAGGGTTGTGATCCTCCATAAGCCTCGCAATCATCCCAGAGGATCGGAGTTGAAAAGGTGGAATGCAAGCGTCGTTCTCTTTGAAAGTTGCCGCGGCAAGAAGTATAGTCTTCGGGGGCCGTTTTCTGTCAATACTTAACCGGTTACTTTAATCGATTACTTTATCCTTGAACCAAAAGTTCTGAGGAAGTCTATACCCCGGCTTCCCCTGGCAGGACAGCATATCTCGGCAATGCGCTGCCAATGCGCGAAGGTTCACCCCCCAACGCGCTCTCGATTGACTGGAAGGCCTATACGTGGATCAGTCCGCGCTGCAGTGCTGTCATCACCGCTTGAGTTCGGTCGGCTGCCTTGAGGCGGGTAAGAATCACACTCACATGACACTTGACCGTTGCTTCGGAAATGCACAGGTCGGACGCAATTTCCTTGTTCGATTTGCCCTTGGAAATCAATGTCAGAACCTCCCGCTCTCTCACACTCAGCTTTGAATCTGGAGTACGCGTGGCCAGCGCCTTGGATATGGGCGGCGGCAAAAAACGGCCCCCGCTGTGGACGCTCAGCACCGCGCTTACGAGCATCTCCTGGGGAAGACCTTTGATCAGGTACCCGCTGGCGCCCGCCTCCATTGCCTGGTAAATATCCTCATCTCCTTCGTAGGTCGTGAGTACGATAAACCGGGCTTTCGGATTTGTGAAGCGAATCCGTCGGATGGTCTCAACGCCGCTGATCCCCGGAAGGCGAAGGTCAATCAGTGTGATATCCGGCTTGTAAAGCGTGTGCAATTCGATTGCCTCTTCACCGCTTCCCGCCTGGCCTACTGAGATCATTTCGCGCGACGATGAAATCAGAGCCGAAATGCCCATTCGCATGATGGGGTGGTCGTCGACGATGAGGATTCTGATCCGTTTCATTCGAGCGAGGATTATATTGCAAGCACCGCATCGCTGTCAGCGGGGATCAGAGCGGCTCGTGGCAGGGCTGCAAGAATGGAAGTGCCACGGGACGGACTGCTCTCAATTGCAAGGGTTCCTCCTAGTCGCTTGATGCGCTCCTTCATACCTTGCAGACCGTAATGATGGTCGTCTGAAAGATCGGCATGTGGATCGAATCCCCGTCCGTCATCTTGAATCAGCAGTTCAAGCACCCGCGCCGAGTATTGCATTTGAACCTCAATTGAATTCGGGTGCCCGTGGAGGATGGCGTTGAAAAGCGCTTCACGAGCTACCATAAGCAGCTCGTGCATCTGCTGCTGTCCAATCGGAAACGGCTCGCCGCTCGTCGAGCACTTGATGCTCACACTGTACTCGCCGCTGAGCCGTTCAGCCGTCTGCTGAATGGAATCCGCCAGATTGCTTTGCACGTCGTCGCCTCGCCTGAGATCCCAGACAGCTTGGCGAGCTTCGTCCATCAGAGTGCGGATCTGGGTATTGGCAAACTCGACAAAATGCGCTCTCGACTCGTGGTCATCCGGATCGCAGCTCTGCACGGCTTCGAGCATCGCCGAAACTCCGGCGCAACCCTGAATCAGCGTGTCATGCATTTCGCGTGCCAGGCGCGACCGTTCCGCCAGAACAGCAGAGAACCTACCACGAATCTGCTTCATTCTTACCTGGTAGGCGACGATTGAAAGAATTCCGATTATGACCGCGCACAAAGCGATGAACCAGGGCGTCTTGTAGAAGTAAGGTTCCTTCACAAGCAGAAGCGTTGCCCTTACCACGTGTTCCGGATGGTCCATCTCCCAGGCTTCGACCATAAAGGTGTATGTGCCCGCCGGAAGGTTTGTATAGGTTGCCGACCGGTGATCGGTGTTAGTGCGGGTCCAATCCTTGTCGAACTCAGCCATGCGATAGCGGAATACCAGATCGCTTTGAGAACTGAGCATCACCGGCTCATATCCAATCTCCAGTCGCGATTGCCCCGCGGACAACTTCAGCGAATCCGTTCGCGCCACCACACGGCCATCGACCGTCACCGCGCTAACTCGCAAATGAGAAAGAACTGAGGGATTGAACTCGGTGGGATGAATTCTCCATAACCCCTCACTGGTGGGAAGGCATGGATCGCCATCGCGCATGATCACGCCGGCTGGTTGTGTGCCGCCGTAGAACCGGACCGGCGATTCGCCTACATTGGCGCGATAGAAGCGCAGAGAGAGTGTCTGCGCGGGGTCCTCGGCGCCGGCGGCGAGCTCGTCGCGATTAAGCAGCATCACTCCCTGGGGACCGCTCAACCATATGTGGCGTTTGTCATCTTCCAGGACGGCAAAGATACTGTTGCTGGCCAGGCCATTGGCCGTCGTGAAGTGGTTCAGCTTTCCATTGCGGAGACTATAAAGTCCGTGATTGCGCGTTCCGAACCATAAGCCGCCATCGGAATCTTCGTGCTCGGACCACACCTTTTCATCCTTCAATGCGTCCGTGACAGCATCGTGGATGGCCACGCCATTGTGCAGCCGGGTTACTCCCCGTTCGGTGCCCGCCCATACATCTCCGTTTCTATCTTCAAGCAGCGAGCGCATACTGAAGTGCGACAGCCCGTTATCCATGGTGAAGTTACGGATTCTCTTACCGTCCAGGTAGCTCAGACCGGAGTCAGTGCCAATCCACATGCTGCCGTCATGAGCTTCCATCATCACACGCACGAAGTTATTCACCAAGCCCTCGCCGGTCGTGAAACGCGTCATGCCTCTGGAGGTAAATTTGAAGACCCCGCTTCCATCGGTCCCGAGCCACAGCGAGCCATCCCGGGCGCGTAGTACATTCCGCACATGCGCGTTCTCCATCTTCGGAAAATGGACGGGTACGGCGTGGTCGCCAATGATGTGAACCAGTTGGTTTGAAGCCGCCCACATGGTTCCGTCCGTGTCCAGCGACACGGTCCCGAAGTCGGAGTCGGCAGCCTGGGGAAGAAGCAAGACGTTTACCGGTGTCCGGCTGAGGCGGATCATGCCGACCTGGGTCCCGATCCAAAGATTCCCGGCGTCGTCGGCGAAGATCGAAAGCACAGTGTTGCTCACCAGCGGCGAAGGGGCTGTGAGTCGGCTGGTTTTCACCCCATGAGGCTGATACCGAATGCGAAAGATTCCCTGTCCGATCGTACCCGCCCAAAGCTCCCCGGCAGCAACTTCCCGGAGTGTGCGCACCGTTCCCCAGACGCCAGGTACCTGGGCAAAATGGTTGGATCCTGGTATTAGCCGATAAAGCCCCGAAACTGTCCCTGCCCAGATCGATCCATCCCCGGTTTCAATAATCGACTTCAGGCGATGCTGATTGTCTACACCACCAAGAGGGTACGATTTCGGCACCCCGTTGCTGATTGCGTAAAGCCGGGCCGCTCCTGCCCAGATGCGGCCAGTGTGGTCCGCAAAAAGACCGTGGAAAGCAGTGGCGGGCATCTCGGGCCGGTCATCTGCGCGGGTTACTTTGTCTGCATTTACGCGAAAAAGGCCGCTGTCGGTGGCGACCCACAGAATCCCGCTTCGGTCCTCGAAAAGCGCGCGAATGAAGCCATCTGTCAATCCGTCAGCCGGCGTATAGGCCCTGAAGGTTCCATCATGCATCTCCAAAAGGCCACCGCCGTCGGTGCCAATCCACAAGTGGCCATTTCGCCCCGCAAGCAGGCAGAACACGCTGTTCTCTCGCATCAGTGGCGTGTTTTCATGCGAGAAAAGCGTAAAGTTGGCGCCGTCGAACCGAAATAGCCCATCACTCGTCCCCACCCACAGAAAGCCATCCGGAGTTTGCGCGAACGACTGAACCGTCTCTCCCGGCAATCCGTTCTGAGCTTGCCAGGACCGGGCGGTGTAATTCCAGTCCCCAATCGTGGATTCGTTCGCAGCCCGTTGAGCGGATGAGACCACGCCGGCAAGCACAAAGAACGCTGCAACACAATTCGCTCGCCGCAAAACTGCCCGGCAGCGGCCGTATCGCACTGCGCTCATCAACAAGACCGTGCGCCGGATTTTATTCAAAGTGCCTGGTCTCGGCAGGTTCATATCGCTCTCCACCAGGGAGACTACACATCATAATCGCTTTTGGCGCATCGAGGCTCGGCTTTGTTCCCCGCGCTCGCGTGGTTGCATCCAGGCTTTTTGAGCTTTCCGCAGGGGCCTCGGCTGCAGCGGGTTACACCCTCTGTGGCGCGATTCGCGACTCAACTGGAGAGGATCGGAACTCCAGTTCGGCGCCCTTCAGTCCTGGAGACGAAACACTCACTGTGATCGGTCCAGCGGTTTTCGTCATCCGCACCATGGCGGTGGCGATTCCTGCCTCGGCGCGCACTGGATTGGCAAAGACTCTCTCATCCCCAATCAGCGTGCCTTCCCCGCGTACGGAGAAAGTTACCATGTCGTCTCCATACGGATAAGTCATCTCTCTAGCGTCGCAAATGTGGGCGTAAACGCGCACCCAATCGGCGCCATCGGCAACCGGGTCGAGGCCGCAGGTGTCCAGTTGCAGTCGCAGTTCCTGCGGAACTCCGGGTGAATGGACCAGATGCCTTGCAGCCACTTTGCCATCGATTAACCCCTCGGCCAGTAATTCTCCGATGGGCGCCCAGGGAGCTTCCGACGAAACCGCATTGCCGAACAGCATACTCCGCGTGCCGCTGAAGTCTCCCACTTTGAAAGTAAAGGGCGGGTGAGGGACGTGGTATCCGGCATCGGACCCTTGAGTAGCGACCAGTTTGCCGTTTTGCGTGAGGCGCACTTGTTCGCAGTTGCTGAACACCACGACCTCCAACGGAGAATGGAACGTCGCGTAATTGGCAATGAAGACCATGGGGCCGTTGCCGGTGCGCGCAGGCTGAGCCACAGCAGGGCGCTGACTCTGAAACATAAAGTAGTCGAACTTCGGAATACGAAACAGGTCGAGTGGTGCTCCAAGAAACGGTTGATGATGATAGCCGCGAAATGCATCGATTCCCGCCCAAAGATCGGCACCAGCGGGCCTGCTCTCCGACTGGTAGATCCGGTTCAGGCTCTGCAGATGAGCGGAGGCCTGTACGAGCATTGGCATCTCGCCCCACGATCTGGCGACGCGCACTCGACCCTGCTGGTCGCTCCAGTTATCCACCTGGTCGCCCCACTCGCGTATCCATGAAGGCCGGGAGGAATCCTCATGTGCGCGGCCCGCGTAGATGATGTCCCACCCTTCGAATTGTGGCACCCGCTGACGAATTGGATCTCCTGCTGTGCAGCATCCCGGTCCGGGGAACTCTTCATGCACAATCCGGTAAAGCTCCGCCGCCAGCGAACTGTTGTCCGATTCGTTCAGCGCCGCTTCCCAGATCACCACCGATGGGTGATTGCGATCCCGCCGGATCATCTCTCGCGCGTCCTGATAGACACGCTTTTTGAAAGTCTCATCCCCTACAAACTGCCAGCCAGGGTTGGAAACAATGGCCAGAATCCCCAACTCGTCACAGGCATTCATGAAGCTTGGATCCTGGGGATAGTGGCTGCGATACGATGTGAAGCCCGCCTCGCGCAGTTTGAAGGCATCGCGATAATGCGCGGAAGGCGGCAGGGCATAGCCCACATAAGGATGGTCCTGGTGCCGATTCGCGCCAATGGAAAAGAACGGCTGGCCGTTGATGAGCAAGCCGCGGCCCTTTTCGAATTGAAAAGAACGGATGCCTACACGCGTGAACTCATCGTCGATCAGTCTGCCATCTTCGTTTACCTCCGAATGAAGCCAGTAGAGCTGGGGGTCCTCCGGGTGCCACAGTCTTGGATTTCGCACTGTCATTGTCTGCGTCGCCACTTGTCGAGAGCGGGCCGGCACAGTAACAGGGGAGGACGCCTTTGCCGCAGTCTTCCCCTCAGGGCCTGTTAATACCTGCACCACCTCGCAAACGCGGCTTTCATCGGACTCGTTCACCACTTCCGTCTGAACCTGCACGATGGACTCGCCGGCGGCCACGGATGGGTAAGTAACGAACACGCCTCCGCCCGCAACCCTGTCTGCGAGGATTGGATCGGTGATGTGTAGGGGATCAAGCACCACCAGATCGACGCTGCGATAAAGGCCCCCGAAGTAGCAGAAATCCAGTTCGCTCTGCGGCTTTCCCGGCGGCACCTCCGGATTGTCGGAGTTATCAAGCCGCACCGTCAGAATATTGGGCTGGTCGAATCGGATGTCTTTGGAGATATCGATGGTGAAAGGTATGTACCCGCCAAAGTGAGTGATTCGATGAACGCCATTCAGCCAGACCTCCGCAACCTGCATGGCGCCCTGGAATTTCAGGTAAACTACCCGACCCTTCCATTCCGGCTGCGCAGGCAATTCCCGCTTGTACCAGCAAACACCCTGATAATTGCGGCCGCCACTCACATCCCTTGGCTCAAGCCTGACGGAGTGCGGTAAGGTTACCGGCTCCCACTGTGCGTCAGCGGGAGCGCTCACGTCAGCCCCCTTCGATGACACGGATCCCGGGGAGGCCGCTGTCGATCCGGGCCTGAAGAATTGCCATTCCTGATTCATGTTGAGCACAAGGCGCGCGACCGGCATGCCGAATGAGCCCGCTCCTGCCGCCTTGTCGATATCTACCCGGCTTGCTCCGATACTGTCCTCGCTATGAACCACACTCGACAGCACGATTCCTGAAGCAGTTAAAGCACTCACTTCCAAAAAGTCTCTCCGCGATAATGGCATGTTCGTCCTTTTCGTTCTCATTTGTGCAGCGGCATGGCTGGCGAGTCGAGCCCGCCGGCGTTTCGACTGGCGTCCCGCCTAAAGCGCCATTTGACCTCGACTTTGAGCTGGTTCCTCGCATTAGGGCTCCCGCCCGGCGGCGACGCCTGCCATCGATCGAAGCGGTTTATCCCCCTTCGGCGACTCGTGATATGGCTTTCCCGCTTCATAAAGCACCAGGCGGCTTCTGATTGCGGTTGCCATCTTTGAATTTCCTTGCCCCACAGCCAGATCCAGCGCCCGCTTCGCCAATGGAATTGCGTACGCGAATTGCCCGTTCTCCGCGTAGGCAGCGGCAAGCGTATCAAGAACGCTTGGATCGTCCGGAGGAGCGAGACTCTTCGCGCTCTCACCAAGCGAAAGCGCTTCCGCGCCATTCCGCACGGATGCATTGGACGCAGTGGCCAGAACCCAGGCAACGCCGAGAATGGCGCTTACGCGGCCAGGATCGATGAGATGCGCCTTGCGCCAGTGGGCAAGCGCCTCCGGGCCGTTACCCAAATCCTCGTAGGCGCTGCCCAGGGCTTCCTCGCAGGATTCAAAATGCGGCCTGATCTCGATGGCTGCCCTCAGCTCTGGTAACGCCTGTTCTGCGTGTCCCTGATCCAACAGGAACCTGCCCAGAACGAAACGGTTCTGAGCCGACATGGGGTTGAGTTGAACGGCCAGGCGAAGGTGTTCAAACCCCTCCGCGATCTCTCCATGAACGTAAAGCGATATTCCCAGACCGTTCTGAGCCTTTGCGTTTCCCTCGTCAAGCGCCACCGCTTTCTTCCAGATCTCAAGGGCCTTCAAGTTTTCCCCCTTGTCCTCCAGTTGCATGGCCTCGTCGATGAGCTTGTAGAGTTCCACGGCGGGAACCTGAATGTCATCGATCCCATCCTCGCCTGTGTTCACGAATTCGGGAAGGTTCACGGCGCGGTTGGCTGCGGTGGAGTTATCGATGAGAATAGCGGGGCTGGAATTGCCCTCATTGTCGAGGTGGGTGAGATACATCTGCGTATAGGGCGACCGCGCCTTGGATGAAAACACCAGCCAGCGTCCGTTGGGCGAGAAGCTGTGCCAGGAGTTCATCAGCGATGTATTGGCGCGCAGACGACGCGCCTCTCCGCCTTCGACGGGGACGATGTAAAGTTGGCTGTCGGGACGCATAAGCTGGCCGTTGCGGCATTGCACAAAAACGATCCACCGCCCATCCGGCGAGACCTTGGGGAAGTTGTTGCTCATCCCGTTTTGCGACGCGCCCACAATGGGCTCCGGCGTGCCGCCCTTGCCATCGTTGAAGGGAACGCGGTAAAGATCGTACTGGATTTGCGTCTCGTTCGGATCGTTGGCGTGCAGCGCCTTTGGCTGGCCCGCCGGGTAAGGGTCCTTGGCTTCGGCCCTGGCAAAGACAATGTATTTGCCATCCGGACTCCACACTCCATCTGTCTGCACATAACGCGGATCGTCCGCGCCTGGAAGCGGCTGGCGCTTGCCTCCGGCACGGTCATACCACTCCAGAATTCCACGGGTGGGATAAAAGACCTGCAGGAACCGATAGTCTTTGAAGTTAGTGACGTAATAAGTATTTGATATGTCCAGCGCAGAGCCGGCAAAGGTGCTCACCACGTAACGCCCATTCGGCGAAACCTGGGACATGAAGCCAACGCGAACCTTGCCTGCCTCCCCGTCGGTGTTCCACTGCACAATATCTTTGTTCTGAATGGACATGTGCCGTTCGACCTGGACAACGGCATAGAGACCCTTGTCATTGGCCGGCCCATCCACGTCAATGCCCATCGTCTTGCCATTCCCTGAGAAAGAGTGGCAGTTTGCGCAGGTGGGCATATTGGTCAGCACCGTGCGGCTCTCGGGTAGGCCAATATCGCGCAGACGCCAGCGAATAAGATGAATAGCGGCGGGAGACAGCGGCTGCACTGTTCCATTAGCGCCCGCGCTGGGCATCAGAGGAACGTCGCGGTAAAAGATGGGCGCACCCACCGGATCGCCCGAGGTAGTGATCGATATCCGCGCCTGCGAAGTAGCGCCACGCGCAGTGGTCGAACCGGTGATAGTCACAGTGGCCGGCGACTCTGTGCTGTGCGCTTGAATGGCTTGCCATGTGTCGGTTGCAGGTGTCCACGACCAGGATGCAGCCTGTTGCGGTGTCAGTTTAGGGAGTTCATTGGTGTCGCTTACGCAGTCCGGATCGATAGCACCGATGCGCATCCGTTCCGGTTTGACTTCGAGATGGATGGGCGCGGAATGATCGGAGAATTCAATATCGATTTGCCAGGCTTCCGCTGCTGCATCGCGCCATAAAAATGTCGGCGGCGTGATGCCGGGCGGAAAGATCGAGCCATCCAGCGGATAGTCGATGGAGATGGGCCAAAAAGCATCTTTGGAACTGCCGGCGGGCGCTGTTGTTTCCTGGCTTCCGCTGCTGCCGAGAGCTTTGTTGTGAAGCGGCAAAAGCCATGCGGCGGCAAGAATGCCTGCCAGCGTTGTCCCAACCACAAAAAGCAAACGCATTCGCTTGGACGAGGACTTGGCTATTGAGTCGAGCACGGGTTGAACCTCCGGGTCCACGCTCGAACTGGGCCCCTTGAAATCATCATAGGACCGCGATGCCTGAATGGAAGCTGAGCGGTTGATGCACTGACCACTGCTGAATCCCGAGACAAAAGAGAAGGCCCGGACAGGCATTAAACCGTCCGGGCCTCCTGGGGGTTAGAAGGTCAGTTTCAAAGCAGCCTGGCCTACTCGCGGAGTGTTGGAAGTGCCGCCGAAACCGCCGTTGCCGCCGTTGATTTGAGCGGGGCCGCCACCGGCATCGCCCGGCTGGGCGTTTGGATTGGACATGACCGGGTGGTTGGTTGCGTTGAAGAACTCGAAGCGGAATTGCAGCCTGTACCGTTCAAGGATCGACCAGTTCTTCGCCAGCGACGAATCGATGTTGAAGCTCGGAGGGCCATCGATCAGGTTGCGGCCGCTGTCGCCGAAGGTTCCATCGTGGCGTGTGACAAACGCAGCGGGGTTGTAGTATTCCTGCGTCCAGTGCGAGCGCCCACCTTGACGCACATTGAGAGGCACTCCGGAAACGCGGTCGGCCCTATCGGAACCGCAAGCCTCGATGCAGCCGCTGCCCCTGTTCGGCTCGCCATACGCAGCTTGATCGTTGCCCGGACTGATGCTGAACGGCGACCCCGACTGCCAGCCGACGATGGGGCTCAGCTGCCATCCTCCGAGCGCTTCACGCATCAGCAGGCTCTTCCCCTTCAACGCCGGACTGGTGTAAATGAAGTTGCTGACCCAGACGAAGGGCACGTTCGCATTGGAGATGCCACGGCTCCAGCCCAGGTTGCGCGGATTGTTGATCTCATCGCCATTGGAGAGGTTGGCGACGCTGGCCACATCGGTCGACTTCGACCAGGTAAAGCTGGATTGTGCCTGAAGACCGTGAGCCAGGTGCCTCTGACCGGTTACCTGCAATGAGTGATAGCTGGCCGTGGCCCCGCTGTCATACTCCAGAATGTCGGTGAAGTTGGAATACGGAGCGACAGGCGCCTTTGCTGACGAGGGAAGCGGGCAGTTCGGGTTGTTGTAGTACGTGCAGTAGCTGTAAGCGGCGTCGTTGTCATCCTGCACGTAGCTCTGGTGATACGACTGGCTGCCGACATATGCCACGCGAACCGCTGTCACCGCGTTGATCTGTTGCTCCACTGAGACGTTCCAGAGTTCGGTGATTGGCGCCTTGTAGTTCCGGCTGAAGGAGGCCCCTAAACTGATCGGGGTTGGAATTGCAGAGCTGGCCGGCGCTTTGTAGGTTGGGTTAGCCCATGGGATCTGGCCGGGGCCAGTGCCGAATGGGTTTCCGTTGGGCGTGCCGAACGACGAGGTTGCATATGGGTTGTGGAAGTTCTCGTATCCGGTTACCGTTTGGCCGGTATTCGGGGTGCAGGTAGCGCCACCGTTGCAGATGGGCGAATTGGACGGCGCGTTCGGAGTGAACGTCACTGCAAAGGGCGCCAGATCGACGGTGTGGTTGTAGTTAGCGTAAGCCACCGGAGCGCTGAACATTCCGAATGCGGCGTGGACGGAGGTCTTGGGCAGATTCTTGGGCTGATAGGCTATTCCGACGCGGGGCTCAAAGATGCTGACATCGGTGGGGCGAAGGCCTGCAGTCATATTGTTGTCGCCGGGGTAAATCAATCCCTGTGGCGCAGCGGGGAACTGAGAGCTCTGCTGCCCTGCCACGAAGGCCGCACCGCGCCCTCCGACCTCAGCCGGCGGCAGGTCCGGATCCCAGCGCAAGCCAAGGGTAAGGGTCAGGCCGGGCTTCAAGCGGAACTCGTCGTTGACGTACGGGTCGACCAGCCATCCCTGGACGTCAGACAACTCTCCGGCTCCCTGTTCGAAGCTGCTCATGTAACCCAGCAGCCAATCGGACGTACCGTTGCCGGTGTAATTGCTGCCGAAGCCGATGATGGCGTTTTGCGGATACTGGGTTGTTTCCACCGCCCGCTGATGGATCAGATCGATGCCCGCCGAGAGCGTGTGACGTCCGAAGGTCTTGATCAGGGTGTCGGACAATCCGAGGGTGCCGCGGACTTCATCCGAGGGCTCGGTCCAGCCGCCATTGGCGGTGCCGAAATATGCGCCCTCCATGTAGCAGGACGGCTCGCTGATACTGATGAAGCGCGACCAGCACAGCGGTTTGTTGTTGCTGTCAAGGACCGCGGTCGCATTGTGCGCGCTCTGTTGTGTCCAAAAAGCCGTGACAGTGTTCACCGTGTCGGGGTTCACCGTCCAGGTGTGCTGCAGGATCTCGTTGAAATACCACATATTCAAGCCGAAGGTCTGATTCCAGGTGTTCAGATTCAAAACGGAGAGAACATTTCCGGGCGTGTCGCCGGCGGGCGCAGTGTACCTGTCGATGAACGAGCGCAAGGTGAGTCGCTGGGACTTGGTCAGGTCGTAGTCAACCCTGTCCGTGTCCTCGTTGTAGTGGGAATTGGCAATGTCGGCCGATGCGTAGAGCAATTGCCCAGCCAGATTCTGGGCCGAAGATGTCGGAGCGGCAGTCCCTGAAGCAGCGGCGGCGTGCCCAGGCAGGCCAAGCTGGGTAAACTGCACGGCTACCGGATCGAGCGCGGCGGCGCCGCCGATCAACTGGTTCGGAATTCCGTTGACGGATTGGAATGGCCCGTTGAGCCAACCGCAGTTTGTTGTCTGGAGCGCGGGACCGACGGCAAAGCCCGAGCCGCAATTGGAATTGTGGGCCTGAGCGTAGGTAATGAGCCCGCTGAAGTCCCCATTCAGCATCTGCGAGGTGGGCGTCTGGGATGCGATATCCGAACTTCCGGGGCCGCCGACAACGACGGTTCCCTGGTAGTTGGCGAAGAAAAACAGCTTATTCTTGATGGCCGGTCCGCCGACAAAGCCGCCGAACTGGTTGCGCCGAAAGGTGTCCTGCTTGTGGTTGCTCCAGTTCGGTGCGTCGAAATCGCCGTTGCGCATGAACTCGAAAAGGCCGCCGTGCAAGTTGTTTGTGCCGCTCCTGGTGGCCATCGAAACCACACCGCCCGACGAGAAACCATACACTGCGCTGAAGTTGCTGGATATGAGGCGGAACTCCCCAATCGCGTCTGGGTTGGGCGTCGGAGAATTCGAGGCCAGGTAGGTGTCCATATTGGTGACGCCGTCCAGCATGTAGAACGTGCTTCCCAGTCGTCCGCCATTCGATGAGGCGACAGACTCATTGGGGAATGAGAAGCCGCTCTGCTGCCAGCCAACCGAATTGGCGCCATTCACTATGCCCGGCGACAGCAGTGCCAGAGCGGAGGGATCGCGGCCATTCAAGGGCAATTCGCTCACCGATTCCTGGTTGACCGTCATGCCCAGTTCTGGCGTTGTGGTGTCGATAAGTTCGGCGTCTGCCGTCACGTTCACCGTCGCGCCGGCGCCCGCCACCTTCAACTGCACGTTCTGGGTCGCGTACAGGTTGGCGTCGATCACAATGCCCTTCTGCACGTACCCGGCAAACCCCGCGGCGTTGATCGCAAGCGAATACTTGCCAGCCGGCAGCAGCTTGAAAATATACACTCCCTGGCCGTCGGTGGCTCCGCTCAGTACTAGGTCGGTATCGACGTTGGTGAGTGTAACAGCAGCCTTTGGAACAGCCGCGCCCAATTGATCGGTGACCTGGCCGGTCAGGCTTCCGCTGGTGCCCTGACCGAGGGCAAGTGTTCCGAAGCTGACGAGGCCGATGAGGATGATCAACAGCAATCCCCGAAGATGCGTCGCTTTGATTCGTTGCATGACTTCCTCCTGAATCTGGTGAAACTGGTAAATCGGGACTTCAAGATTGCGCGGTTTCCACGATGAAACCGTTTTCAAATCCACTCAGGCTCTAACGCAATCGAGCCCGTTATCTGCCACCGCGCATGTTTTCCCTTCATGTGGGGAAACGTTTTCTCAGTCAACGCGGATTCTACGCCGTGGTTTAGAACACTTACAATCCGCCGAAAGTCGGATTTCGACGACTTTTTTTAAGCCGCCATGCAGTGTTTGATCCGGGGGGAAATAAGGCTCGCTGGTGGCGGATAATGGGCGTGTCCAATCCATGGCAAAATGGATTGCCCGACCCCGATGAGCGAGCCCCAACCGATACGACCTCAATTCGCTCGAAATGACGGCCCTCGATCAGGTGTACTAGAATGAGCCGTCGCGGACGGGATTTCCGATGGAATGAACCCCCATCCAGGCGAGATGAGAAAATCTGGCAGCGAAGTCACATCGAATGATCAAACAATTCAGGAATCATCGATTGAAGATTCAGGTGACCTTCGGGGTGCTTCTCTGGCTCCTCGCACCCTCTTTCGCGCAGGCAACATGCACCGCTCCGGCCGAGTTGGCAACCCGCCTGAAGAGCCGCCCGACGAGCGAGAACTATGCCGCGGAAGGGAACTGGTTCGCGGAAAAAAAGCAGTTCGATTGCGCCGCCAATGCCTTTGCCTCAGCGTTTCACCGGCAATCCAATTCAGCCTCTCTTGCCTACCTGTGGGGACTCAGCCTTTACTCCGCCGGTCACGATGACCAGGCTGCGGAGCCGCTGAAACAGGCAATGCAACTCGATCCCAGCGACATTCGCCCACACCTGGTCCTCGGCGCAGTGCTTGACCGCATGAAGAAGACCGCCGAAGCGGAAACAGAGTGGCGCGCGGCCCTGGCCATCGATCCGGATTCAGGTCCGGCTCTCGATGCCCTTTCCCAGGACCTGCTCGACCAGAACGACTACAGTGGCGTTATCGGCCTGCTCGATAAGCCCGGCAGCAGCCGCGTGCGAACCACTCAGCAAAGCCTGAACCTGGGCATAGCATATGGGGGTACCGGGCAACTGGACGCCGCCGCCAAAGCCCTCCATGAGGGCCTAAACAACGATCCGGGCTCAGGGCCCATCGCAAACAAGCTCTCCATGGTGCTTATGCTGCAAGGGCGCGAAGACGAAGCGTTCAAGGTTCTGGATCTTGCGCTCGACAAGCATCCCAGCGATCAGACAACGCAGATTCTTTACCTTCGCATCCTGGTCACAAGTCACAACGAAAAGGCGGCGGAGTTTGCCCACAAAATGCTTGTGACGTACCCGGATCAATGGGAGGTGTTGTACCTGAACGCCCTTCTGGAATCTCGCGAGGCGGACTCGTCTATTGCCCGCACCCATCTGGAACACTCCATCGCGCTCAACCCTGGGTACTATCAGTCCCACGCCGCGCTGGGCACTCTTCTGTCGCAGCTTGGCGAGCTTCCTGCTGCCAGGGACCAGCTTCAGAAAGCCATCTCCCTTGGCGACACCGAACCGGAGGCGTTCTACAGTTTGGCTATGGTCTTCAAGCGCCTGGGCGATACAACACAGGCGCAGCAGAAGTTGGAGATCTATCAGCGGCTCAAGGGTGCCCAATCCGACCGGGTGCAATCCGCCGGCAAAGCGGAAGAAGGCGATCAGGCTATGGCCGCGGACAATGCGACTCAGGCCGCTTCGCTCTATCGCGAAGCGCTCCAATCCAATCCCGATGAGCCGATCCTGTTCTACAAGCTTTCCAGGGCGCTGGACAAATTGAAGGATATCCCCGGCGAAAGAGATGCCCTGCGGCGGGCCATTCAACTGAACCCCAACCTCGCCGAGGCACAGAACCAGATGGGCTACCTCGCCGCGAGAGACGGCGATGTGGCCCAGGCCGAGACTTACCTCCGCGCCGCCGTCCGCGCCTCTGCTTCTTACGTCGCTGCGTGGATCAATCTCGCGGCAACTTTGGCCAGCGAAGAAAAATGGCAGGACGCCAAAGAGGCAATTGGCCACGCACTTGCAATCGATCCGGACAACGCTCAGGCTCGTAACCTCTTTCATGAGCTCTCCGAATCAAATCAGGGCCACTGAAGGCGCGTTGTCATCATGCGGTCCATTATGGCTAAACTCAATCGGTAGTAGCCTGATCGAGCGATCCATTTTTGTGGATTGCGCACTCGGCCAGGGGAGGCACTCTTCCAAGCAATGACTGCCATTTCCAAATCACTCGGCAGTTGGTCGCGTCGGCATTTCCTTAAGGCAGTGCCTGCGTTTCTGACTGCCGTCCTGCTTCGCCGCCAGGCGCCGGCGCTTGCGCCCACAGCCTCGGCTTTGCCGCCTTTTTCGCAGTTCGTCGATGTTGCCAGGCCGGCCGGACTGACAAAGGTCATGCCCTATGGCGAGGGTACGACCGCAACCTACCTCACCGAGATCATGGGCGGAGGCTGCGCCTTCATCGACTACGACAACGATGGATGGATGGACGTCTTTATCCTCGGCGGACGGCGCCTTGAAAGTATTCCGCCCGGCGCCAGCAACCGCCTCTACCACAACAATCGCGACGGCACATTCACCGACGTCACCGAAAAAGCAGGCCTCATCGATGCTGGCTGGGCCGTTGGAGTGTGCATAGGCGACTACAACAACGATGGCTTCGAAGACCTCTTCATCACTTATTTCGGACAAAACAAGCTTTACCGCAACAATGGCAACGGAACATTCACCGACGTCACCGCCCAGGCTGGGTTATCAAGCAAGACCACGCGTTTCGGCTCCGGTTGTACCTTCGTCGATTACAACCGCGATGGATGGCTCGATCTTTTCGTCTCCAACTATGCCGATGTCGATCTGGCCACTCTGCCCAAGCCATCGCTTGATCGTCCCAACTGCAACTTCGAAGGCGTGCCCGTCAATTGCGGCCCCAGCGGACTCGCATTTCCCAGCCACTTGCTCTACCGCAACAACGGCGACGGTACCTTTACCGATGTCTCCAGGGAGTCCGGCGTAGGCGCCTTGCGCGGCTCCTATGGCCTCACCGCCTGCGCTTTTGACGCCGACGAGGACGGCTGGCCCGACATCTTTGTCGCCTGCGACACCACCCCCAGCCTCTTGCTGATGAACAACCACGACGGAACCTTTCGCGACGAAGCACTGTTGCGCGGCGTAGCAGTCTCCGACGACGGCAAGGAAATGGCCGGCATGGGCGTCGCTATCGGCGACTACGAGTGCAACGGCCGCCTCGACATCGTGCGCACACATTACATGAATCAAGCCACCGGCCTATACCGCAATCAGGGCAAGGGAGAATTCGAAGACGTTACCGCGCGCTCCGGCCTCATCCACGAGAGACGCTTCGTCAGTTGGGGCGTGGGCCTGCTAGACCTCGACAACGACGGCAATCCAGACATATTCCTTGTCACCGGCCAGGTCTATCCTGAGTTGGAATCCGTCAATCCGAAGTATCCGCGCCGCACCCCCTGCATTCTGTTCCGAAACCTGGGCAATGGAACTTTTCTTCAAATCACGGAAACAAGTCAGCCGGCCCTCGATGCGCGCCACGTCAGCCGTGGATGCGCCTTCGGCGACTTCGACAATGACGGCGACCTGGACATCCTCATCATGAATCAGAATGAACCGCCGTCTCTGCTTCGAAACGACGCGCCCCCAGGGAATCACTGGATCAAGGTCCGCCTTCACGGGACAAAAAGCAACCGCAGCGCCCTGGGCTCCCGTGTCACCATTCGCAGCGGGAGCAAGACCCAGGTGCAGGAAGTCATGAGCCAATCCAGCTATGTCTCTGCTAACGATCCCCGCCTTCACTTCGGGCTCGGCTCCGCAACCTCGGTCGACCTCGAAGTTCGATGGTCGCTTGGCGCCATCGAAATCCACAAGAATGTACCCGCCGATCTACTGATCACCTTACGAGAAGGTTCTCCAACCATAAACGCTGAGAAGCTCACTCCGGCCATTCAGTTCGTCGCCGGCCAGAAGACTTAGAGCACGCAAGCATGCGACGCATAAAGCGCAACCGGTCAACTGAAGTCATCCGAAGTAATTGGCTCTATTGCAACTCTAAAACGAAGGGTTGTAGATTCGAGGCCAGCCTGAGGAGCCAAATCTTGCCAGAAACTTAGGCGCGGCCAATACCTCCAAACAATCCGAAGCCGCCCAGTACTTTCCCTTCAACGCTCGAACCACCTTCGCCGCGCGGTGATAATCTACGTCGTAATTGGTGCGTTGGGTCTAGCGGGTTCAAGGTCATGGAGCGCATTCAGCGCAGTTTTGTCCACACTTCGCAGGCGATGATCTTGTCCAGGCGTCCGCTGCGCTGGCTTTTCGATGCGCAGGCAGGTCCTCCCAACAGGTTTGTGCCGCGCTGGCTCTTTCTGAGAGCGCTGGCTCTCATCTACTTTTCGGCATTCTTCTCCTTGCTGTTTCAGATTGAAGCCTTGATTGGACCGCACGGCATCCTGCCCGCGGAACGCTTCCTGGCTGCCGTGGCAGGAGGCACGGGCTACCTGCGGTTCTGGTTCGCGCCCACACTCTTTTGGCTCTCGTCCGGATCCCACGGCATCATGGCGGTCGTCTGGCTTGGCCTGATCGCGTCGATCGCCGCACTCTGCAATCTATGGCCGCGGCTTAGTTTCTTCCTCTGCTTTGTTTGCTTCCTCTCATTTGTCACTGCGGCACAGGTGTTCTCCGGTTATCAGTCCGACGGCATGCTGCTGGAAGCGGGCTTCCTGGCATTGTTCTTTGTGCCTCGGGGCTTCTTACCCCGCTGGGGAATTTCCAGCCCCGCTTCGCGCGCCAGCCTCTTGCTGCTGCAATGGGAGTGGTTCCGCATCTACTTCGAATCCGGCCTGGTAAAACTGCTAAGCGGCGATGTCCAGTGGCGCAACTTTACGGCCATGGACGAGTACTACCAGAATGGCCCGTTGCCCACGTGGATCGGGTGGTACATTGAACATTTGCCACACTGGTTTCACGCGGCTTCGGCAGCAGGAACCTTGGGGATGGAGCTGGCCGTGGTCTGGATGCTGTTCTTGCCCCGGCGTGTGCGCCTCGTCTGCTTCTGTATTGTTACGCCATGGGAGATCGGCGTCATTCTTACTGCCAATTACACGTTCCTGAACTACCTGGTGCTGGCGCTGGGATTCTTGTTGCTGGACGACCATAGCGTGCGATGGCTGCTTCCGCGCCGGCTGCGCGCAACGTTGCCGCAACCACCGCAGCAAGACGAACCACAACAGGAGCAACCCCCTCTTTCTATTCTGGAAGTCCGCGTAGAGGACAAGGCGGTGAGTCAGCCTGTAGTTCGCGGGCCGGGCAGTTATCTCAGGGATCTGGGGATCGGCGGAACAGCGCTGATGCTGACCTGGATCGCCTATGCAACCACGGCCCAGATGATCCGGATGCCGTGGCCCGATGCGCCCCTGCCTACCGCTCCGATCATGGCGCTGGAGCCGTTCCGCATTGCCAACGAGTACGGGCTGTTTGCCATCATGACCCGAGGCAGGTATGAGATTGAGTTTCAGGGTTCGAACGACGGTGATAATTGGACGCCTTATCTGTTTCGGTACAAGCCGCAGGCGCTGAACGAGGCGCCACGCATCTACGCCCCTTACCAGCCGCGATTTGAATGGAACCTGTGGTTCGCATCGCTGGGTGACTGGCAGCAAAATGACATCGTGCCTCTGACCGAAGAACGGCTGCTGGAGAACGATCCGGATGTGCTCGCTTTGTTTCGAGCAAATCCTTTTAAACAGGCGCCGCCTCGCTATGTCAGAGCTGTTCTTTGGCAGTACTGGTTTACATCGATGGAGGAAAAGCGGCGCACTGGGAATTGGTGGAAGCGAGATCTGCTGGGGTTGTATGCGCCAGAGTTGACGCGGAAGCCGGATGGCAATTTTGGCGCTGT
>Ga0302189_10000946_pt1 | contig 25256 bp, 12 predicted proteins | sample II_Bog_E2_2_FD_194551 | JGI IMG/M metagenome (GOLD analysis project Ga0302189, IMG submission 194551) | Peat permafrost microbial communities from Stordalen Mire near Abisko, Sweden - II_Bog_E2_2 | ecosystem: Environmental > Terrestrial > Soil > Wetlands > Peat | place: Sweden: Abisko...
GAAACGCGAAGATGAACAGCCCTAGCAGCCAGCGCATTCAATTGTCCCCGGTCTTTGGATCCTGACCTTCCAGCGTGGGCGATGCAAGATCGAAGTCCGCGCGCGTCAGTCCAGCCTTGGCAGTTCCGCGGTCGATGATGAACAGCGTCGACCCCGGCTTGCCGGTGACCTTCACTTCAATCTGCGTCGCTGCGTACACACCGTGTGACTGGTGCAGGTCGAAGTAGGTGATGTCTTTCGTTACGCCGCCGCGCTCCGTCTTCACAACGTGCAGCACAGCCTTGGTCTTCTCATCGGTGCTGGAGACAACGGTCGAATATTGGCTGTGGTCGAGGCTTCCAGGGGTACTCTGCAACACATCGCACGTCCGCGATCCGCAGGGCTGCTTGCCTGCGAGCTTCTGCTCTTTCCAGAAGAACTGGTTTTCCACCAGGTCTTCAAGCGAGAAGCCGGTGCCGAGCAGCGCATCGCTGGGGTTCGCGGTAGCGTAGTCGCCGGGCAGCCACTTGCCGTCGGCGCTCTTGTGCGCCACCCGAGCCGTCACGCGTCCGCTGTGCTCCAGGCGAACCTGCACGCGCACGGGGACAGGTGCATCCACCTCTTCAAACAGCCGCAGGCCGTCCGGAAATCCATGCTCCTTGATCGAACACTTGTAACTCACTCGCTTGCCGCTGCCGTCGACCATCACCAGCCGCCCGCTCACGCGCGCGTCCGTGCTCTCCACGCGCTGCTGCTGCGCCGCGACGACCGCAGTCACGCCCTGCGCTTGCGCCGCCGATGCTAGAAGACTTGCTGCTGCCAATGTAATCAGTGCTGCTCTCATACGATCCTTCCATCGCGCATGCGGATGTGCCGCGGCGCGGAGTTCGCAATCTCGTCCTCGTGCGTGACGATGATCAAGGTCATTCCTCGCCTCTGTTGGATGCCCTTTAGTATTTCCATGATCTTCGCAGTGTTGGCGCTGTCCAGGTTGCCGGTGGGTTCGTCGGCCAGCAGGATGTCCGGATGGTTAGCGAGGCTGCGGGCGATCGCCACGCGCTGCCGCTCGCCCGCGGAGAGTTGCGAAGGATACTGCCGCAGCCGCTGCTCCAGCCCCAGCTCGCAGAGCAGATCGCGCGCCGTCTCTTCGCGGCCGCGCGGAGCATCGCCTCCGCCCAGCCACGGCACCTGCACATTCTCCATCGCAGTCAGCGACGGCAGCAGGTAGAACGCCTGGAAGATAAAGCCGACGTGGGTCGCGCGGTAGGAGTCCAGGTCGATCTCCGTGCCGATGTTCCGGCCGCGAAACAGCACGTCGCCGGAGGTCGGCGTATCCAGTCCGCCCAGCAGGTGCAGCAGCGTAGACTTGCCGCTGCCGCTCGGCCCACTGATGGTGATGAACTCGCCCGCGGCGATCGTCAGGTCCACGCCATCCAGCGCCTGGATCTGTCCATCCTCATATCGCTTGCGGGCCTGCCGCACGTCCAGCAGCATCTCACTCATGGCGCATCGCCTCCACCGGAGACAGCCGCGCGCCGCGGTACGCAGGCGCAATCCCCGCGACGACTCCCACCAGGATAGAGATCCCCAGCGCCTCGACCATCGTGCCCCACGCAATCCCCGAAGCCCCCGAGACGATCCCGGCAGTCTGCGGAATCGCCGCCAGCACCTGCAACCCGCCCCAGCCTACGAGCAGCCCCACCAGTCCGCCCACCAGCCCGAGCCCAGCCGCTTCCATCAGGATCAGCAGCATCACGCGCCGCCGGCGCCAGCCGAGCGCGCGCAGCACACCGATCTCCCGGGTGCGTTCAAAGACGGACATCGCCATGGTGTTCGCGATGCCCAGCGCCGCCACCAGCAGCGCAATCGCCGACGTCCCCCACGCCACTGCGTGGGCCAGGACCACCAACTGGTTGTTGCTCGCCCGCTCCATCGCCGGAACGGCCTTCAGTCCGGGCAGCGCCTTCTCAATGGCTGCCTGCGCGCGGTGCATGTGCTCCTCGGCGCTCTCGCCGGGCTTCGCCGGCTTCAGCCGCACGTGGAACGCCGTCACCTTGCCGTCCATGCCGGAGAGCCGCTGCATCTGCCCCAGCGGCATAATCACCGCGCCTGCCTCCAGCGCCGAGCCGCCATGGAATACCCCCACAATTTGGAAGGTCGTACCCTGCAGGTCGAGCGTGTCGCCCGCCTTCTTGCCCAGGCTTTCGGAGAGCAGGTCGCCCAGCATCACCTCCGCGGCGTCGTCCTGGAAGCGGCGTCCCTGCTGGATCTTCAACGGCGCGAACTCGTAGGCGTCGTCCGGCCAGCCGTAGACCAGCGCATTGATCTCCGGCGTGATGTCCATCATGTTCACCACCATCGGCTCGGCGGTTTCGATCTCTGGCAGCGCGTTCAGCGTTGGTCCGGCGCTCTGGTCCACGCTTGAGTTCATGAACGTCTTCTGGATCACCGCAATGTCCGTGCCGGCGATCTCATAGAGCTTCTCCCAGCCCACCTCGAACGACCGCGAGAACCCCACCAGCGTGACGAACGCGCCGATTCCCATTCCGATGCCGCACAGCGTCAGGCCGGTCCGCAGCCGCCTTCGCCAGACGTTCTTCCACGCAAAGTCAGCCAGAGTCAATGTCAAAATTGCACCTGCAGAGGCCCGTTCGTACGGTCGCGGCACCGGGTTCGAGTGCCCAGACTATCGGGCCGCGGAACCATTGTCCAGAGTTCCGCGCCGCGCACATCGGAAGACCGGCTGAAGATTCAGGCCTTCAGCGCATAGTCCTCGCGGCAGGGCGTGAAGATGTCCAGTACCTCGGAGTCCTCCAGCGCCCACGCCTGGTGGGTGACATCGCCGGGAACGATGAAACTGTCGCCTGGACCGACCTCGAAGCGCCCGCCGGGGTGCTCAAAGACGATTCGTCCGCTCACGATGTACACCATCTGCTCGTGGGGATGGCTGTGCTTCACTCCCACCCATCCCTTCACCATGCGGTGCCGCACCAGCATCACGCTTTGGCTGTAAGACAGCACCTGCCGGCGCAGACCCGGCTCAGGGGCTAACATCCCGTCGTCCTGAGACTTTACCACTTCAATTTTGTTGGGCATTTTGACTCCTAACCTCCCTGGAGGTGACCAATTCGTGTCCTTACGGTCCACTTCATCCCAAGTCGTATTATCTCGCCGATGCGCAGAAATTAGCCTAATGGCGTCATCGGAGAGATGAGGAGCGCCTCGCGCATCGCCAAGAGAAAAGACAACTTAGGGGGGCGCCCGAGTAAGCGTTTTCTCAAATGAAATAACGTGCTTGGCCGCCGTCTATTGGTGAACGAGAAAGCGTTTTCTGAGGTGAATCAATTGGAATTTGTTTTCCTATTGACAGTTGTACTTGGGCACACCTATATTGCCTACCGAATGAATCAGTAAGACTTCTTCGTTTTCTAGCCAGACCTGCAGTTCTTTTTGGAGGCATCATGAATGTTGCACGTTTTCACCGGGGGCTGAAGCTGAGTCCTGTCTACCCCGCTCTTTTTCTCTTCCTCGTCCTCTTCGCTGCACGGGAAGCGATGGCGCAGACGGGCGGAGAAGGCGCTATCCAGGGACTCGTTACCGACTCCACTGGAGCGGCGATCCCGAAGGCGACTGTCACGGCGACCGACCTCGATAGCGGTGTACAGACCTCTCGTCCCACGTCCTCGGCAGGGCTCTATGACATTGAGCCGCTGATCCCCGGCACCTACACCATCACTGTTACCGCGCCGGGCTTTGAGAAGTTCGTGCAGGACAAGATGGACATCATCGCGCTGCATATGACCGGCCTGAATGTTGTGCTCAAGGTTGGCTCTCAGGGCGAGACCGTAACTGTGACGGAACAACCGCCGTCACTTGAGACCACCAACGCCACGCTCGGCGGAACGATTCAGGGCTCTGAGTACATGGAGCTTCCCCTCCTGGTCGCCGGCAATCAGCAGCGCGATATCACCCAGTTCTCCAACCTGCTCCCCGGCGCGCAGGTCGGCAGCCGCACGTCGGTCATTGGCGGAACAGAGACCCGGCTCGGTGAGGTTTATGTGGACGGCATGCCGCTCACTACCATCACCCAGCAGGGTGACAACCGCCCGGTCTTCAACGTCATTCCACTCGAGGCCATCACCCAGATCCAGGTGGTCACCAGCGGCTTCTCCGCCGAGTACCAGGGCGCGGGGCTGGAGAACTACACCATCAAGTCGGGCGGCAACCAGTACCACGGCACGGCCGCCGACTTCATCCGTAACACCCTCTTCGACGCCTGGGGCTTCTCCGCTCCCTGGGCCACCATCACCAACGCCGCCGGCGTCAAAGGCTTCCAGAACGCCGTCCCTAACTCCTACGGCCACATCTCCAAACCCGCGGACCATGAGAACGAGCTCAGTATCAGCATCGGCGGTCCCATCATCATCCCCCACCTGTTCAACGGCAAGGACAAGCTCTTCTTCCAGGCCACTGTAGACAAGGTCGTCTCCAACTCCGCTCCGTCTTACGGCTTTGATACGCTGCCCACGGCTGCGATGCAGACCGGCGACTTCACCGGGGTTGGTTACAACATCTACGACCCGACGACTCTGAACTGCCCCACTCCCACTACCTGCACACGCAGTCAGGTAATGGGGATGAAGAACGGCATACCAACCGCCAACGTCATTCCCTCGACAGAGATCTCCCACATCTCGCAGTACCTGCAGAAGTTTTTGCCGCCGCTGGCGAATACCAACCTGACCAACAACTACATTGGCGGCATTCCAAGCGGCTACCGCAACCTCATCTGGGGCGGTCGCATCGACTATGACATCTCCCCGCGGAACCGGCTCTCCTTTGTCGCTACCGATGGCCGCCGTCACGCCGTTCCTTACACCTCCGGCAGCGCCAACCTGCCGCCGCCGTATTTGGCAGCGACGCTCTCCACCGTGGCCGGCAACTTCTTTGATATCGAGGACACGTTCCAGATCTCGTCGCACATGGTCAATCAGTTCGTCGCCGGTTATCAGTACTTCGGCGGGCCTCCGACGCAGAACAACACCGAGGGCAATCCAACCTATGAAGCGACGGCGGCCGGAATCACCGGACTGCCCACCGGGCAGGGCTCCGACGAATTTCCGGGAGTCACCTTTGCCGGTACCAACGCCGGAACCGCGTGGTCTCAACCCGACATCACGTCCAAGACCGTCAGCCATACCTTCGACATTGATGACAACGTCGATTGGGTTCTTGGACGCCACTCCATCCACTTCGGCATCCAGCTGCAGGACATCATGGCGAATGTCAGTACCTTCAACAGCTACTCCAACCCCATCACCTACGCCTACAGTCAGAACGAAACGGCGCAGGAGAGTGGAACCTCTTACGTCACCGCCACCACCGGCTTCTCCTATGCCAGCTTCCTGCTCGGCGCCATCAACAGCACCGGGGTCACGCTACAGCCGTTCTCCGATATAGGAGATCGCTATCATCCCATCGCTCCGTACTTTCAGGACGACTTCAAGGTCAACTCCAAGCTGACGGTCAATCTCGGCCTGCGGTGGGATTACATCCCCAGCTTCCGCGAGACTCTGGATCGCTGGTCGTTCCTCAATCCCACGCTGACCAACCCCTACACCGGCAACCCGGGCTCCTTCCAGTTCGCCGGCAACTATGGTGGGGCGGGTGCCAGTTGCGGTTGCCGCTCGCCGGTAAACAACTACTGGAAGAACTTTGGGCCACGGGTGGGATTTGCCTATGCGGTGGACTCCAAGACCGTCTTCCGCGGCGGGTTCGCCGTTCTGTACTCGCACGGCGGTGCCACCGGTGGCGCCGGCGCGGCAGCCACCGGCCAGACTGGGTTCAACGATCCCCTGACCTTCCCCGCCAATCCAGCCGGACCAACAGGCAATCCGACGTTCTATCTCAACAACAGCGGCTACAACGCGATGTTGAACAACGCCAACTTTGGTGGCCCCGGCTACATTCTTCCGGCCATTCCGGCTCCCTCAGCGGCGACCCAGTTGAATGACAACCTGGTCGGAAACTTCCTCAACAATGGGGTATTCCAGCAGTCGAAGACCGGCGTGAACTACCCAGATCCTTACCTTGGAAGCCGCACACCGACCTTCTACTACTGGAACTTCGGCATGCAGCGCTCCATTACAAACAACATCACCGTCACCGCGAACTATGCCGGTAGCGTCAGTCACTTTGTCTCCGGCGCAGGCGGTATCCGCGGCCTGCAGTCGGGCGAGGTCAATCCAATCTACCTCGCTCTCGGTGCCGGCGGTACGGTAGCGGCTCCCCAGTATGGCAAGGGCCTGCTCACGCAGCCGGCCACGGCTGCCAACATAGCGCTGGCACAGGCGATCCTTCCTGGTTGCTGCACGGCTCCTTATGCCGGGTTCACGGCTGCGGCAGGGACCACTGCAGGAGCGGGCTTTGCCACGATTGCCCAGAGCCTGAAGTGGATGCCCCAGTACACCAGCACCGGAGACACCTTCGGCGCGTACTCGGCCAACGCTTCGTGGAACGCCTTCGAGTTCTCGCTCGCCATCCGTCCTACACATGGCCTGACGTTCAACCTGAACTACACCTATGACAAGGAGCTGGACGACGCAGGTACTATTCGTACCGGTTATCCGATTCCCTCCTCAGCCATCCTCAGCGGCAAGGCGTGGGCGGCGGATCGCATCGACCGCTCACTCAGCACGCTCGATCTGCCGGAAAACTTCGCTGCTTTCGGCGTTTACAAACTGCCGTTCGGCAAGGGAGCCCTCGGCGGCAACCACTTCCTCGTTCGCGCTCTGGCCGGCGGATGGGAGGTATCGGGCATCGCAACCTACAGTGCGGGCCTGCCGCTCTTCATCACGTCGTCGGCCTGCACCGGGACGTCGCTCCCCAACCAGGGAACCTGCATGCCGGACCTCAATCCCAACTTCACCGGCAGAAACATCCGCCAGAACGGCAAGTGGGGCAACGGTGTGACCGCTCTGACTCTCGGCTCCGTCCAGTACATCAGTGGCGAAGTTGCTAACACCACCCCGGGTAACGGCATTAATTCGGCTGGTGCGGCAGCTCCGTGCGGCACCAGCACTGGTCCCTTCTGCAACGCCGGCCCGCTCATGATCGGTGATGCGCCCCGTGGTGGAGCTTATGGCCTCCGCGGCCCCAACAATGCCCGCGTCACTGCGGGTGTCCGCCGTACCTTCGACATCACCGAGAAGGCGAAGTTCATTCTTGGAATCGACTGCCAGAATGTGCTGAACTCTGTCACCTTCGGCGGCGGCGGCGGCGGCTCGGCCACAGGCATCGGTCAGAGCATCAACAGCGCCACCTTCGGAACGCTGGGCAGTGCCTCCTCGGACGCCCGCGACTTCCAGTTCTCCGGGAGGATCAGCTTCTAAGACTCCAGACACCCAGACAACAGATTCGCGCAGGATTTCAGCCCTGGCTGAGCGGTTTATCCGCTCTGCCAGGTTTTTTTTGTGCTGTCAGGAGGTTCTGACTCGAGGGTACCCGAACGGTTGTTGGATTGGGATTTATTTTCCTATTGACAGTAATCGTTTACTGAACCTATAGTGCCGTTCGAATCAATTTTTGGAATCTGTCCAATTTTCACCAAGGCTCTGAGCCATTTCAGGAGGCACCATGACTGTTGCACAAATCTCCCGGGCCCCAAGACAACGTTTCCTCAGCAGTTTGCTGCTGCTTTTGGCGTTATTCCTCAGCGCACGCGTCGCGACTGCTCAGGTCTCAGGCGAAGGCACCATCGAAGGCACGATCACGGATAAGAGTGGCGCAGCTATCCCCGGCGCGACCGTGACAGCGACCAGCGTGACCACCCACATCACCGCAGTGCGTTCCTCATCCTCCTCTGGCTTCTATTCCATCTCCCCGCTTCCCCTGGGAATCTACACAGTAAAGATCGAGGCGAAGGGGTTTGAGGTCCTGGTCCAGGACAACCTGGAAGTGCAGGGCTTGAATACCCTGGCCTTCAATCCGGTTTTGGCGGTGGGCTCAGAGACGCAGTCGGTCACCGTCACCGCCGCGCCTCCCATGTTGGACACAGACAGCTCGAATGTTGGCGCGGTCATGGAGAACTCGACCTACTCCGCTCTTCCGCTCAACTTTTCGCCCACGCAGGAGCGCGACCCGACCGCATTTGCTCTGCTGGTTCAGGGAGCACAACCTGGTACCGATGGACGCCTGCCCTCCCTGAGTGGGACGCCGGGCCATCAGGCGGCTCTATATCTGGACGGCGTCTCTACAGAAACGCTCAACCAGCAGGGCGACAATCGTACGGTTGCCCTCAACGTAGACGTGGACGCGGTGGATTCCTTCCAGTTGGTGACCAGCATTCCTCCGGCGGAGTATTCCGGCGCCGGCGCCGAGAACATCACCATGAAGTCCGGTGGCGTGCAGTTTCATGGCACCGTGTCGGATTATTTGCGCAACACATTCTTCGATACCTACAACATGGCGACCAAAAACGCTACGGTCAATTCGGCCTCCTACCCCTTTGATTGTCATGCGACGTACCCGACCACCTGCCCCGCGCCGAAGAGCATCGATCACACCAATGAGTTCTCCGCGGCTGGCGGCGGATACATCCCGCACACTGGGAAGAAGGTCTTCTTCTTTATCGCCTACGACAAGTTTTATGGGCGCACAGCGGCTATATCCACCACTACTATTCCGACAGCCCTGGAGGAGCAGGGTGACTTTACTCAGCTGAACCAAAGCACAACGGCGATTACCAGTACCGGGCTTACAGGCGCAGTGGGCGATCCTTCCGCGGGCGGCACCAACCCGGCCTTTCTCTACGATCCAACCACGTACCTCACCGGTGCAGCGTGCCCCGGTGGAACCGGCGCCTGCCGCTCTCCGTTCATGGGGATGAAGAACGGTATCCCGACCTACAACGTGATTCCGGTTGCCGACTTCTCGCCAATCTCGCAAAAACTGCAGTCCTACCTGCCCAACTATCCCGGGTCTCCGAACGCTGCTCATGCCAACGCGATTATTCCCACGGTCATCAGCGGCAACTATGTGAACTCAGGCACCAGCGGCAGGAACAACTACAACTGGGACTGGCGCTTTGACTATGACATCAGCCCGCGGAACCGCATCTCCACCGTCGGCGCCATGGGCCACGACCAGTACGCCACCAACTACTCGAACTTCTACCAGGACACGCCCTATCAGACCGGCGATCTGCCCCTTATCGTGCCCAAGGTATACGACGTGGAGGATGCCTACACCGTCACATCGCACCTCACCAATCAGTTCAAGTACGGCTTCACGCGCTTCTATATGCCGATCTTCGCCCCGAACGCGACCGCGGCCTATGCACCCGGTGCGTTTGGGATCACGAATGTTCCGGCTGGTCAGGGCGGCCTGGACTTTCCGAACGTGACGTTTGGTACATCCACGTTCAGTAACGGAACCAAGACCGGCCCCGCACAATGGGGCGCGAATACTTCGGGCCAGGCCACCCAGGTGACGATTCCGAACGACTACTCCCTGGTGGACAATGTGCAGTGGTTGAAGGGGAATCACGCCTTTACCTTCGGTTTTGCCATGATGTTTGAAGAGCTAAACAACGGCAACCCGATTACTCTGACGAACATTCTCCCCCTCGCTTACAAGCAAGGCCCTACGGCTAACTTCGTCACGGGCAAGACCAGCATTGATACCTCCGTCACTGGATACGGCTATGCCAGCTTCCTGCTGGGTGCCGCCGATCCCATCAGCAACTACTCCTTGAACTACGATCCAATCCAGTACACGCGAGCCAAGACGTATGCCCCCTATGCCGAGGATCACTGGAAGGTGAGCCGTAAACTGACGATCGACATGGGATTGCGCTGGGACTATCTGCCGCCGATGCATGAGAAGTCCACGCCACTTTCCGGCGGCAACTTTACCTTCAGCTACCTGAATCCGTCGATTCTGAACCCGGCTGCCGGGTTCCCGGGTGCCCTGGAGTTTGCTGGAAACTACGGCGGCGGAACGGGAACGATCAGCTGCGGCTGTGTCACCCCTGTGCAGACCTACTGGAAGAACTATGGGCCGCGCCTTGGGCTCATCTACTCTGTTGATGACAAGACGGTCTTCCGGGCCGGCGCTGGTCTCACTTACTCCCAGGGTGGTGGTACCGGCGGCGGACAGTTGAGCGGCGGTCCTGCGCCTGCGGCAAACAGCTCCGGTCAGGTCCTCGGCGCCGGCACATCGGTCAGCTCAGCCGGCGATGTTACCTCTGGTCCCACCGCTGGTCCGTCGTTCTGGCTCAGCAACAACGCCGCCTATCTCGGAGCGAATGCCAATACAGCTCTCTTTGGCGCGGGCTTTACCTATCCCTCTGCTCCCACACCCGGCACAGCAACGCAGAGCCTAGTTGCGGGCAACTACCTGCAGAATGGCGCCGTTGTGACTCCAGGTCAAATGGGTTACGACGATTTCTATCAGTCCGGTCGCGCGCCCGAGTACACGTTTTACAACTTTGGCATCGAGCGCTCCATCACCAAGGACATGACGCTGAGCGTTACATACGTAGGCTCGGAGAGTCATCACACCTTTATCAAAGGCGCCCAGTCTCCGCGCGGCTACTGGAACAATCAACTCGATCCCCGCTACCTTCTCGCCCTCGGTCCGGTGGCAGGCGTGAGCTCGAGCGGGTCTGCGATTCCGCTACTTCTGGCGCCGGCGACCTCGGGGAACGTTAGCATCATGAATGCGAACAATGTGGCTACGCCTGCGAATTCGACGCTCTTCCTGCAGGCTGCGCAGGCTGTGCCGGCGACCTCCTCGCTCACGATTGGCCAGTTGCTGACTGCGTTTCCGCAGTACAGTTCCATTGCAGATAGCTGGGGAGGCCCCAACACAGAGAACTACAACTACAACTCCTTCCAACTGGTACTCAGCCAGCGCATGTCTCACGGCGTCTCCTTCAACGTGAACTACACCTTCTCAAAGAACGTGGGTGACGATGGTGCCTTCCGCAGCGGGTTTGCTATTCCGGCAGGCGCCGTGGATGGCAGCAACGCCGCGTGGAAGCAAGACCGTATCGATCGTGCCAGAACCCAGTTGGATATTCCGGAGATCGTCAATGCATACGGCACCTACATACTGCCCTTTGGCACCCCGGGTCACCTCGGTGGGAAGTCACTTCTAATGCGTGAGGTGATTGGTGGGTGGCAGGTGTCGGGTATCTGGACCTATAGTGCGGGTACCCCAGTGTCGGTGACCTGGAGTGGCGGCTGCGCCAACGCGCCCGTATCGTCAACGACCTCGGGTTCGATTGGAAACAACTGTCTGCCGTCATACAACCCGGCATTCGCAGGAAACAATGCCCGTATGAATGGCCCCTACGGCAGCGGCCCGCTTGGTTATGTTTATTGCAACACGACGGGCGCAGCACCCTGCGGAACCAAGATTCAATACCTCAACCCCGCAGCATTTGTAGCGCCGAAGGATATCTCCACCGTCCCCGGCTTCCACCAGTACCTGATCGGCAATGTGTCTCGTACCGCGCCTTATGGCCTCCGGAATGAGGGTACACAGAACGGCGGAAACGTCTCGATACGGCGCTCCTTCCCGCTGCCGCATGAGTCTTCATTTGTCTTCCAGGCTGACCTCTTCAACCTGTGGAACAAGCAGACCTTCGGCGGCCCCAGCGGAGGCTGGTCAGCTGGCTCAACCTCCTTCGGTAACGTCGGAGCTCCCGGTGCCACAAGGAACTGGGCGTTTTCCGGACACCTTAACTTCTAACCACAACCCGAAGCAGGACATCGCTGCAAACACTGGCCGAGCGGCCTTGAGCCGCTCGGCCAGTGTTCTTTGTGTGCTTGGGAAATGCCCCCCGGTTGTGCATCCCAGAGATAATTGCATCGGGATTTATTTTCCTATTGACAGTAATCGTTTACTAAACTTATAGTGCCGTTCGAAGACAATTCTTACCGTCTATACGACTTCACCAAGGTCTTGCGTCATTTCAGGAGGCAGTATGAAGGTTGCACGTTTTCCCCTGGGCTCTAGAGTTAATCTCCTCACCTATTTTTTCTTGCTTTTGGCGCTATTCCTCAGTGCACGCGTAGCGATGGCTCAGACCGCCGGTGAAGGCACCATCTCCGGCACAGTAAAGGACTCGACCGGCGCGCTCATCGCCGGTGCGACGGTCACTGCGACCAACACCGCGACCAACTACTCGACCCAGCGCACAACCTCCTCGGACGGGCTCTACACCATCGCTCCGCTGCCTCCGGGACTCTACACAGTCACCGTCGACGCCAAGGGCTTCAAGACCTACAGGCAGGAGAACCTCGACGTTGTCGGTCTGGGCGTGCTGGACTTTAGTCCTTCGCTGGCCAATGGCACAGAGGCAGAGACCGTAACTGTCACGGCCGCTCCTCCGGTGCTGGACACCGATAGCGCCATCCTGGGCACCGTCATGGAGAACCAGACCTACTCCAATCTGCCGATCCTGCAGTCCACGTCGCAGGCGCGCGACCCGACCGCGTTCGCCACGCTCTCACCCGGCTCTCAGGGTGGCTCCCGCACACCGCTCATCGGTGGCACCGCCAACTACTCGGGCTACCTCTACCTGGATGGCTTGCCCGTGGAGACGATCAACCAGCAGGGAGACAACCGCCCGGTGGCGCTCAACGTCAGCATCGAAGCCGTGGACCAGTTTCAGGTCCTCACCAGCGTCCCCCCAGCGGAGTACATGGGCGCCGGTTCCACCAACTACACCATCAAGTCCGGCGGAAACCAGTTCCACGGCCAGGTGTCGGGGTACTTCCGCAATACGCTGTTTCAGGCGTGGTCCTTTACTGCAAAGGCCGCCACAATCAAGAACGCGTCTGGCGTGACCGTGCCCGCGCCCAAGCCCTATGAGCACCCCAATGAACTCTCGGCATCTATCGGGGGTTTTGTGCCGCATGCCAAGCACAAGGTGTTTTTCTTCGTCGCGTATGACCGCTATCACTCTCGTGTCTCGGACACGCCGGGGCTGCTGACGTTGCCTTCTACGTTAATGGAGAACGGCGACTTCACGGAGATCTCCAACGGCGGTGCCTTTATCGCCGGCGGCCAGACGGGCACTGGCGCGACCAATCCTGCAGTGATCTTCGACCCCACGACCAACAGCTGTCCGGGCGCCGGAAGCGTCTGCACACGGCAACCCTTCCAGTCCATGAAGAACGGGATGCTGACCAACAATGTGATTCCGACTGCGGACATCTCTCCGATTACCATGAAGATGGAATCCTTCCTGCCCAACTACAACAACCCCACCGCGGCCAACTACAACAACGCAGTCTTCTCGAACAACTATCTGGGCACTCAGGTCGCAGGAAAAGACAGTCATCTCTATGACTACCGCGTAGACATCGATCTCAGCTCCAGGAACCGGGTGTCGGCTGTGGGCGGCTTCGGTCAATATGTCTACCTGAACAACTTCGGCTCACCTTACCTTCCGCTCCCTTACGCGGTCGGCGACTATGCCACCATCGTTCCCAAGGTGTATGACGTGGAGGATGCCTATACCATCACCAGCCACCTGACCAACCAGCTCAAGTTTGGCTACACGCGCTTCTACATGCCCATTACCAATCCCACCCAGGGCGTTACGCAGTATGAGATCGGTACCTTCGGCGTAACCAATCTGCCGGCGGGCCAGGGTGGACAGGAGTTCCCGGGCGTGAACTTCGGCACCCCGGGCAAGAGCCTGGGCAGCGTCTCGCCCACCACCTGGACCACCGACGGCAATGCGGCCTCCACGCAGCTCACCATTCCGAACAACTACGCCATCGTGGACAACCTGCAGTGGGTCAAGGGCCGGCACATCATCACCGCCGGTTACACCTTCCAGTTTGAAGGTCTGAACAACGCCAACCCGGCTACGTTCACCGGTGTTGTGCCACTGCAGTTTGACCAGTACGCCACAGCCAACTTCACCGCCGGCAAGAATACCATCGACACCAGTAACACAGGCTTCGGCTATGCCAGCTTCCTGCTGGGTGCGGTGGGAGCTACCGGCACCGGCGGCACAACCGGCCTCACCCTGCCGCTACAGAATGTAGCCACCATCTACAGCCGCATCAAGGCCCAGGCACCCTTCGTGGAGGACAGTTATAAGGTCAACAAGAGGCTGACGGTGGACTATGGTCTGCGCTGGGACTACCTGCCGCCCCTGCATGAGAAGTTCAACCACTTCACCTTCCTCAATCCCACGGCGACCAACGCCGCGACCGGCTATGCCGGAGCCCTGGAGTTCGATGGAAGTTACGGCGGACCCACGGTCAGCTGCGGTTGCAAGACGCCGGTGAATACCTACTGGAAGGACTTCGGTCCCCGCGTCGGCATTAATTTCTCGGCGGACGACAAGACCGTCTTCCGCGCAGCCGCGGCCATCGTGTACTCGCAGGGCGGCGGTACCGGCGGCGGACGTGTCACCGGTGGCCCCGGCGCGTCCAATGGCGCAGGACAGGCCCTCGGTTTCAATACCAATGCTGTGGCGCCCGGCGACATCACCACGGGCGTAACCTCGGGGCCGTCGTTTTGGCTCAACAGCAATGCGGGCTACCTCGGAGCCAATGCCAATACCTCCCTCTTTGGCCCGGGCTACACCTACCCTTCGGCCCCGGCCTTCGGAGCCGCCAGCACCATCCTGAGCGCGGGCAACTATGTCAACGGAGCCGGAGCCTTCGTCACACCCTCCTCCATGGGCTATGACGACCCCTACGCCTCCGGCCGGGCACCGACCTACACCTTCTTCAACGCCGGAATGGAGCGCTCCCTCACTCGCGACATGACCCTGCAGGTCAACTATGTCGGCAATGAGTCCCATCACGCCTGGGACGGCAGCTCAACCAATGCACGAGGCTACTGGAACAATCAGCTCAATCCGGCTTACCTTGCGGCCCTGGGCGGCGTGAACGGCAAGAACAGCTCTGGAGCCACGGTCCCGCTGCTGACCGCTCCGGCAACCACGGCGAACGTTGCCATCCTGAATGCAAATCTTCCGGGACAGCCGAACCCCGTCTCGTTTATCGCGGCGGCCAATGCGTTTCCCACCCAATCTACCGTCACCATCGCGCAGATGCTAGTGGCCTTCCCCCAGTACAGCAGCGTGCAGGACGGCTGGGGTGGCGCGTTTGAAGGGAACTTCTCTTACAACTCCCTCCAGATCACGCTAAGCCAGCGCGAGGCTCACGGCCTGACCTTCAACATCAATTACACCTTCTCCAAGAACATCGGTGACGATGGAACCTTCCGTAGCGGTTACCCCATCCCGACCGGCGCCATCGACGGCGGCGGCCCCGGCTGGAAAGCGAACCGTATCGACCGCTCGTGGACCACGGTCTCTATTCCGGAGATTATCAACGCCTACGGTGTCTACAAGCTGCCCGTCGGCGGCAAAGGGCAGTTTGGGGGCAACAACTGGGCTTCGCGAGGCCTTCTCGGCGGATGGCAGCTGTCGTGGGTCTATACCTACAGCGCCGGTACTCCGGTTGTGGTCACATGGAGCGCCGGCGGTAACTGCGCCAATGCTGCTCCCAACGCGGGGCAGTGCATGGAGTCGCTCAATCCGTCCTTTACCGGGACCCCGCGCAGAAATGGTAGCTACGGCAGCGGGCCCAACGGATTCAATACCTGCAATATCGGTATTGGTGCCGGCTGCACCGCGATCAGCTATGTGAATCCAGCGGCCTTCCAGCAGCCGGGAGATCTCTCCACGGTTGCCGGTACCCACCAGTATCTGATCGGCAATGCACCGCGCACCGCTCCCTACCAGCTCAGAAATCCGGGCACGGAGAACCTCAACGCGTCGATCCGCCGCTCCTTCCCCTTGTCTCACGAGGCGGTCTTCGTCTTCGAGGCGGATTGCACCAACGTCTGGAACAAGGTCACCTTCGGCGGCCCCAGCGGCGGTTGGAGCGCAGGCTCGGCTACATTCGGCCAGGTCACCGGCACCGGCGGCAGCGGCCCGCGCGACTGGCAGTTCGCCGGCCACATCAACTTCTAACCCTCCAGAGATACCCAACCACTGGCCGAGCAGAGATTCATCGCTCGGCCAGTTTTATTTAAGCGCGATGGATAGCGACGCACGGCTCCAGGCAGATTTAGATCGACAGGCTGCCGCCCCGCCACCAGTCTGCGATAATGTGGACGTTCCGTGGTTGAGAATCCATCCACCCAGGGCAGATCTATCGAGGTCAACGCGATGCGCACGATTGAAGTTCTTCCGAGTCATACGAGACGTCTGTCTCCGGCGCGCTGTAGTTGGTTGATTCTGCTCTGTGCCGCGCTCGCGCCTCGTTCCATGCAGGCGCAAACTTCAAATTCTCCCAACGCGGGTGGATCTTCCGGAGCGAGTGGATTCTCCATCGAAACCGAGATGCTGACCTATCGAGCTCTCGAGTCCGATAGTGAGGCAGTAGCCTGTGACGTTGCTGCCTATCTGAACGGGACCTCCGCGAACTTTACCAATCCACCGGCAGGCTCCGTCTGCGACGTCAAGTCCGGCTCCTCTCGGACGACCGTGGTCGTGCTGCCCTTCGATCGCGGCGAGTTTGCGGACTTCCAGCTCTGGCGCGTGGATATGATCACCATGGCTGAGCTGAGGAGCAGGGCGGCTGCCTTCAACTGTCCGCCCAGGGCAAGCAAACGTGGCGCCACCGCCCTGGATGCCGCGCTGGCAGCCACGCCGGTCGGGCCGCCGCTGGCACTCGCCCAGAGCGTGCTCGCCATGCTGTCCTCAGACGAATCCACGTCATCGGTTGGGGGAAACATTCAGGATCTGGCGTTCTCGAATGAGGTAAGCCGACAGTTGCGAGAGCTCCACGTTCAGGTGATGATGCCGTCCAGCTATACACCGTACTCGCTCGCTACGGTCGATCCAGCGAAGTCGCCGTTTCTTGCCGGCGTCGACAGGTTGATGGATTCCCGCTCCTGCCTCGCCGGTCTGGAAGCCAAGGATGACACCAAGAATAAAGATGCGATCGCTGAGACCGTCCAGTATATGGATGCCTTTCTCGGCACGTTGAGCGGAGGGGCGTCGTCCAGCAACACTCCCGCTCCAACGATCAAACCCGTATCTTCCGGCGCTCCGGCATCTCCGACAGACAACAAGAAAGCAGCAGCTCCGGTAATTCCACAAGTGGCTTCGATGCCGGCGCCGACCTCATCCTCGCACTTGTTGGCGGTACTCTCGGCAGATGGTTTAGCGCAACAACTTGGCGTGGACCCAACCACGGGCAGATTGCCCGACAATGGAGCCTTTGTTCATATTCTGCTGCTCAAGGCCCTGGAATCCGGGGGCACGGTGACCAAGAATACGAACGTTCTGGGATCGAAAATTAGATATAGCGGCGGGGCCGTTGGAACCTATGCGCTGTTCAATATCGATGGGGCGATGGACTGCTCCGGAAACGTCTATGATTACGCCGGCTCCATCGCGGCGAAAGACTTCGAAAAGCAACTCGGCGGCTATCATGTTGACCCTTCCAAGCAGACGATCTTTCTGCGCGGGAGTTGCAGCGTTCCCCCACAAAACCAGTAGGTCGTGGATGGGTGGAGTTACTGTATTTGTAGGTCGATTGTCATAAATTCGGTACGAATTGATTCGATCCCTCTCGCCTGAAGTTGCTCTCAACTGCTAGCATGATCTGCCGAGGCGATCGAGGGCCGGAGAATGAAGTCAACCATCTTACTTGTGGCCCTTCTTGTCGTCGCTATGAGCCCGCCAGCGGACGCCGCGCTCAAGCGGACTACGCGATATGTCGTCACGGACTATGGTGCAGTCGATGACGGTAAGACTGTCAACACCAAATCTATCCAGGCTGCGATCGACAAGTGCGCTGCATCGGGCGGCGGTGTCGTAGTGATTCCAAAGGGGGTGTTTCTCAGTGGGGCCATCTTCCTCAAGCAGGGAGTGAATCTGCTGGTGGAAAAGGACGGCGTGCTCAAGGGCACAACCAACCCCGACGACTATCCACAGATCCAGACCCGCTGGGAGGGAACCGAAGAGATGTGGACCTCGGCCTTTATCAACGCGGAAGGCGTGACGGATCTGGTTATCTCCGGTGAGGGCACGATTGATGGCTCAGGCGAAGAGTGGGTGCAGAAGAACCCCTTCCGCCGCCTGCGCCCGCCGGCTGCTGCGGGGGACGCTCCCACAGGTGCGCCTGCGGCCGCTGTTCCGGTTGCGCGGCCGCCCATGGGAGGGCCACCGCGCCGCGGACGCCCACGCTTGATCGGAATTCAAAACTCGAAGCACGTTCATATCACCGGTCTGAATCTGCACAATCAGGCGGTCTGGTGCCTGTTCATCCTCTACAGCGAGGACGTGCTCGCCGACAATCTCCGCATCACCGCGGAGCACAACATACCCAGCTCGGATGGCATCGACATCGACTCCTCGAAGCACGTGCACATCAACCACGTGTACATCGACGATGACGACGATTGCATCTCCATCAAGTCCGGCAAGGACGCCGATGGTCTCCGCGTCAACCGCCCGGCGGAGGACATCCTGATTGAGAACTCGCACTTCGCTTTCGGCGAGGGCGGCGTTGCGATGGGCAGCGAGACCTCAGGCGGCATCCGCAATGTGATGGTGCGCCGCTGCATCTTCGACTCCGGCAACTGGGCGCCGATACGCTTCAAGACCCAGCCCAGCCGCTCCGGCGTGGTGGAGAACATCACCTACCGCAACATCACGCTGCACCAGACGCGGCAGGCGTTTGAATTCAACATGGCGTGGCGCATGGTGCCGCCCGTCGCACCTCCGGCCAAGGTGCTGCCGGTGGTGAAAAACGTAAAGATCATCAATGTCTCGGGCGATGTGCAGTCGGTCGGCAGCATTCAGGGCCTGGAGGGAAGTCCGGTTCGCGGCATCACCTTCAAGAACACCCACATCACGGCGCAGACAGGCCTCAAGCTCGAGCACGTTCGCGACGTAGACATGAAGGGCCTGACGCTGGATGTGAAGCAGGGCCCGCCGGTGACGAAGACGGACGCGAAGTAGGCCGTTGCTAAGGATTCGTCCGAGGCAGGACGGTGAGCGTCACCTCGGTTGACTCCGGGAGAACACCATCGTTCACAGTGAACATCACGGTGTGCGCTCCGGCCTGCTGCGTCGTTGGCGTCCAGGTGAAGATGCGAGTCGCCGGATCGAAGCTGGCCCCCACGGGCAGATGAGCCGCTGAGTAAGCCAACTTGGCATTCGCGGCAAGGCTCGTCGCATTGACGGTGAACTTCAGCTCGTCTCCCACCGCGACGCTGCGGGTGAGGATGGAGTCGAAGATGGGGCGGTACACCGTCAACGGCCGAGGGTAGGTGTCGTCTGCGATGGCATAGCGGTAGGGGTGCTCGGCGGACGGCGCGGTCGGATAGGCATAGAGATCGTCCGGAGGAGTTCCCGGTGATGGGTGGTCGACCGTGACACGCTCGACCTTGACGGATGGTGTGACCGAAACTCCGGTGACATTGGTAGTGAGGTACGGCGTGTTCTTGACGTACTCACGTTCCGACTCACGCTTGCGCGTGTTGCGAACCTCGACGAGGGTGGCAACACCAGGCGCAGTCGGCGCAGTGAGGCCGGTGATGTGCGCGGTGGTCACGTCGTCCAGCACGACGGCAGGCCGCTTGTCCTCGACATCGAAGTGCATCTGGATATCGTTCAGGCGGAGTCCCTGAACGTGCCGGGCGTAGATTCCATAAGCAGGCAGAATGCCCAGGATGCTTGGCTCGGGGTACTCGCGCGGCATCTCGGGGACGTTGTAGGCATCCGCCTTCCATGCTCCCGCGCCGCCATTCGCCGCCGGGTCCCAGTCGATGCGCGGTAGTAGCGCCTCGTTCTTGGCGAAGAAGGTGTTCACCAGCCAGGGGATCGACTGCGTGACCGGAGCGGACTTGTACTGGCTATAGGTGTACATGTCATTGATCTGCCGCTGGTCTGTAGCTTCGTCCAGGCTCAGCCCGCCTCGATAGGTGACGGAGATATGGTCAATGCTGACGTCTTGGATAGGATGGCCGACCAGCCCGCTGAGAAGGATGGGATAGCGCGGGTCGGCGTCTTCCACCACCACGTTGCGGATGACGATATTCCGGATGCGCGCGAAGCCAGGGCCCTCGGCGTTCGCGTAGATCGGATCATCCGGATGGATGGAGTTAGGATTCAGCCGGGTCGGCATGTTCGGGTTGACGATGGTGAACGGATGCGTCGCACCTTCGATGTAGATGGGATGCGCCTTGTCGTAGGAGGGGAGATAACGCGTCGGCGGGTACTTGGTATAGGCGGGGCTGGCAGGCAGTATCCAGCTCGTGTCGTTCAGCCGCACGTTGTTGGCCGGGGAGACATCGTCCTTCGCGCTGTTGCCTGTCACCGGCGCCCGTCCGCGATCCGCGAGGTCAATGAAGATGGGAGAGCTGCTCACATGCTTCATGCGAATGTCCGTGAACAGGATGTTCTTCAACTCGGCGCCGTCCACCGATTCCAGCGCGAAACCGCGCGAATGGTCGAAGAGGATGTGACGGATGGTTACGGTATCCAGTCCGCTGGTGCCTTCGGTGCCGAACTTTACGCGGCCGGTGGGGCCGTCGCGGTCGGCGGCGATGCGCTTCTGGACGGAGTAGACCTTGTCCAGTACCGATCCCGCGTCGTAGCCGCTGACGGTGTCGTTCTCAATCAGGATGTTGGTGGAGGTAAGGTATCTTCCTGCCCCGAACGAGCCCTTCAGGACGATCGCGTCATCGGTGAGCGAGTTCACGACCGAATTCCTGACCGTAACGTTCTGCGAGGTGTCGATGTCGAGAGCGTCGCGATTGGTGTCGATGATCAGCCCATCAATCGTCCACCGGTTCACCGCGGTGCCAAGAATGGCGAAGTGGCCGCCATTCTTCAGGCGAAAGTCGCGAAAGATGATGTTCGTGGCGTTCTCCAGGCCGATGGCTTTGTTTGCGCCTCCCGGGACGCCCGCAGCCGTTCGCACCGTGACCTCACGAGGCTCATTTCTGGGAAGGACATTGATAGTCATTCCAGTCCCGTCAATGGTGCTGCCGTCGATCAGCCCGGGTCCGGAGATCATGACATTGCTGACGTTGATGCCGTAGATCAGGCTGTTCGCCCAGTGGGAGTGGCCTTCGTCCTGGATTCCAACGTAGAGGTTCTTCTCCGGGGCGTCATAGAATCCGCCGTCCTCGTGCTCGCCCGTCCCCGGAATGGCTGCCTGGAGAACGGAGTCCGTGGCCGCAAAGTGTACGCCGACGTTGCTCTTCAGCCGCACCGAGTAGGTCTTAAACGTTCCATGCGGAATGACGACGGTTCCTCCACCGGCCTTTGCGGCCGCGTCAATCGCAGCGTTGATAGCCGCCTGGTTCTGAAGTGCCTTACCGCCGGGCACGGCTCCGTAGGCTGTGATGTCGAAGAAGGGCCCCTTCGGGCTCGGCAGCGTCAGTACGCCGCTTCCGGTGGCAATCTTGATTGGCGAATGCGTTCCAGCAGCAGCAGACTGCGCCGCGGCCAAGGAGGCGCCCCCATCAGGCAGCAAAGCAAGGCTCGCCGTGGCGAGCGCTATCGTAAGGAGTGGCTTGCGGAACATGTTTGCCTCATGTGTTTGTCAGTAGGTTGCGCGGCCGCCGCTTACGTCATAGCATTGCGCCGTAACAAACGAGCAGTCGGGGCTGGCGAGAAAGTGGACAACGGCCGCGACCTCCTCCGGCTTGCCGGCGCGCTGCATCGGAATGCGGTCAGTCATATACTTCACCTGCTCCGGGGTGAGCTGGTCGAGGATGCGTGTTTGTACGACTGCCGGCGAGACGGCGTTCACGCATATGCCCTCGGTCGCCAGTTCCTTGCCGAGCGATTTTGTAAACCCGATGACGCCGGCCTTCGTGGCTGAGTAGGGCGACATGCGCGGGTTGCCCTCCTTGCCCGCGATGGAGGCGATGTTCACGATCCGTCCATAGGAGCGGCTGCGCATGGAAGGTACGACGGCCCGGCAGAAGTTAAAGACTCCGGTTAAATTGATGGCGATATTCCGCTCCCAATCTTCGTCCGTCTGCTCCCAGACGTAGGCGGCAGGGCCGGCGATTCCAGCATTGTTCACCAGCACGTCAATCTGTCCGGTACGCTTCAGAATCTGCTCCACGCCTGCGCGAACGGAGGCAGCCTGCGCGATGTCTACCTCGACGGCGAAAGAGTCATTCGGCAGCTCTGCGGCTACCAATTGAGCCTCTGCCAGGTTCAGATCGACAACGGCAACCGTTGCGCCCGCAGCAGCGAGCCGCGTGGCGATGGCTTTACCGATGCCGGTAGCTGCGCCGGTTACGATGGCGGTTTGTCCTTGCAGGCTGAACATTGCTGGAACGGTTGGGGTGGCCACGGGAGGATTGTAAGGATGGTATGTCACAGTGTCAAAACCCGCGAAAATACAGGGCTTGACAGAGCAAAACACCGGCATGTATGACGTTACGGAACAATTTACGGAGAGAAACATGGTGCCCAAAGGCAACTTTCCAAGGATGGATCGGCGCATGGTTTTGAAGTCGCTGAGCTGCGCCGTCGTGGCAACGGCGTTGCCTTCGACGCTGCGGGCTGCTGCGGCAGCCGGGGCTTCCGCTAAGCCGTTGAACGGCTTGTTCCCCATCGGCCAAACGCCTTTTACGCAGGATGACAAGCTCGACCTCGATGCCCTGACCTCGCAGGTCCGGTTCTGTAACCGGGGTCGCGTACCGGGCTTCATCTGGCCCCAGATTGCCAGCGGGTGGTCCACGCTCTCCACGGAGGAGCGCTTCAGCGGAACGGAGGCCATCCTGGCCGACGGCAAACATGGCAGGACGGCGCTCGTCATCGGCGTTCAGACCAAGGGCAACGATCTTTCCGGCGCGATCGCCTTCGCCAAACACGCTGCCAAGAACGGAGCGGATGCCATCTGCTCGCTGCCCCCTGACGGCAGCGATGCCGACATCCTCAGCTACTACAAGTCCATCGGGGCTGCGACCGATCTTCCGCTCTTTGTGCAGACGATTGGCAATATGTCGGTGGACCTGGTCGTCCAGATGTTCCAGTCGATTCCGACCATGCGCGTGGTGAAGGACGAGGCTGGCGATCCGCTGCAGCGTGTGACGGAACTCCGCCAGAAGACCGGCGGCAAGCTCGCTGTCTTCGCTGGGAAGGGCGTCCGTCTCATGGTGGACGAGATGCAGCTCGGATTCACGGGGTTCTGCCCCGTCGTCGCGCTCGCGGATGTCTATCAGCAGGCATGGGAGCTCTACAAGCAGGGCAGGAAGCGCGAGGCGTTTGACATGTTCGGCAGGATACTAGCCTTTGACTCTATTACGAACGCCGACCAGTATCTGACGGTAGCGCGGGGAATCTTCAAAGAGGATGTGAAGTTTCGCCCCACCCCCGGAATGGGCGAAGGCAGAGCCAAGCAGCCGCCACTCACCGACGCCGAAAAGCAGGCTGTCCGCGACGACCTCAACACCTACCTTGAGCCCTATCTCCTCGGCTAAGCTGTGCAGCCAAGGCCGCCCCATGTTCCGGGAGTTCTCTGCGTCTCCCGCATTGTCACCCTCGTCCACCTCACAGGACATTCCCGCTGGATGAATTGAATTAGGAGCGGCCCTTGAGCAGAAGATACTCAAACTCTGCGACGACAACCCAGCTGAGAACGCTGGCGGGAGCGCTGGTGCTGGGCTGCGTACCTATTCCGGCGTTCTCGCAGGGTCCGCCGCCGCAGGCTCCCCCACAGTTCATCCAGACCTGCGCGCTGTGCCACGGCAGCGATGCGGCAGGTACCGACCGTGCGCCCGCGCTGGCGGGCGTCATCGCGCTGCGTGACATGCCGGATGCAGACGTCTCCCAGATCATCGTCAAGGGTAAGGGCAGAATGCCCGGCTTTCCGCTGCCTTCAGCGGACGTCGACGCGCTGACGCGTTACATCCGCATCCTCAACAGCTCGGCCTCGGACATCAAGATCACCGGCGATCCCAAAGCCGGAGAGCGTCTCTTCTTCGGCGATGGACACTGTTCGGTCTGCCACATGGCGCTGGGGCAGGGCACCAGCTTCGGCCCGGATTTATCCAACGTCGCCAAGCGGCTTAAGGTGGCCGACCTGCAGCAGGCGCTGCTGGATCCTGATAACAACATCACGCCGGGCTACGGCCAGGTCACGGTTACTTTGAAGAACGGCACGAAGCTGCACGGCTTCGCCCGCGCCCAGGGCAGCCATGACCTCGTTCTGCAGACGAACGACGGCAAGCTCCATGTGCTCGCAGAAGGAGACTATCGCTCGCTGGTCGCGGAGAAGACCGCCGCGATGCCCCCCTTCTATGGGAAGGCGGACCAGCAGAACGATCTGGTCGCGTATCTCAGCACGCTGAATGGAACCGGAGTGGGGCCGTTGACCGGGCCTCGCGCGGCTGCGCAGGTCCCGCCTATCCCCGCCGAGATTGAACAGGTCCTCCATCCCAGGGCAGGGGATTGGCCGAGTTACAACGGCACCCTGGACGGCAATCGCAACAGCCATCTCAACCTTGTAAATCTGTCGAACGCCGCGAAGCTGCAACTCCAGTGGTCCTACACCATTCCCTACTTTGCACTGGAGACCACGCCGGTGGTCGTGGATGGCGTGATGTACGTGACCGGCAACAACCAGGTGGATGCCATCAGCGGACGCACTGGCCGCGAGATATGGCACTACGAGCGCCCAAAGAGTCCTGCCTCGACTATCTCGGGTGATGCTGCCATCGGTGTGAATCGCGGCGTTGCAGTGCTGGGTGATCGCATCTTCTACCTCACAGACGACGCGCACCTCATCGCGCTGCACCGGCTGACCGGCGCTCTGCTGTGGGATGTTGCAACCCCCGAGGCCGGCGCGAAGGGCTTCTATGGCGGCACAGCGGCGCCGTTGGTGGTGGGGGACCTGGTCATCACGGGCGTCAGCGGCGGCGATCAGGGCATTCGCGGATTCGTCGCTGCTTACAACGCGACTACCGGCGAGCAGCTTTGGAAGTTCTACACCATTCCCAATCCCGGAGACACTGGGCCCATCGCCGACACTTGGAAGGGTAGTGCGCTGGAGGAGGGCGGCGGCGCCACATGGACCACAGGCAGCGCCGACACCGATGCAGGCGTTCTCTACTGGCCGGTCGGCAACCCGCACCCGGATACCGACGGTGACCGCCGCCTTGGCTCCAACCTCTATACCAACAGCGATCTCGCGCTCGACATCAAGACCGGCAAGCTGCTCTGGTACTTCCAGTACACACCGCACGACTTG
>Ga0302189_10000948_pt1 | contig 25229 bp, 21 predicted proteins | sample II_Bog_E2_2_FD_194551 | JGI IMG/M metagenome (GOLD analysis project Ga0302189, IMG submission 194551) | Peat permafrost microbial communities from Stordalen Mire near Abisko, Sweden - II_Bog_E2_2 | ecosystem: Environmental > Terrestrial > Soil > Wetlands > Peat | place: Sweden: Abisko...
TCGTTGGGGCGGGCGCGCTTGGCTGGCTGGTTCTTACGCCCTTCGGGCCAGAGACGGAGACTTTTGTCGAGCTGGCGCCTGGCTCCTCGACGATACAGATGGGCCGGCAACTGGAAGTGGCTGGAGTAGTGCGCAGCCAGTATGCCTTCGATCTGATGCGCTGGGTGAGGCGGAGAACGCTCAAGGCCGGCGAATACCGGTTCGACCATCCCGCCCCAGTCACCGAAGTTTATGCGCGCATCAGCCGCGGCGATGTTTATACCCGGACGGTGGTCATTCCAGAGGGCGCGAATATCTTTGAAATCGGCACGCGGCTGGAGCAGGCGGGACTCGGCTCCAAGCAGGATTTTCTGGACGCAGCGGCAAGCCAGACGAAGTTGGTGGTTGATCTGGACCCCAGGGCGGCAAGCCTGGAGGGCTACCTGTTTCCGGACACCTATCATTTTGCCCGCAACGCGACTTCGGCCCAGATTTGCTCGACGATGGTCAGGCGCTTCCGTGTGGTGGCGGGGCAAATTGGATTGAAGGGAAATGTGCATCGAGTGGTGACCATGGCTTCGCTGGTGGAACGGGAGACTGCCGTAGATGCGCAGCGTCCGCTTGTGGCCAGCGTCTTTGAAAACCGGCTGGCAAAAAAGATACCGCTGATGACGGACCCCTCGGTGATCTATGGCCTCGAACTCAGTGGGCGCTGGCGCGGCGCAATCTATGGGAGCGACTTGAAGCTCGACACACCCTACAACACATATCTGCACGCCGGCCTGCCGCCGGGTCCGGTGGCCAATCCTGGCCTGCGGTCGCTGCGCGCGGCCATGACACCGGCGAAAACGGACTATCTTTACTTTGTGGCCGCTGGAGCCAATCCCCAGGGTGGGTCACTGTTTTCCAGCACCATTGAGGAGCACGCGCGCGACGTGGCCGGCTACCGGCACGCATTGCGAAGGGCAGGCGACCGATGAAAACAAGCCATTGTCGCGCTGCCGCCGCAATGCTCTTCGCGCCGCTCCTGCTGCTTTCCGGTTGTTCGCTGATCTACTCCAAACGCAAACTGCCCATTCCCAAGCAGCCTTCGATCACTCGGACGGTCACTCCCGGCGAGTTGGTGGAGCGGCTCAACCAGAGCTGGGCCGTGCTCGATAGCCTCAACGCCACGGTCGAAATTCAGGCAAGCGTACTCAAGACGAGTCAAGGCACAGCCAGGGACTACACCACGTTTCGCGGACACATTCTTATGCGCAAGCCGGAGATGCTGCGCGTCCTGGGACAAGTTCCCGTGCTGGGCACGCGCATGTTCGACATGGCCAGCAACGGAAAGAACTTCACCCTGTACATTCCGTCGAAGAGCATGGCGGTGAAGGGCGCAAACGACCTGAGGAAGAAGTCCGCCAGCCAGGTCGAGAATATGCGGCCAGGGTTCTTTTTCGACGCCATGGTGGTGCGCGGGCTGGAACCGGACGACTTGTACGCGGTGGTGGCGGATTCGGAAACAGTGGAAGACGCGGCCAGGAAGCACCTGTTCGCTGTCCCGGAATACATTCTGAGCATCAGCCGCCGCAAACCGGGCACAAATGAACTGACGCCAGTGCGCGTGGTGACCTTTCGCCGCGACGATCTGATGCCTTATCAACAGGATATATACGACAGCGCGGGCAACCTGGAGACCGTGGTTGACTATGCGAACTACCATGATTTCGATTCTGTACGGTACCCCTCCATCATCACCATCAAGCGCCCGCTAGAGGAGTACCAGCTGGTTCTGACGGTCGAGAGCGTAAAGGAGAACATGACGCTTTCCGACGACCAGTTCCAAATCAAGATCCCTGAAGGAACCAAAATTCAGAATCTGGAATAGTGGCTCGTCTGTGTTAGTATCCCGGAAAATGCCAACAACGCATTTCAAGGGAGCCAGACATGGAAAGCAATCTTCGCCCGCTTACTCTCGGTGAGATTCTGGACCGTACCGCCCAGCTCTACCGCACGAATTTTCTGCTGTTTGCCGGAATATTTTCCGTCTACGCCGGTGTTGCGCTGGTGCTGAACCTGTTGCAGATTGGCCTTGGCATGTTGCTGAAGGCTCAGCACCTGGCCGGGGCTGTGGTTTGGATGACGGTGATCACTACCGGCGTGAACTTGCTGGTTCTGTTTCTCCTGCTTGGGGCAGCGACAGCCGCCATCAGCCGCGCCGTGGCGTGGGTCCATCTGGGTGAACCGGCTACCATCCGCGGCGCCTATCTGAGCATCCTGCCCCGCCTGGGCCGCTATCTTTGGCTGATGACCATCACCGCTTTCAGGGTTTGGACGCCGTTTGTGCTGCTCTATGCGGGGCTGATCGGAACCCTGGTTTACTACGGCGGATTCAAGGGCGCGGGAACTCAAACCGGCGCGGTCAACCCACAAAACGCCGCAGTTCTCGTCGTGGTTTTCCTGGCCTTCTTCCTGCTTCTGATTCCCGTTGGCGTTTACACCACACTGATGGGCCTGCGCTACTCGCTGGCGATTCCCGCTTGCGTGGTGGAGGACCTAAAGGCTCGCAAGGCGATTCGGCGCAGCATTGAATTGGCCAAAGACTCGTGGGGACGCATTTTCCTTTTGGCGTTGCTGGTGGGCGTCATCAAGCTGGGCCTGACCGGTCTCACCCAGTTCTTTGTCTTTGTTTTGGCTTTCAAGCACCCCGGTCAACCGCTGGGACCGGGAGTGCTGGCGCTTTCGCAGGTGATCGGCTTTTTCACCAACAGTTTTCTTGGGCCGATCTGGGCCGCCGGCATTACGCTCTTCTACTACGATCAGCGCGTGCGCAAGGAGGGCTACGACATTGAGTGGATGATGCAGGCTGCGGGATTGACCGCGCCAGCCACTTTGCCCTCTGCTTCTGTCGCGCCAGCCGAGGCCGGGGAGGGGCAGGCTTGACGGGTCGCTCTCAGCTCGCCGCTGTGGTGCTGGCTGTGCTTTTCGGCGCATCAGCGGCTTGCAATGCTGCTGACGCGACCGCTGCGGCTCAGCCCACGAACAATGGGCGCGAGGCAACTCTCGCTGAGTACCGCCAGCATCTGGTCGAGCTGAATGGCGTGGCTGCCGCCTGCGCAAAAGCACGCGACACAAAGAGCTGCGATCCCGCGTTGGTGAGGCAGGACGACCATGTGCCGCTCTCGAATGCGCCTAACGCAGAACGGCGGCTGGTGCGCTACAACTGGCTGCGCGGGCTGCTCTTGAAGGCCCAGCTAAAAGACGAGACGCCTGAGAAGACGCAAGGCAAAGGCAATCCACCGAACGAAAATCAGGATAAGACACAGGCCAAACCCGCCGACGGCGCTGAGCAGACTCCGGCAGAAGAGACGACGCGGCCGCCCAAGCCTACCACCAGCGTGCTTTTGCAGGCTGCCGAGACGCGCCTGAATCAGGACATTGCCCAGGCCGACGCGATGGCGGCTGGCCCGGCTGCGGTCACCGCGGAGCACGCGAACGAGCGCATCACGATGAAGCAGGTGCTCGCAGGCCGCGACTTTCGCAACCTGGAAACGTCCACGGCGCGCGATACGATGCTGGAAAAACTGGGCGAATGGCTCAACCTGCTCTGGGAGAACGCCGCAAAGCTCCAGGCGCACGCGGCTTGGGTGGGGCGAGTGATTGTATGGGGATTCATTCTGGCGGTGTGCGTGGGGCTGGCGTGGGGGCTGTTGCAACTGGAACGCCGCTGGCGCATACGGCTGGTTCCGGAGAGCGATGGACCCGCCGCCGGAGCCGCTTCAGCCCGTGACTGGCAACTGTGGCTTGCGGACGCGCGACGGGCCGCTGCTGGCGGGCAGTGGCGCGAGGCGATTCACTTCGTCTATTGGGCGACAATTTCCAGGCTTGAATCGAAACGGCTGTGGCCCGCCGACCGGGCGCGCACTCCGCGCGAGTATCTGGCGCTGGTGGCCGCGGAAGATCCGCGCAAGGCAGGGCTGTCCACCCTCACTGGCAGCTTTGAGCTCACTTGGTACGGTGGAAGGGCAGCGGGTGAGAGGGAGTTTTCGCAGGCGGAAACGCTGGCCGACGGGTTGATTTCAGGCACTATTGATTCGCAGCACAAATTGAGCGGTATTGAATCCCACCCTAGCCGCAAAAACAAAGACGCGGCGAAGGTGGGGCACCCAGAATCTCTGGACCAGAACGGCGGCGCGCGATGACGTTTCTCTCCTCGCTCGACGCCAAGGATCGCAAGCTGCTGCTGTGGTCGGTGGGAATCGCGATTGCGCTGGCCGTGGCGACCGGCTTTCTGCTGCCCAACGGGAACGACAACGACAATCCTCTGCCCTCGTCTTACCTTGCCGGTCAGCACGGAGCCCGCGCCGCATACGAGACGCTGCTCCGCTCCGGCTATCCGATTGAACGCTGGGAGCAGCCTCTGAGTGATTTGGCCGCGACGGCCGGCCCGGAGACGGTGGTGATTCTTGCGCAGCCATACTCTCGCGAGCCGGACAACATCAAGGCGGTGCGCAAGATTGCCGAGCGTGGCGGGCGGGTGCTCTCGACTGGATACTGGGGCGGATTCATCCTGCCGGGCGAGGCCAGCGCACAGCCCAAAGAATTCAACTTTGCCGCGTGCCGGCTGGAGCCTGAGGGACTAGATACGAAACCAGACGCGCTGGCCGGGTCGGGTGAAGTGTGGATGGTTCCGCAGGCCACTTGGGAGATGGGCAACCCAGCCGCGCGCGTGGAGTACAGTTGCGCCGGGAATCCCGCGGTGGTGGAGTACGGCTGGGGCAAGGGGCACATCGTTTGGTGGGCGAGTTCGACGCCTCTGGAAAACGGCTCGCTCAGCCGCGCTCACAATCTTGATCTGCTGCTGAATTCGCTGGGGCCACGCGCGGGCCACCGCTTCTATTGGGATGAGTCGCTGCACGGCGACATTCGCTCCAAATGGAGCTACGTCGCCGGACCGGCGCTCACCATGCTGCGGATTGGATTGGTGGTGGTCGCGTTTTTGATCGTTCTCAGCTTCAGCCGTCGGAGCGGACCGGTGCGCGATCTGCCTCCGCCGGCGCGCGCCACGCCTATCGAATTTCTTGAGGCTCTGGGTTCGCTTTACCGAAACGCCGGAGCCGCATCGACGGCTGTCTCGGTTGCGTGGGAGCGGTTTCGACGCCACAGCTTGCGGCTTTGCGGGCAAAGGCCGAGCAAGATGAGCGCGGCAGAACTGGCAGCGGTGATTCGTCGGCGCTTCCCCAATGCTGACGAGAGCCTGGAAGCTGACTTGGCCGCTTGCGAGGATACCGCGTGGGCTGAGACGGCCAATCCCCGGCAGGCGCTCAAGCTGATTCAATTGCTGCATGGGCATTACGAAAGATTGACGGAAGCGGCCAGGCCGGGCAGTCAGACAGCCAAAGAGGCCGTGCAATCTGAGAAGATTCAATCCAAACAGCAGGAAAGGGCTTCATGAGCCAGGAAAACAATATCGAAGTTACGCAAGATGCAAACCAAAACTCGGAGAGCCTGCGCGCGACCAGCCAGCTTATCGCCCACTCCCGCGCGGAGTTGGGCCGAGTGATCTCAGGCCAGAATGAGGTGATCGAGGAGGTGCTGATCGCCGTTCTCTGCCAGGGCCATGCGCTGCTGGAAGGCGTGCCGGGCATTGCAAAGACGCTGATTGTGAAAGCCCTGGGCCGGTTGCTGGGCCTCGGCTTTCAGCGCGTGCAGGCCACGCCTGACCTGATGCCGGCTGACATTTTGGGCACCACGATTCTGCGCCCCGGCTCTGTTGATTTTGCATTTCATGCCGGGCCTGTCTTCACTGACCTGTTGCTGGTGGACGAGATCAACCGAATGCCGCCGCGCACACAGGCTGCGCTGCTGGAATGCATGGAAGAGCGGCAGGTCACGAGCGACGGTGTGCGCCGGGCGCTGCCGAGTTGGTTCACCCTTTTCGCCACGGAGAACCCGGTGGATTTTGAAGGCACTTATCCTTTGCCTGAAGCGCAACTGGACCGGTTTCTGCTCAAGATTCGCGTGGCATATCCCTCCGAAGCAGAGGAGCGGCAAATTCTGGAGCGGCATCATGCGGGCTCTGGCGCGGGACTGCTGGAAGACGCGAAGATTGCGCCCATTCCGGAGGGGTTGCTGGCCGCGGCGTGCGCCGAGGTGCGGGCTATTCGGATTGAGCCGGAGCTTTACGACTACATTCTGGCGCTGGTGCGGCGCACGCGGGAGTGGCCGACACTGTTGCTGGGCGCAAGCCCTCGCGCGGCGCTGAGCGTGATGCGCGTGGCGCAGGCGGCGGCGGCGTTCGATGGCCGCGACTACCTGGTTCCCGACGACGTGAAGCGCGCCGTGAATCCGGTGCTGCGGCATCGGATTATGTTGAAGCCTGAGGCAGAACTGGAAGGCTTTGACGCCGATCGCGTGCTGGCCGACGTGATTGCCGGCGTTCCGGTGCCGCGGCAATGACAAGAGAACCAAGTGGCAACGAAACTATCGGTGAGATTTGCCTTTGGGTTCAGAGCTCTTCAGTAGAAGGTGCTGGGTGAAGATTGTTCCATCATCAACGCGCTTGTTCGTGATTGTCGCTCGCAATGCGCGAGTCGGTGTGATATTCCGTCGAGGACCAAGCAGACAGGTGCTTCTGATCAAGTGGAATATGGACAATGACACTTTTGAGATTGGCCAGTGGCTCAAGGGCAGAATCTACGAGAGACGTTGCGACTTATCTCCGAAAGGAGAGTTGTTACTGTATTTTGCGGCGAACTGGAAGGAGCCTTACCAATCGTGGTCTGCTATCAGCCGCCCCCCATATCTTTCAGCGTTGGCATTATGGCCAAAAGGTGATGGATGGGGTGGTGGTGGGCAGTTTTTCCAGAGAAATAGGGTCTTTTTGAACCATCGCGAAAGGGAGATGGAACTCGCGCTGGATTTTTCGATTCCGGATTGGATGGCTGTCGCACAGTTCGGCGACCGTCCCGGATGGGGCGAGGATGATCCTGTTTGGTCTGCTCGCCTCCAGCGGGATGGTTGGAAACTGACAAGTTACCCTGACAAGACGAAAAATGATTGGGGCGCAAAGGTCATGGTCGAGTATGATCCGCCCATTCTTTGGCAGAAGTTGCATCCACATAGACCGGATCACTACACGCTTCAAATGTCCATCCTTGGGATCAAGGAGATGGATGGTCCCTGGTATCTCATTGAACATTCAATCGTCAGAAATGACGAGGTTGTTGGAACAATCGGAAGAAGTGAATGGGCTGATTGGTCGCAAACTGGCGATTTGCTTTTTTGTCAGTCGGGATGTCTTTTTCGCCTTCGCTACCAAGATGGCGTGCTTGGCCCTGTCGAGGCCAGTGAACAGATTGCAGACTTTTCAGATTTGAAATTTCAACAATGTGAAGCACCCGTAGAAGCGCGTCTTTGGCCCTCAAAATGAGTGGGGAGCAACAGTCTCACCCTCTGACAGGATATTGTTTCAAAAACGCGGTATCAGGATTTCGAGGTAACTGACTACCATCCATGATAGCGCCCTCTCTTCATCCCGATTCGGTCAGCGCTGCTTGCGAGCGGCGACGGCGCTGGGCTTTCGGGCTGACGGCGCGGTCGATTGGACTGCTGCTGGTGGGCTTCGTCTGGCTGGTTCCGGGCTTTTGGGATTGGCGGCTGGCCTTCGCGATGCCGGCCTGGGATGCGCTGGTGCTGATCTTCGCGCTGTTGGATGGGCTGCGTCTGCCTGCTGCCGGCGAATTGGTTGCGAGCCGCTCGTGGTCGAATGCGCCCGCTCTCAATAGCGAAACCGAGATCGAACTGACGGTCGAAAACCGGGGCCGGACGATTGTCGAATGCCGGCTGGTGGACGACTTGCCGCCGGCCCTGGTTGCGGAGCCGGAGACGCTCCGGCTCACTGCGTTTCCCCGCGTGCCGGCTTCGTTGCGCTACCACGTGCAGCCCAAAGAGCGCGGCGACTGGGAGACGGGCTGGCTGTACGTGCGCTACCGTTCGCCGTTGGGCCTGGCCGAACGCTGGGCGAGGGCGCCGCTCACGCAGACTGTCCGCATTTATCCGGCACTGCGCGGCGGCGAAGAGCAGAAGATATTCCTCGCCCGCAGCCGCCAGATCGATCTGCAACTGCGCCGGTCGCAACTGCGCGGACTGGGCCGCGACTTCGAGAGCCTGCGCGACTATCGCGAGGGCGACGACCTGCGCGACATCTGCTGGACGGCCACGGCGCGGCGAGGAACACCCATCACCCGCCAGTACCAGACAGAACGCAGCCAGCCGGTGTGGATTGTGATTGATTGCGGCAGGCTGATGCGGGCGCGCGTGGCTGTTTCACTGTCAACGAAAGAGCCCAACTCAGCGGCAAACCATTCCAAGCTCGACTACGCTTGCACGACGGCTGTCGCGCTGGCGCAACTGGCGCTTTACTCCGGTGACCGTGTCGGTCTGTTGGCCTACGGGCAAGGCATTCAGCAGCGGCTTTTGCCCGGTCGCGGCGCGGCCCATATGCGGCAGCTTATCGAGTCGCTTGCCCAGTTGCGCGCTGAGACGAGCGAGGCCGATCATCTGAGAGCCACGGCCACACTGAACCGCTTGCAACCCCGCCGGTCTTTGATTTTGTGGGTCACCGATCTGGCTGAGACCGCGATGCGCCCAGAGGTGATCGACGGCGCGCTGCAACTGCTGCGCCGCCACGTACTTTTGTTTGTGGCTATGGCCCAGCCGGAGGTCGAGCTAATTGCGCGGACGAGACCCCGAAACGTGGAGCAGATGTTTCGCGCCGCGGCGGCCCAGGAGATGGCCGGGCGGCGCGAACTTTTGCTGGCGCGGCTGCACGAGCAGGGCGCGTTGACCTTTGACCTCAATCCCCAAGCTCTCACCGCGTCGGTGCTGAATCAGTACCTGACGGTGAAGGAGCGGGCAATGGTTTAGGAGTAGAATTTCTTTCACGGGTAAAGACAATGAGCAGGTCAAGAACGAGGAGAAATCGACCTATGAGGTACGCTGCATCCATCTGCTTCACGGCGCTCCTTGTATGCCTGTCGGCGTGTTCCAGGGAGGACGCGCGGAATTTGGTGGACAAGCTGACGGCGAAGAATGATCAGAACTCAGGAGATCCTCAAGCCGCGCCGCTGCCAAAGCCGGAGAAAAGCGGAAAGCCGGGGAGACATGTAAAAACGCCGGACCCGCTGCTTGACGCCACCCAGCAGGATCTCGTGGAATACCTGCGCGGCAAGCTGCTTGCGCTCAGTCCCAGCGACGGAATCAACGACAATATCGAGGCCAGGTTCGACCCGTCCACCGGCACATTGACCATCCTCCAACCAGGCAGCCGCTGCGATCAATTCCTGAATGCGCTCGACATTAACAACGCAACCTGGGACGTCTTCGATCCCAGCGACGCCCACAACTCCCGCGAAGCGCTCTTGCGGCTAACGGTAACCTCTGTGGGCGGCAAAAGGGCGAGAGCCTGCTATGACACGAAGGGCCAGCCCGAGGCGGGGCTGAACACAAACCGTGTGCGGCTGCTTTTTTCTTATGCGAAATCGGAGCAGGTTTCAGGCTTCCAGGACAAGATGATGAAGGTCGTAAAGAAGCTGATTGTGCTGTCAGGCGGCGCTGAGGAGAAGGACATTTTTCATCCGTCCAGCAGCAGCGCCAGCTCTGGCAACAGATAGTTCGCCAATAGATAATCCGCCCCTCGGCGAGCCGAAGGGCGGGTGCAGAACGGGTTGAGAAGCGTTACTCGGCGGCTTCCGCTTTGGGGGCAGCTTCGGCAGCGGGGGCTTCTTCCGAAGCTTCCGCCACAATCGTCACCTTCACGTGAGCACTGACTTCGCGATAGAGCTTGATGGCCACGCTGAACTCGCCCACGCTCTTCAGCGGCTCGTCCAACTGGATTTTGCGGCGATCGATCTCGAAGCCCTTGGCTTCCAGCGCGGTGGCAATATCGGCCGAAGTGACAGAGCCGAAGAGACGGCCGGCCTCACCCGATTTACGGGTGAAGTCGAGCGCGACGGGCTCAAGCTTGACGGCCAGAGCCTCGGCCTGCGCCTTCTCTGTGGCAGAGCGGCGGTCGGCGGAATTCTTCATCTGCTCGACGACAGCCTTGTTGGCCGAGGTAGCCTGCATTGCCAGTTTGCGCGGCAGCAGAAAATTGCGGCCGTAGCCATCGGCCACTTTGACCAGATCGCCGCGGTGGCCCAGATGAAGTACATCTTCCTTCAGAATTACTTCCATGACTAATTCTCCTGTGTGCGGGCTTCCGCCGTGGGCGCTCTTGTCCTATCGGACAGAGAGTTGAGCCAAAGCGGGCCGCACTCGGTTCTAGATCGGCATCCACGATATAGCCTTCCGCCAAAACGCATTCGATTCCCACCCATCACAAAAAACGCGAAGGATGGGGCACCCGCGCACGGCGGAACGGCAGCCGATGGTTAGTGCCGTGTTGCGAACGGCAGCAGGGCGATATTCCGGGCCTGCTTGATGGCGCGGGTCAGGCGGCGCTGGTGCTTGGTGCAAACGCCGGTGAGCCGCCGGGGCACGATCTTGCCGCGCTCGGCCACAAAGCCTTGCAAGAGGCGCACATCGCGGTAAGGGATCGCATCGATCTTCTCGGTGCAGAACTTGCAGACTTTCTTGCGGCGAAAGAATTTGCCGCGGCCGCCGGGGCCACCGGAGGGCCGTCCGCCGCCAGGCCGTCCGCCGGGGCGGGGACCGGAACTGGAGCCGGGTCCCGAACCCGAACTCGGGCCGGAACTCGAAACCGGGCTGGATTCCGAGCCGGAACCGGCTTGGGGAGCTGCTGGTGCGCTCGTCTCGGGCGCTTTTGCTTGAGTCTCGTCAGACATGCTGTTTCCTCTTTACTCTCTTGGGTTCCGGAACTCACCCGTGGGGCGCAGGCCGGAACACTGGATCGGGCCGCAGCCGAGGCCCCAATCAATGGGGAAGGCGGCGGCAATTCATGACAAGCTGTGTTTAGACGGCCGGAACCGGCTCAGCGGCGACAGGGACCGGCTCGGCAACAGGAGAAGGCGCAGCAACCGGCGCAGGCGCAACGGCCTGAGCGGGAGCGGCTACGTTCGCGCTCCGGCGGACGCCGCGCAGAGCCTTCACCTTGGCCAGACGCTTCTCTTCCTCGTCGATGCGCACGGTGATGAACTTGATCACCGGCTCCGTAACGCGCAAGCGGCGTTCCAACTCCAATATCACCGCTCCGTTGGCCTCGATGGTCAGCAGAACGTAGTTGCCGTCGTTGAACTTGCGCACCATGTAGGCGAGCTTGCGCCGGCCCATCTTCTCGACAGTCTTCACCACCCCGCCACCGCTGGTGACGTTGGTGGAAAAGCCGGCGATCAGCTTGTCAATATCCTCTTCGGCCGCATCGGGCCGAACAATGAACATAACCTCATACAAACGGGGCATTCGGTTTCCTTTTCCGCTGGAGTCACTTAGCCTCCAGCCCTCAATACTCAATTCACAGTGCAAAGGATCTCAGTTTGCAGCATTTTCTAGTTCTGATCCCTGATCCCTGTTCCCTGATCCCTGTCTTCCCTGCGGTTGAACTCGTTCATCGCGGCTGCCGGTCCCAGTTCGAGAATGCGCCGCGTCGCGGTTGCCACCCGGTCCAGCACCTCGTCCAGCACCGTCAAATCCGCCTTGCGCATGGGCGAGAGCAGATAATCCCTGCCGGGACGCCTACCGCCGCCTGCCGCAATGGCCTCAGGTGGTAGATCGAGTCCCACGCCAATGCGCAGCCGCAACCACTCCTGAGTACCCAGGGCGCCGGTCACGCTGCGGGCTCCGTTGTGCCCGGCCGCTGATCCGCGCTCCCTGATCTTGAAAGCTCCCAGCTTCAGGTCCAGCTCGTCGTGAATGACGAGCAAATCCCGGGCCGGGTCCGCCTCAAACTCGTGAACCAGCGCGGCCACAGCCAGCCCGCTCAAGTTCATAAACGTTTCCGGCTTGGCCAGAACCACCTCGCGCCCCGCTATGCGGCAGGTTGCGGTGGCGGCCTTACATCGCCGGTTTTGAACCACAACGCCCTCTTGCTCGGCGATGCGGTCGATGGCCATGAACCCCGCGTTGTGCGGGGTCCACAGATAATCCATGCCAGGATTGCCCAGCCCCACCACTAAAAAGGGGCCACGGCGCTCCACGTACTCACTTGCTTCAGCCAAGGCTTACTTCTTCGCCCCTGAGCCAGAGTCAGACTTCTTGGCTCCCGCCTCGGGTTTCTTGGCCGCATCTTCCGTCTTGCCGCCCTTCTTGGCGACCTCCGGCTCGGCTGTTGAAGCCGCTGCTGCCGCAGCCGACGCTGCTGCTTCGGCTTCGGCAGCGGTAGGCGCTTCTTCGCGGATGGAGACGACGTGGGCGACGGTCGCATCTTCGGAATTGATGTACTTGATCTTGTCCGAGTGGGGCAGGCCGCTGACGCGCAGCACGCCATACATCTCAAGGTCGCTGACGTCCGCATCAATGTGGCTGGGAATGTCAGCCGGCAAGCACTCGATTTCGACCTCGCGCAATACCTGGTCGAGGATGCCGCCGGCGGTCTTGACGCCTAACGGAATCCCAAGCAGCTTGACGCGCACGCTGACGCGCAGGGTCTTGTCGAGAGCGATGCGCTTGAGGTCGATGTGGATCAACTTGTCGTTGATCGGCTCGCGCTGCAAATCGACGATCATGGCCTTGGCCGCGGACTGGCCTTCAACTTCGACATCGAAGATCGTGTTGTGGCCGGTCTCGGAGAAAAGAATCCGGGAAATCTGCTTGGGGTCCACTTCGATGGCCACCGGATCGTGCCCCGGGCCATACAGCACGGCAGGAATCTTGCCCGCGACACGCACGCGGCGCGCAGCATTCTTGGTGAACTTGCCCTCACGGGGCTTGGTTACGACTACTTCTGACATTCGGTTTCTCGTTTCCTGATTTCGGGCACGGAAGAACAGCTTTTAGCATCTAGCCGCCAGCTTCTAGCTCCGGCTGCTGCTACGAACTGACTTGCTCCGCTCCCTTTGTTGAGGCCAGTGGTCAGTGAACAGTGGACAGTGATCAGTAAAAGCCGCTCGCCTGTTTTCTGTTGCCAACCACTAACTCTTTGTTAATAAAACTGATCCCTGTTCAGCGGCCACTGTTCACTAACCACTGATCACTGACCACTTAGCTGAACAGCGTACTCACGCTGGTTTCCATGTGAATGCTCTCGATGGCCGCGCCCAGCAGGCCGGCGATGGAAAGCACCTTAATCTTGGGCAACTTCTGCGCCGCCTCGCGCAGGGGAATGGTGTTGGTAACCACCACCTGTTCGATGCGCGACGCGGCAATGCGTTCGATGGCCGGGCCGGAAAGCACGGCGTGGCTGGCGGCGGCGTAAACGCTCTTCGCGCCGGCTTCGTAGAGAGCATCCACCGTCTTCACCAGCGTGCCGGCGGTGTCGATGATGTCGTCCAGAATGAGGCAGGTTTTGCCGCTCACATCTCCGACAACGTGCATCACCTCGGCTACGTTCAAGTCGGTGCGGCGCTTGTCCACGATGGCCAGCGGCGCGCCCACCTTCTGCGCAAAGAACCGCGCTCGCTCCACGCCACCGGCGTCGGGCGAAACCACGATCGGGTTCGGCAGATTGAGTTCGCGGAAATAACTCACCAGCACCGGGCTGGCGAAGAGATGATCGACGGGAATGTTGAAGAAGCCCTGAATTTGTGCGGCGTGGAGGTCGACAAAAAGGGCGCGGTTGGCTCCCGCGGTGGTCAGCAGGTCGGCGATGAGCTTGGCGCTGATGGCCACGCGCGGGCGGTCCTTGCGATCCTGGCGGGCATAGCCGTAATACGGCACAACCACGGTGATTCTGGCCGCCGAGGCGCGCTTAAGTGCATCGATCATCACCAGCAGTTCCACCAGGTGCTGATCGACCGGATAGCAGGTGGGCTGGACGATAAAAACGTCCACGCCGCGCACGTTCTCGAGCAATTGGAAGTAGACTTCGCCGTCGGCAAAGCGTTGCATCTTAGCTTCGCCTACGGGCACGCCGATGTGGCGGCCAATCTCCTCGGCCAGTGGCCGGTTGGCAGTGCCGCTGAAGAGCTTGAACCGTTTGTCCTCGCTCAGATTGCGGCTCCGTTTGCGCTCGACGGCCGGCTTGACCTCTTTCGCCTTGGCGGCATCGGCCGAGGCTGGCGCGGTTTCCAAGGGCGTGGGCTCTTTGCCCGCACCGTCTGTTACCGTCTTTGGCCCGTTTTCCGGCTGCTTTTCTTCGATCGCTACCGTCATTATTTCCGCTTCCATTTCCGAATTCCCTCCAAGCTGGTTGGCTTTGGCTGTTTCCGGTTTTACCACTTGAGAACTTGGCTGGGCGACCAGGATTCGAACCTGGACAAATGCCTCCAAAGGGCATTGTCCTACCATTAGACGATCGCCCAACTCATCAGCCGCTGGCGAGTCTCTCTCGCTGAACAGACGGCTGTCAACCTGCTTACGGCAAAAGCATTTCGCGCCAGTAATTCGTGCGTGGCAGAGTCCGGGTCAACTGATTCCGAACGCCGGCCGCTTCCAACCGCTGACAGGCTGCTTCCGCATCTCCGCGGGTCAGATACAACCCGAAGAGCGCCGAACCGGACCCGGACAGCGAAGCATGGAGGGCTGCCTCCGGTGCGCCAAATCCCAAAAGTGTACGCTTGATTTCTGCAAGGGAGGGATGCTGGGGAAAGACGACGCGTTCAAAGTCGTTTTGGATCCAGCTACTGATCCCGGTGCGGACAAGCGCGGACTCTTGTGGTCCGGCCAGGTTCTCTCCATTGGTGAGAACACCGGAGGAGCCAACTCCCTGCCATCCTTCCGGGATTCCTCCCGCAAAGGCGCTGGCATAGGCGCGGCTCAACTCTTTTAGTTTATCCGTACTGGCCTCGGCGGTCAAACCCTCGGCGGCGCAAAGAGTGTCCCAGTCGCGAAAGGCCTGCGGCGTGGAGACGCCAACCTCGGGAGTTGCGACCACACACCAGACAGGTTCAATGTCGGGCAGAGGATAAACTTCCTGGCCGCGATCGAGTCCAAGAACAGCGCCGCCAATCAAAAACAGTGGTACATCGGAGCCGACCTTGGCGGCAAGCTCCAGACGGCATGCAGGCCAGCAATCCCAGGTCCCAAGGGCGGGACCTGGGCCACCCGGCCTTCTGGATTGCAGTGCCGATTCGCTGAACGGCAGACTCGCCATCCCAAGTTCCGACTCCAGTCCGACCAGTGCGGCCACGGCATTGGCCGATCCGGCTCCCAGGCCGCCCTGCACCGGCAGACGCTTCTCGATGTGAATCTCGACCTCGGCGGTAATGCTCAGCGATTCGAGCGCCAGTTCCACCATCTTCCAAGCGGTGTTACGCGCGTCGGTGGGGACACGCGCGTCATTCGAGATCAGACGAATTGAAGCAGCGGACGAGAGCCGCGCCGTCACCGTAACTATGTCGTGCAATTCCAGTGTCTGGTAAACGGTAGTCAGCGCGTGAAAACCATCGGGGCGCGGAGCGCCGATATAGAGGCCAAGGTTGATCTTTGCGTGCGAGCGGACGGCAGTAGGCATACCGCTTCATTGTAGAGCCGGAATGGGCGAGCAGACTTTAGCCCATGTACTGCAACCGGCGACAGCTCTCGTCCTCTGACCGTATGAATTTGTCCTTTGGCTTTTGTGGTATCCCACCCTTTATCACCCCAACGACGAAGACCTGTCGTTGGGGACCCCGATTCGCCAGGAAAAAGGCGAATGGATGGGGCACGGAGTGGGTACATAATCAAACGGTGAGAGACTTGGTGCCCGGCGCTGATCCACCCGCGCAAATTCATGTGTCGCAGTATGGCAAAACGGCTAAGGAAGCTCTGATTAAGCCCGTTCTGTATGGAAAACCTTCCCTCAGGGCCTAAAGGCCAGGTTGATTTTGAGGCATTTACGGCGCGACTAAAGTCGTGCCCTTTCAAAACGTCTACTTAATCAGAGCTTTCCTAACTCGCTCGTAACTGCTTGCATGGCTGTTGCAAGTCATCTGGGTAAGATCGCCGAGCTGTTCTATTATGCGGAAGTTTCTTCGGAAATGTGGAGTCAGTTACTCCTTTATTGTCCAAAAACAAGACACTGTTAGCCGTGATACGCTCCGGTTTCGGCAAAATCAATTGGCCATTTAACTCAGTTGTTTAAATTTTCAGAAAATTCAGGTTTTTTACGATAAAAAGCCTTTTTCTTTGAAACGCTGAACCCATTGACGAGACTATGTTTATGCTATTATGTTTTCTGCAAAACTGGGGTAGGTGTACCTGCGCCGAATTACTCGCGGCCTTGCTTCTCAGTTCTGCCTTCATCCCCCAAGGGTAACTTTGCTGGAGCAGCTTTGTAGCTCAGTGTGAACTATGTCACAAAGCTGCTTTGTAAACACGGGCAAGGGGTCACATTTGGATCGCTTGTCAAACGACAACGTTTTTTGCTCGCCGCGCTGAGTCATACGGCAGCAAAATGCAATCACGCTGTCCGGGGAATCCTGGCGCGGTTTGTGGATGCGGCGCAATGCCGTAGTCCCTAGCCTCCCGCGATGCTCTTCGGCGGGAGGCGTACGATGCTTCGTGGATTCCTTCGCTCTTTTTCCTCTAAGTTTGGAACCGGCAATACCGGGTCTTCCTGGGTCGCAACCCTGACATTTGCAGTGGCAGTCTTGCTGGCGCTCACGCCAAGCGCGAACGCGGCGCCGGAGGCGGCGCACTTCAGCGGCGCTCTGATCACGGCGGGCAGCGGTTTCACTGCCCCTGCGGGCGTGGCGGTGGACAGCAAAGGGGACGTCTTCGTCGCCAACAGCGGTTTCGGCGGGGGAGTATACGAGATCCTCGCTGTCAATGGGCTGGTCTCGACCAGCAGCTCGGTGATTAGCGTGGGAGGCGGCTACGGTTATCCGCTGGGCGTGGCCGTGGACAGCAAAGGAGACGTCTTTGTCGCCGACGGCTTCAACGGAGGGAACTCGCACATCTACGAGGTCGTTGCCGACAGCAACGGCAATGTTTCCGGCAGCAGCCAGGTGAATACGCTGGCGAGCATCGGATCGACGGCGTTTTCTTCGGTTGCGCTGGATGCAAGCGGAAATGTCTATACGGTCCGCTCCAGCGGTCAAGATCTGTATATGTTGCAGGCGACTGGCGGTGTTGTTCCCAACAACAGCACGCCTGTTCTTCTGGCCACAGGATTCAGCGACCCCTCCGGAGTGGCGGTGGACGGCAGCGGAAACATTTATGTCTCCGACTACTATCACAATGCCGTGGAGGAGATTCCTGCCGGATCCACTTTTCCAGTTACAGTCGGTTCGTCGAACTATCTGCCCGCGCCGAGCGGCGGCTGGGGCGGTCCCACCGGTGTAGCTCTGGACGCCAGCGGCGACCTCTTTGTTACCACCCATACAGGCCAGTCGGTCTACGAGATTGTCGCGAGCGGCGGCGCCGTCTCCAGCAGCAGCGCCATCAATAGGGTGCTCTACACCTACAATTATCTCCAGGCTCTGGCGATCAGCACCAGCGGCAACATCTATATCGCCATTCAGAACAGCAGCACCATCACCGAGGACTTTGTCAGCGCTGTGAACTTCGGCGAAGTCCCCGTGAACACCAAGAGCTCCACCTACACGCTGAACTTTACCTTTGATACAGACGGAGCGACGATCAACGCCCCGATAGTTCTGACCCAGGGCGCAACCGGCAAGGACTTTGCGGACGCCACTACGGGAGGCTGCACCGAGGTTCACGGGGCAAGCCAACCGTATGCTTTAGGCGCCACCTGCTCGGTGGATGTAACCCTGAAGCCCGCCGTCTCCGGTACGCGCTATGGCACGGTGGAACTGACCGATCTCGGCGGAAACGTGCTTGCTACCGCCTATCTGCAAGGCGCGGGCACGGGGCCGCAAGTTGCCTTCCTGCCGGCCGCGCAGAGTACGTTGGGCAGCGGTGGCCTCAACGGCGCGCCCGCCGGCATCGCGGTCGACGGCAACGGCAATATCTTTGTGGCGCAGGCCACCGACATGCTCGCGGAGATTCCGGCGGGCAGCTCGAGCGCCACCACTCTCAGCAAAAGCATCGAAGGCGCCGATGGCGTAGCAGTGGACGGCGCGGGAAACCTCTTCGTCGCCGCGGAGAACAAGCACGCGGTATACGAGGTTATGGCAGCGGGCGGATACACCACGGTCAATCAGTTGGCCACCAGCTTTAAGTTCGGCTATCCCTATGGCATCGCAGTAGATGGCGCCGGAAACCTTTTTGTTGCCGACGCAGGCAACAATGCGGTGTACGAGATTCCGGCGGCTGGGGGGTACACGACCGTCACGACGCTGGGCAGTGGCTTCAGCGAGCCGCACGCCGTCGCCGTCGACGCCTATGACAATGTTTTTGTCGGCGACTCTGGCCATAGCGCCGTCAAGGAGATTACGGCCGCGAGCAACTACGCCACGGTCAAGACGCTGGGCGGCTCCTCTTCCCAATTCTCCGACTCCTATGGCATTGCGGTGGATGGCAACGGCAACGTCTTTGTCCCCTATTGGAATGGCCATGGCGTCATCGCTGAGATCACGGCCGCGAGCGGCTACACAACAATCAATACGCTGGCCAGCGGATTGCCTCAGATTCAGAACGCGGCTGTCGACGGCAAAGGCAACATCTATCTTCTGCCCTTCTCCCAAGGAAGCGTCCTGAAGCTGGACCTGGCGGACGCGCCCACGCTGAATTTCGCCAGCACCCCGATGGATTCGACCAGCAGCCCGCAGACGGTGACGGTGGAGAATATCGGCAATACGGACCTGAGCTTCCCGGCGCCCGCCACGGGCGACAATCCAAGCATCGCGACCGGCTTTACGCTGGACAGCAGCAGCGGGGCAGACTGCCAGTTGGTGGCCAGCGGCGCTTCGTCGCCGGGAACACTGGCTGCTGGCGCCTCGTGCCTTTTGCCGGTCACCTTTGCGCCAACCTCTGTCGCCAGCTACAACGGCTCCACTCTGACGATCAGCGACGATGCGCTCAATGCGTCTGCACCTAACTACACCACGCAGACCATCACGCTGAACGGCACGGGCACGGGCACGGGCGCGCCGCAGACCATTACATTCACCGACAGCCTGCCCAGCGAGGCCATTTACAACGGGGTGAATCTGCAATACGCGATCAGCGCCACGGGCGGGGGCTCTGGCAATGCTGTCACCTTTAGCCTCGACGGCGCATCCACTCCCGGAATTGCCACCCTCAATGGCAGCACGCTGACGATTACTGGCATGGGGACAGTCATTATTGACGCCGCCCAGGCGGCCGGCGGCAACTATGCCGCGGGTTCGTCCTCGCAGAGCATCACGACCATCACCGATACGCCGGGCGGGATCACCCCGACCTTCGGCGGTCTCCAGTCAGCCTATGAAGGCACGGCTTTCAGCGAAGGACTGATTGCCCTCGTGACGGGCACGTCTGGCAACCCCATGTCGGGGGTGACGGTAACATTTTCGGCGCCTTCGTCGGGCGCCAGCGCCATACTCTCCAGCCTGACCGCAGTCACGGATCAGAACGGCAGGGCTACCGTGACAGCCACGGCAAATATGACGGCGGGCGGTCCCTACCAGGTGACCGCATCCTACCCCAACAGCGGGTTTGCCGTCTTCGAGCTGACTAATCTGGCTCCTCCGACCTTCACGGTGACCACGCTGACCGATGATGCCACCGGCACGGCGGCTAACTGCACCGATCAATCGCAGAGCGGAGCCACTCCGGATGCAACTTGCAGCCTGCGCGACGCCATCGCGGCGGCCGCGGCAGCCAGCACCTCGACCGTAACGCCGACCGTTAACTTCGCCAGTTCGCTCAACCTGACCGCGAGCGCTCCCGGCGACTACAACGTGACCACGGGCGGCACGCTGACCATCAACAACAACATGAACATTGTGGGGCCGGGCGCGAATCTGCTCTCGATCGACGGCGCGAACTCCTCCGGTGTAGCCACTACTCGGGTCTTCGATATCGCTAGCGGAACGGTCTCCATCTCCGGACTGACGATTACCAAAGGGTTCGGCAGCAACGGAGAGAACGGCGGCGGCGGCATCTTGAACTACGGCACGCTGACGATAACCAACTGCATTTTCTCCGGCAATGCTACCTTGGATGGCGGCGGCGGCATCTTGAACTACTACGGCACGCTGACGATAACCAACTGCATTTTCTCCGGCAATGCTGCCTCGGATGGCGGCGGCATCTTCAACTTCGGCATAGTGACGGTGACCGGCAGCACCTTTAGCGGCAATGCCGCATTAGCTGGCGGCGGCATTTTTGGCGAGTCCGGAGGCAGGCTGACGGTGACCAACAGCACCTTCAGCGGCAATTCCGGGTCCAAAGGCGGCGGCGGCATCTTCAATAACGAAGGCGCGCTGACGGTTGCCAACAGCACTTTCAGCGGTAATTCCGGAGGTGCACCTTTCGGTGGCGCCGGCGTCTACAACAACGGTTCACCGATGGTGCTGGCCAATGTGCTCAGTCCTGATGCCATGGCAGGCGGGTACACCGACAATGGCGGCAACGTAACCTCGGGCAACATCACTCTTGCTCCGTTGGGCTACTACTTCGGGACGACGCAGACCATGCCTCCACTGCTAGGCAGCGTGGCCATCTGCGCCGGAACCGCAGCCAACGCAACGGCAGCCGGGCTAACCACCGACCAACGCGGCAATCCACGTTCGACGACGGCCTACAACACCACGGCTTGCGTGGACGCAGGCGCGGTGCAGACGGCTTACTCGCTGACCTTCACCGCCTCGCCCTCGAGCTCGCAGAAAATCAATGTGGCGCTCACGCCGGCTCCGGTGGTGCAGTTGAATGACCTCAATCCCCTTACCGGCAAGTCTGCGCCGATTGCACTCTCCGGCGCACCGATTACGTTGGCGATCTATGCCGGCGCCATCAGTGGCGGAGTTCCCACGGTCGGCACCGCTCTGAATGGTGTGTCCACCTTCAGCGGGGTGACAGTCGCCACGCCGGAGACAGGCGATTACCTGATCGCTCGGGCACCGGTCGGTCCTTACTCCATCGAAGCCAATAGCAGCGATTTCAACATCGCCGCGATGACCCTCTCGCCCGCTTCGGGGGCGCTGACCGCCGGGGCATATGGAGCGGCCTACAGCCAGCAGTTCACCGCCAGCAACGGCACCGCTCCTTATTCGTACACGGCGACTGGCATGCCTCCCGGACTGAGCATCAGCTCAGCGACGGGGGTGATGAGCGGCACGCCGACTTCGATCGCCGGTTCTCCATACACGGTCGTCGTCACGGTGACCGACGCCGCATCCAACAGCGTCCAACAGAGTTACACGCTGGCTGTTGGCTCTGCGGCTTCGGGGATCTCCGTGAGCAGCAGCGCCAATCCGGCCTTTATCAACAACACCGTTACCTATACGGCTGCGGTGGGCTTTGCTACCGCCCCGTCCTTGACAACGATTGCCGGACCAACCGGCACGGTGACCTTCTACGACGGCGGCACGGCGATCACTACTTGTTCCGCCGCGACGCTGGGCGCATACAACTTCACCACCAACGCGGCCCTGGCAACCTGCGCGGTCAGCTACACGAGCACAACTCCGGCCACGCACGCCATCACCGCAACCTACACTCCGGGTAATTCGAACTTCACCGGATCCTCCAGCGGCACGTTCACAGAAGCGCTGGCGGACTTCACCATCACCGCGCAGAACGCCACGCTTACGATGATGCCGGGCGCTTCGGGTCAGTACACGTTCACCGTGAGCCCGGTGAGCCCTGCCACCACCTTCCCGGCGGTCGTCAACCTCACGGTCAGCGGCTTGCCGACGGGATACACCGGCAGCTTCTCGCCGTCAGCCACCATCGCGGCCAACGCGGGTGCGGCCACTGTGACCTTGACCATACAGACGAACGCCTCGGCACAGAATTCGCCGAACACGGGCGGCTGGCTGGCTTCACGGCTGGCAGGCATCTCGCTGGCGTTGCTGCTGTTGCCCTTCGTCGGCAGGATGCGCAAGGCGGGCAAGCGCTTCAGCCGTATGCTGCCGATTCTGCTGTTGCTCATCGCGGGCATGGCCGCCGCGGTTGGGTTGAGCGGCTGCGGTTCCAACACCGGCTTCTTTGGCCAGGCGCAACAGAGCTACCCGGTGACCGTGACCGCAACTTCGGGCACGCTGTCGCGCACTTCCAACGTCACTTTAACGGTTGAGTAATGAGGAGAGCTGAAATGCGTAGTTCGATTCGCGGAAAGGCGCTCCTTGTGGGCGTGTGCATATTGGCTGGGCCAGCAGTCTGGGCCCAGCAAACCCAGAGGCCGATTGTCCAGTCAAACGTCTCGGCTGACCTGGCCCTGACCTTTGCTGTCGAGCGGGCGCAGGTGGTGCCCGGACAGGCCAGCTTCTGGTTCAAGGGCGGCGGGGCGGACGCGGCAGTGACCTTCTGGAAAGGGCTGGGCGTTGCCGCCAGCCTTACCGGAGACACGACGTTGAACCTTGCGCCCGGCGTGAATATAAACAAGCTCACCTACCTGGGCGGGCCGCGCTACACCCGAACCGTTTGGCATGACCAGGCCGGCTCGGCGGAGCAGCGGCGGCTGCAGATCTTCGCGCAGGGACTCTTCGGCGCGGCGCACGGCTTCGACGGTTACTATCCGGCAAGTCCGGCGCCCACCACCAGCGCCAACTCGTTCGCCGTCCAGGCCGGCGGCGGCCTGAACCTTTACCTTACCCGCAGCCTCGGCATTCGCCTGCTGGAGGCCGATTATGTGCGCACGGAGCTGCCCAACGGCGCCGCCAACACACAGAACGATATGCGCCTGGCTTTCGGAGTTACTTATCACTTCATGGCTGGTGGAAAGAAAGCGGTAAAGTAATCTAGCGGTGCCGCCGGAACGAGCCTGTCCCGGCGGCACGGCTATTTCTATAGACTGAGACCTGTTATTCTTGCCGCGTTATGCCGATTGCGTTATCCCCGATTCAGCCTTCCAGCCCGCCGCCGATGTATTGCGCGGAGTGCGGTTGTGAGGTCGATCCGGCCGCATGGCTCTGCGCAACTTGCGGCAAATCGCTCCATGAGCCGGGCGCAATGACCTCGGAGTGTCCGTTCTCGCCCGCAACCTCCAAGAACTTCAAGCCGGATTTCATCGTTGCAGAGTATCTCTTACCTTTGATTCTCGGTGTGGCCCTCGTTATCGTGTATATTGCTTCAGAAATGCGCAGGCATTCTCCAAAAGGCATAGATTGGATTCTGTTCTGCATTATGGTTGTGGGAGGCGCTGCGGAGCTCATATTTTGGCTCGGATTATATTTCGACAGCCGGTAGGACGGAGATATGTCCGCCTTGCGTAAAGAGGAACTGCTGGATTTGCGGTGGCTCTTGATTCTAAATAAACAAAATTCTGGTGCCGAAGAAGGGACTCGAACCCCCACACCCTTGCGAGTACGTGGACCTGAACCACGCGCGTCTGCCAATTCCGCCACTTCGGCACAGTAAACAGGTCCAGCGTTCTCCACTGAACCGGCAGCAACTCTGAGTCTCGCAAATGCGGGACCTTGTGTCAAATTTTGGCGGCTCAGTTGAACCGGAAGGACCAATTCTCGCGTTATCCCATCCTTGCCACATCAACAAAGACGCGGCAAGGATGGGGCGGCCAGAGGCTCACACGTTACACCAGCTTGGCGTCCAGCGCGATTTCCGTGTTGTTGGCGAACCATCTGTTAGTGTCCACTCCAGACAAAAACACAAGCAAAGGCGCGATGCGCAAGGACACAACTGGTGTCCAGCGGACACCGCGCCAAGGAGACTGGACACCATGTTCGAAAAGCAAGGAAAATTCTATGCAGACTGGCGAAACGACACCGGCAAAAGAATTCGCAAATCGTTCAACAGCAAACGCGCAGCACTCCAGTTCGAGGCCGAACAAAAGGGGCGCAGCCACCCAAAAAAGAAGGCGCGCGGGAATCAGTCGGCGATATCCTGCGCGCCCGGTACGAAACACCCGGCCCGCGAAGTCACCAGCAGACAGTCTCACGCTGGCTCACCCAAACTGCTGGCAATGCCAAGCCCCAAGACCTCAGCGCGGCGCACGTTGAAGAAGTAAACCTCACCATCCAGCGCGCCACAAAATCGCACTCGTCACGCACCAACCACGCGCGCGCCCTCGGTCGCGTGCTGCGCTACCTGTGGGAGAATTACGGCGCACCGAAACTCGACGACCACGTACACAAATATCCCGGACTCAGGCCGCGCAACATCACGGCCACGGAAGATGACCGCGCGGCAATCCTCGCAGCCGCGCCAACACACCTACGCCTCTTCATCCTGCTCTGTTCCGACCTCGCAATAAGAAGCGGGACAGCAGCGCGACTCGGCCCGGACAATTACGATCCGAACCGGCGCAAACTCACGTTCACCAGCAAATACGGCGAAAAACTCACTCTGCCCACAACCCAGGCCGTTGACGAAATGCTAAATATGTGCGACCTAAGAAACCCGGAACCGTTCGTCAGACAACTGTGGCACGCGCAACCGGGCAACCATCATCCGCACGCCTCAGCAAAAGCACGGTCGCAACACCTGACACTGCTGGCAGCATTCGGAAGGCTGAAAGCATCGCTCGGAATCACGCGCCCGCTGACGCCGCACGACCTTCGCCGAACGACGGCGGTCGCGATGTACCGGCAGACGCGCAACCTGCGAAAGGTCCAGGCGCTGCTCGGTCACCGGAGTATGCAAGCGACAATCTGGTACCTCGACCACGACCTCGAACCGGTCGAACTCGAAACACTGGAGACAATCAAACTCCCGTACATCGTAAGGAGAAAGGACACCGCAGCATGAGCCTGGTCAGAATCGCATACACGATGAGGCCGTTAGCCATCGACGCACAGGCCGACCCGCCACGCGACCGCACCACACGCGCCGCGAAGGCCGTCGAGGTCTGTAAAGAGGAATGGACACGAGCCTATAACCTCGCCAAGGAAAAGGGCCAGAGCGAAGCCCGCGCCGTTCGCATGGCGTCGGTTGCCTACAAGCTGGCAATGCCCAGGATGGACACGCTGCCAACCATCCGAGCGGCAATTACCTGCATCGCCCACGGCATCACGCTTGAAGTCTTCGACGGGCGCGACGGCTCCCAACTCCTTTACGCGGCTCAGGTTGCCCTCTCTGTCCTCAACCGGAAAGGCAAAAAAGCATGACCACCCCCCCACCCTCCAGCCGCTGCGGGCTGGCGATTGACGCGATAGTCGAGG
>Ga0302189_10000952_pt1 | contig 25133 bp, 17 predicted proteins | sample II_Bog_E2_2_FD_194551 | JGI IMG/M metagenome (GOLD analysis project Ga0302189, IMG submission 194551) | Peat permafrost microbial communities from Stordalen Mire near Abisko, Sweden - II_Bog_E2_2 | ecosystem: Environmental > Terrestrial > Soil > Wetlands > Peat | place: Sweden: Abisko...
CGCAGGTTACAGCGACAGGCGCTAGACTTCTTTCCATATGAGCGCTATCCCAGACCTAACGCTTGATTCCGGTTTGCCTGCCAACGTCGACGCAGAGAAGACTATCCTGGGTGCAATCCTTCTGGACAACGCCGCCCACTCCGAAGCAGCGGAGAAGCTCGAATCCGACGACTTTTCACTCGACTCACACCGCCGTATCTTCTTGCGCATGAGCGAGCTGATGGATGCCCAGCACGCCGTTGACATCGTTACCCTGGCCAACGAACTGACCCGCTACAAGGAAGTCGATGCGGTGGGCGGCGTCGCCTACCTGGCCTCGCTCACAGAAGGCTTGCCGCGTCGGCCAGTCATCGAGGAATATATCCGGATCGTCAAGGACAAGAGCCTGCTGCGAAAGCTGATGGCCATCTGCTCCATGGCCATTGCCCGCGCCGCCGACCAGGGCGAGAGTGCCCTCGATGTCCTCGGCGCCGCCGAGTCACAGTTGATGGAAGTTACCGAGAAGGGCCTGACGCACGGCTTCCAGAGCTTGCACCAGATCGTCGAGCACTCATTCGGTTCCATCGACAATCTCTACAAGCAGAGCCGCGAAGTCACTGGCCTGGCCACCTCGTTCACCGAGTTCGACCGCATGACAAGCGGCCTGCAAAAGGGTGAGCTGATCATCATCGCTGCACGGCCCTCGATGGGTAAGACCGCGCTGGCCATCAATATTGCGCAGAACGCGGCTATCAAAAGCGGTGCCAAGGTGGCCGTCTTCTCCTTGGAAATGAGCAAGGAGTCGCTCTTGCGCCGTATGTTGGCCACTCAGGCTTGGGTGGACCAGCGCAAGCTGCAAACCGGCTTCCTGGGCCGTGAAGATCATGACAAGCTGGAGAAAGCGCTGGGGCTGCTGGTCGAATCGCAGCTATTTATCGATGACACGGCGGCCATCTCGCTGGCTGAGATGCGGGCCAAGGCGCGGCGGCTGAAGCAAAACGCCGGCGGCCTCGACCTCATCGTGGTTGACTACCTGCAACTCATGTCGGCCACGGTTCCCTCGTCCGGGCGCAAGAACTATGAGAACCGCACCCAGGAAGTCTCGGCCATCTCTCGCGGTCTCAAAGCCCTGGCTAAGGAACTCGACGTGCCGGTCATGGCCCTCTCGCAGCTCTCCCGCGCCAGCGAGCGCCGCGGCGAAGACAAGCGCCCCCTGTTGAGCGACCTGCGCGAGTCAGGCTCCATCGAGCAGGACGCCGACGTGGTAGCGTTCATCCACCGCGAAGCTTACTACAAACGCGACGAAGAGATGTCGGAGACCGATAAGGCCAGGTCCGAGATCATTGTGGCCAAGCAAAGAAACGGCCCGACCGGTACGGTTTACCTAAGCTTCCTTTCCCGGTTTACCCGTTTTGAAAACCCGGACTCGGTCCACGAGGCCTGACATTTGGGCCATTAAATGTCGGCGGCTTCCGCATCATGATTGCCAATCCGCTGATTGGTTCTCTTTGGACAGGTTCGCGCCGGGATGCCGGACACTTGGATTATTGCCAGCAGCTTCTTACGATTCGCGGCAACAGCAGGGCGCTGTACTTGTGGACTGAACGGCCCATTGCCCCCTCGTTTCAACAGAAGAGTGAGTCGTTTCAAAGCACTGATTGTGATTGCAGCCAAAGCACGGACAATCTAGGCGTTTTTCATAGGGGCTGCGATTGCCTCACCGATCCTCTTCGATGTTCTACTGAGGCACGCATGGCCGTTGTGCTACCTAAGTTCCAGTCAGTTACTTTTCCCAACTCCCGACGTCGATAGCGCGTCAGTTGTCTCCACAGCTTGTTAAAACATGGTTCACGATCGAGGCACACACGAGGCATTGACCACTGATTCGCCAGATCAGTCGCGTTGATTTGCTCTGATCAATGACTCGCGGCCAAAATAGTACGGTTTGGTGCTGGAATCTCATTCGATTGATGGACAAGAGTGTGTCAGTTGTGTGCTGCGTTGGGCAAATATTTCCTCGGGCGTCGAAGTATCCTTGGTGATGGCCATCCACTGATAGCCCTAATCTGTGGATTCCGGAGTCACTCGCAAGTGAGCCCCCGAGGAGGCATCAGCACTCATGACCGAAGGAGTGGCCGGGATCCTAAGGCGGATCCGGCAGGTAATGTTCCCGCCCGGATTAGCCGAAAGAACCGGCCCGGCTATTGGGTCATCGGGGCGCCACTTAAGCCAAGTATCGAAGTCCTTCGAAATCGGCGTACCGCCGAACTCGTACAGGCCCAGCAGTACTGTCGCTAGAGCAGGCATGATGATTAACCAAATCCTCAATCTCTTCATCGTCCGCTTCTATCCACATGGCCAGATAGCCCGCGATTTCCTGCTCGAGAGCACTCTATAGTTAGCGGGCAAACGCCGACCGTCAACACCATGCGATATTCCGATGATTTGACCTATGAGGTAAGCCGCTTCTATGCCAGGGCCAAGCAAGAGCACATGCGGAGTGACTGAAGGTTCGCCGCAACCAAGATTACAAGCTGGGCTGTCAGAAAGACTACCTTACGAATTGCATGTTCAGGACCGACAAATCACCGCGGCCATTTGCGGCGGTTGATTGTAAAGTCCTCCGGCTGTAGCTCCTCAAGAGCTTCTTCGTCCTGATCGACAAGAGCATGGGCCGACTCTTCTATATACAAGAGCGTCAGCACGCTACCGTACGAAGGCAGCCAGATCGAATGTTCCTGGAGAAAATCCGGAAGGCCTCGGCGAGAGGCCGCAAGCCATAAATTCGACTTTACGGTTCTTAAATCGTCGGGAACCGCTAACCCCTGAAAACAATCGTATGCGTAGGTTCCTTCCGAAACGGAATCTTTCACTGCAACAAATTCTCCAAACTCTTCCGAGGCCTTGAACCATCGGATGACGCCAGCTGTACTCCATACAATGGCAGCTCTAAATGACGTTAGGCCCATTGTGCGATAGGCGCTGGCGGTCAGGGACGTATCGAAGGTATTTGAAAGATCGCGGATCAAATGAAATGTCGGCCGGTTTCTTGAAACAACGGCTTCAACGAGGACGCATGGAATCAGAAGCTCGCCCGCAAAGATATTTGCTTCAGATTCCTGGTCTGGAAGAGACCGATCCCAGTTCTCGACATCCTTCGGCCGACAAATGCTGCCGGTTGTTCCGTGATGCGGAAGCACGTAATGGGCAATTTCGTGGGCAATCGTGAACCTTCTTCTACCGTCTTCACGTATCGAATTCTTGATTAGAATCGTTCCAACTCGTTTTTCCTTGGAACATACGAGCGCGCCTTCAAATCCGGAGGATTGGCAGTATTCCACTTCGAGACCCAACTGCCGGGCGACGTCGACCGGGTCAATGGGCGCAGTAAGCCTGAGCGCCGACACCAACTCGTTCGCGAATGTCGTGGCCGCGCTACTCATTTTTCCCCTCTATCCTTCGGCGCAATCGATCTTCGGTTTCACGCAGAATCTCTTCATCCTGAGAACTAAGTTCACCTTTTCGATGAAACGAGAATTGAACCTCTGCGTTTCCTCCAACTCCGGGCCCCTGCAGTAAGCCAGCGACACACCTTTTGGCGTGCTGCAATAGGGTCTTGGGGTTACGTGGAATGTGGGAGGCAGGGCGTAGCTGATCTAACGCATCTAGATAGCGCTGCGAAGGAGATAGACCTTGCATCCTCATTGCTTTGACGAGGGAGTCAATCTGAGCGTACACCTGTTCGCGGACAACAGTCGCCGCTGGGCCGGAATCGCTTAGAAGAGCAACGGCCTCTTCTTTGTCCATCTCCTCGACGTCTCCAAACAGCGTATGCGTGTCACAAATCAGCGCATTTAGATCCTTGTCGAGATCATCCTTGTTCATTCTTCACTCCCCAAATCTCCGTCCGTATCTCCGACTGTCGGCTTAAGCAGTCTCAGCATTTTCTTACGGCGGTTGGTGATCTCGCTCACTGGCACCTGAAGCCATTCCGCTTGATCGGCGCGCTTGAACGCGCTGCAATCAAACGCAGCGGTGAGGTAGTCCTCAAGCTCCTTGTCTCCCTGAGCGGCGTGAAAAGCAACTGCCCGGAGGTGTATCAGCTTACCGTTGAGGCCCTCATCTCCTCTATCGCGGACCACATCCCGTTCAGCGGGAAGGTCGGGATCGGGCCGGGACGTAGGATCGAGGGTCTTTAGCCGCAAATTGTGCCGCTTGCCTTTGCGCAAGAGGTCTTTGAAATCGTCCTCCAGTACGCGACAGAGAAAAGTCGTCAAGCTGGCACCTTTGCTCGGCTTGAATTTGACGGACTCGTTCTCCAAGACTGCCATGATGACCATTCGTGCCAGATCGTCCGGCTCGGTACAGGCGCGGGCCAGCGCATTCCCATACCCCTTGGCTCTCGCGCCGGCAAATAGTCTTCGGGCGTGAACGGTCACCTGGTAGAGAACGAGTTCCCAATCAACTCCCCGAAATCGGTCGTCGGTGGACATCGCTTACCAATTATTCGCTGTAGCACTGGAAAAATTGCCAAAACTGCCCAAAAAAGAATTCTGGAGATTTTGCTTTCCGAAACCGGCATTTTTGTTGAACTTCGAACGGATAAGTCATTGGCAGGAAAATGTGCTTCGTATTCCTGTCTGACCACGGTTTGCCGGCGCAGAGCGCAGAAGGAGAGATTATGGAGAACGAACAGGAGATCGAGATTCTCGTGGAAGGGGAAGGTCTCGCCGACATTGAGATCATTCGCCTTCCACGCGGAAGTGCTGCCCGCGCAATCCTCGCGGCAATTGGAGTCAAGAGCGGCTTCCCGGCCGAGCAGGCATTCCTGTTCGTCGAGGATGGCGAAGACCCCGTGGACATGGCTGTCTTGGTTGAAAACATGGCAATGGAGCGGGTCCACCATGTTCACCGGGCGCGCAAAATTGAAGTCCGGGTCTTTTACCAGGGACGCCGGATCGACAACAGATTCTCGCCTTCTACCCGTATCCAGCGGGTGCTGGACTGGGCGGTCGGCCCAAAGGGTTTCAATATTGACCCCACGATTGCACCGGAGATGGAACTCTCTCTGCTTGATCAGAAGACTGCCGTGCCGAAGAATGCCCACATTGGCCGCTATGTCCGCCATCCACATTGTGAACTCGATTTGGACCTGATTCGTGGTGTGGTGCCGAACGGAGCGTCGTTGTGAGCGGACTGGGCCCTGCGGAGCGAGCAGTGGCGGCCGATCTTGCGGCCGCCCGGTTTCTCGCCGGCTGCAAGCGCGGCCATTGGCGCCAAATCTCATGCGCATTTCCACTCCTGGTCGTCGCGGTCGCAGCAGTCGAGCCTGATGGGAGTTCGGGGGAGTACTGGTTTAAGTTTGAGCTCTCCGGTTTCCCGGGCACGGCGCCGGAGGTCCGTATATGGGATCCGAAAACCAGTGGTCCGCTTGATCCAGAGAAGCGGCCTAGAGGTTCCAACCGGATTACCGAGGCGTTCAAGCATTGGGGCAACGGTACCATTTACCGTCCCTGGGACCGCCAAGGGGGGACTCATAACAACTGGGTAACCACCCACCCGAGCCTGGCATGGAATCCAAAACGCGATCTCACATTCATCCTCGAGGACTTGCATGGTCTCCTTACTTCAAATGCTGTTGCGCACGGCAATCGGCAGGTCGCCTAAACTGGCCTGCGATTCGGGTGTCTGGAATCGTGGTGTTGAAGAACTCAACAGGCGCACCGGAGGCACTCGGGAGAGCGGTGCATTCCTGCTCGGCAAAGTGAAAGGGCGAATGCGAAAGATAGAGCAGTTCCTCTATTACGACGACGTCGATCCGACCTGCTTCCACCATGGAATCGTCGAATTCGACGGCCGGAAGTTCGGCGCCGTGTGGAAGAAGTGCCGCGAATTAAAGATGGCAGTCGTGGCCGACGTGCATGTCCATCCTGGTGGATATGGGCAGAGTTCCACGGATCGTCACAATCCGATGATTGCCGAATGCGGACACCTGGCTCTGATCCTCCCTTACTATGCGGCGCGCGCCACAATGCCGGGCGGTATCGGAATCTACGAATATCTGGGCTCGCGCCAGTGGAAGGATCATAGTGGCGCGGGCGATCGAGTTTTCCACGTTGGGTGGTGGCCTCGATGAGCAATCTCCCCATAGAAGTCGACTCTGAGACATCCCGGATTCGCGCAGCGCTTGTGAATTCTGGACGGAATTCATTTTCCGAGGCCGAGGAGAAACTGCTTTCATCCAGATTGGTCCTGAAAATAGGAAGCGACGCGGCCTGCACGCCAGCGGGCCAAGCCGCACTCTTAACTGCGGCGGTCACCGGTACGCGATGCTTCGGAGATGTCTCTGTCCTGGGCACCCTCAACCGACCGTTGCTTCTCCCTCTGCCCATCGCCGCAAAGACTCTCGCAGAGGCTGTGGGGCATTTCGGCGCCCACGTAGCGGACGATAGAGCGTCCGGCCGGACGGTCTTGATTGGACCGGGCATCGAAGAGGAAAAGGATTGGTCTGTACGCGCGTTCTGGAATGGATGGGTGGCCGGAACAGCCCCTGGAAGAAACACGTTGGCCGTTGGTAAGAGCGATTGTCCCCTGGCTGGCGCCGCCGCGGGCGCGCTTGCCGTGGGACAGGCATTTCTCGCCGAACAAGGCGATCATCGTGCCGGCAGGTCCATTCAACAGCTCTCCCTGTGGGGGCCAGAGCTCGGTGAACAAGCCGCATGCTCGCCCGGCACGAGCTTGGATGAGGTCTATCTGCCCACGGCGCTTTGGCTGGTTGGGCTGGGGAATCTGGGCCAGGCCTATCTTTGGGCGCTGACGTTACTGCCGTATCCGCGTCCGGAGGACGTTTTATTGTTCTTTCAGGACGATCAGAAAGTTGGAAAGGAAAACTGGGGCACCTCGGTGCTGGTTCAACGGGGACGATACGGCGTCTTGAAGACGCGCATCGCCGAAGAATGGGCAACCATGCGCGGCTTTGAAGTCCGCCGCGTCGACCGTCGAATGAGCGAACAGCAGACACGTTCGGATCGCGAACCGGGGATTCTATTGGCGGGACTCGATCGAATGCCCGCGCGCCGAATGCTCGGACGCTGCGGCTTTGACTACATCATCGACGCCGGACTGGGAGTCACGGCGGCTGACTACCGGAAGATTCGTATCAATGTTTTCGATGCATCGGGCGATCCCGCCGAGCATTTTCAGGACGTCGAAGATCAGACGGGGCAAGTAGTCGAAGAATTGATGAAGCTGCCAACCTATCAAGAACTCGCCCGCAGTCTCGGGGACGGAGGCTGCGGCGCAGCAACGCTCGCCGAAACAAGAGTGGCGGTGCCATTCGTCAGTGCGATCGCAGGAGCTCTTGCTGTCACGCAGGCCATTCGCCTTGCCTCAGGATACGCTCATCATATCGGCATTACCGGCGATATCGGGGACTTAAGAAGCATAAGAGCCTACCTTGGGCCAAAGCCGACTCGAGTCATCGTCCCCAATGCTCCCGGGTATCCCGAATGAGTGGCAAGTGTGTAGGAATGACCCTGGCCGAGTTCGATCGACCGGCCGTTTTTTGCGGACCTCGCCTCCGATGAAAGGAATCTATTCGACGGCACTGATCAATAATCCGATGCTGATGAAAGCCTTCTGGCCGGGTTGTGCTGAGGGCGTGAAACCACATCTGCTCGAGATAAAGTATTAGGAAGTCGAAAGGTCAAATCCTCTTTTTCGTTAGAAAGCTCGCCTGCTAAGCTATGCTGAACCAACGTGATCAACCGTTATGTTCTCTGGAAGGAAGCCGCTTCTCTTCGAGCGCAGGTACCCATATCGCCGGCGCTTAAATTCGCGTTGCCTCTTCTTGATTACGGTCTTGAGGCCGTTGATCCAAGATCGCTTGATGCGATCACTCGAATCGCCCTGCGGAAATTCCTGGTCAAGAATGATGCTGGCCGGGAGCTTGCAATCGATGAGAACTCCCAACCGATTTGGCTGACCCCGTGCAATCAGACATCAATTTCTGAGTGTGATTTCTCGGTGCGGTCCTTCAACTGCTTCGAGGCAGCATCAATACCTACCCTTGAAAGTCTGCTCGCGTGGACTCCGGACCGACTCCTGGAGCTAAAGAGCTTTGGAAGGAAGTGCTATACCGAAGTCTCTACTTTTCTAAGTGATCTCGGTTACATTGCCCCTAGTCCAGACCGCTCATTCGGCGATCATCCAGATATTGGGCCGCCGAATGACAGATACCCGCTTGGATGTCTGTTGGGGGCGGGAGAGGTTATCTCTCAAGAGGGGCTACGCGTGAAGATTGAGACCTGCGGATGGGCCACGATTGGAAATATTGCACTCCATTCTCTGTCGGTGGCCTCCTGGCTTGCGGAACTCACTCCCGAGGAGCAATGCGACCTCAATAAGATCCTTCTCAGTCTTGGCGTGGAGTTGCCGGTTCCGCGGCCACAGTGGATTTCAGATCATATCCTGGATCTCAAACGCACTTTGTCGCCTGAATTGGATGCTCTCGGTTCTCGATTGAATCCAAACGCAAAACCCTCGATGCGTTCCTCAACAGTCCTCAAGGGGGCGGCGCGTTCGCTCACCGAAGAGCTTGAGCGATTTTTCCCTTCCGATTACGACGACCGAAAGAGGGCGATTATCACATCGCTCTTTGGATTGGGCGGCGATGATCCATTGACGCTTGATGAAGTTGGGAGACGTCAGACCTCCAACATGGTGCGCGAGCGAGTCCGCCAGATCGCATCCCCTTTTCTCAAGCAACTTATTTCCGAGGGGCCGAACCTGATCTGGCTGCGAAAAGCTCTGGCGTGCCTGATCGAGCTTGCGCCCAGCACGCGCGATCATGCTGAAACCGTTCTCGTTCAGCGCGGCATTCTCGGTTCTCGCTTATCATTGATCTCGATTCTGAAGCTGTTCGAGCGGGCGGGCCTCGAGCACTCTCTTACATTCGATTCCGGACTATTACTCTCGGAAGAGGACAGGTCTTTGATAAAGTCCGTTGTGTCCGCGGCCCGAAAGGACTCCTCTCATTGGGGTGTGGCGGACTGGAACAAGCTGTGGCCTCCCGGTGCTGAGTACGGTGCCATCGTGCGTCCGTGGCTACCTGGTGCTACGTGGCTGGGCCAATCTGAACGATATTTCGTTTTCATGGATGCGAAAAACAATCTGTCGAATCGCCTAGTTCAGGTTTTGAGTGTCTCGCCCAAAGTAGCCATCAACGTCGCTTACGACGCGGTGTTCCGTGACACTCGGGTTGATTCCGCACGGCTGCCCCAGGATCTCTTTCACGCATTCTGTGCGATCTGGCCGTGGTGCAGAATCGAAGAAGAGTACGTTCTTGCCTCAAACGATCTCCCAAGCGCAGAGGCCTCGGGAGACGACCTTCTGGTGATCCTGATCCGCGAATTCGGAAGGCCGGCCACCCGTCAGGAGATTCTGCGCCGGGCTCTCCGGGAAGGCATCAGCGAGGGCACTGTCTCTCACGCCCTGGGCTACAGCAACGTTCTGACGGGAGCAAACGGTCTCTATTCAGTTGTAGGAGACACCTTTTCCGAGGAGGTTCTTGCATCGGTTAGGGACACTCCAACGAATCGACCGTTGCCTCCTGAAACCGTTTCCGAAGAGCCCTGGCGGAAGGGAGGTGATCTTGATTCCCCAGAAAAGGATGCATTTGCCGAGTTTACTCAGCTTGATTGTGAATCCGACGATTTCGTTGAGAACGTGGCGCGAGTGGTGCAGCGGCGTGTTATCAGGCACGATCTTGGAACTCCTTGGTCTGTCGCCGAGCTTGCTCTCGAAGATTCGGAGCGTGAGGTGCTCTTCCAATGGGGTAAGACTGCAACATGGGAATTTCGTCGCGATGACCATCGGTTCACCGGGATCACGGGAGAGTTCATTCGTCGACGAACGGCATTGGGGCTTACTTTCACAATCTTTGCCGCTGAAGCTGTTCGCCGGCTGGGCGGCTTCGGTGCGGTCTGGCCTGCTATCAACTCCGCGCTCGGGGCTTCGCAGCGGGAGCTATTTCTTGCTCAAGACAACGTTCCAAAGTCGGTGATACGCGATGCTGTGGAAGAAGCATGCAGGGTATTCGGCATCCGTCATGACTTTGGTGAAATTGGCCACCAGGTATGGGTGCGCACTTTTGGTGCTCAATACGGGATTTCACTTCCGCAGTTGCAGTCTCTGCCGGAGATGCTCACCGAATCCGCAGAACTTAATCCGGTAGCGGTGCAACTGCTGCTGAACCCGACGGACAAGATGTACTCTGCTTCATTTGCTGCTGCCTGGGCCACGATGCAAGGTATACGGCACGGAGATCTCAATTTCTCTACCGCCGAATCAAGACTCAGAAAAAACCCCTGGACGATGCACATCCCTCTCCCTGAGCTTCTTTCCTCTTGCATGGCGTCTGCGCCGGCACGAGGTGCTGTCTCTGGCGCGAACCGCGATAGTGATGCAGAGGCCTATTCCTATTTTGATTTGCCCTCGCTCAGGTGGTCCGGCGAGAGCCCGATCTTTGAATATGCCTTGGCCCGCCGTCTGCCAGCTTGGGTTGAAGTGGACCAATTAATATTCAGTTGCACGGACCCGATGAAGAGGGAGCCTCTTGTCATCAGCGAGGACGGATGGCGATTCGCATACTCCCCGTTGTCGATTTCTCTCAGCCATCATCGCGCACTCCATTTCACCTTCGATCTCCTGCATCGCGGCGTATCGCAGTTGCCAGAGCCGATTTCGGTTTCGATGATCCCGCCGAGTGGTTTTGCCTTCTTCAATGCCGCGGGAGCTGTCCTCGATGACAGCTCCAATCAGCTGCCACAGGACCAGCACGTCGATCTTCTGCATCAGGCAGACTCAAGAATTGAGGGAGGCTCAGGTCCGTGGAACTTCTGCCTGGTGTTGGGTGGCCGCTATCGAGTCACACGCTTGCCTGCCGGAAGTGTTCGAGGAGTCACCCTATTCGACGGAACAGGTGCGGTGCTTTGGGCTTTCGCGAACGATACCGAGCAAAATGAAGAAGTCTCCCTCGACGTCGATCTGACCGGAACACGATGGGGGATGCCGGTACGTATCCGGCTGCCCCGAACGGAGTTCGAACCTCGGAAGATCCGGCTATCCAGTGGTGAAACCGTCAGGCTCGTCACGAGAGACCATCTCACCGAGGCTCTTTTGACTCCTGGTCTGAGCCGGGCCAAGTTCGCACGGCTTCAAGGATTTGCAGGAGTTCACCCTCGATCGGTGAAGATCTCCCTGCGGCATCTGTCGCGGGAATACGGTGCAGCCATCGAAAAGGATGGAACATGGCAACCCTTGCAGGACAGTGGCTCCATTGAAACCTCCAAACTGAGAACGAGCCGGTTGATTGCCGAGCCAAAAGACCGGGAGTTTGATCCAGAAGAGGCGCGATGGATGGAGGGCAGTCAAGTGATCGCACGGCCCCGCAAGTTTGGCGCAATTCTTACGGAATGCGATGGCCTCGGAGCAACCCTCCAGCTTACGAGCGGGACATATAACAATCAGGTCGCTGGGTTGCGCGCCGTATCAGCCATACTGGATGCGGGCGAGCTGCGAGATGTGACGCGGCACGAGAATGGCACCTGGAGCGCGCACCTTCCCTTCGAAGAGGCTCTTTCCGCCGATCATTGTTTATGGGCCTGGACCTCCAGTTCTGGGTCGCCGCAGCCTGTGCCTGCGGCCGATCGAGAGCAGAATGGGGCAACTCTCAGTTGGCGCCATGATCTTCATGCGGAGGTTTTCGGGTGGGCCCTATCATTTCGAGGCGCTCGCATTGGTTCCATCTCGATTGAACCGGCATTGGCTCGCTTCGCGGCGCACCTCGCGCGCGGACCGTGGAAACAAAATGCTGCGTGGCTGCGGTGGTGGCATAGTCCGGTGTTTCATTTCTTGTGGGAGAGCGAGATCAAGCGCTTTTCTCTGTCAGCCCCGGTTGATACCTGTGCTGCCTGGTTGCTGCCAGCCTCACCGGATTCTCGGGTAGTCCACGACGAGAGTACCGAGGAAGCCTGGGCAACAGCCTGCCGGGAGCTGCTCTGGGGGTGGAGCCCAAGCAGTTCCCAGGCGAGAGATCTCACCGAGCAGATCGGCATATGGAGTGGAGACATCGGCGAAGACTCAAGCGGAGCAAAGGCCGAACCGATCAGGAGGCTCCTTCGAGCCAATCCTATCCTCTTTGCCAAAGCGGCCAGCCTGGCGGTCGTGGAACTCTATCAATTCCCTCGCAGCCAATTGGCGATTCTCATTAAACTTCTATTGGATGCGATAAACCCCAACTCCAACAGTGCCGGATTCGATCTGCGGACCCTTTGTGACCGATACGCGCAGGGCGAAAATCGTTTGGATGGGGAATTCATTCTACGGAGCTTAGTGGAAGACGCCAAAAGGATCTTCGCCGGACAAGCCGGTTTCCCCATGAACCTGCGAATCGCTTTTCACTACGCGGGACTGCGGGAGATTGTGGCAATTGCGCTTCTCGTTGACATTGTTCGGGCCTGGCAAACCGAAGGAGGTATTTGAGTTGGAAATTCAGGACACTCTGCACCTCGATGCGGTTGCCGCTCAGCATCTACTTCGAGAACGACTGGTCGGTCTCGCGCGCAGTGAGTCGTTTCTTCGCTCAGCCCAGGTTGCCGGAGCGTGCGAACGTCTGTGGCGTGCAGATGATGAGGCCGCCGGCCTGCTAAGTGAAATCTGGGTCGAGCCACACTTTCCTGCAAAGACCGCGGGGGTTCCCCTGAGCTCCCTGCCGCAGATGGCTCCAGCTCTTTTGGAGCAACTGGTACGCACGGACGTGCTCCCGTTAAACCGTGAGCTCTATGAACATCAGACCCGGGCCATCGATATCGAATACACGACCCGCAATACAGATTCGCGTCCGGCAATCATTGTTTCCGCGGGCACAGGCGCCGGTAAGACCGAAGCGTTCCTGCTGCCTCTGCTCAACGATCTGTTTTCTACGCCGCGCGACTTTGGGAAGACTGGCGTAAGGGCGATCCTTCTCTATCCTCTGAATGCGCTGGTCAACGACCAGATTGAGCGGCTCCATGGATGGCTCAGGGGACAAGGAAAAATAACGGTCATTCACTATACAAGCGAGACTCCTCAGGACCATGACGACGCAAAGAACCCTTCCGATCCCAGCCGGCTCCGAACACGCCTGGAGGCCCAAAGGAATCCGCCAGACATCCTGATCACCAATTACTCCATGCTCGAGTACCTGCTCTGCCGCCCCCAGGATAGTCCACTCTTTGGTCAGGCACTGCGGACCATTGTGCTTGACGAGGCGCACCTTTATAACGGGAGTCTGGCAGCAGAGATCGCGCTCCTTTTGCGGCGCGTGATGTTGCGCTGCCGAGTCTCCAGCAATCATTTGCTGCAAATTGCGACTTCTGCCACGCTCGGCGGCAGCGCGGAGGAGCTCAAGGAATTTGCGGCTGGCATTTTTTCAAAGCCGCTTTCTCTGGTTCATCTCGTTCCTGGTGAAAGTGCCCGACGAAGGCTCCCCCAGGCAACAATCCCCAATTCTCCATGCGATCCGGAAGACTTCTTGAAGCTGACCGACGCAATGAAGTTGCGCCCTCTGGTTGATGAAAGCGGGCTCTGTACGGATCAAAGCCTTTGCGACACAATCCGCTCCCTTTCGCCGAAATTCATCGGGTCGCCAGAAATCCTCGATCCGAACGAGCAAAAGCCTGCAAGACTTCTTTATTCCATGCTTGCTCGAACGCCGCAGTATCACGCCCTGGAGACCCTTTTTTGGGCACACCATGAGAAGCGGACTGTCTTGAAGCTTCGCGACGCCTCTCGAGACATCTGGCAGGCGGCCTCCGGAATGACGATGCGGGCTACTGTCGCCATGCTCCAACTTGGTTCCCAAGCTCGACTGAATCTCCAAGAGCTACCTTTGTTGCCGCATAAGTTGCACCTGCTGGCACGGGCGCCCGGCCCGGTCCGGGTTTGCGTAAATCCTGAATGCACTGCGGCCAGCGAGGATCGAATCCCGGGAGGAGGGGCGCTGTCGCTCAGCGCGAGCGACTCATGCAGGCATTGCGGGTCCGCAAATCTCTCCGTTGCGCGCTGCTACCGTTGCGGCCTCGAGGTGGTCGCAGGAACGCACCGTCCCGACAATACTCTCCATCCTCAGGCGCAGGCATTCAGGCAATCGAGGACGAATGCGAACGAGCTATTCTTTCAACTGAATCCTGCCGGACAAGTGCATTACAACCTCCGCACTCGCGATCTCGAAGAGGGCGGCCAAACAGCGCGCATGGACGTGCTGCACGACTGCCCGCATTGCGGCGCCGAAGAAGACCCGTTTCGATCCCTGAGCCTGCTGGACGCTCTGGTTCTCCCGGTTCTCGTTGAGACACTGCATTCGTCACTGCCTGTTGTCGCAGATCACTCACGGGCCTGGCTGCCGGCGGGGGGGCGACGACTTCTTGCATTCAGCGATAGCCGCAATAAGGCGGCCCGGCTCGGACCGCTGCTCACGCGCAGCCATGAAATCCAGATGGGCCGCGCCCTGATCGATCAGGTACTCGGCACCGCGGCGCCCGATGAAGGCGTCCGGAGACTCCGGCAGCGAAACATTCAACGTACCTTGGAAGATCTGGCCAACCCCGACGTGAGCGATGCGTTGAGAGCGCAGCTTGAATCGGATCTGAGGGCCCAACGGACCGAACTCGAAGCAATTGACCTTGGGATCACAATCGAGGAACTCGGAAATCGAATCAAGCACGCACCTGGTTTGGCCGAATTCTACTGCCGCCCCAGCGCAAATACTCAGCGTGCCGCCGAATGGACACAGGCGACGTGGGAGCGCAATCGCGCGGAGATGACGGCATGGGCTCCGGCAATTCTTTCCAGAGAACTCACGGTTCCGGCGTGGCAACGGTCTTCTCTCGAGTCGGCGGGTCTTGTTGAGATCGTCTATCCCGGAATCGAAAGCTTGACTCCTCCGGTGGGCCTGGGATTCACCGCTTCGGTAGCCGACAGACTCAATGAGAATTGGCATAGCCTCATAGCGGCATTGCTCGATACAGCAAGAAGAGATCGAGTGGTGACGCTCGGCTCGAGCGATCGCGACCGCGGTGAGTTCTCGACACCCATTGGGAAGTGGATGAGCTTTCGAACGAGATCGGACAGGTATCTGATCCCCTTCGCCGGGTCCGTTCAGGGAAGCCGCTCTCGCAGGCCAACACTGGTCACAAAACTCCTCGAACGCCTCGGGTGCGGATCTCGAATCGATGAATTGGCGTCACAGATCCTGGAGGCTGTATTTCTTCAGCTTGTGGACGCGAACCATGAAAAGCTCCTCCCCTGGCTAGAGGTTGGCGATCGGCAGAGCCAGGATGGGATCGCGCGGGCCTTTCGCTTGAAGTTCCAGGGTCTCCGTGTTCGCCGTCCCCTAGCCCTGTTCCGTTGCGCTGTGACGGGGGAGATCTGGCCGCGATCACTCTTGGGCCTCTCGACCACGTCGACCGACGGACGATCCGATCTCGAATCCATTACTCATGAGGAAGCCGACCGCGATTCCCGGTTCGCTCGAACGCGTCAGGAGATTCGATCCTCACCCATATTCCGAATGGGCATTTGGGCCGACGAACATTCCGCGCAGTTAGACCCAAAAGAGAATCGCCGGTTACAGGACCTGTTTGCCAAGGGAGCGCGCAATATTCTATCCGCGACGACGACGCTTGAGGTTGGCATCGATATAGGCGGGCTCTCCGCTGTCTTGCTGGGCAATGTCCCGCCATCGCGCGCAAACTATCAGCAAAGGGGTGGACGTGCCGGTCGACGCGCAGATGGCTCTTCTCTCGTATGCACGTTTGCTCAAAGCCGGTCCTATGACCAGGCAGTTTTCAACCATTTCAGTCACTTTTTCAGCAAACCCCTGCGCCGGCCCATCGTCCGTCTGGGCCGGGAACGTTTTGGCCGCAAGCACGCTCATTCTTTTCTGTTGGGAGAGTTTTTCCGTCGCATCTATCCAGCCGGAACTACCGTGACCACAATGAACGCCTTCAATCAAATTGGCTGGGTTTGTGGAGAAGAGCAGATTCCCAGGCAGTATCCCGAGCAGCCGCTGGTTGAACAACTCATGGCCCCGCCTCGGTTCGTCCTCAACGAGTCGTGGCCATGGTGGAAGGATGGAGAAGCTCCGCATCTGCAATTTGAGAGTTTTCTTGAATTTCTGCTCAGAGAGAGCAATCCAATTAAGGATCAGCTCGAATCTCTCCTGCGGGATACTCCGCTTAGCGGCTCTGTTGAGAGGGTGATTCGCAATGCACAAATCGAGTTCAAACTGGCTTGTCAGTCATGGTCGTCTGACTATCAATCCCTGAAAAGCGCCTGGCAGAGCGGCATCGCATCCAGAGCACCGTACTCTACGTTGAATGCAATCCACTACCAAGCGAAAACACTCTGGCACACTCCGACGATCTCTTCGCTCGCAGAACGCAGGTTTTTGCCCAGATATGGGTTTCCGCTCAATGTTCAGGTCTTGACCGCGCAGACGGAGAGCCGTGAAGAGCCTGTTCGTTTTCAACGTGGCTCACTTCTGGCACTCAGTGAGTACGTTCCTGGGTCGGTCCTGCTTGGCGGCGGCCGCAGTTACACTTCCCGGGGAATTTTGAACTTCTGGTCCTCCAGCGGAGACAAGAGCTTCGGCCTCCGAAAGTTCCTCTACTCATGCCAATCGGGTCATCGATGGACGGAGTTACAACCTCTTCAAGGGGACCGATGTCCGACCTGCAATGCCCTTCTCCAGAGTTCGGGCCGAGAGCTTTTGATGCCCACGTTCGGCTACTCCACGGCGCTCTGGGATCCACCGACCTGGGAAGGGGACCAGGAGCGAATCGGAGACACTCAGGTGATCGCCTCCGGTTTCCTAACGGCGGGCACGGCACCGCTCATTCGAGATTTTGCAGGCATTCCCGGCGTTTCCGCCTCGACTCACGAGGGCGCAGAATTACTGGCGACCAACTCCGGTGAGTTCGACGCCGGTTTTGCAATCTGCACCAAGTGTGGATTCACCGACAGCATGAGAACGGCCGCGGATGATCTTCCGCGAAGCGCGGAGGGAGTCGAATTTGCGGAACATTTACCCCTCCGGATGAGACGCGGCGGCAAAAAGTGTTGGGCGAAAGAGGAAGACCCGGTGATGCGACACCAGCATCTCGCGGCACAGCTCGACACGGACCTGCTTGAGGTAGACCTTGAAAACGCAGTTGGCCTGCCCACACGAATCATGGCGACGACGTTCGCGCACGCACTTCAACTGGCGGCGGCCGAACTGCTTGAGGTGGACGTGCGGGAGATCAGTCTCTCCGTCCATGACATCGAAGAACAAACCTCATGGAAGATTCAGCTCTACGATACCGAAGCTGGCGGCTCGGGACATATCCTCGAGCTGGCCGAGAGACATCATGAACTGCTCCCGGCGATCAAGAATGTGCTCACCAGGGATCAGCAGCATAATGAATCTTGCGGCAATGCGTGCATCCAGTGCCTCCTGACGCCGGGGAGTCAAGCTGCATACGAAGCTGGCCTCCTCGATCGACGCGCTCTCTTCGCACTGCTCTGAGAGCGCTGAGAGAAAGTCAGGCACGAAGCGTGTTGGATCGATCCCCGTTCGCGAAGCCAGCATGCGTCTCGGGATCCGCCGGTGGAATGTAAATGCACCAGCTTCCCATCCATCGGTAATACGGTCCATACCCCCCATGAAAGAACAGGACAGGTTCTGAATCTCTGTCTCCGTTTCCCGGCGAAATTCAGACCGACTAAAGACGAACGCGACTTCACTAAGAGCCGGGCGGCTCTGCGACACAACGAGCTGTGATCTCCTGCACCACATAGTCGTCATCGGTGACGGGCAGCATGCGAAAGGCCGTGGCATCTTCCGGGTTATAGCGGTAGGTTGCACCCATGTAGACCCGTTCGTAGGAGCCGGAGCTGTTCGTTACCCAATCGCCCGCGTTCCCAACAGTATCGATCAGGCCGTACGGACTAACTCCAGACGGATACGCGTCCACCGGCTTGAGAGACGGAGAAGGATCTCCCTTCTCGGGGAGCCCAGGAACATTGGCTCGATGATTGTCGAACTGGTTTCCCCACGGATAAACTCGCCCGTCGACTCCCCGCACCGCCAGCTCCCACTCGAGATCGGACGGCAAACGCTTTTTCTGGGAAGAGCAATATAGCCCGGCTTCGAATCGGGTCATCGGCGCCGGACAGGCCGGACAAGGAGCCTTGCGGGCACCGACCACGATGTCTCCTGGAGCCGAGACCTGCTGGGAGGTCCCTGACGCGATTACGCCAAAAACAGCGCCCAGATTGTCATTCAACGATCGGAGCTGTCCGAGTCCGACGGCGTCAATACTCGCGCTTTGCTGCATTGAGGTCAGCAGAAACGAATTCTCGGGCTTGAGTACTCCGGCTTGCATCAGAGATCGCGCTCGCGGAATGTATTGGTCGACGGTGGGCGGACGCAAATCGATCCAGAATGGTGTTACCTGGGTTCTGCGCTCCAATTCCCTTCCGTGTATCCAATCCGTCGATGGCACGTAGGCCATATTGGGATGCTGCTGAATCTGCTCGATGGAGGGCAATGCCAGGTTGAGCGTCTTCGAGGAGCGGAAGCCCGGCTTGAGAACGAGAGGAAATGAGAGCCCGCGCTCCGCGTTGTCGCGATAAGCTGCTCCGACCCGAACGATGACATCGCGGGCCGGTATCCAAACGCGAATTTGATCACCCTGGATCACGTTCGAGGTAACCACATCACTGCGGTTTGAATTCGGATCCTCCTGAAATACCGTCAGCGTTATCTCGGAACTCGCGATGGATCCCAAGTTTCCAACGGACATATCCAAAAGCACGTGGGTCCAATAAAACCAGCCCGCGAGCCCGAGAATCGCGGCGATTAGCGCCCCGCTGGCAAGCAGGGCGTTTCGTACGATCGAGACAGTGCGTTCCCGCCGGCGGATGGCCGGACTCGTGCCGCGGGTGAGCATCACCGCTGCGCCGCTCATCCGATAGCTCACGTCCTGGCCAGCAATGACCCCATCGGATGAAAGCTGGTGCGCCACCTCGATGACGACGCCGGTTAGATCGACGAGCCGCCGAGGCCCCTCTAAACCGCGATGGAGGGCGAGGCTGAGCCGGCTCGCATTGTCTCCTCGAAGCGCAATCGCGCTTTCAGCGGCACCAGAACCGTAGACAACGAGCCGCGGGACAGGGAGCGGAGATCGAATCAGCGAGTCGAAGGCGGCGGCATGGCAACAGTCGAGAATCAGGACGGTACGCTCTGGCGAGGTCCGGCTCAGGGCTACTGTCATCAGCTCGAAGCCGTCAACAGCTTCTGTTGGTTGACCGGAGCCAATGAGAACCCTGGGAGAGTCATGGTCAAGCCATGCATGCCCATAGACATAAATCAGGTGAAGATCGCTGCCAGGAGCATCGACCGGCTCCAGCCTGTCGATGCTTTCGACCACGCAATCTTCGCTCAAGAAGGCGCTGAATGCAGAACGGACGACAGAGAGAACATCGCCAGGAGAGGGTAATCGATCCAGGTCAATGTTCAAGTCCGGAAGCGGGATCCCGCATAGCACCAGCAGGCTCAGTTTCGAAAATTTATCCATTTCGCGCTACCACCGGAAGAAGTTCCGCAGCGAAATCTCGCCGGCGCCCTGACGCCCGACGAGCGAAGGAGCGTAGGCAACCAGTTTTTGAAGGATCACGGGCGTGGCCGCGCCCAGGTGAAAGCACAACAGGGCCGACGCCGATCCTTCGATATAGAGTAGCGGCATCGCGCCACCGAAGAGGATCATGGCGATGGTCGTAACCCAATACACCGGCCGGGCTGCGTATTTCGGAAAAGCCTGAGGTTTTCTGGAAAGCGCATACCAGTGCAAGGTTTCCGCTGCAACCGCACCGCACAGGGACACAATCGTCTGGGCAACCAGGGTATTCAGAACCATTTCGGCCTCATCGAGAGTCAGATCGATTCTATACATCGTGACACAGTATGCTTCGCCGTTTTTGCCAGATCCTTCAAACCGGATTTCCTAGAATTCGCTGCATTTCAGACTCAAAGAGTAAGCGATACAGTGATCTGGCCGGCAGGCATCGGTCTAGTCTAGGATTGCTTTGTGGCGTTCGATCTGGCACAGTTCGGTTCTAAACTCACGCGGCTCAGAAGCGAGCAGCAGCTGGATCTGGCCGAGCTCAGTTCCGGTTCTGGAATCTCGAGCGACCGACTGCTGGCTTTTGAGACAGGCAAGGCTGCGCCGTCCGGAGATGAAGTGCTGATTCTCGCGGACTTCTTCAAATGCGACTACCGCTTCTTTGTCTCGAACGAGCGGCTAACCGCCTCCGAGCAGACAGAATCCCTTTATCGACGGTACGGCACGGAGTTTCGGAAATCCGATCGGCGTGCGGTTCTCGAGTTTCTGTACCTCTGTGAGTGCGAGCAGATGCTGCAGGAGGCCCTCGACGTACCGAAAAGAAGCTTCAGTTTCATTCCCGCGGGAACCTACTTCAAAGGACACGCCGCTTTGGCCGCAGAGAAACTTCGGGCTCACTTCTCCTATCCGCCGAATGCGGTTCCGAGTGACGTGTACGAGGATTTTCGAACGATCGGATTTCATGTTTTTCGGCGCAGACTTGAGAATTCCAATATCTCCGGAATAACGATCCATCATCCGACGGCAGGAATCTGCATCTTGGTGAACTATGACGAAGATATCTACCGTCAGAGATTTACCGCGGCGCATGAGGCAGCGCACGGTATCCTCGACGCTGCCGATGTAATCGTGTCCTTCACGCGGGCATACAAGAAAGAAGATCTTGTCGAGACGCGTGCCAACCACTTTGCGGCACGCTACCTGCTTCCTCCAAGCATTGTGAAGTCCATTCCCGTCACCTCGTGGAACACTGAAGCTGTACTCGAGTGGGCGAGCCACTTCAAAGTAAGCACCCGAGCTTTGACGATCGCTCTCCTGGATGCGGGGATCATAGACGAGCAAACAGGATCGAACCTGTCCAAGGTGCGCGTGCCGGCTGCGCAGAAGGTCGATCCCGAACTCGCCAATCTCAGCGAAACGGCCGCGGCCAGGAAGCGCCAGCTCTTCCAGCGCGGCCTGTCGGGATCGTACGTGACACTGTGCTTCAAAGCGTTTGACTGCGGCTTGGTCTCCGGAGGGCGTGTTGCAGAGATGCTCCTGGTCGATCAACTGCAATTGGGGGACCTGGCTTCGCTCTACAGCATCAACTTGCAGGCAAGATGAACGACATTTCACAGTTCGCGAAGTTGAACGTGGCGGACACGTGCTCGCTGTGGAATCTGTTTGCTTCCCGACTACTCTATTCGACGGCCCGGTCGGCGGGTGTTCAACTTTGCTGCACGGAGTTCGTGATTTACGAGTGTCTCTACAAGGCGAGCCCTGTCCTTCCTGAGCGAATCGAACTTCAAAGCCGTCTGAAGAGGGCTCTTGCCGATCAGCACGTGACACCTTACAAGATTGACGTCGAAGACCTTCAGGACCTAGAGGTTCTCCGCAATCGGAAAAAATTGAGCCTGGGCGAGTTGTCCGTGATGGTCTTTGCGCGCAAGACCGCGCAAGCCGTGTTCACGGATGACCGGGGCGCGCAGAAGCTCTCGCGAACGATTATGGCAGAGGCCGCAGTTCAGAGCACGCCACATCTTTACGGGTGGTTGTACTTTACTTCTCTTCTCGGAGATGGAGATATTGAGCAAATCCGTTCGGATCTTCGGGGATTTAACCGGAGCCTCGAGCCCCATCTTGGGCAATATCATACGGAAGCACAGCGCTGTAAGGCGATTGCCAATCGGGCCAATTCAGAGGCTCAGGGATGACGACCGATTTCAGATTCGTTGCCTACCGCGACTTCAAGCGCACCCTTGGCAAGATTAACGCCGTTGTCGAATGCGCCGAGCTGGCGACGCGCAAATTCGTCGATGAGGCGGAACACGCTGCGGATCCCGACAAGTTCGTGCAGGAGGTTTCTGCCGTATTCAAGGTGCGGGTGGACAATTTGGACATCCCTCTCGTGAAGCAACAAATTGCACAATTTCACATTGCCTCGGTTCACCAGGAATTTGAGTCCTTCTTGAAGGACCTTGCACGTGAGATCCGAGGCGAACTGATTCAACGTCCCAAGGGCATGAGCTTGCTCCAAGCCACACTCGCCGAACTGTTCGGAAGCTACGACAAATCAGTCAAGGCTTTGGGTCCGTTCGAGATCGAAGTGGCGGATTACTATCGACAGGTGCGCAATGGCTTCGCACACACGGGAGCCGAAGGAGTCGTAAGAAGGAATGTGGATGCCCTGCGGAAGCTTGTTGAACAACAGGGGGATCCCTTTTCAAGACTGGCTGCGCCCAATCTTTATCCCGGCATCGAGTTTGACGATTTCATTCTTTTCACCCGAGTTGTAAAGCAACTGGCTCTGAAGTTTTGCCAGGCAGCTCGACCGACCGACGAAGCGATCGTGGATATGGTGTTGAGGCTTGATGAGGCCGGCAAGCACAATGTGAACCTCAAGAAGCTCGCAGGCCGAAATTCCCTGCCGATTCGAAGGCGTCGGGCACTTGCGGGTTTGCTGCGCACACTGTACAGTCTCGAAGAAGATGAATCGACCCCGATCGTAGAGCTGTTCCTGAGCGGGCCGCTAGCTTAACGGTTAGAGCGCCCCCCTCCATCAGTGCATTTTGAGATGCTCTGATGAAGGGGGTAGTCGAGGTTCGAATCCTCGGCGGCCCACCATCACCTGCAACTGCCCGAAGCACGAAACACTTGGCCTTTCGGCAGGAAAACGGCTCCCTCCGATTCAAGCCGGCTTTGCATGCTATTCTGCGGATTCTGTCACTTTCAATGTCCCCATAGAGTCGATCGATTACCCCAGCATCCAGCGTTTCCTTGAAGCCGGAGTCCGGGAAAGATCTGTCCTGGACTTTAAGGTTGATTTCCCGTGCACTTCGAAAAGACCCGTGCAGCTTTTGCCAATGACCGTCTATATGTATTACCGCAAACTAAGGATTAGTGAAAGAGGAAGCACCTCCACCGCCACTTGGAACCACCGATGCGGGGCGATGAACTAGCAGAAGCGGTAGGGCAGCCATGCTAGGTATTCTGAAACTGTCGCGCAATCCAGACTCATCTTCTCACGGCCTTGCCGCCGTTGCTTCGGTCTTTGCACCGCTGGTATCGCTATAGGCGTAGAGATCTTCATAGGGCCAGAACACCCCATGAGGCGACGTGAAAACCAGGCGGAGTCCCATCTGCTGCAAGTTGTCGCCGGAAAGTTGCCAGTGGGAAAGGACCACAGGAACCGCGCCAGATGACCGCTTGACGGCCTGAATCTCTTCCACGCTCACCAGCCGGGTTTCATCCCTCCCCTTGCGGAACACTACAAATTGCCCTTGGCAATGGCAGGATGGAAAATAAGCGGACATCACTCCAGTACGGGCAAGCACAACGGACGCAGCGTAATCCGGCTCAACAACGAGCGGTCTTTGGGCCAGCCCCGCGTGCTCCAGCCAAGCAGCCGTTGCCTCGGCACTCGAAAACGGCTGATCCCACTCCAACACCGAGCATTCGAGCGACATGACCATCTGCATCGCCAACAGGAGCACGAGCACTGGCTGTGCATAGCGGAACGGAAGCCAAGGCCGCTCCCCCTGAGTCGGCGAGTTCAGCATCAATGCGACCAGGAGGATCACGAACAACGTGCTTACGTGATGTGGGCTCGGAGTATGCACAGTTGCCAACATCGCAGCCATCCATAGCAGCGAGGTCGACGCAAAGAACCATCGGCCACGGCGCGTCGCCAACGAGGCCACAACCAGAAGCCATAGACCCACGGACAAAGCCGCCGCCACAGCCGATGGATGCAACTCGGGAATGAGCTTCTCCCGGAGCGAACCGCGTAGCATCTCCGGAATGAAGGGCACAAAATAGCTCCACAGCCGGCCCGTGCCGATCATTAGGTAGTCAAGCCAGGACGCACCCGCAATGTCATAGTCGGGAGTTGCGCCGTCCGGCGCCGGTCGGAGAGTGATGTAGCAGACGGCCAGGGCCGCGCCGAGGATCGCTGCGGAGATACAGAACCGCCGCTCTCTCAGCCTCTCGATAGCAACACGCCAGCCGGGGACCGGATCCAGCCAGTAAAGCCAGACGAAGATGCCCGCAGCGGCCGGGATGGCGAGGAAATGTGTGTTGATCGCCAAGGCCAGCAGCACCATCGCCAGCCAGTGCCGCGGCCGGTCTGCTAGAAGACACCGAGCTGCGCCCACCAACAGCACGGCAGCCAGCATGTAGCTCCGCGCCGGGACTCCCATGTGAAAGAAGACGAACACGCCGAAAATCGATAAGACCCGGGTCGCAAGCGGCAGCCTGCACTCTCGGAGCACCAGCCAGGCCATCGTAACCGACAGCGCATAGTTGAGAACATGCATCCAGGCCAAGGGCGCGGAGAGATGCGCCGGCAGGTAGAGCAGCAAGTACCACAGTGCCGGGTGGCCCTCGTAGCTCAAATGTTGGGCCAGCTCCAGAAGATTCCGGCTGTCTCGCGCGATCAGCCACGCCTGCGCCTCGTCGCCAAACATCTCGTGACGAACTGTCACCAAGGCCAGCAGGCCCGCGAAAAGCGCGAGGGCCCCATTGACAATGGCTTTCTCCCCCGGCAAATCCTTGGGCGCCACCGGGCGCCTACCGTACTCACGCTGCATGCCCATCCCCTTGCTGTATCTGCGGAGAGCCGGTTGACGTTGCGCACCGCTGGCGCGGCAGCGATCACGCCACCTGCCCCCTCTCTTCGTGATAGTCCGACTCCGTATTGATGGCCCAAATATTCGCCTTGGAGGTGACACCGGCAACGATGTTCTCCACTGCCGTCATTGCAGTCAGCATGGAATGGTCCTGGTTGTTGTATTTGTGCATGCCATTACGGCCCACGAGAAACAGGTTCTCGATACAGTCCACCCAGTCACGGATGACATTGAAACGGGCATAGCTGCCGAAGTACGCCGGATACGTCTTGGGCACATGGACCACGTGCGCGTCCTCTACATCCTCGAACTTGACCATGCCGATCTTGGCCACTTCCCGGAC